>Ga0255348_1000036_pt1 | contig 73788 bp, 72 predicted proteins | sample CBST25v5metaG_FD_189945 | JGI IMG/M metagenome (GOLD analysis project Ga0255348, IMG submission 189945) | Peat soil microbial communities from Stordalen Mire, Sweden - C.B.S.T-25.v5 | ecosystem: Environmental > Terrestrial > Soil > Wetlands > Peat | place: Sweden: Norrbotten County, Stordalen... | reverse complement strand
GCGAAAGGGTTGCCTGATCGCTATGAAGCGCCGTATGAGGCGAGAGTCTCACGTACGGTGCTGTGAGAGCCTGGAGGTGAAATTCCTCCGGGCTACTCGACAAATAGTCCAGGATAAGGAGTTAGAGGCTCCTTTGCAGCACAAGAAGGACGATTTGGAAAAATGCACCCGAGGATTATTGTGCGACGACGCGGCAAAATGATCTGCAAGCAACTGAGCCTCGTGTAAACCCTGACGCCACTCACACTCCACTTTGAATTTTGCAAGCGGCTCCTTGGATAATCATTCCCTATCAGCAAATCAAGCGTGGGCCAACCAACCCGCGCACTTGACTCCAGTGCGGCAATGCCGCATAATCCTCTGGCGAACGTACCCCTGCTGACCGTTGTCGAAACCAGCGCCTTTGCCCGCAGGGCAGAGAAGCTGCTTTCCACTGAAGAGCATGAGGAGTTGCTGTTTTACCTTGCGCTCCATCCGCAATCCGGGGATGAGATTCCGGGCACAGGCGGGGTGCGCAAGGTGCGGTTTGCGGCGCGGGGCAAGGGAAAATCTGGCGGGGTAAGGGTAATTTACTACTTCTTCGATGAGGAGAATCCGCTTTACGCGATTTTTCTATACGCCAAGAACGAGCAGGCGAACCTGTCGCCGGAGCAAAAGCGAGAGGTTGCGGGTTTCGCCGCGACGATCAAGGCGGCGGCAAAGGTGCGGAGGGTCAAGCCATGAAGCGGAAGAATGTTGCAGACGAGTTTGTAGAGGCGATGCGCGAGGCTGCCGCAATCGCGCAGGGTGAAGCGAAGCCCGCGGCGGTGCGAGAGTTTTCCCTGCCGCTGGATGTGGATGTGCGAGCAGTGCGGGCCGGGACCGGACTTAGCCGGGCGGAGTTTGCGCGGCGGTTTGCGCTGGACCCGCGCGCGTTGCAAGATTGGGAGCAGGGCCGCCGGCATCCGGACCGCGCCGCCCGGGCCTATCTGACGGTGATTGCACGGCATCCCGAGGCGGTGATGGAGGCTCTGGCTGGCTGACCACCTGCGGTGGGGCCAGCGGCTCGCTATCCGCTCGCATGGGGTTCGTGGTCTCCCACCCTTGCGGGAGAAAAAACTCGCAAGGATGGAGCACCCATTCTTTATAGGCGAATCATGAGTGGGCCGCCTGCCGACAGAAAAGACTCGCTTCCATCCCCGGTCCCAAGCGGCAAGGGACCGGGGCACCTGACTTCCTGCTTGAGGTGGCGAGATAACTTTCGAGTAAACTGAGAAGCGTCAGGGCACGACTTCAGTCGTGCCGCAGATGATTATAAGAGTGGAGGGCTTTAGCCCCTGCAATGTCGATGCCTTCACGACCTTCGGACCCATCGAACGCCTCCTATTGCGCGCGGACCTTCTTTGTAACAACGCGAACAGCTGGCGGAAGGTCACTCTTCCAGACGGATCGGATGGCAGGCCTGTTTATCGAAGTTCTTCGAAGCTATATGCGCTCCGGAAAAATCACGGTTCACGACTTCGTGATTATGCCGAATCATGTCCACATTCTGATGACCGTTCCGGGCGAGACAAGCATTGAAAAGGCAATGCAGTTGATCAAAGGCAGCTTTTCTTTCCGTGCCGGAAAGGAACTTGGTTTTCACGGCGAGATATGGCAGCGCGGTTACTCGGATGAGCAGGTTCTTGACGAACGGAGCTTTCAACAGCATCGCGAATATATCCACAACAATCCGGTGAAAGCGGGTCTTGCAAGCAGGCCGGAGGAGTATCCGTTTGGAACGGCGTACTTGAAGAAGCAAAAGAACGCAGGGGCTAAAGCCCGGGGTCTATTGGGGGCGTCTATCGGCACGACTGAAGTCGTGCCCTGACGCTTCTTGGCTCCCTTCCGTCCTATGTTTTCTTCTAACTTTTCACTCCGTCCATAGCCTTCTTCGGTGACTTATGTGGCCTTGACTTGTCTTTTGTATCTTCTTTATTTACTTTCGTTTCCAGAGCTTCGATTCTTCGGGTTAGCACTTCTACTCGTTTGATAAGTACCGAGTTTTCATGCTCTAAAAATGTCGCGGCATTCAAAAGCGCCGGAGTTAATGTGTTAACCTGCATCAGCGAAAGTTGCATGCGATGGCTGGGAAGATGTTCCTCATGCAGATGTCCTATATCATCAAATCTACGAATTTCCACACGATGATCAATTGGTGCGCCGTGCCTCGGCAATAATCCGCGAATCGCAGCCCACCCCTGCAAGACGAGTGGGATCATCCCTAATAATGATGCAACAGAACCTGCAATATATAAGATCTCGAGTCCAGTCTCATGCTCCACCAAAAGCAAGTTGGCTTTCTCGTGTTGTAGCAGGTATCCACGGCCTTGAAGATCGCCGTCGATTTCTGAAAAATTAATTCCGGCCTCGTGCCGGAGCAGTTCAACAAGTTTCCGATAATCGTCATAAGAAATGACGTTTTCGCGGAACTTTAGCGAGACGATTTGATCAAAAGGTACCTTTAAGTGTTGTCCTGCACTGCAGAACTTGCGTTTGAAGGATTCTTCGCGGTTGTCCATGGCTATTCTCTCCTAACCCAGGTCCGAGAATCCGGACCTGGGACACCCAGTTTCGTTGATGCGGCGCAAGCCGCGGCTGCTGCATGCAATGCCTATTCCTCCTCTTCGTCCACGGGGCGTTTGGCGTTGGCGAGGATCTTTTCGGCGACTAACTGCGGGACTATGTCGTAGTGGTCAACTTCCATGCGGTAACTGCCTTTGCCCTGAGTCATGGAAGTTAGCTGGGTTCCATAAGTCAGCATTTCGGCCATGGGAACCTGGGCGTTGATGATTGTTGTCCGGCCTTTGGAGTCCATTCCGCCGACGCGGCCACGGCGCGAGTTGAGGTCGCCCATGAGAGCGCCGGCAAACTCGTCGGGAGCTTCGATTTCGACCTTCATGACGGGCTCGAGGAGGCAGGGCTTGCAGAGCTCCATGGCCTTTTTGAAGGCGAGGCGGCCAGCGGTTTTGAAGGACATTTCGTTGGAGTCAACGTCGTGATAGCTGCCGTCGAAGACGGTGGCCTTGAAATCGACGACGGGATAGCCGGCAAGGAAGCCGCGGGCGGCCGACTCAACGATACCCTTCTCGATAGCGGGGATGAAGTTGCGCGGGATGGCTCCGCCGAAGACTTCGTTGCCGAACTCGAAGCCGCCGCCGCGGGGCAGGGGCTCCATGCGGATTTTGCAGTCGCCGAACTGGCCGTGGCCGCCGGACTGCTTCTTGTGGCGGCCCTGGGCTTCGCCCTTGGCGCGGATGGTTTCGAGGTAGGGCACCTTGGGCGACTTGAGTGTGACTTCAGCGTGATAGCGCTTCTTGAGGCGGTTGACGATGGCCTCGATGTGCGGCTGACCCGCGCCGGCGATGAGGAATTCATTGGTCTGCGGATCGCGGAAGAAGCGGATGAGCAGATCCTCTTCCATGAGCTTGTGAATGGCCGGGGCGAGCTTGTCTTCGTCGGCGCGGGTTTTGGGCTCGATGGCGTAAGTCATGGCCGGCTCTGGCACGGGGTAGAGATCGATCTGAATTTCGCCGCCCTTCTGGCCCAGCGTATTGCCGGTGAGGGTCTCGCGCAGCTTGGCCACGGCGCCCAGGTCGCCGGCGTGCAGCTCGGGAACCTCGACAGCCTTGCGGCCCTGCATGATGGAAAGATGAGTCAGGCGCTCCTGGCCGCGGCGGGTATAGTTTTCCACCGTGGCGTCGTTCTTGACCACGCCGCTGATCACCTTGAAGAAGCTGATGCGGCCGGCGAAGGGATCGGACATGGTCTTGAAGACCAGCATCGCCATCGGCTCGCTGTCGGCGACCTTGCGGAAGGAATTTCCGGCATCGGCTTCCTCGCCCGCATTGGGCGCCACGGCATCAATGGCCGGGGTGTGGGTGGCGAAGGGCTCGCGCTCGGTGGGCGCGGGGGCATAGGTCTTGATGAAGTCGAGCAGGCGGTCGGTGGCCATATTGGCCAGGCCGCTGGTGAACAGGATCGGGAAGATGCGTCCCTCGTCGACGGCTTCATGCAGCGCGGCGGTCAGATGGTCGAGGGCGATGGTGCCCTTGTCGAAATACTCCTCCATCAGGTCGTCCTTACCCTCGGCCACCAGCTCGACCAGCGCCTCGTGGCGGGTCTTGGCATCGGCGGTCAGGCTGGCGGGAATCTCTGTGGAGACCTTGCCGCGGCCATCGCCGCCGGCGTTGTAATAGCAGGCTTCCATGGTCACCAGGTCCACCACGCCGTGAAAGCCCTCGGCGTCGGAGATGGGAAGCTGAATGGGCAGACAACCGCGGCCCCAGCGTTCAGCCAGGTCGTCGACCAGTGCGCTGAGCCCTTCTTTTCCGCCGGCCTTGGGATGGTCCATCTGATTAATCACGACGATGCGGGGGAGATGGGCCTCTTCGGCATATCTCCACACGCGCTCGGTCACCGGCTCGGCGCCATTCTGGGAGTTCACCAGCACAACCGCCGCTTCCACGGGCAACATGGCCGCACGGGCCTCGTGGCTGAACATATGGAAGCCGGGAGTGTCGACAAAATTGATTTTCACGCCCTGCCACTCGGCAAAGGCAACCGCGTTCTGCATGGTTGCGCCGCGGGCAATCTCTTCCTCGTCATAGGCGGTTACAGCCGTGCCGTCGGCCACACGGCCCTGGGTTGGGGTCATTTTCGAGGCATGCAGCAGAGCGGCGATCAGAGTGGTCTTGCCACTGTGCGCATGCCCCACTACAGCTACGTTGCGGATCTCACTTCCCTGGTAGGTTTTCATGGCGTTTCTCCTTGGAATTACAGACTTGCCCCCCCTGGGGCGGGATTGGTTCGCACAGAATTATGCGCGTGGGGAATCACGGAAGTCTCCCGGCTCAATCTCCGGGAGCAAAAGCCTGATTTTGTGGGAAATGCGCGGCACAAGGAAACCGCGGGAACGCCGCTGGAGGCGTTCAGGTGGCCGGATTCATCGGCCACGTGTCCCGGTCTGCCGTCTTCCTCGTCCATCTGGAGGGTCTCGGGCCGGCGCCGTGCGAATCAAGGGAGGATGTATCCGCCTAGCGTCTATTGCTGAAAACCGGATGCTATCACACGCGGAGTGTGAACGTCATGTTACTGAGCGCGCCACCTGCGGTGGGGCCATCCGCTCGCGGCGCTGGGACCATACACCTGCGGCGCGTCGCGAAGTGGATTCAGATTCGAGTGGACATATTCAGACTAGAACAACTAGAATAATAGTTGAAAAGGACATGGTACTTTATGGCCATCTGGCAGGTGCAGGAAGCCAAAACCCGGTTGAGCGAAGTGATCGAGCAGGCGCATGGAAAAGGTCCGCAGATCATTACGCGGCACGGCGCGGAGCGGGCGGTCGTCTTGTCCATGGAGGATTACCGCGCTCTTACCGCTCACAAGCCGGACCTGAAGGCCTATCTGCTGGGTGGCCCGAAGGTGGACAACTTTGTGATCGAACGCGACCGCGACATGGGCCGAGAGATCGAGTTGTGAGCGGACGGCTCGCATATCTGCTGGACACCAACGTCCTGAGCGAGACGCGCAGGAAGAAGGCTGACGCCGGGGTGATTGCATTTTTGCAAGGCTCCGAAGCGCTGTCACTCTACATCAGCGTTCTCACGCTCGGCGAACTGCGCAAGGGCGTCGCCAAAAAGATGCGGGAAGACCCCGAGATGGCGCGGCAACTGGCCGAATGGGTGGAGGGGCTGGAATTGAGCTTCGCCGACCGCATTCTGGCGATCGATGCGAAGGTGGCCCGCCTTTGGGGAGATTGGTCCGCAGAGCGCCCCCGGCCGGTCGTGGATACTCTGCTGGCGGCCACCGCCGCGGCGCATGGGTTGACGCTTGTGACCCGGAATCTGCGCGATGTTCAGGGCCTTCCGGTGAAGCTGTTGAATCCGTGGAAGACGTAGCCACCTGCGCGGGGGGCCATCCGGTCGCTATTCGCTCGCAACAGCTTGGGCGCCCACCTTCGCGCACAATCTTGCTGCATCGAATCGACAGAACGACCATCGATTCCATCGCGTAGAATGCTGTAGAAAACTTGCGATACTGTTCCGCTCTGGCGCAGCTCAGGCCCTATCGGCGAGAATCTCCTCTGTCATGGAAAAACTTTCTCGCCGCAATTTTTTGCAGATACTCTCCGCCGCCACGCTGGCCGCCGCCGCCGCGCCCTCGCTGGCCAAACCCTTGTTTGCCGCGCCGGATGGGCGGCGGGTCTTCGTCGGCTCCAACACGCCGGACGGCATTCTGGCCTACGACTGGGAGCCGGCCACAGGCGAATTGACGCCCGCTGGCGTGGCCGCCAGGCTGGCCAATGTGGACTGGATCACCTTCTCGCCCAAACGCGAGTTTCTGTACGCCGCCTCGGAGGTGGACAGCTTCAACGGCAGATCGACCGGAGAGGTGGCCAGTTTCAGCGTGGAGGACGGCAAGCTGCAGCCGGTTGCCGCGCAGAACTCAGCCAGCACAGGCACCTGCCACGTGGCTCTGGATCATACGGGGCGCGTGCTGCTCAGCGCCGACTACGGAGGCGGCAGCGCAGCCAGTTTTTTGATTGGCACCTCCGGAAGACTCAGCCCCGCAGTGTGGACCGAGCACTACGCCGGCCACGGCTCCAACAAGGACCGCCAGCAAAGCGCACACGCGCACTTCGCTTCCTTCTCGCCGGACAACCGTTTCGCTTACATCAACGATCTGGGGCTGGATTGCATCCATATATACAAACTGAACGCGGCCACGGCCCAGCTAACGCCCGCCGGGGCCTATCACGCCAAGCCCGGCGCCGGTCCGCGGACGCTGCACTTCCACACCAACGGCCACACGGCTTACTCCATCAATGAACTGGACTCGACCGTGGACGTGCTGGAGTGGAGTCCTGCGGACGGCAGCTTGACTCTGGTGACGCGCATCGCATTGCTGCCGGCTGGTTACACGGGCGACACGCACGCCTGCGACACGGTGATTTCAAAGGACGGCAGGTCGGTCTACTTTGCGAATCGCGGCAATAACTCCATCTATCTTTTCCATGCCGACGAGAAGACAGGCGCGCTGACGCCGGGCGGGCGCTTCGACTGCGGAGGGAAGACTCCGCGCAACTTTGTGCTGGACCCGACGGAGCGCTGGATGCTGGTGGCCAACCAGGACTCGAACCAGATCAGCGTTTTCCGGCGGAACGCCGAGAACGGCGCGCTGGCCAAAGAGGGAAAGAGCTTCGCGGCGGCCGCGCCGATGTGCATTTCGTTTAGCTAAAGGAAAGCAAAGAGAGAGTTGACCAACCCACAAAGTTCCGTGCCCCATCCTCGCGATTTTTTTCTGTCGCAAGGGTGGGAGGCCACAAGAATCCGCATTAGTATGATTCCATCAATCCTTCATAGAATGGTGGTCTTCCATGCCCGGCGGACTCTATCGGCTCCATCACTCCGCGCAATCCCACTTTCTGACTTTCAGTTGTTATCATCGCTTGCCCTTGTTAGCTCAAATGCAGATGCAGGAAGCATTTCTCGTTGCCCTTGAACAAACGCGGCGGCGCTTTCAGATGCATATTTTCGGCTATGTCGTCATGCCGGAACACGTTCACCTGCTGCTGAGCGGACCGGACGGACGAGCACTCTTCAAGGCCGTGCAAATGCTCAAGAGCAAGGTCTCTCTTCAAGCCCGGAAGGAGGGCAAGAGAGTCGCGGGAGAGATGCCCTTCTGGCAGACTCGCTATTACGATCACAATGTCAGGAATTCGGCGGGTTTTATCACGCAACTTCGTTACATTCACCGCAATCCGGTGAAACGCGGGCTTTGCCTTCGGCCGGAGGATTGGCCTTGGTCCAGTTTTTGCGCCTGGGCGTTGGGCGAGATCCACATTGTCGAGGTTGAATCAGAGATGGCCGCGGCACGGCGGGAAACAAGGCTGCGGGAGGCTGCGTTCTCGCGCCAGCCTTGTGGAGACGTGTAGACGGCGAATCAGGTTTTTGTGGCTTCCCACCCTTTCCGCAGAAAAAAGCGGAAAGGATGGGGCACGGAAGTTGGCCGGCAGCTCCGGCTTTCTGTTGCCTGTTGCTGTGAGCTTGGTCGGCTGAATAGGCTTTCTGTTCCTGTGTTCTTCGCAGCGTCAAGCGCCGATCAGAACCGGGCTGCCCACTTCTGCATTCACCCCCAGCGGCTGCATCTCCTCGAAGGGTATCTTCCCCACCGGCACGTGGGCCATCTCCCAGGCCGAGCGGTCTTTCATGAGCCGCGAAACCAGCGCTGTGTGCATGGCGTGGCCGGCGCGCTCGGCCACGACGTGTCCCTCGATGCGCCGTCCGGTCAACGCCAGGTCGCCAATCAGATCAAGAATCTTGTGGCGCACATACTCGTCGGGAAAGCGCAGCGGGCCGTTCTCCGGGCCCTCCGGGGTCAGAACAATGGTGCTCTCCGGGCTGGCGCCGCGGATGAGGCCCATGTCGCGCAGCTTGATCTCGTCGGCCTTGTAGCCGAAGGTGCGCGCCGGAGCGATGGTCTTTCCATAGGTTTCAGCCGCGAGGTCCACGCAGGCGGTCTGGTAGCCAATGGGCGCGGGAAAATCGATGGCGTAGCGGATGCTGTAGCCGGAGCCGGGATAGACGCCGATGAATTTGTTCCCCTCGCGCACCTCGACCGGGCGCAACACGCGGACGGTCTCGCGGCGGCGGCGCTGGGCGCGGATTCCCACGCTCTGGAAGGCCTGCACGTACGGCAGGGCGCTGCCGTCCAGGATGGGCAACTCCAGGTTGTCCAACTCGGCAATCACGTTGTCGACGCCCATGCCGACCAGCGCCGAAAGCAGATGCTCGGTCGTCGAAATCAGCACGCCTTGCCGCATAAGACTCGTGGCGTAGCTGACCTTGGCGATATTGCGGCCGACAGCGGAAATCTCAAAGTCGTCCAGATCCGTGCGGCGGAAGACGATGCCCGAGCCAGCCGGCGCGGGAAGCAGGCGCAAGGTCACCGGCGCGCCGGAGTGCAGACCAACCCCGCTGAACTCCAGCGGCGCTACAATCGTCTGTTCCAAATGAACCGGATTGGCCAAAGACCCCTTCTTCCACGACAAGAAAGCTTCGTGCAATCGTTAGATTAGACGCAATTAACGATCTCGGCACTGTGGCATTTTTGCCACACTTTGCATCAGCCGGGACACCCTTTCGGCCGGAAACCCGCTTCACCTCCCTTGCAGGAGCCGTTTCGGAGTTGTCGCGTGACAGCGTTGATGGAGCAGGGCGGCATTTCTTTCCTTTCAGTCAACAAGGGCCTTACCGAAAAATTGGCAGCGGCGCCAGTTCACCGTCTTCGCTCCCGGCTGGATTGCGGGGCGGATGCAGGATTACCGGGGCATTTGATACACTCCCCACAAGAAACATCTGGAGTTAGACAAAACCATGAAACGCAATGTTCTGATTCTGTTGTTGGCGGCCAGTGCTATTGCCGCGAACGCCCAAACCCCTGCGACACCGGCTGCCAAGCCAGCCACGACGACCGCCAAGCCGGCAACTGCCGGCGCAGCTAAACCGGCGGCAACCGCAGCCAAGCTGCCTTTTGGAGTTCCGGCCCCCGGAATTCCAGCGGTCAAGACGCCGAAGAAGATTCTCTTCACGGCTACCCTGCGCTACCAGGACATCAAGATCGGCACCGGCGCCGTGGCTGAACCCAACAAGATGTACAAGGTTCACTACACCGGCTGGCTGGCTGCGGATGGGCGCAAATTCGACTCATCCTACGACCATCCCCGCCTCCCTCTGAAAGACAAGGACGGCAAACCCGTGCTGGGTCCTGATGGCAAGCCCCAGCAGGGCGAAGCGCAGCCCATCGTCTTTCCGCAAGGCTTCGGCCGCGTGATTCCAGGCTGGGATCAGGGCTTTGAAGGCATGAAGATCGGCGGCCAGCGCCGCCTGTTCATCCCCTGGCGGCTGGCTTATGGCGAGAAAGGGCGTCCGGGCCCCGATGCCGCCCACCCCATTATTCCGGAGAAGGCCGACCTGATCTTCGACATCGAACTGGTTGACGTGAGCGACTTGCCCAAGCAGCCCACTCGTCCCATGATGACGCCCGGAAGCCATCCGATGCCTGGCGCCGCGGCAAAACCTGGAGCACCGGCCAGTGGGTCTGGGTCTTCAACATCCTGGGGTCAGGGAGCTGCGCCAAAGACGGCTGCCCCGGCTGCGACCGCGGCTCCGGCAACAGCGCCCAAGCCCGCAGCGCCAGAGGCTCTGGCTCCTACGCCAGCTACAACCGCAGCTCCGGCTGCGCCGCAGTCCAAGTAACACTGCGTTTATCAGGAGGCCTTCAGGTTCAGCGGCCATTTTCTTCGCGAAGATGGCTGCTGAGCTAGAAGGTGTTTTTTGCGCGATTTCCGCGATTCCCTTCAGGCGACGCGTGCAGGCAGTTCCGGCGTGGCAGCCAGAAGCTGCCGCGTGTAAGCCTCGCGCGGGTTGGCGCAGAGAGCCACTGCCTCGCCGGTTTCCACCAGGCGCCCGTGTTCCATCACCGCGATCCGCGTCGAGAGATAGCGCACCAGCGGCATGGCGTGCGAAATGAACAGGTAGGTCAGCCCGTACGCGCTCTGCAAATGCCTCAGCAGATTGATAATCTGCGCTCCCACGCTCACATCCAGGGCCGAAACCGGCTCATCCAGAATCAACAGCTTTGGCCTGAGTGCCAGCGCGCGGGCGATATTGATGCGCTGCCGCTGGCCGCCGCTGAACTCGTGCGGGTAGCGGTTGAGGGCCGATTCGTCCAGGCCGACCTCGCGGAGCAGCGCGGCGGCGCGGGCGCGCAATCCAGCCTTCCCACCCTTGCGCCAGAAAGAAGGCGCAAGGATGGGGCACGGAGCGTTGTTTTCGCTGGCAATGGACGCCGAAAGATCAGCCGCACCGCAGGCGCTGCCGTGAATCGCCCACGGCTCGGTCACAATATCCAGCACCTTCATGCGCGGATTCAGAGCGCCATAGGGGTCCTGGAAGACGGGCTGCATCTGGCGGCGCAGGCGGTGCAACTCGGCGTGCGAGGCCCGCGCGACATCGATGCCGTCCACGCGCACGGCGCCACGGCTGGGCTCGGTCAGCCCCAGAATCATCCGCGCCACCGTCGTCTTGCCGGAGCCCGACTCGCCCACCAGGCCCAGCGTCTCTCCGGCCTCGATGCAGAGCGAAACGTCCTCGACGACGGCGTGCTGCTCGGTGCGCATCCCCACCCGCCGGGGGTAGCTCTTCCAGACCGCGTCCACTTCAACCAGCGCCATGCCCAAATGGTAAATGCACCGGGGCGGGCAGCCGGAAAAGCCCGAGCCGTCCTCCGCCGGAAACCGTAAACCGCGCCCCGCCGCTTCCTGTTCAACGCGGCGGCCGGCCCTTCCCCGGCGGCCAGCGGAGATTTGAGAGATTCGCTTGCCGCGAGCCTATTGATCCGGCAAGAAAACAGTGACATCGCTTTCCCACCCTTTTCCGCAAAAGGCGCGGAAAAGGATGGGGCGCCCAGACAATATCTAGTTGCCGGATCAATAGCGTGGGCAATAGAATTTAATTTCGTGTTTTGAGAAAAGGTTTACTCCGGCTGTTTGCAGGGTAGTTCAGGGTGAACAATCTCATTTTTTTCTGAGCCGGGCAGCGATCAAGCGTACGCTTTCTAGTGTGACTTCGTGGAGCTGCTGCGTCTGCCGGCTGAGCTTCCTGAAGCCAAACTCCGGATCGCCCGCGGCGGACCGGCGCTGAACACCCTGGGCAACCCAAAAGACAACGGCCGGGAGACCGGGCTGGTAGCGATAAAATTCAGTAGCGTTCGAGGTTACAAATCGTGATCGCAAACTGTATGAACCTTCTTGGAGCGTCAGCTTTACCAAGCTGCCTTGCGCTCGGCGTCCCTTCACTGGCTCACTTGAGTCTGCTGGACATGGCCATAATCGCCATCTACTTCGTGATGGTGATCTGGATCGGCTTCTACCTCAAGAGCAAGGCCAACACCAGCGAAGAGTTTTTCATGGCCGGCCGCGAGATGACCGCCTGGATTGCTGGTTTGAGCTTTGTCTCGGCCAACCTCGGCTCGCTCGAGCTGATGGGCTGGGCGGGTTCGGCCTACCAGTACGGCATTCTGGCGGCGCACTGGTACTGGGTGGGCGCCATCCCCGCCATGCTCTTCCTGGGCATGGTGATGATGCCGTTCTACTACGTCTGCAAGACGCACTCCGTGCCTGGATACCTCAAACTGCGTTACGGCGAGGGCGCGCGCACCGTGTCCGCCTTTTCCTTCGCCTTCATGACCGTTCTGATGAGCGGCGTGAACATGTTCGCCATGGCGGAAGTGATGAAGGTCGTTCTGGGCTGGGACATGAACTTCTCCATCATTGTCTCTTCGCTGGCCGTGGCTGCGTATGTGGCCCTGGGCGGCTTGCGCTCGGCCATCTTCAATGAGGTTTTGCAGTTTGTGCTCATTTGGGGCGGCGCGCTGCTGGTGCCGATTCTGGGCCTGATCGAGGCCGGCGGATGGAACGGATTCAAAGCCAAGCTCGCGCACAATATCGCCGCCAGCATCACTCCAGGCGGCGACTATACGCATATGTGGCGCAGCATGGGCCACTTTGCCGATAATCCGATGGGCATTCACTGGACCGGCATCGTCTTCGGCCTCGGCTTCGCCATCAGTTTTGGCTACTGGACCACGGACTTCCTGGTCGTGCAGCGCGTGCTGGCCGCCAAGAACCTGCGCTCGGCGCGCATGGCTCCGGTGATCGGTTCGTTCTTCAAAATGGCTGTTCCCTTCATCGTGATTCTTCCCGGCCTGCTGGGCCTGGTGGTGCTGCAAAACGCCGACGGCAGCCTGATGCATCTGGTGGGCGAGAACATCGTCAAGGCCAGCCCGGGCGCCAACTTGCACAGTTACAACGAGGTGCTGCCGCTGATGATGGTGCGCTACCTGGGGCCTGGCTTGCTCGGCCTCGGCATTACCGCGCTGATTGCCGGCTTCATGAGCGGCATGGCGGGCAATGTCAGCGCCTTCTCCGCCATCTGGACCTACGACATCTATCAGCCGCTGATTAACAAGAAGGCCACGGACAAGCACTATGTCGCGGTCGGACGCTGGGCAACGATTCTGGGCGTGATCATCTCCATCTTTGCGGCCTACCTGGTGATGCACGCGGCGGGCATCATGGATTACGTGCAGGCTCTGTTCAGCTTCTTCATTTCGCCGCTGCTGGGCGTGGTGCTGATGGGCATGTTCTGGAAGCGCGCCACCAAGGCGGGCGGATTCTGGGGCCTGCTGATTGGCACGCTGACCTCGGTCAGCCTGTGGGCCTGGGTCCACTTTTACCCCGCGGCGCTGCATTATGTGGCCCTTTCGCCCGACGCCAAGCCGATGGCCGAGGATATGTACCGCGCGCTATGGTCGGTTTGCACTTCGATTCTGGTCACCTTCATCGTCAGCCTCTTCACCGAGCCGAAGACGATGGCTGAATTGAACGGCGTCGTCTACGGCGCCACCAAGCTGCCGGTGGAAGAGCCGGTGCCCTTTTACAAGAACGAGTGGTACTGGACGGCGCTTGCGATTGTCGTCTTCCTCGCTCTCAACATCTACTTCTTCTAATGAGGCCGCATATGCAATTCAAGGAAATCTCGATCTGGTTTTTCATCGGCGTTATGCTCACCGTCTACGGCACGATGATCGTTGTCTATGGGCTATCGGAACTGGTGACCGGGCAGACGGCAAACGTGGTTCTGGCCAACCTGCACGCCCCGATCTGGTGGGGTGGTTTCATGCTGGCGGTTGGCCTTTTCTACCTGCTGCGCTTTCGCCCGAGCCGCAACATCGATTGATGAATTCACGGTATTGGTATTAAGGAGCAGGAAAAAATGGCAGCACAACGAAAAATGACATTTGGCGTAATCGTAGGCACTCGCGGCTTCTTCCCCGGCCATCTGGCCAAGACCGGCCGCGAAGAGATCATCTCCGTTCTGGAGGCGGCGGGAGCCGAGGCCATCGTGCTGAGCCCGCAGGAATCCAAGCATGGCGCGGTGCAGACCTACGCTGAGTCGCAGCTTTGCGCCGATCTGTTCAAGAAGCACGCCGACGAGATCGACGGCATCATCGTCACGCTGCCCAACTTCGGCGAAGAGCGCGGAATTGTGGACGCCATCCGGCTCTCCGGGCTGAAGGTCCCGGTGCTGGTGCAGGCCACGCCTGACCGCTCCGGCGACATGACCATTGCCGACCGCCGCGACAGCTTCTGCGGCAAGACAAGCTGTTGTAACAACATGATGCAGTACGGCATTCAGTATTCGCTGACCACGCTGCATACCGAGGCGCTGACTTCTCCGGAATTCAAGGCGGATCTGGAGTGGTTCTCGGCGGTTTGCCGCATCGTGAAGGGGCTGAAGAATCTGCGCATCGGCTCGATTGGCGCGCGTCCGGCGGCCTTCAACACGGTCCGCTACTCCGAGCGCATTCTGGAAACCAACGGCATCTCCATCGAGCCGGTTGACCTGTCGGAAATTCTGGGCCGCATCGGCCGCATGAAAGACACGGACGACGCCGCGCAGGCCAAGCTGGCCGCCATCAAAAACTACGTCAGCACCGCCGGAGTTACCGCCGAAGCGCTGTTGAAGATGGCCAAGCTGGGCGCGGTCATCGACGCCTGGATGAAGGAAACCGCTGTCAACATCACGACCGTGCAGTGCTGGAACTCGCTGGAAGAGAACTTCGGCGTGGTGCCCTGCACCCTGATGAGCATGATGAGCAACAACCTGATCCCCTCGGCCTGCGAAGTGGATGTGTGCGGCGCAATCAGCATGCACATGCTGGCCCTGGCCAGCCAGACGCCCTCGGCGCTGCTGGACTGGAACAACAACTACGGCAGCGACCCCAACAAGTGCGTCTGCTTCCACTGCTCGAACCTGCCCAAGAGCTTCTTCGCCAAGGCCCCAACGATGGACTATCAGGCGATCATTGCCGGCACGGTGGGCAAGGAGAACACCTTCGGCACATGCGTGGGCCGCGTGAAGGCCGGCGCCATGAGCTATGCGCGCTTTTCGACCGACGACCGCCGCGGCGTGATTCGCGGCTACACCGGCGCGGGCAAGTTTACCGACGATCCGCTGGAAACCTTCGGCGGCGCGGGCGTGGTGGAGATTCCGAAGCTGCAAAAGCTGCTGAAGTACATTTGCCGCGAGGGTTTCGAACACCATGTGGCCGCCAACTTCAGCGACGTTTCCACCGCCGTCGATGAGGCCGCGACGCGCTATCTGGGCTGGGAATCCTACTGCCACGAGAAAGCGGAGGAGTAGCACCTCTGGTGCGGCCAATCGCTCGCTACCTGCTCGCACAGGGTTTCCGGCTTCCCAGGTCCCAAAATCGGGATCTCCACCCCACGGACGAAGACAATGTCCGTGGGGACCCCGGACCTGGGGCACCCAGCCTTGGTACAGTTTCAAACGTTCAGAGACTAAGAGGAAAATGGACCATGGGAGTTTCAGAAGCTGGCAATAGTTCGGCACGCTATGTTATTGGCATCGACGTAGGTACGGGTGGAACGCGGGCGGTTCTGGTCGACGACAAGGGCGAAGTCCTCGCCTCTGCGACAGGTGAACATGCGCATTTTGCATCGCCCCGCAATGGATGGGCCGAGCAGGACCCGCACGACTGGTGGAAGGCCTGCAAACAGGCGCTGGTGAAGCTCATCCGGGAGAACAACGTCTCCGCCGCGCAGATTGCCGCCGTCGGCTTGACCGGGCAAATGCACGGCGCTGTCCTGCTCGACGAGAACGACGAAGTTCTTCGCCCCGCCCTGATCTGGTGCGATCAGCGGACGCAGGAGGAGTGCGACGAGCTGAACCAGACCGTCGGCCCCAAGCGGCTTGTGGAGCTGACCTCGAATCCGGCTCTGACCAACTTCACGCTGACCAAGCTGATGTGGGTTCGCACCCATGAACCGGAGATATGGAAGCGCTTCCGCTCTTTCCTTCTGCCCAAGGACTACATCCGGATGCGGATGACGGGTGTGCGGGCGACGGACGTGTCGGATGCCTCGGGCACGCTGCTGCTGGATGTGGCGCATCGCCGCTGGTCGCAGGAGATGCTGAAGGCCACGCATCTGGATGCGAGCTGCCTGCCGCAGCTATTTGAATCGCCCGAAATCACGGGCAAAATCACCGCGAGCGCGGCCGCTGAGACCGGCCTGGCCGAAGGCACTCCGGTTGTGGCCGGCGCCGGCGATCAGGCGGCGGGCGCAATTGGCATGGGCATTGTGAAGGCCGGCGACGTAAGCGCGACGATTGGAACCTCCGGCGTTGTCTTTGCCGCGACCGACCAGCCGTTTCTTGATCCGCGCGGACGTCTGCACACCTTCTGCCACGCCATTCCCAACCGCTGGCATGTGATGGGCGTGACCCAGGCGGCGGGCCTTTCTTTCCGCTGGTTCCGCGATAATTTTGGCACCCTTCCCGGCTCGACCGGCGACCCATACGACAGTCTTACGCAGGAAGCCGCCGCGATTCCCCCGGGAGCCGACGGCGTTCTCTGGGCGCCTTACCTGATGGGAGAGCGCACGCCGCATCTCGACTCGGAGGTGCGCGGCGCGCTGATTGGCCTGGCTGCCAGTCATGGCCGCGGCCATATCATCCGCGCCATTCTCGAAGGCGTGGCCTTCAGCCTGAAAGATTCGCTGACCATCTTCGCGGAGATCGGCGTGCCCGTGAACGATATTCGCCTGGGCGGAGGCGGCGCGATTTCGCCACTCTGGCGTCAGATCCAGGCCGACGTTTACGCGCAGCCTGTTTCGAAACTTGCCGCGGAGCAGGGCGGCGCGCACGGCGCGGCGATTCTGGCCGGAGTCGGCGCGGGCCTGTGGCCCTCGGTCGATGAAGCCTGCTCCCGCTTCGTGCATGTCGCGTTGTCCGTCAAGCCCGACGCTGCGTCCTCGGCCACGCTGCAGAAGCAATACGCCGTTTACCGTGCGATTTATCCGGCGCTCAAACAGATTCGGGAAGCAGTTTAGAGCGGAACCAGAGTAAGCGCGCCCTTGTTGAAAGTCTTCAATGTGGCTTTTTCTTGAGAAAAAAGCCACTTGGCCGACGTGCTTTCGGGATACATTTACTCTGGTTTCGCTGTCGCCGGAGCACTTCAACCCCGGCAGAGTGGAGAAATGGAAATGAACCAATTACAGCAGGCTCGGGAAATGCGGGCCTCACAGCCCGTTCAGGATGAGATCAAGTTCAAGAAGCAGCAGCTCGTCGAGTTCATGGCGAAGCACAATCTGGCCGGCGTTCTGCTGAACAAGCATCAGGATGTTGCGTGGATCACGGCCGGCCAGGTGGATATGCGCGTCAACATCCCATCCGAGGCCGGCGGCAGCGCCTCGGTCCTGGTGCGCAGCGACGGCCGCGGCTTTTACATCACGACGTTCAACGAAGCGCCCAGAATGCACGATGAAGAGTTCGGCGAGTTGCCGTTTGAGCCGGTTGTCGTGCCCTGGAGCGACGGGGACTTCGCCCGGGCGGCGCGTCATCTTCTGGCGGCAGACGGCCTTCTGGGAGTTGACACTTGCGATGAAAGCAGCGAGTTCATCGATATAGCCGAGCTGCGCAGCCAGTTGCAGCCGACCGAGATCGAGCGCTATCGCCTGCTGGGCAGCATGACGTCGAGCGTCGTCGAAGATGTGGTTCTGCATCTTGAGCCCGGCATGACGGAATACGAAATCAGCGCCATCACCTCCTCGCACCTCATTCAGAGGGCCATTCTTCCTTCCGTGCTGCTGATGGCAGTGGACGATCGGATTCTGAAGTACAAGCACGCTCTGCCGAGGGGCGCGCGCCTCGAACAATTTGGAATGGTGAACCTGTGCACACGCAAGTGGGGGCTGTGCATCTCCATGACGCGCTTTGTTCATTTTGGCCCCATGCCGCAGGCGCTTGCCGCGGGATTTGAAGCGGCGGCCAAGGTCAATGCCGCTCTGCTGCACTCGACGCGCGCCGGAGCCACGGCGAAGCAATTGTACGAGGTTGGAAAGAACGCCTACGCCGCCGCGGGTTACCCCGGAGAAGAACTGCTGCATCCACTGGGCGGTGCCACCGGCTATGGGGAAAGAGAATGGCTGGCAGCGCCGGAGGGAAAGGCGGTCGTTGTGGACCCTCAAGCCTTCGCATGGAACCCCTCGGTGCGTGGCGGCAAGGTGGAAGATACAGTCCTGCTGCGGGACGGAGCCATCGAGCTGCTGACCGAATCGATCAAGTTCCCGAAGGTTGTGAATGTGGTTGATGGCGTGAGCTACCATTCCTCAGGCGTGCTGCTGCGGTAACAGCGCATAAGGAAAAGTGAAGCACTCGAGCATTTTCACAGTTTCTGTAATGCGGGCATCGTGGTTTCCCACCCATTTCACAAAGGACGTGAAATGGATGGGGCACGGAGCTTCCTTAAACCATCCGTAAAAAGCACTAAAAAAGCGGGCAGACTCTTTGGAGTCTGCCCGCAGTGTTTCTGGCGGCTATTTGGAGAGTGGCATGGAGCCGGTGACGGTGAAGCTGGCTTCGGATTTAGATTCAGTTTCCTCTGGCTGCGCGCCGCCCAGCGTCAATGTGTATTTGCCCTCCAGAATCGCCCGGTCGCCCTTGTCGTCGACGCTCGACAGCGTGCGGGGATCGAGGGTGAGGGTGACATCCCTGCTGGCTCCGGCGCCGATCGCGATGCGCTGGAAACCGGCCAGCGAATGGATGGGCCCATCCGTCTGCGGCGTCTTCAGGTAGGCTTCCACCACTTCGTCGCCGCTGACCGTGCCGGAATTGGTGACAGAAACGGTAGCGGTAAGCGGGTCGCCGGCCTTCAGCGTCTCCGCCGAGAGCTTGATGGGGCCGTACTTGAAGGTGGAGTAGCTCAGCCCGTAGCCGAAGCCCCAGAGCGGCTTGCCGGTGAAATAGCGGTAGGTGCGTCCCCCGGTCGCGCTCTTGACGCTGTAGTCGGTGAAGGCGGGCAAGCCGTCGAGCGAGGCGTAAAAGGTGACGGGCAGACGGCCGGCGGGATTGCTGAATCCTGCCAGGGTGCGCGCAATGGCCGTGCCGCCCTCGACGCCGGGATACCACGCCGCGAGAACGGCGGCGGCGTGCTGGCTGGCCCAGTTGAGCGCAACCGCGCTGCCGCTCTCAAAACCACGATGAGCGGCTTGCCGGTGGCGGCCACGGCTTCCAGCAGCTTCTGCTGAGGCGCGGGCAGATCGAGGCTGGTACGGTCTCCGCCGGTGAAGCCGTCAATCTTGATCGGCAGTTCCTCGCCTTCAAGCTGCGGCGAGAGCCCTACGAAGGCAACCACGACATCTGCCTCTTTGGCGCGGGCCACGGCTTCGTCAAGCTGCGCCTGGGCCGGAGCTTCCCATTCCAGGGTGATTCCGCCGCCAGCCTGATCGCCTGTGTGCGAATACTCGAGGCGGAAGTCGTGGGGCTTGGTATCGGCAAAGTCGACCGGGATGACGGGGGTCTTTGAGAAGTTCTCGACAGGCGGCGCGGTGGGCGAAGCGCCGGGCGCGGCCTTGAAGTTGCCCATCCGGGAAATGTCGGCCTCTCTGCGCAGGCTGCCTTCGGAGATCACCTTGCCATCGAGAATAAAGCGGTAGTTTTCGACTGGCGAATAAGGGAAGCTGCCGGCAAGTTCCAGGGAAAAGACGTAGTGGCCGGGGGCGGGAGCGGTGAGCGAGCCGCTCCATCGGACCGAGTAGTTATACGTGGCGAGCTGAGGCACAGGCCGCGCATTCTCCCAGTCGGCCTGCACTTCAGGCTGCGTCAGCGTGGCGACCGGCCGGCCGGTCCAGTCGGGCGTGGCGAAAAACTCGGTCTTGAGGCCCTGGCTGAGGCCAAAGGCCGTGCGCGGCACGGGAACGCTCATGCCGGAGGCCAGTGTGGAACCCTGAGCATAAAGAATGGTCGAGCTGCGGAAGTGCCGCATCATGCCGTCAAGCGGCGTGACCGGTTGCAACGGCGTGCCGACGTAGTTGCCCAGAATCGAGGGCAGCAGGTCGGCCGTGGGGCCGATGACGGCAATGTGCCCTGGCGCATTTTTCAGAGGCAGAATGCCGGAGTTCTTCAGCAGGACAATGCTCTCCTCGGCGGCTTTGAGGGAGGTTTGGCGATTGGCGGCGGATGCAACGACAGAAAAGGGAATCCTATCCAGCGGGCTGGAGCCTTGCGGGTCGAAGAGGCCGAGCTGGAAGCGCGCCGTATAAAGCCGCTCGGCTGCCTGTGTGATCAAGTCCTCAGAAACCAGTTTCTGACGAACGGCATCGGCCAGAGTGTTGAAGCCGGGCGCCCAGGTGCTGCAAGACAGATCGGTCCCGGCCTGAACGGCGAGGGCGGCGGCGTGCATGATGTCGGGAGCCTTCTTGTGGCCCTGACTCACGTCCACAATGGCGGCGCAGTCGGAAACGACGAAGCCCTTGAAGCCCCAGGCGTCGCGCAAGTGCTCCTTGAGCAGCATCTTGCTGGTGCAGGCCGGCCAATCGTCGATGGAGTTGTATGCGCACATGACCGACTGCACATGGCCTTCGGTGACGGTGGCGCGGAAGGCGGGCAGATACGTCTCTTCCAGGTCGCGCGGAGTCGGGTCGACGTTGAAGCCGTGGCGCAACGGCTCGGGGCCGCTATGCACGGCAAAGTGCTTGCTCGTCGACACGGCCCGCAGGTGGTTCAGATCGCCGCCCTGCACGCCGTTGACAAAGGCCACGCCCATCCTGGAGGTCAGGAACGGGTCCTCGCCGTAGGTCTCCTGGCCGCGTCCCCAGCGGGGATCGCGCTCGATGTTGATGTTGGGCGACCAGAAGGTCAGTCCAAAGAAGATGCGGTGGTTGCCCTCGCGCTGCGCCTGGTTGTACTTGCCGCGCGCCTCGGTGGAGATGACATTGCCCATGCTCTGCACCAGGGCTGGGTCCCATGTGGCGCCCATGCCGATGGCCTGGGGAAAGACAGTCGCGTAACCAGAGTTGGCCACGCCATGCAGGGCCTCGTTCCAGGTCTGGTAGTCGGGAATGCCGAGGCGGGGAATCGCCGTGGCCCAGTCTTCAAGCTGGCTGGCCTTTTCGTCGAGCGTCATGCGGCCCACCAGGTCGTGTGCGCGCTCGGCCGGTGAAAGTTTGGGATTCAGATACGAAGCCTCTTGCGCCTGTGCAACGGAAGCAAGGGCGGCGAGGGCGAGCGAGAAAGCGAGCCAGCGGCCAAACAGCATCAGAGCATTCCTCCAGAGTTTGAGGCCGCGGGCCAATCGGCGCGCAGCCGGGCCAGCCTTCCTCCCGGTCGTGCTTATTCATCCAGCAGGTATTTGCCGGGCGGGAAGCGAAAGGCAGCCAAGAGAAACTTTATAAGGCCAGGGCAGGGTTTGGCCAGATTCCTCGTTTTACCAGGAGAGATCAGGCATTCGCCGCTGTTCCTGCGGCCGGGTGCCCCATCCTTTTCCGCGCCTTTTGCGGAAAAGGGTGGGAAAGCGATGTCACTGTTTTCTTGACGGATCAATAAGCTAATCGCAGACCTGCAGGTCATCGGGAGAGTCCGCCCCTGCATCGTCTTCGGATTCCGCGCCGCCGGCAAGTTGGGCCGCAAAGAAGGCGTCCACCTCGGCCAGCACATCGGCCCCGGTCCGCGCGTGGTAGATGAGGCCTCTGAGCTTTGCCCCGCCGGTCAGGCCGTGGGTAAACCAGGTGGCGAACTGTTTCATCTTGCCAGCCGGATCGCCCAGGCGCTCGGCGCGGGGCAAATCGCTGGTCGCAGCCTCTTCGGCCAGCAGGGCCTCATAATAGGCGCGAATCATGCGATAACGGTCATCCACCGTGGGCGGCTCGTAGCGGCCCGTGGCCGTGTACTGCGCGATCTGGCGGAAAATCCACGGGTTGAACGCCGCGGCCCGGCCGATCATCACCGCGTCGCACGCGGTCTGCGCCACCATGGCCGCCGCATCTTCTGGAGTTCTAATGTCGCCGTTGCCGATGACCGGAATCGCCACGGCCTGCTTGACCCGCGCAATCCACTCCCAGCGCGCCTGGCCGCTATAACCCTGCTCGCGTGTGCGGGCGTGCAGCGCCACGGCGTCCAGCCCCTCAGCCTCGGCCATCCGCGCCAGCTCCAGGCAAACAATATCGGCGTCGTTCCAGCCCAGCCGGAACTTCACCGTGAAGGGAATCGTCACCGCCTTGCGCACGGCGCGGATGATCTCGCCAATGCGCGGCAGGTCGCGCAGAAGGCCTGAGCCGCCGTTGGAGCCCACGACCTTCTTGGCCGGGCAGCCCAGGTTCAGGTCCACCAGATCGAAGCCGCTCTCTTCCACAATCCGCGCTGCCTCGGCCAGTGTGTCGGGGTTGGCCCCGAAGATTTGCGCCCCGATGGGGTGCTCGTCATCGTAGAAGGTCAGATAGCGCCGGCGCTTGCTTTCCCGCATCCGCGCCAGGCCGTCGGCCGAGGTGAACTCGGTCATCAGCAGCCCGCAGCCCGACTGCGCATTCGTCACGGCGGCGTCAACCGACGCCTGATCCTTGATCTCTGACCCTTGATCTCTGATCTCTGACGCCTGATCTCTGTTGAACAGGCTGGCGTGGCGAATAAAGCGACGGAAGACCGTGTCAGTGACGCCGGCCATGGGCGCGAGCACCGTGGCCGGAGCCACCACCACCGGCCCCACGCGCATCTCTGCCGGCACGCGCGCCTCTGCGGGCATCGCGTGCTTTGCGGGATTGTCCCAGTTCTTCCTTACCGTAAAGCCCTTGCCCGCCATGAATGCCTTTGAGCTGTCAGCAGGCAGTTGACAGCAAACAGTTCACCGACGATACGGTCAACTGTCTATTTGAATTGTCAATGATTCACAGTTCCTCGCGGTACTCCCAGTTGGCCGTGTGCGAGGCAACAAATTGATCCGCCATTTCGACAATCTCTTTTGAGTTGCGGAATCGCTCGGCCCTTAGAATGACCCGGACCTGAAATTTAGGATCGTCTTCGGTCAAATCCAAATATAGAATCCCAATCCGGCCTACGCCATCCTCGGCAAGCGCCCACTGAGATGCTAACTCCGCCGAATTGAATTTGCGTGCGTTGGGATCCTCGCTTGTTATAGCGATATAACGATAGTGGCTCTGAAGCGACATGATTTCGTCGATTAAAGAAATGCCTAAGTTACTAGCGCTAGAAAACAGGATGCATGCAGCTCCTATAGTGGTGTTTGGAGGGAGAGGATAAATATGTACCGCATGAACATCTCCTGAACCTGAGCGGTCGATGGCAAGTACATCAACTTTATTGCCATTCCATTCAGCATCTAGGTAGACCTTTGGGAACAGCAGCTTGTGAACCAGGAATTCCTGCACGGCGTTCATGGCTCTACCGAGTTGTTGTTGATTCTGAACTTCAATCATCTCACCACCCCTCAATCTTCAAAGCCCTGCCTGTTTCTTCGGCCCAGAAGGCAAAACGTACGGCTTGCTTCACAATTATCTCAATCTCTTCTCTTCGTACGGTCTCAGACGCATATTCAATCCTGCTCTTCTTGGAGAGGAGATTTTTGAGATGCTCAACTCCGCGCAGGTTGTTGATGCTTCGATCTTCATTAAGACGTTTTTTCAAATCATCTGCGGCGCTGCGATGATCGTCCGACGACACGTTTTCACATCCCATGCCCGTTCTCAAAGCATCGCTATAGGAAATCGCGCAGTGAATGCCAAGCAATGCAGAGGAAAACCTGAACTCATCCAGATCATCCTTCAGGAGGTTGAATCCTTCCAAAAAGTCTCTGGCTCGACCGAGATAGGTTTGGACTTGCACAACGGCCATGCAGCCATTCTCGCATAAAAACAGCCCCCAAAAGACCCACCGCGCGGGAACTTCAGCTCGGCAGTTCATCCAATTCATGGACAAACGGCTTGCCCCGCGACTCCGGATCCCATCCTGCCGCCATGGCTTGCCGAATGTGGGCTTCCACCCTGGCCGGCGAAACATTGGGCCGGGCCGGTTCAGTGTACTTGATGCTCTGCGTTTCCTTGACCCAGGCCGGATACTCCAAGTGAAGCTCGCGGCGCACGCCCTCTGCCACCTTGACGTGGATCGCAAGGCCTCTCCAGCCGTCTTCCTCGCTGAATTGCTGCTCGCGGTGCAGATGCCAGATCAGGGAGAAACCGTCGATCGTGACTGCGGCCTCAATCGAACGTTTTGCGCGTGGCATGGATTATCACATCTTTCAGTCGCGGCGATCATTCGCATCGGAGCATTCTTGCGTTGGCTCCAACACAGGTAGGCCTCCGCCAAAGCGGAGGCCCAATCGTACTTGCCGGCTGTCCGTGCGTGGTTACTTGGCCGCGACTTCTGCTGCCTTGGCCTTTGCGCCGTCGGACTTGGCGTACTTGCGGCGGAAGCGCTCCACGCGGCCGGCGGTATCCACCAGGCGCTGTTTGCCGGTATAGAACGGGTGGCAAACCGAGCAGATTTCCACGTGAATGTCGCCCTTGTGGGTCGAACGGGTCTCAAAGCTGTTCCCGCAGGCGCACAAAACCTTCACTGCGGCGTAATTGGGATGAATCTTTTCCTTGGGCATCTCTCTGGACAGACCTTTCCTGCAATTCTCTTCTTCATTGTAGGGGAAACGGGGTATTTGCGCAATCTGCACACGCCGCCGAATGCACTACAATTCACCGCATGAGATTGCGTTTCTTGGTGCTTGCCCTCTTCGCCGCCTCCACACTTGCCCCAGCCCAGTCCACGCAGAGCACACCTGAACGGCATTTCGGACCGGAACTGACATTCACACCGCAGAAACGCGACGTCTGGCCGGACGACCGGATTCGCCCCGTTGCCCTGCCTGATGGCAGACTCCTGCTGAGCCGTTTTGACACCGTGTACATGCTCGACGCCTCTGGAAAACAGCTCTGGAAATACGAAACCGACAGCGAAAACGAATCGCTTACCTCAGAGCCTGCCTATAACGCTGAAACCAACGAAATCGGAATTGTCGGCACCGACCTGTTCTTTGTTCGCCTGAACGCCACGACTGGTGAAGAGAAATGGAGGGCCCGCACAGTAGGCAGTGCCACCTTCATCAACGTGGCCGCTTACGGACGCGGATTCCTTGTCGTGGCGGATAGGACCGAATACCGCGAAAAAGCCAAGGAATTCAAGGCCCCGCACATCAAGGGTACAGATCCGGACAGGTTAGAGTACTGGGGCCAGACGGAAGACGATGGATGGATCGCAAACTTTCCCATCGGTGCCCAACTCCTGGTCAATGGCAGGCACATCTACTCCTTCCGGCGCACACGCGACGTGGTGCACCTGCGCGAACTCCAGCCAGCGCCCGGACAACGGCGATAGTCTGATCGGCACCTTATTTCAGCGCCTTCTCGATTCCCGCCTCCACCAGCGGCGCCATGATCGCGTAGCCGGCCGGCAGAGGATGCACGCCGTCCGCGCTGAGATTCGGCGGCAGGCCGTCGCGGCTGTCCTTCATCGCCGTGTGGAAGTCCACATAGACGTGACCCTTCTCGGCGGCGTAGGCCTTGATCCAGGCATTCAGCGCCAGCACCTTGGGCGCGGGCGTCAATCCCGGACTCCAGGGAAAATCGAAGGCCGGCGTCACGGAGCACATCACCACGCGAATCTTGTGAAGCGTGGCCAGCTCCGCCATCGTGGACAGATTGCCTTCCGTCTGCTCCAGCGTCATCGGCCCGGTGTTGCCGGCAATATCGTTGATGCCGGCAAAAATCACGACTACTTTCGGCTTGAGATCGATCACGTCCTGGCGGAAGCGCAGAACCATCTGCGGCGTGGTCTGCCCGCTGATGCCGCGGTTGAGATAGGGCTTGCCGGGGAAAGAGCCATCCGCGCCCTCGATATCCCAGCCTTGGGTAATCGAGTCGCCCATGAAAACCACGCGGTTTTCGCCCACAGCGGGCGCAGCCAAAGCCAAATCAGCCTCCTTGAAGCGGCCCAGCCAGGGCCAGTCAACCTTCATCCGCTCTTCGTATTCCCGCTTCCATATGGCCTTCTGCTCGGCAGTGGGCGCGGGTGCGGCTTTGGCCTGCGGCGCGGCAACTGGAGTCTGAGCTGTGAGCGGAACCAGCAGCCCGGCAAAGGCTGTTACGGCAAACAGGGCGGTGCGCAAAAGCATTCGATTCAAGATCGTATCTCCACGGTTCGGGGCGGACCTTCCCTTGCAGGATCGCCAGATTAGAGCGAAACCACAGTAAACGTAACCTCGTTAAGAGAATTGGGAGTGGCTCTTTCTCGATGAAAAAGCCACTTGGCGGGCGTGCTTCCGGGATACGCGTACTGTGGTTTCGCTATCGCGCATCCGCCTGCCTTTTCGATTGTAGGCAATCGCGCGCCAACCCGGCCAATGCCGGCCGTAAAGGAAGCTCTGATTGAGAACGATCCACGCATTTCACAAGAAACATGAAATGGATGGGGCACGGAGCTTACATCATCCGTTAAAACTCTATAAGTTTATTTTTATCTATAACTTATATCTAATGTGATGGTCCGATTCAGCGCCGCTAACACGGCTTCCCAGCTCGGAAAAGCATGATCTGGGAAGCCGTGGAAGGAACGCGGCGAATCAGTGGCGATCGGGGCCTTCGCGGAAGTGTGAGAAGGCCGAGTCGTAGCCGCGGCGGAAGCCTTCGCGATATGCGTCGCGGTCAGGGCCGGGAACCGGAGGATGGCGGAACTCTCTCCTCCGCTCCGCGCTTGGTGGAGTGTGTCTGTCGAAGTCGCTGCGACCAGCTTCAAGGCCATCGTGGAAGCCCTGGCGCTGAACATCCCGGAACTCCTGTGGAGGCGCATCCCAGCCGCCGCGTTCATGCTCCGGGGGCGGGCCGTTCTGGGCCATGGGCATCGGCGGCCCTCCCATTCCTTCGCGGAAGTGAGAGAAGGCCGAGTCGTAGCCGCGGCGGAAGCCTTCGCGGTATGCGTCGCGGTCGGGTGGCGGAACCCGGGGATGACGGAATTCTCCTCTCCGCTCCACGTTCGGCGGGATGTGCCTGTCGAAGTCATTGTGGGCAGCGTCGAGGCCATCATGGAAGCCCTGGCGCTGAACATCCTGGAATTCCTGGGGAGGGGTATCCCAGCCCCCGCGATCATGGTTGGGTGGGGGCCAATTCTGGGCTATGAGCAGGGCTGGCGTTGCCAGTGAAAGCGCAATCGCAGCAAGAGCGAGCCGAGTGAGTTTCATTGATGCATTCCTCCATGCAGTTCGGTTTCAGGTTTTTTTGTGGGGAAGTCAACAAACATAGCCCTGAGCATCCTCAAGGAAGGAGCAGGGCCGAGATTTGCTGCGGATGTTATGGTTTCGCTTCCGCATGGCGGGAATGCGCCGGTTCACATTAGCAGGCGCATTCCTGACCATCCGGAATCAGATTTCAGCTTCAGTTAGAACGAAACCGTGACGGCGATAGGGAAATCGGGGTAATTGCGGTCATACAGATAGTACCCGTCGCCGGTGTTGTCGAGATACACATCGTCGGTTTGGTACCAGTTCGGTCCCCAGGATTCCGGCCACGGATCCATGATCGTGACCCAGTATCCGTCGTACTGGAAGCGCGGCATACCGCCCACGAAGACCAGGGGAAGACCGGAGATGCGGAAAAAGTGATCCCGGCCGAAGTAGAGCCGGAAGCGATTGTCGGGGATACGGTAGCCGTTATAGCCGCCGCGCTGAGCCCAGCTCTGATGCTCGTTCTTCCACGAGCCGGCGCGTGACTGCATAAAGCCGTCGTGCACCTGCCCCTGATGCTGCGGAACGCCGCTGTGGTGAACGCCGCCGTAGGTAGGGCCGTTTGCCTGCACGCCGCCGTGAAATGCGCCGCCATAGCTCTGTTGCGGCCTTGCCTGACTTTGCGCCGGCCTTGCGCCCTGCTGTGGATGCGATTGCTGCGCTGGCCGGGCCTGCTGGGATTGTTGTGCCGGTCTCGGATTGCCCCGGCCATTTCCTGGGCGATTCTCTTGAGCGCCGGCGATGGCTGCTGCTCCCAAGAGCAAAGACAGAATCATTGCACTGATAACGCTGGCTTGTTTCATGTGGGGAAGCTTCTTCTGAGCGCGACTCTTACCTTGGCGCCCGGTTCTTCTGTTCGTCACCCGCGGACAGAATACACCCGGCTTATGGCCGCGCGCTTGAGCTTCGGAAGAATTTGTCGAGTCTTCGGTTCGCCGCCAAACCCGTCGCTCATCCCCGGTGCGGGCAGCTTTTGGAGTTCAGGCACTCCTCGGCCACGCGCAGCCGCTCCACCGGCCGGCCGGCGGCCAGGTGCTCGGCCACAATCTCTGCCGCGTCTGCCGGCGCGACGTTGCCGTACCAGACCGCCTCGGGATAAACCACCACCACCGGGCCGTGTTCGCACTGATCCAGGCAGCCGGACTTGTTGATGCGCACCCTGCCATCCAGGCCGGCGGCCTTCACCAGCTTTTTCAGCTCGGCCAGCAGATTGCTCTTCCCGTCCTGCGTACACGACGGACGCAGCGCCCCTTCGGGCCGCGCGTTGCAGCAGACAAAGACATGGCGCTCAAATGCGGGCAAGCGGCACTCCTCCTGATTCTGGTGTATGCATCCAGACTACAGCGAAACCAGAGCAGGCGCATCCCGAAAGCACGCCCGCCAGGTCGCTTTTTCTTGAGGAAAAAGCCACCTGGCTGCTTGGTTTCTGTAAAGAGCAGAATCGAAAACGCTCTAAAGCACGGCTGCCCCGGACGGCGAAGTTTCCACAACCCGCGCTTTCACCCGCCCGCATCTGCGAAAATAGAGACTTGACTATGAGCACTGACAACCTTCTCCCGCTAAAAGACGATATGGTGGCCTTTATCGAGGGCCATGGCCTTAAACGCCTGCCCGGCTATGTCACAGAAGACATTCCCTCCATTGTGTGGGAGGGCGCCGACAACCCAGACGCATGGAAAGACTTTGTGGAGATGGCCAAACAGGTTGGCTCTCCCTTCGTTACCTTCAGCGAGATGACGCTGGAGCGCGAGGAACTCGAGTCGCTGATCGAGGAAGCCGGGGAGATCAACTTTCCCGACGAAGAGGGCACGGAACTGGTGGAGGCGGAGTGGCTGCGCAAGTACGCCGGCAACCTCGGCTACATCCAGCTCGGCTTTGTCTACCAGGGCCTGGTCTTTCTGCACGAAACCACCACCGAGTGGTATGAGCGCTTCCAGGCGCTTCTGGAAGATGTCGAGAGCTTCCACAACATCGTCATCGACGACAACGAGCACGAAGACGAGGACGAGTAATCGCGGTGAGCCTGGCAAGCGCCGGAACTGTTTCGCCGCAGAGTCAGCAGCAGGGCGGGCCGCGCGCCTCAGTGCGCAACCTGCCCGGACAGCGCTGGGTCTTTACCGAGCCGCACCCGGCAGAGGCCTCCGCGCTGGCCAAGGCTGCTCGTCTGCCCCAGGTGCTGGCCGAGTTGCTGGTGGCCCGCGGCGTCACCGAGCCTGCCCAGGCCTTTGCCTTTCTTAATCCAGAAATCACTCAACTCCACGATCCTGTCCTGATGCTGGGCATGAGCGAAGCCGTCGCGCGGCTGGAGCGGGCCATCGCCAACCATGAGTCGATACTGCTCTATGGCGACTACGATGTGGACGGCACCATTGCCGTGGTTCTGCTCAAGACGGCCATCGAGATGGTTGGCGGCGTGATCTGTTTTCATGTGCCCCACCGGCTCCTCGAAGGCTATGGCATGCAATCGAGCATGCTGGAGTCCGCTTACGCCGAGGGCGTCCGGCTCGCGATTACCGTGGACACCGGCATCAGGGCTTTCAATGAAGCTGAGACCGCCCGCCGCCTGGGCCTGGATCTGATCATCACCGACCACCATCTGCTGGAGGCCGGCGAAGCCATTCCGCACGCCCTGGCCATTCTCAACCCCAACCAGCCGGCCTGCGGCTATCCTGAAAAATCCCTCTGCGGCGCGGCCATCGCGATGAAGCTGGCGCAGGCCTTGCTGGAGCGCCGCGACCAGAAGCGCACTCGCGAAAAAACTCTGCCCAGCTTTCTCAAGATGGCCGCCCTGGCCACCATCGCCGACGCGGTTCCGCTGCGCGGCGAGAACCGCGTCATCGCCGCCCTCGGCCTGCGCGAGCTGCGCCGCCCCGCCGGCGCGGGCCTGCGCGCACTGTTTGCCGTAGCGGCTCTTGATCCGGCCACCAGGCCGGTCACCGGCTTCGATGTTGCCTTCCGCCTGGCCCCGCGCATCAACGCCGCTGGCCGCATGGATGTTGCTTCCGAAATCATTGAAGTCTTCACCACGCGCGACCTGGCCCGCGCTCAGGAGCTGGCCGCCAAGCTCGAACGCCTCAACAGCGAGCGGCGCGAAACCGAGGCCGCCGCACTCACCGTCATCGAGAGCCGCCTGGCCGCTGATGGCGAACTGGCCGCCGACCGCCTGCTGGTCGTCGATGGGGACGGCTGGCACCGCGGCGTCATCGGCATTCTCGCCTCGCGCGTTGTCGAGCGCACCGCCAAGCCCACCATCGTGGTCAGCGTCGAGGATGGCGTTGCCTACGGTTCCGGCCGCTCCGTCGATGGTTTTCCTTTGCTCGCCGCTATCGAGAGCTGCGCCGATCTCTTCACCCGCTTTGGCGGCCACGCCTTCGCCGTCGGCTTTGCCCTGCCCGCCGCCGCGCTGCCAGAGCTGAAACGCCGCCTTCGCCTCTACGCGGAAGAGCACCTGGCCGGCCGTGAGCCCGAGCAACTGCTCAACATCCACGCCGAGCTGCCGCTGGACCGCATCACCCCTGTGCTGGCCGGATGGCTGCATAAGCTGGAGCCCTTTGGCCACGGCAACCCCGAGCCGGTCTTCGTGGCCCGCCGGGCGCGCCTGCTCTCCCCGCCGCGCCGGATGAAAGAGCGCCACATCCGGCTGGAACTGGCGCAGGATTCCGTCCAGCCGCGGCCCTTGCCCGGCACAAGCGGCGCACTGCGCGCCGTCGGCTGGAACCTGGCCGCTCGCGCGGCTGAGCTTGGCCTCGAGCGGGGAAGCCTCATCGACCTCGCCTACCGCATCCGCGAAAACCAGCACCCCGAGTACGGCGGCCTGGAAGCCGAGATCGCCGGAATCGAACTGGCCTGAGGGCCGGAACGTGTTTCAGCAAGAGCTCTGTGTCAGGCAAGACTTCACAGTTTGCGGAAAAACTTATCGTCAGAGGCACGAAGTATCAGGGCACGACTGGTAGGTCAGGGCTTCAGCCTTGACTGCCGCAAGTAACTTAAAGTCAACGCGGGTTTTACAGGTTGCGGAAAAACTCGTCCGTAGAGGCACGAAGCGTCAGGGCACGACTGGTAGGTCAGGGCCTCAGCCTTGACTGCCGCAAGTAACTTAAAGTCAACGCGGGTTTTACAGGTTGCGGAAAAACTCGTCCGTAGAGGCACGAAGCGTCAGGGCACGACTTCAGTCGTGCCGCAAGTCATTGGAAATAAATGGCGGGCTTTAGCCCCTGAAGGGACATTTCCGTCATTTTTGAAACGCGTTCTGGAGCGTTGCACAGATGAAGCGCCCCGCCACTTGGATTGAAAGGCCTACTTCGCGTCCGGGCCGGCGGCGTTCTTCTCTTCGCCTTCGATGGAGATGCGCAGGGAGCGCAGCCAGTGCAGATCGTTCGGCGTGAAGGGCGCTTCGGAGTCGCCCAGGTTAGCGGCGGCTTCGGCTTCTTCGGCCTCTTTGGCGGCGATGTCGTTCAGGCCGATCGTGGCCTCCAGCATCAGCAGCACATCGAAGCCCTCCTCGCGGATATCCTTCACCACGCCGGCGATTTGCTCGCTCTCGATGACGGACTCATGAATTGCCTCGCCCAATTGCTGAATAAGTTCGCGCAGACGGCTTGTCATGAGTACCTCCAGGGGCTGCGGCCAGCGCGTGCAAACGAGCGCCGGCAGCGGCAGAAGCTACCTCTACCTTACTTCCAACTGAGTTTGGGAGCAACTGCGAGCCGCCGGAAACAGGCCGCCGGGCGCGCCGGCAACCTGCGCTGCTACCATCGTATCGAAGTGAAACCTCAAACCATCGGGCGCGTTCTGGGCGTTGGGCTGCGAGTTGCCGGACGCATGGCCAGCCAGCGGATGACCGGCGCAACCGCGCCCGCAACGCAAGCTGGTAGCGGCGCTGCGGCACGTGGCAAACAGGCTGGGCGGACGGCCGCGGGCGTCGCGCGCGGCATGGGCGGCTTTCTGCGTCCTTTTCACCGGGTGGGCGGTATTTTGTGGCTGGAAGTGACGGGTTCCCTGTTCCTTCTGCCCGTGGTGGCCTTTGCTCCAGCGCTTTGGCGCATCCGGGCCAGTTGGGCTCACGGTCCCGATCACCGGACATTTCTGCTCACCGCCGGAGTGATGGCGGTGTTTCTCTACCTGGGCGTGAGTTCGTTCTGGCGCGCGCGACGGCGGTAAGGCGGCGGAATTTCGGGCTGGCTCGCAAGCCGGAACGCCGGGTTTGACCTCGAAGCCGGCGCGTCCCTATCGTAAGCGGGGTACAGAGCAGATTCAGAATTGTTGTAGAGTGAGTTGATGCGGCCAAGTGCCGTTTTCCTCAATAAAACGGCGCCCTGCACGGTTTTTAGGAATGCACAGTAATTCTGAATTTGCTCTAGACAGCACCGCTGAAAGGAACTCCCATGACCACCCCCGCCACACCCATCGCAGCCCCCCTCAAGAAGACCGCCCTCAATGCCGCTCACCGCGCGCTGAAGGCCAAAATGGTGGATTTTGGCGGCTGGGAAATGCCGGTCGAGTATCCGAGCTTCACACCCCAGCGGCAAGTACCCGTCGCCGGGGGCCCCAGGCCCGGCGGCGGCCTGATCGCCGAGCACATGGCCGTGCGCACTGCTGTTGGCCTCTTCGATGTGAGCCACATGGGCGAGATCCAGTTTCGCGGTCCCGGCGCGCTGGCGGCCGTGCAGCACATCGCGATGAACGACGCCGCGCGCCTCAAAGACGGCCAGGCTCAATACTCCGCGCTGCTGACGCCGGAAGGAACGTATGTGGACGACATCCTCGTCCACCGGCTGGGCGAGAACGACTACCTGCTGGTGGTGAACGCGGGCACCAAGGACAAGGACTATGCCTGGATTAGTCAGCAGTTGGACGCGTGGCCCTCGGTCAGCATCAGTGACGACTCCGCGAGTTACTCGCAACTGGCCGTGCAGGGGCCGCGTGCGCTGGAAACCCTGCAAAAGCTGACGAAAGCCGATCTGGCGGCGATCCGGAACTACCGGTTCACCTGGGGTGAGGTGGCCGGTGTGCCCAATGTGCTGATTGCGCGCAGCGGTTACACGGGCGAGGACGGCTTCGAGGTTTACCTGCCCTCGGACGTGGCGGCCACGGAAAAAGTGTGGAATGCGCTGATGGAGGCGGGCGCGGAGTTTGGCATTCGCCCCTGCGGCCTGGGCGCGCGCAACACCCTGCGGCTGGAGGCGGGAATGCCTCTCTATGGCCACGAAATCTCCGACTCCATCAATGTCTTTGAGGCCGGCCTGGAGCACTGGCTCAAGCTCGACAAGGGCGACTTCATTGGCCGCGAAGCGTTGCTGGCTGTGCAGGCCGCGGGCGGCCCGAAGCGGAAGCTCGTGGCTCTGGAAATGGTGGAGCGAGGCATTGCCCGCGACGGGTACTCCGTGCTCTCACTTCCTGGTACAGAGATCGGGCAAGTTACATCCGGCTCGCCCGCGCCCTTCCTGAAGACCAACATCGCCTTTGCTTACGTGCCGGCGTCCGTGGCCGCCAGCGGAGAGGATGTGCTGGTGCAGGTCCGCGCCAACCGCGTGCGAGCCAGACAGGTTCCGGCGCCCTTCTACAAGCGGGCGAAGAAGTAGTCAGACGTGTTTCAAATCCAGCTTTGTATCAGGGCACGACTTTAGTCGTGCCGAATGTATCTCGGAATTAAAGCGGGCTTTACAGGCTGCGGAAAAACTCATCCGGAGAGGCACGAAGCGTCAGGGCACGACTTCAGTCGTGCCGTAAGTCATTGGAAATAAATGGCGGGCTTTAGCCCCTGAGCGATGCTTTTCGGGCTTTTTACTTGAAAATAGGCCTTTTTCCGCAGCCTGTTTAGCCCCTGGGGATGCTTCCGACATATTTTGATCCGCGCTCAGTTTTTCGCTAGCGCGGCCTCTGCGATGCAATCCACGGTGGGCCACTGCGACGCATCCTGAAAAAGCCGCACATGAGGCCCTATCGGCGTCCAGGCCGCGAGCGAGCGCGGCCCATAAATGCTGATGAGCCGCGCGCCAGCAGCCGCGGCCAGATGGCCGGGTCCCGTGTCGTTGGCCACCACGCTCTGCGCCAGCTCGAACAATGCGCCGTAAACACCGAGGCCAACCTCCGGCAGGCAAATAGCCTTCAGCTCCGCCGCGGCAGCTTCCTCGCTGGGGCCGGGGCAGACGACAACCGGCACGCCAGCCTTGTTGAGCGCCGCTGCCAGTTCCTTGAAGCCCGGCCACACCTTCTGATTCTCGCGATCGTCCGGTCCGGAGAACGGACACAGCACCACGAAGGAGCGGGACGCGAGTCCGTGCCGAGCGATGAGCGCCAGAGCCTGCGCGCGCTGAGCGTCGCTCGGCGTCCAGCCCAGGGTCGCGGGGAAAGGTTCATCCGCGCCCAGAAAGCAACCGGCCAGATGCCAGTACGATTCGGCCGCGTGCGCAAAGCTCGGCAGCGGATAAGAGAAACGAAGAAGCAGGCTGCGGCCCTCCCGTGCAAATCCCGACGGCGCAAAACCGGCCAGCCGCGTCTCCAGTGCTGAGGCGAATGAGTTGGTCATCAACAGCGCTGGCACGGACCCGCCCTCATTGAGCTTCTGTCGCAGAGTGCGCAGTTGTGCCGTTGTTTCTTTGATGCCGCCACGGCGCACGGTCACGGGCCAGCCCGTGCCCTCAAAGAGCGCCGGCGCCCAGCTTTTGCCGTAGAGATGCAATTCGTAACCAGCCGCTTTCAGCCGCCGCAATGCAGGCAGCGAGAGCACAGCTTCGCCCACCCAGTTGCAGAGCCGGACGAGCAAAGCGCCCTTCGGCCTTCGCGCGGAATCAGCAGATTGATGGCTGTTGGGCATTCAGTTCGAGTATAGCCGTGGGTTCACAGTTTCACTGAATTTGCGCTTCCGTAGAACCTGGCCGTAAAAACTTCTGATTCGGAGAGGGTTAAGACAGTGGCCACAGTTTCACAGTCCAAAATGCAAGATTTTTGCCGGGATGAGGCTGACGGGGCTTAGGGAAATTCGGTTCGGGGACAGAGAACGCTGGCGTAATGGGGATGTTTTTCATGGGTTTGCAGCTAGATGTGCAGCGTAATTTCATCGCTCGTTTCCTCTATTCCATCTGCACGCCGGCGGATGTTATTTTCCGCAATGAGCAAAAGGGAAAATGTTTGGCGAGGGGGCTGGGGCAGGGATGAAGGGTATGGTTTCCCGGGTTTCAAAAGTGGGAGCTGAGCATCCGGCAACGATCCAAATAGCTTATCCATTTCGAAATCCAGCTCGTAAGTGTTGCAATCTGCTGGATCTGGCGTAGAATCCTTGGAATCTGTTTTCTGAATAAGAATTCCGGCTTCTACCGGTAGACGGAGGGAAGGTCATGAATCGCATTAATGCGTTTTACCTTGTTCTCGCTGGCCTGGCGCTGAATATATCCGCACTGGTGCCGGCCTTTGCGCAAGCAGCAGCCGCGGCTGAGCCAAAAAACTCCATCGAGTGGTTTTCGCGCGCCAGTGACCGCATGAACTTACGCATGCCGGGTTCCGCGCCCTTTCATTTGAAAATTGCATTCCACGCCTATCCGGGCATGGAACTGCTCGGCCCCAAAGAAAAATCCGATTTCATCTCAGGCGATGGTGTTTACGAAGAGACCTGGCTCGCTCCGCATCAGTGGCGGCGAGAGGTGACACTGGCCGGCTACCACGCCATCGAAGTGGACTCCAACGGCGCGCGCAAGATGCAAAGCTCGTCAGATTACGAGCCCAGCAGGGTTCTCACGCTGCTTGATGCGCTTTTCCTTCCCATTCCACGCAATCTTGTTTCAAAGGAATTTCGCCACGAAGGCGCCACGGGCTGGAAGGTTAAACACGTCACGACGGGAAACATTTCGCTCGTGTGTATCAGCAAGGGCTTTGGGGACCAGCGGGGTGATTTCACCACCGCATACTACTTCCAGCCGAACGGGAACTTGGTTATGACGAATGACGAGGGACTTGTGAGCCTCCGAGAGGGTGTTGTCCCTTTTGCGGATAAGGTTGTTCCGAAACATCTGAGCATCAAGGCCGGGGACGGTGAGCGGGAGATGCTTGAGGCCGATCTGGTCATTGAAGCGGCGCAACCCAATGTAACAGCCTTCGACTTGCCCGGCGGCCCAGCCGAACCCGGTATGACCCTGCGCCCGTTACAGTTTTATGAAGTCAAAATACCTGAGGGGCACAACTATTACTACCGAAACGTGAATTTATCCGCATTCTCCATACAAGCTGTCCTCGACCGCACCGGGAGGTATAGAGAAGTGGAAGTTCTATCCGCGCCACATCAAAAAGAAGTTCTATCCGCACCACATCAAAAAGAAGTTCTATCCGCACCAAATCAAAAAGAAGTGAAAGCCCTATCTCCGCCAAATCAAAAAATGGACGCGGGACTTATCACGAACATTATGAACAGTCTTCGCCATGATCACTTTAAAGCACCGCTGATCGATGGCGTCCCCTGCGAATTCTTGTGGGTCGAATCTGTAATGTAGAGACACTCCGCAGTGGCGATATGGTTTTTAGATAAAGGACTGTTCTTGCAGGCATCCCACCCTGGGCACAAAAACAAATACGCGCCGAAGGTGGGGCACCCAATTCGATGGAACAGCCGCAATTCTGGAGAATCAACCAGCGGGTGAACGCCCGTCACACCTGCATGACTTCCGCTTCCTTCTTCTGCGAAAGCTCTTCCATGCGGCGGATTTCCTCGTCGGTGATCTTCTGGATTTCTTCCAGCGCGCGCTTCTCTTCGTCCTCGCTGATCTTCTTTTCCTTGGCGATTTTCTTCAGGGCATCGTTGCCGTCGCGGCGGACGTTGCGCACGGCGGTGCGGTGATCTTCGAGCACCTTGTTCAGGTGCTTGCAGACCTCGCGGCGGCGCTCCTCGGTCATGGGCGGAACGGGCACGCGCAGCACCTTGCCATCGGACATGGGATTGAGGCCCAGATCGGCGGTGCGTATGGCCTTTTCGATCTCCTTGATGACGCTGGGGTCCCAGGGCGCAATCACAATCAGCTGCGGCTCCGGCGACGACAGTTGCGCCATCTGGCTGATGGGGGTTGGCGTGCCGTAGTAGTCCACCTTGACCTGATCGAGCATGTGGACGCTTGCCCGGCCCGTGCGCGTGGCGGCCAGGGCGGCCTGAAATGTAGCCACGGCCTGGTCCATCTTCCGCCTGAGGCCGGCATTGAGTTCCTTGAGCGCCGGAATACCGGCCATATACGAAGCTGCCATCTTTCTCCCTCACTTCATCCAAAACAATATACTAGAGCCAAACCAGAGTAAATGAGCCCTTGCTTAGTATATTCAGGGTGGCTTCTTCCTGAGGAAAAAGCCACTTGGGAGGGCTCGCCCCGGGACGCGGCTACTCTGGTTTCGCTCGCGCGAATCCCGGCCGCGAAAGGTATGTGGATGCGACGAAATGAACCAGGGTTGCCCTTGTGGAAACCCCTACGCCCCCCCTGTCAATCCGGTCAATGCGGCCTGCTGATGGGCGTGGTAGCTGGAGCGGACCAGCGGGCCGGATTCGACGTGGCGGAAGCCCATCTTCAGCGCCTCCGTCTTCAGCTCGGCAAACTCCCGTGGAGTGTAGAGGCGCGCCATGGGCAGGTGGTTGCGCGAGGGGCGCAGATACTGGCCGATGGTGAGGATATCGCAGTGGACCGCCGCCAGGTCGCGGAAAACCGCGAGCAATTCGGCGGTCTCCTCGCCCAGGCCCACCATGACGCCGGATTTTGTCAGCCCTTCGGGCCTTAGCGTTTTGGAGTAGCGCAACAACTCCAGGGAGCGCTCGTAGCGCGCGCCGGGACGAGCCACGCGATAGAGGCGCGGCACCGTCTCGGTGTTGTGGTTGAGCACGTCGGGGCGGGCCTCGACAACCGCGCGGATGGCGTCGAGGTTGCCCTGGAAGTCGGGGATAAGCACTTCGACGCGGCAGTTGGGCGCTTGCCGGTGAATCTCTTCAATGACAAGCGCGAAGGCGCGCGCGCCGCCGGGCAGATCGTCGTCGCGATCGACGCTGGTGAGGACGGCGAACTCCAGGCCAAGCGCGGAGACGGCCTGCGCCACGCGGCGCGGCTCGTCGAAGTCGATGGGCTCGGGACGGCCCTTGGGCACGGCGCAGAAGCCGCAGTGGCGGGTGCAGATCGTGCCCAGCAGCATGAAGGTTGCGGTTTTGGCCTGCCAGCACTCGCCGATGTTGGGGCAGTGGGCGCTTTCGCAGACCGTATTGAGCCGGAGCGAGCGGGCCAGTTGCTTCAACGAGTGGTAGTTTTCGCCGACGGCTGCGCGGGCCTTGAGCCACTCCGGCTTGGGAGCCGGGGGCTTGCGGGCAGGGGCGATTTGCACCAGTTCTGTCACGACTTCATTGTATTTCGGCACGGGTGACCACAGTGGTGAGTGCGTAGAAAGAAGCACCTTTCAGCGGCTTTCGTGACTATGGTCAGATGACCATGGTCAGGAGTATACTGAGGCTGTATAGAGGTGCGTCGATGCGGACAATGGCGGCAGGCGAGTTCAAGGCCAAATGCCTGGCGGTGATGGCCGAGGTGAATTCCACCGGCCAACCCATGCTGGTGACCAAGCGGGGCAAGCCGCTGGCCCGGATTCTGCCCTTCCAGGAGCAGGCGCCGGTGGAAAAGCCCGAGGATATTTTTGGCTGTTTGCGCGGTTTTCTCGCCTCGGGAAAGGGGCTTGACGATCTCGTCGATCCAATCATTCCCAGGGAGGAGTGGGACCATCTGAAGGAAGACTGGTCCCCGTTTCCGCCAGAATGATTCTTCTCGACACGCATGTGATTATTTGGCTGCTGATGTCTCGCGAACGGTTGTCCGCGAGAGCGCATGACGCTATTCTGCAGGCCCGCGCCGCGCCAGAAAAGCTGGTCTATTCGCCGGTTTCTCTCTATGAGATTGCGTATGCGGCACGACGCGAAAGGCTCCCTTTGAATGCTCCGACGGAAAAGTTCATGGCCGCCATACAGGCCCGGCTGGAGATGGTTCCCATGACGGCCGCAATCGCGGTTCGCGCCGCGCAACTGCCCGACACCTTCCACGGCGATCCGATGGACCGGATCATTACGGCCACGGCCATCGTGGAAGACTGCGTGCTGATTACACGCGATGAACGCATTCGCAAGGCGAACGCCTGCAAGACGCTTTGGTAGCGCCGCGATCAATTGCCGAGCGCGTAGAGCTTGCCATCGACGCTGCCGAAGTAGACCACTCCATCCTGCACCGCTGGTGAGGAGAGTATGGAGCCCATCGAGAACAGCTTGGTGTGAATATCCACAATCGATTCGTCCAGTGTGGGGCCTGACCAGATCTCGTCTTTCAGCTTTCCATCGGGACCAAGCAAACGCGGCCCATTGGCGTAAAAATCCGGCGTGGCAAAGACGCCCGCATAGACGTGTTTCTTGAGATCCACATCATGCAACTGGCCATCGAAGGTGCCGAAAAATGCGTGGGAGCCCGCAATCGCCGGCGAGGAAAATGCAAAGATGTTCGTCGGGAGCCAGTAGAGCACTTTGCCGGATTCGGCATCGAGAGCCTGGAAGCGATGGCTGTCGGAGGTGGTGTAATAAACCACGCCATCAGCAACGGCCGGCGAGGCGATCACCCATGAGCCATCGTTCGGCACCGTCCACTTCAAAGCGCCAGTCTGCGCATTCAGGGCGTAGAAATTCGCGTCCCTCGATCCGAAATACACGGTTCCGCTGGCAACCGCCGCCGAGCCCGGGATTCCCGTCATGACATGCGTCCTGGCATCATCGCCAGTCTTGAACTTCCACTTCAGCGCGCCGGTCGCCGCGTCCAGCGCGTAAAAGTACGTGTCCCAGCTTCCCGCATAGACGACCCCGCCGGAGACAGCCGGAGAGCTATGGACAACGTCGCCGGTCTTGAACTTCCACTTGAGAGCGCCGGTCGCTGCGTCAACGGCATAGACATGGCCGTCTCCGCTTCCGAAGTAAACAGCGCCGTCCGCAACGGCTGGAGAAGAGAGGTAAAAGTCCCACGCATCCGGCACGGCCTCCGTGGGAGGAAACACGCCCAGATTCCCGGCCTTGGTGGAACGATGTTCCCCCTCGGTCGCGAACGCCCATCGCTGCTTTCCGGTGGCCGCATCCACGGCATAGAGGTTGCCGTCGAGACTGATCACATAGACGGCGCCGCCGACAACCGCCGGCGAAGAGCGCACCTGGCCGTGGGCGTCGAACTTCCAGCGGAGTTTTCCGGTGGCGGCATCCACGGCGTAGAGGTTTCCGTCACTGCTGCCGATGTAAACCACGCCGCCGGCCACAGCGGGCGAGGAATAGATTGCTCCGTTGGTCGAAAAAGTCCACTTCAGCGAAAGCTGCTGCGGGGCTTGCGAATCGTAGACGCCCAAATGAGCCGGGCCGCCGCGAAACATCGACTGCCCATCGAGCGCCGCGGATGCCGCGGCAAACAGGCAAATTACTCCTATCGCACTGAATCGATTCATGCTGGCGATTATATCAACGCGAAGATTGCGCAGAGCGGCGATGAGGTCTTCTTGCGGCGCTCACTCCGCGGCAATGGCTTCGGCGATGAGGTCGATGGCGTGGAGTTCGGCGACGCTGCCGGGGCGATGGCCATTGACGAGAATGGAAAACGCGAGCGTCTTGCCGCTCGCCGCGGTCAGGTAGCCAGAGAGGGCGTTCGTCTCGTTAAGTGTGCCGGTCTTGGCCCAGAGACGGCCCTTGAGCGGCGAGTTCTTAAAACGGCTGGATAAAGTTCCATCCACGCCGGCCACGGGCAGGGTTTCGCGCCAGGCCGGTCCCCAAGGCTCGCGCTGGGCGTAGGCCAGCAGTTGGGTCAGGGCGCGGGGAGCGATGCGGTCGTCGTGGCTTTCGCCAGAGCCGTCATAGAAAAAGAAATCGTCGTCGTCGATGCCTGCGTCGACGAGAAACTGGCGCACGACGCGCGCGCCCTCGGCAAAGCTGCCGCTGGTGCCGTGGACCTTGCCCAGCAAACGCAGCAGCAGCTCGGCGTGCAGGTTCTGGCTGACCTTGTTGACGACCGTCACGTCCTGGGCTATCGGGACGGAGACGCGTGTGGCCAGCACCTTGCGGCCCTCGACGGGCGCGGCCACCGTGGGCAGGCTGGAGCGGGAGAGCTTCAGCGGCTGGGCGCACTCGCCGGCAAAGTCGCCGGAGTCGTCCGAGTATTTGTGACGGGATTCGGGAGCGCCATTGACCGTGACGCCGCGGCTGCGCAGGGCTTCCTTGAAAGCGGCGGCCGTGAACTCCGCGGGGTCGTCGACGGCCAGGCCGGCATGAAATCCTTCGGGCGGCACAGTGCCCCAGGCGCGCACCATCCTGTCGCCGGGCCTGCGGTCGAGGCCGGGATGAGCCGTCTCGCCCTGGGCCGCTGGCTTCATGGAGCTGTTGAGCGCGAAGTAGTCCACCTTCGGGGTCCACTCGGCGAGGGTTGCCGCGGGATTGTCCGGGTCCGCGGTCACGGCCAGCTCCTGCGCGTTCTCGTTGAAGGTGAGCGCGGAAACGGGGGCGCCGGAGCTCCATTGCATGCCGTCCCAGGCCCAGGATGTGCCGTATGGCTCGTCGGGATAAAAGCTGTCGTCGCCCACCACGCTGCCCTCGACCGAGCGCACGCCGGCCCGCTCCACCTGCTCAGCCAGCAAGTTCAGCACGTCCATGGCCTGGGGAGGCTTGGGGGCTTCTGTCTCCTCGGCGGGCGGCGCGGCAGGCTTCGCCGTTGCGGGGCCCGGGGCGGGTTCCGGTTCGCGATAAGGGTAGCGGCGCGCACTCAGCGTGGGATCGCCCGCGCCCAGCAGAATCAGGTCGCCGTGCAGCACGCCTTCGCTGTCGATTTCGCCGCCGGCCACGACGCGTGTCGTCCAGGTGAGGGTCTCGACGGGCAGCAGAGCAAAGGCGGCGGCGGTGGTCGCCATTTTGGCGGTCGAGGCCGGATTGAAGAGCCGTCCCTCATTCAGTCCGTAAAGCGGCTGGCCGTCGAGCGTTGTCACGCTGATGCCGAAGGAGGCGTGGCTCAGCGCGGGGTCGGCCAGAATGGCCTGGATGCGTTCGGCCAGCGGCCCTGTGGTTGGTGCAGCGATCGGAGCGGGCTTCGTGGTGTGCCGCTCCGGGGCCTGGGCAGACAGCCCGGTGAAAGAAGCCAAAGCCAAAGCCAACAGAAGCGCTGGAACCCGCTGAAAGAACTTCATGTGCGGAAGTTTAGCAGGAAGGGCAAAGAGCTTGCGGCATTCTGACAGTGAACGCTTACGCTATGAAAGAGGAAGAGTACAAAAGGATGAACGCATTTACACGAACAACGGCTTCCTGGCGCCTTCGCACTCGTTCGCTGGAAGTGGGCCGCCGCACGCTGGTGATGGGAATCGTCAACGTCACGCCGGATTCGTTCAGCGACGGCGGGCGGTTTCTCAGTCCCGAGGCGGCCGTCGTGCACGCGCTTGATCTGCTGGACGAAGGCGCCGACTTGCTGGACCTGGGCGCGGAAAGCACGCGGCCCGGCTCGCGCGCTGGCGGAAGGGCTGACACGGCGCAGGCTCCGGCTGTCCACCCCAACGACAAAGACCTGCCGCAAGCTCCTTTGGTGAGCGCCGAAGAGGAGCAGGCGCGCCTGCTGCCCGTGCTGGAAGGCATTCTCAGGGAGCGGCCCGACGCAATGGTCTCGATTGACACGTACAAAGCAGCGACGGCGCGGGCTGCTCTCAAGGCAGGCGCGGAGATTATCAACGACGTGAGCGGCTTCACCTGGGACGCGGAAATGGCTCAGGTTTGCGCGGAGGCCGGCTGCGGAGAGGTGCTGATGCACACGCGGGGACGGCCCGAGGAGTGGAGCGCGCTGCCGCCGTTGGGGGCGGATGAGTTGCTGGCTGCCGTGCGGGAAGGACTTGCGGCGAGTCTGAAGCTGGCGGCCGGGGCTGGAATTCCGCCCGACGCGATTGTGCTCGATCCCGGCTATGGCTTCGGCAAGAGATTCGAAGAGAATTACGCCCTGCTGGCCCGGCAGCAGGAGCTGCTGGCGCTGGGCAGGCCGCTGCTGGTTGGCGTGAGCCGGAAGATGTTTCTGGGCCGGACGCTGGCCTCGCTTTACGGCAATCAGGCCGCGCCGGTCGAAGCCCGCGAGACGGCCAGCGTGGCCGCGCTCGTGGCGGCCATCCTGCATGGGGCAGCCATCGTGCGCGTTCACGCCGTCCGTCCGGCCGTGGAGGCGGCGCGCATTGCCGACGCGGTGCTGGAAGGCGGGACAGCCTATAGCCACCATGGGCTATGATGGTTTTTTCCGGTTTCGCCGGGCTCGCAGCGATTGCTCGCGGGGCAAGGCTCAGGAGGCATTCATGTCGCATTGTTCACAGTGCGCGCCAGGCAAGTGCAGGTGCGCGGTTTGGATCAGCCGGGTGCTGGGTCTTTGCCTTTATGTCACGGCTTTTTTCCTGCCGGCGTGCAGTACAGTTGCCACGCCCGACGGCGGCTCTCCGGACGTTTATAAAGGCTATGTCTGCGCCGGAATCACCCTGGTGAACTCCTTGAGCCGGGAGATGTGGCACTCCCATGACTTTCTGGCCATTCTGAGCGGCTGGATCAATCCGTTGCTGCTGCTCTACCTGATCTTTCTGCTGATTCCAAAGTTCCGCTGGCCGCGCCGCATCGTGGCCGGAATCATTCTCCTCTTTATCGCCGGCACCTGGGTCTTCTTCCACCTTTATCCGATGGTTCCCCTGATTGGCCACGTTCTGTGGATCTTGGGGATTCTGCTGATTCTGGCCGGGGAATTGATGGGGCAGCGCAAGCCCGGCCCGGAGATTGCCTGAGCGCCAGGCTCGTCCGGCAGATAGGACGAGGTTGAAGAATTCCATTTCGCAAAATGGGTTGCCCAGCGCCTGACCGAGTTGTGTTTGCTCTCGGGGAGTCCTTTGTTCCGGCAAAAGCACTCAGGGTTTATCATTTAAACTGGCGCTGGCCGGAGTGGCAGAGCCTTTGTTTTGCAGCCCCCTGGATTCAAGCGCTTCCTCTGGAAAGACCGCCGGGGCTGACGTCTCTCTCACAACACACCAACCCAAAAATCAGCTTTCAGGGAACGGAACGACATGCGAGCAAAGACTGCGGTAGTGCTGGGCGCCCAATGGGGCGACGAGGGCAAGGGGAAGATTGTGGACGTGCTGAGCGAGCGGTTTACCGCCGTCGCGCGCTACGCCGGCGGTCACAACGCCGGACACACGGTCGTCATCGGCAGCCACAAGTTTGTCCTGCAGTTGATTCCCTGCGGCGTGCTGCGGCCGGGCTGCCGGGGCGTCATCGGCAACGGCGTAGTGCTGGACCCGATTGCTTTCCTGAAAGAAGTGGCCAAGCTGCGCGATCTGGGCGTGGCCGTCGATGAGCGGCTTTACGTCTCGAACCGGGCGCAGGTGATTCTGCCCTACCACCGGATGATCGAACTGGCCGCGGAGAGCGCGCCGGGGCGGAAGAAGATCGGCACCACCAGCCGGGGCATTGGGCCGGCTTACGAAGACAAAATGGCGCGCAGCGGACTGCGCGTCGTGGACCTGCTCAGGCCGGAGCTGCTGAAAACGCACATCGAGGCGGCCTGCGCCGAGAAGAACGCCATTGTTCATGCGCTGTTTGGCGCTGACCCGCTGGACCCGGCGCAGATGTACGACGAGTACGCCGCCGCCGCCGAACAGGTGCGGCCGTTTGTCACTGACACCGGGCGCCTTCTGAACGAGATTCTGACCGAAGGCGGCAGCGTGATGTTCGAGGGCGCGCAGGGAACCATGCTGGACATCGATCACGGAACCTATCCGTTTGTGACCTCCTCGTCGTCAACGGCGGGCGGCGCAGCCACGGGAACCGGCGTGGGACCGACAGCCATCGGCACGGTGATTTCGGTGACCAAGGCCTATGTGACGCGCGTGGGCGAAGGGCCGTTTCCGACGGAGATTTTTGACGCGGTGGGCGACCACCTGCGGGCGCGCGGCAATGAATATGGCGCCAACACCGGGCGGCCGCGCCGCTGCGGCTGGCTGGATATTCCGCTGCTGCGCTACTCGAACCACATCAATGGATCGGAGTGGCTGGTCATCACCAAACTGGACGTGCTGGACGAGCTCGAAGAGATTCCCATCTGCGTGGGCTACGAGATTGACGGCAAGGTAACCGACGAGATTCCCGCCGACGTGCAGGGCCTGGAGCGGATCAAGCCGGTTTACACCAAATTGAAGGGCTGGCAGAGTTCGACCGTGGGGATTAAGGATTTCGACAAATTGCCCCAGGCGGCCAGAGAGTATCTGCGTTTTCAGGAGCGGGAGAGCGGAGCCAAAATCGGAATGGTTTCGACTGGCCCGGACCGCGACCAGACGATGCTGCTGCCGGAGTTCGCCGCGGCCCTCCAGAGCATTCACGCGTAACTTGAGATGTGCCTTGGGCGGCCGGTGCCCAGAGCACAAAAGGAAATTGTTCTCATGATTAGTTTTGCCGTAAAGATGAAGTTTTCCCCGGAAGATCGTACCGACGTTGCCGAGTCGTTGCGTGAGCTGGCTGCGGCCTCGCGTCAGGAACCGGGATGCGTCAACTACATTCCCCACCACTCCGAGGACGATCCGGACACGGTCTTCATCTATGAGCAATACCGCGACGCGAAGGCCCTGGCGGAGCACCGCGCGTCGGAGCACTTCAAGAACCATGCAGTAGGCGGACTCTACCAGAAGATGCGAGAGCGGAGCGTGGAGAATCTGATTGCTCTTGTTTGAGATTCCGGGCGATTCCGGCCGCTCGCTTTTGAAATCGGCCGCATGATTCACGGAAAATTGATTGAACGCAAGGCGCGGTGTCCTGAAAGCGGTTGACCCGCGCGGCCCGGCGGGGCTACCATCCGTTACGTTTATGTATGGAGCCATGATCAATTCTTTCAGATTTGTTCGCCGCCGGGTGGTCCGTACTTTTGTCTTCCTTTCAATAGCCGGCGCGCTCGCGCTGGCGGTCTGCGCCGCGCAGCCCAATAGCGGAATGCCCAGGGCGCAGAAGCACGAGAGCCGCCATGAGATCGACCAGTTGGAAGAAGTGTGGCGGGATGCCGTGCTGAAGGGAAACGCCGCCGCCATGGACCCCCTGATGGCCGCCGACTATATAGCCATCACTCCCAACGGCACCATGCAAACCCGGGAAGATACGCTTGCCAATCTGCGTTCCGGCGCGGTTCATTTGACGGATATAGAGATTACTGACCGCAGAGTGCGCTTCTACGGAAATACGGCGCTGGTTACCTGCCGGGCCGATGTGACCGGCACAACCCCTGGAGGGGAGATCTCAGGCGGCTACCGCTATACCCGTGTCTACGTGCGGGATGCGCAGGGCAAGTGGAAGATCGTGAGCTTCGAGGCCAGCAAGATTCGCGAACCCGGCGAGCGGAAGTAGCCCGGAGGCAATCGCCGAACCGGACAGAGCATTCTCTTACAATTGACAGATGCCCGAACTGCCAGAGGTCGAGACCATTGCACGCGGGGTGGATAAGCGCGTGCGTGGCGACCGCATCGCCGAGGTTTGGTTTGCCAGCCACCCGAAACTTTTCAAAACGCCGGCGCTGCGCCAGGCGAGGGGACTGGAGGGGCGAACGATTCTGGCCGTCCATCGCACTGGAAAGCACATTGTCTGCGAGTTGGGGCCTGCCGGCGGCAGCCCTTTGGCTGAGAAAGATGAAACTCCGAAAGCCCAGTGGATTGTGCATCTTGGCATGACCGGCAGATTGCTCGTGACCACGCCGGACGCTCCCCTCGCGCCTCACACCCATGCGCGTCTGAGCCTGAATGGCGGACGGGAGCTGCGCTTTGTGGACCCGCGCCGCTTTGGCCGGCTGGAGTACCGCGAGCTGAGCCGCGGCGCTGGCTTTACAGCCGCAGGCGCAGACCCGCTGACCGTGACGGCTGAGCAGTTTACCCGGCTCTTCCACGGCCGGCGATTGAGTATCAAGGCTGCCCTCCTCAACCAGAAACTGCTCTCCGGCGTGGGCAATATCTACGCCGATGAAAGCCTGTTTCATGCCGGCATCCGGCCCAGCCGGAGATGTGAAAAGCTGACCAGGGCGGAACTTGAACGGCTGCGGCTGGCCCTTGGTGAGGTTCTCGAAAGCGCCATCCGGCTTGGCGGTTCCTCGGTCTCTGATTATGTAGACGCCGACGGCGAGCGAGGCTTCTTTCAACTGGAACACTGCGTTTACCGGCGCACCGGCCTTCCCTGCCGCCGTTGCCAGCATCCTATCCGCCGTATTGTGCTGGCAGGACGGGGGACGCATTACTGCCCGCAGTGTCAGCGATGAAATAAGGATTCTATGTTATTTTGGAGTTTTTTACGAAGACAGATCCCAGAATCAAGAGAATCCTTATGGCTTAGTCAGTGTAAGTTATTGTAATTAAACGAATTTTAATATGGCATTACGATTGCTATAAGATAAGCGCCAGTGATGAATAGGCGCTGGGAGTATCACGACCAGCCCAAAATAGAGAAGACGCCCGGTAAGAGTAACCGCCAACGAAGCGGCTCCAAAAATGGAGAAACCGACCGGGAAGTCTCGAGTAGGCGCAATGGAAATATTCCGTTGCCCACGCAGTCTTGGGAGGCCAGTGACCAGTGCAGGGACAGTGGAGCGCCACTCTCTTCAGAGTGGCGCTCTTTGCGTCTTTGGGGCTTGAATTCCCGGTTGGGGACAGCGCGCCGGGGGCCGGAATCCAGGGACGCCGCGCACTTCCACAGTCATTGCGGCACACCGGCGCTTGTGCTAGGGTCAAAATGCAAAGTCTGAAGCTGCCGGCGCCGGGAAGATGGTGTGATGGAGTTCTGGCAGCCTGAAAATCAGATTGCCGAAGCGCTTTCGGAACGGGCATAAGCACCCCGGCCCCTGCTCCCGGACGCACTCATCCAACCAGCCCTGGGCGTTTATCCGGAAGCCCCGGGGCAATATCGAGGCGAATCCGTTGTATCCCGCTGGCACGCTGCGCATTGATGAACTGACTGCCGAGGAGCGCGCTGTTTATGCGAGCCTGAAGCAGGAGCGTCTGCCCGAGCATATCGCCATCATCATGGACGGCAATGGCCGCTGGGCCGGCAGCCGCTCGCTGAAGCGCTTCGTGGGCCATCAGCAAGGCGCCAAAAGCGTGCGGCTGGTCACCGAGACCGCCTCGCGCATCGGCCTGCCCTGGCTGACCCTCTACGCCCTTTCCATCGAAAACGACCTGCGCCGTCCCCGCGCCGAGGTCAGCTTTCTCATGCGCTTGCTCAAGAGCTTTCTGGAAGACAACGTGCAGCGCATGATGGACAACAACGTGCGCATGAAGTACATCGGGCGCACCCACGAGCTGCCCGCCGAGGTTCAGGAAAAGATGCGCTGGGCCGAAGAGACCACGGCGCGCAACACCGGCACCACCCTTACGCTGGCTCTGATGTACGGCGGACGCTCGGAACTGGTAGACGCCTTTCGGGGCCTGGCGGCCGAGATGCAGCAAAAGCACCTGAAACCGGAACTCATCACCGAGGAAGACATTCACCGCCATCTCTACACGGCGCACATGCCGGACCCCGACCTGCTGATCCGCACCTCCGGCGAGATGCGGCTGTCGAACTACCTGCTGTGGCAGGTGGCTTACTCCGAGATCTTCGTCACCCAGCGGCTATGGCCCGATTTCCGCGGCATTCATCTGCTGGAAGCTATTGCCGAGTACCAACAGCGGGAGCGCCGTTTTGGAGGGCTGGGCAAAGGCTGCGGCGAGGTGGAAGAGCACCCGGAGCGGATCAAGATCGCGGTGAGCTGAGGTTCTGGGTTTTTTCAGGGCTTTTCACTTATTGCGGATCCAGGCGCGGCCTTGCGGGTGCTTTCTGACGCTTATCGGGAAACGAGGCAAGAGTCCGCGTTCAGAAGGCGAAGAGAACGCGTAGGGCGAGCCCATGCGAACAGAATTTAACCTATTTCCATCCAAATCAGCGCGTTGGCAGCTTGCCAACCGGTACGCACATCACCCCGGCGGTGTATCCTCAGCCTTGGCATGAAACGCATAATCACTGCTCTGATCCTGATCCCCCTGGTCCTCCTTCTGGTGTTCCTGGGGCCAAAGTGGCTCATTACGATAGTTGTCGCGGCGGTGGCGGCGATGGCGGCGTGGGAGTATCTGGGCCTGGCGGAAAAGACCGGGGCCAATCCGCCGCGCGTCGCGGTGTTGGTGGCCATTGTGGCGCTCTTTGCCGGCAGCTCCTCGTGGCCCGACCAGACGGTGGCGATCCTGGGCATTCTGAGCCTGGGCCTGCTGGTGTATTGCACCTTTTCCCGGCCTGTCGAGCAGGTGCTGGCGGACTCCGCAACTTCCATCTTCGGGCTGCTTTACACCGGATTCACCCTGATTGCCATTCCCTCGCTGATCGAACAGGCCAATGGCCCTTCGCTGGTCGTCTTTCTGCTATGCGTGGTTTGGGCCGGAGACATTGCCGCCCTTTATGCAGGCCGCGCCTGGGGCCGGCACAAACTGGCGCCCGCGCTCAGCCCCAACAAAACCTGGGAGGGCACAGTGGCTTCGGTGGCCGGCGGGCTGCTGGTCACAGCTGGCCTGCTCGGCCTGGCTCATCTGTTCGCGGCGCAGTGGGACAAAGTCTGGCTCTCCTATCCCGAAGACGTCTGGTACTGGCTGACGCTGGCCGTGGTGGTGAACGTGGCCGCCCAGGTGGGCGATCTGGCCGAGTCGGCGCTGAAGCGCTCGGCGGGCGTGAAAGACTCTGGCAACCTTTTGCCCGGTCATGGCGGGGTTCTGGACCGCATCGACGCGCTGCTCGTGGCCGCTCCGGTGCTCTGGTACGCGCACGTGCTTCACCAGTGGTTCTGAGAAATACTGCCCCCTGGACTCTTAAAATAGAACTACCATGAAAAGACTCGCCATTCTCGGTTCCACCGGCTCCATCGGCACAAGCACCCTTTCCATCGTCGAACAGTTTCCCGAGCGCTACTCGGTGGCCGCGCTGGCTACCGGACACAACATCGACAGAGCCTTTGAGCAGGCCGTTCGCTGGAAGCCGAAGCTGGTTTCGCTGGCCACGGAAGAACTGGCCGCCGAGCTGGCAAGCCGGCTTGCCAAGGCCGGCGTCACGGGCATCGAGACTGTTTACGGCAGCGAAGGGACCATCGCCTGCTCGACCCTGCCGGAAGCGGACTTTGTGGTTTCGGCGATTGTGGGCGTGGCGGGGCTGGAGGCCACGTACGCGGCCATTCTGGCCGGCAAGCCCATCGGCCTGGCCACCAAGGAATGCATGGTGGATGCGGGCGAAATTCTCACCCGCGCAGCCCGCGAGCGCAACGTGCCCATCCTGCCCATCGACAGCGAGCACAACGCGGTCCACCAGTGCCTGCGCGTGGGCCAGCATTCCGAGGTGAAGACCATCTGGCTGACGGCCTCGGGCGGACCCTTCCGCAAGCTGCCGCTGGCGGAGTTCGCCAACATCACGCCGGAGCAGGCGCTCCATCATCCCACCTGGGTGATGGGGCGGCGCATTACCATCGACTCGGCGACCATGCTGAACAAGGCCCTGGAAGTCATCGAGGCCTGCCGCCTCTTCGACGTGACGACGGAGCAGGTGCGGGTTACGGTTCATCCGCAGTCCACGGTGCACTCGCTGGTGGAGTACGTGGACGGCTCGATTCTGGCGCAGATTTCGGTCACCGACATGCGGCTGCCGATTCTGTACGCGCTGGCCTACACGGAGCGGCCGGCCTCGACGCTGACCTTCGACATGGCATCGCTCACCCACTTGGACTTTGAGCAGCCCGATCTGGAGCGCTTTCCCTGCCTGCGGCTGGGCTTTGAAGCGGCAAAAATCGGCGGCGCGCACTGCATTGCGCTGAATGCGGCTGATGAAGTTGCCGTCGAGGCCTTCCTGGAGCGGCGCATTCCCTTCATGGGCATCCCGCGTACAATTGAAAAGGTGCTCGCATCCACGCCTGAGGCGCATCCAGCCACGATTGCAGAGGTCCTTGCCCACGACCTCGAGGCGCGCGAAAGAGCGCGGGCGCTGCTGGCCTAGCCACGGACGGAGCGCACCGGGCATCGCGCACTTTATTAAGGAAAAACCGCACATTTATGCATGAATTCCTGATTTCTGCTGTCGCCTTCATCGTCCTCATCGGCGTCATGGTTGTGGTGCATGAGTTTGGCCACTTCGTTGTCGCCAAGTTCTGCGGCGTGCGCGTCGAGGCGTTTTCTTTCGGCTTCGGACCGCGGCTCTTCGGCTATAAATACGGCGACACGGACTACAAGGTTTGCCTGCTGCCGCTGGGCGGCTTCGTCAAAATGACCGGCGAAAGCGCGGAGCAGAATCTGGAGAAGCCCGGCACACCCGCCACGGTTCCAACGAACGATCCCGGCGCACTCACGGCGCATCCCCGCTGGCAGCAAATGCTGATCGGCTTTGCCGGCCCCTTCGCCAACTTCGTTCTGGCCTTTGTGTTGATGATCTTTTACTACGGCTGGATCAATGAGGTTCCGGCTTTCGAAGTCAGGACGACGACCGTCGAGTGGGTGATTCCAGGCTCGGCCGCGGCGCAGGCTGGCATTCAGCCCGGCGACACGATCCGCCACTTTGCCGAGGCCGCCAATCCCGATTGGGAAAAGGTCTACGAGCGCCTCAATCTGGACCCCAACCAGACGGTTCCGGTTACGTTGGAGCGCGGCGGCGCGGTAGTGCAAACCTCGATGCGCGTGCCCGGTAAGTTGGCGGAAGGTGATTTGGCGGGCATGCTGCCCCAGATCATGCCAGGTCCCATTGGCGTCAAGGAAGTGCAGCCGGGAACTCCAGCCGACCAGGCCGGTTTACGCGCCGGCGACGGCATCCAGTCCGTGGATGGATATGCCTTCCACACGGTGACTACGCTGCTGGCCTATATGCAGGCCGGGAAGGGCAAGGCGCTTTCGCTCGTGGTCGTGCGCAAGGGCCAGCTGGTGCCGATGGTGGCGCATCCGGCCAGGCTCGATACGGGCTGGAAGCTGGGTTTCGCGGTTCCGCCGCAGCCGTATCGCAACGATCCGCTGCCATTGGGCAAAGCGACTTCCAAGTCCACCAAATTCTGCGCCGATAACTCGACACTCATCTTCGAGACGCTGGAGCGCCTTTTCGCGCGCAAGGTTCCGATGTCCCAGTTGATGGGGCCGGTGGGGATTGCCCGCGTGGCCGGGGATGCGGCAGAGAGCAAGGACTGGGGCTATACATTCAATCTGGCGGGCATGATCAGCATCAACCTGGGCATCATCAACCTGCTGCCATTTCCCATTCTGGACGGCGGCATGATCTTCATCCTCCTGATTGAAAGCACGATCCGCCGCGAGATCAATATCGCGGTGAAGGAGCGGATCTACCAGGCAGCGTTCCTGGTGCTGATGTCGTTCATTGCTTTCACCATCTTCAGCGACCTGGCCAGGCTGCCCATCTTCACGCACATAAAGCCGTAAGAACAGAGATCAGAGCTGCCGCCCTTTTCGGATAGGGAAGAATCTGCCACTGTGGAAAAACTGTGTTCCACGTGGAAAACATGGCGCGTAACTTGTTCATTATCAGACGCAGGAGAACCTATTATGCCAGTAACCACCGAAATCAGGGTGCGCTATGCCGAAACCGACCAGATGGGCGTCGTCTACTATGCCAACTACCTGGTCTGGTTTGAGATTGGCCGCGTGGAGGTGCTGCGCACGGCGGGCTTTTCCTATCGTCAGCTCGAACAGGAGTTCGGCTGCATTCTGCCGGTGGCCGAGGCCCGCTGCCGCTACCGCGCTTCTGCCCGCTACGACGACGAAATTCAGATCGAGGCCCAGCCCGCCCTGGTGCGCGCTTCTCTGGTCAAGTTCGCCTATAAAATCTGGCGCAAGGCCTCCGGCGAAGAGGAGCGGAAACTCCTGGCCGAGGGCGAGACCACGCACATGGTCTGCGACAAGGAAATGAACCGGAAGCGCCTGCCGGAAGAGTACGTGACGGCGCTCAAAGCGATCATGAGCTAAAGCGGTTTCGGGTTGACTGTTTAGAGCGAAACCACAGTAGCTGTAGCCTTGTTAGGAGTATCCAGTGTGGCTTTTTCCTGGTGAAAAAGCCACTTGGCGGGCGTGCTTCCGAGATACACCTACTGTGGTTTCGCTATAGATTCGAGATTGAGACCTGTGCTCTCCCACCCTTTCCGCAAATGCAAAACGCAGATCCTTCGACTGCGCTCATGAACAGAAAAAATGGGGCGCCCAGCGTTTTCGTTAACGCTCAAATCAAAATGCTCTACTGAGATTCTTCGGCGTGGTTCAACCCGCCTGCAACACCGCGGTCCCGAGTCAGCGGGGTGAAGGCTTGTGCAATGGCCGCGCGTCCTGTGCGGGCTTCTTCTTGTGAACCGGCGCGTGCTCCTCCTTGGGAAGGGGGAGTTCCGAATAGCGCAGAAAAAGCTCAAACGAGTACTGGCGGAAGAACTTCAGGTAGCGATAAAAGAGCGCGATTCCGACTGCCAGAGCGGCAAAGGCCCAACGGACGTCGACCGCGCCGGACCTGGATTGGTGGGCGATGAACAGCCAGACTCCTGAGGCGACAAACGCAAAAGACATATTGCGGGCAAAGCCGTATTGATTCAGAAAGAGCTCGAGCCTGGGCTGATTCGCGGGGGTTGACGTCACCAAAGCGAAGGCATCCTCAAACAGGTCTTCGCCACTCATGGAGCAGTGGCGCGCTGCCGCCAGTTCCCGTATCCTTTTCTGCACGCTGGGCGCAAGCGGCTGATGGTAACCGGGGAAAACGGCTGTCCAAAGCCAAGCCAGAAAACCAGGCAGGGTCTTCTCCTTCAGTCGATTCGCCCCCTGGGGATTTTCCGCCATGAGCAGCACCGAGGGAGATTTGAGCACTCTTCCGACGATATTGTGTTCATAGAGGAAAGAGGACAGGTGGGCGACAATCTGTCCGGTTGTGTAGGTGAAGATGATGACGGCAACCATCAGAACAGGCGGAAACTTTTCGCGGTTCATCTGTCCGAGAGAGCAGGCATAATCAGCGGTGATCAGAAGCACGCTGCCCGAAGACAGATAAGCGAAGAAGTCGTATATGTTGAACGGAGTTTTATCCATTGTTGACTTCCTCAAAGTCCTTTTCAGAAATGGGAGTTTTTCGCTCAGCGGCTAAGCGCCGTTCCGGGGGGAATCCGGTCCCGGCTGCGCTGGGAAATGCGGCCGGACCTGCGGAGTCAATCGCAGGGGAATCATACAGCAGTGTGGCGCAGGCTGCTAGTTCGATCTTTCAACCACGAAATCCGGCGCCCAGAGCAGGGCGCGCTTGAACTTGGAGTCGGGGATGGAAGCCAGGGCCTGACGGCTCTGCTCGGCATAGCGGCCGGCGGCGGCCATGGCGTACTCGACCGAGCCGTTGCGCGTCAGGATCTCCCGAATCTGCTCGCGAGTGACGCGCTGGAAGCCGCGGTCGTCCAGCACCCGCTGGATGATCTGCCGATCGGCGGCCGTGCCGTGGTCGATGGAGTGAATCACCGCAAGCGTTGCCTTGCCTTCGCGCAGGTCGGTGGCCACGGGCTTGCCCAGCACCTCTTCGGTGGCCGTCAGGTCGAGAACGTCGTCGACAATCTGGAAAGCGAAACCAACCGCCCGGCCATAGGCGGCCAGGCTCGTCTCCTGCGCCTCCGTGGCCCCGGCCAGCATGGCGCCCATGCGCATGGAAGCTGAAAACAGACAGGCGGTCTTGCGATAGACCAGGTCGTAGTACTCGGCCTCGGAGATGGCTTTTCCCAGCCGTTGCATCTGCAGCAGCTCACCCTCGACCATCTGCTGGGTCAGGCCGATGAGCAGGTCGAGAACGCGCAGGTTCTTTTCTTCCAGGGCCACCTTGAAGGCCTGCATGTAAAGCCAGTCGCCGGCCAGCACGCACTTCTCGGTGCCCCAGGCGGTATTCGCCGAAGGACGGCCGCGCCTGAGGTCCGCGCCGTCGATAATGTCGTCATGAACCAGCGTCGCGGTATGGACCATCTCGATCACCGCGCCCAGGCGGAAGGCGCAGGGGCCAAAGTAGCCGAGCGCATGAGCGGAGAGCAGCAGCAGCGAGGGCCGGATGCGCTTGCCGCCGCCGCCGCGCAGGTATTCGGCAATCTCCGTGATGGTGCTTACGCCAGCGGAGTCATAGCGGCTCAACTCCTGCTCAATGGCCGCAAGGTCATCGCGCAGCAGATCGAAAACTTCTTTCTCCGTCGCTATCGCCAGTGTGCTCAAAGCTCTCCAGTTTCCGTGCTGTTCTGTGCCTGATGGCCGCAAAAGACGCGACGTTCTTGATGATTACGAGCTGCGCCTGCCGAGCCTGCGCTCAGTTCGTGCGGTAATTGGTGAACTGCATCTCCAGGCCGAGATCCTTGCCGCGCACGAGGGCGATGATCGCCTGTAGCTCGTCGCGATCCTTGCTGGATATTCTGACTGTATCGCCCTGGATGGTGGCCTGCGCCTTCTTTTTCGAGTCCTTGACCATGCGCACGATTTCCTTGGCCTTCTCGATGGGAATGCCCTGCTGCAGCTTGATCTTCTGGCGCACGCTCTTGCCGGAGGCCTGCTCGATCTTTTCGTAGGTCAGATTCTTCAGCGAGACGCCGCGCTTGACCATCTTCTGGCTGAGAATCTGCTTGACGGCTTCCAGATGGTACTCGCCGTCAGAGGCCACGTGAATCGCTTCGTCTTCCACCAGCGAGACCTCCGAGTGGGAGTCCTTCAGGTCAAAGCGCTGGTGAATCTCCTTGAGCGACTGATCGATGGCGTTGCGGACCTCTTGAATGTCCACCTTGCTGACGATGTCGAATGAATTCTCCTGGGCCATGTTTTTTCCTGTCCTCAATGCGCCGGCGGTTCATGAACCGGCTCTATCGCCGGCGAGGTTTGCCGATGCGACTCTTTCAGTTTCCCACGTCTGGCTGGAGGCGAAACAACTGGAGGAAGTTTTTCGTGGTTGCGGAGGCGATTTCTTCCTCCTCAACCCCCAGCAACCCGGCCAGAACCCGGGCCGTCTGCGCAACCCACGCCGGTTCATTGCGCTTGCCGCGATTGGGCGCCGGAGCTAGCCAGGGGGCGTCGGTTTCGACCAAAAGCCCGTCCAGGGGCAGTTGGGCGGCCACATCGCGCAGTGGCTGGGCCTTGGCGAAGGTCAGATTGCCGGCAAACGAGATGAGAAAACCCAGGTCGAGCGAGCGTTGCGCCTGCTCCAGATTGCCGCTGAAGCAGTGCATTACGCCGCGAAGACCGGTAGGCCGCCAGTGCGCCTCCAGAATTTCGAGCAGATCGTCCCAGGCGTCGGTTGTGCCATCCTTCGGCCGGCAATGGATGAGAATCGGCCGCTTCCATGCCGCCGCAACTTCCAGTTGGCGAATGAGGCCCGCGTGCTGCACCGGATGGGGCGCGCCTTCGTAGAAGTAGTCCAGACCGATTTCGCCGCAGGCGATGACCTCCGGCTCGGCCAGCAGGCTGTCGAGCTTGGCGAGGGCGCCGTCGTCAAGCTCCGGTGTGTTGTGCGGATAGACGCCGGCGCTGGCGTAAAGCTTCGGGATGCCGGGCTGGCCGTTGAAGTGGCGGCAGAGGTCGAGAGCCTGATGCATCTGAGCCGGCCCCTCGCCGATGCCGACCGACAGCACCGCGCCCACACCCGCCTGCGCCGCGCGGCGCAGCATTTCAGCGCGGTCGTCGGCGTAGCGGTCGCTGTCCAGATGGGCGTGAGAATCGATCAGCATAGGAGCCTCGGAATGCAAGAAAAATTAATTGGGTGCAATGGCCAGAGGATTGACCACACGCAGCCCCAAGTGCTCTTTGAAGTAGTCGAAGTCGCGGTCGTGGTGGAGCAGTTCATAATCCTCCTCGATACAGAAGGTGGCGACAAGCGTGTCCACCGTGTTGCGAATCGTAACGCCAAGCTCGCGCAGACTGCGATAATTCCGTGCCGAGGCGACGGCCAGCACGGCACTGACCTCTTCAAAGAGGACGAACTGACTGAGCGCATCAACGGTCTCGGCGAAGCGCTTGTCACTGCGAATGCCTTGCAGCACTTCACTAAGAATCAGGCTGGTGATGCCAATCGGTTCCAAGCCCAGATGGAGGTTCAGCCAATCGGTTTGCTCGTTCCGCCTATCGGCCAAAAAGTCGATGAGCACCGAAGAGTCGACAATAACCATGAATTAACACACTTCCGCGACAAGGACGGGCTGCTCCGCTGCTCGAATATGCGCACTTTCTGGCTCGGTATTGTCTTCTGACCCACGCTGTTTCTTCAGAGTCTCCTCGTCGGAGGCGAACCAGTCGTCGTCAGGCCCGCGCCAAACGACCTTGCCTCGCAATGCGCGAATGCGCCCCTGCTTTCTGAGTTGCACTACCTCGCGCAAGCAGGCCTCGACCGTTCCTTTTTTGGTGGTGGTTTGAGTGGCCTTCATCGCCTGCCGCATCAATTTGTCGTCGATTTCGATATTGGTCCGCATAAGCGCGCCTCAATGTGTAAGTATGGCACGATTCGTGTGTATAGGACAACAGGGGTCAGAGATAAGGGATCAGTGATCAGAAAAACACGCTGGTTGAGGTTCTTGGACTCCCCGGTCTCAAAATCGAGACCGGGGCACCCGGCAGGGGACAGTTCTCAGCCGTCAGTTGTCAGTTCACTCGGTTGGGGTTCGCGCTTCCCACCCATTTCACAAAGAACGCGGAATGGATGGGGATCTCGGCGAGTCTGAAATTACCGATAACTGATCACATCCATAGTTTGCTGAACCTCTCATCTTCGCGGTGCTCCTTGAAGATCGTCGCAAGCTCGCATCCGACGTATTCAAAATAATTAGTTTTGTATGCTTTATAACAAGACTCGGGTTGCCGAGCAATGCTGGCGTGCAATAGTGGCAGCAGGCTCTTCTCGCCTTGGCGAACAGCAGGAAACCTCGCGTCGAATTGCTCCTTTATCTTTGGCACACTCAAGGATGAGAAACGCGTATTGGGTTCTTCGCCTTGAAACCGGCGTGCAAATTCAAAGGCCCTCCTGCCGAAAGCCAAAAATAGGAATGGACGATTATCTCCTACTTGTTTGCGAAATTCCGAAAGCTCCATATTGATAGCTGATTCATTTTCCCAAGTTTTAGATGAAGCAACCGCGTTATAAACAAAAAATCTGCGGTCGTCGATTCGGCTCCTGTCGTGAACAAACAGCTCGCGGTTGATCACGGATTCTATCGAGGTCCATATGTTATGCCGCGTTGGGAACCGCCTATCGAGCGGTTCATCGAGCCAGCGTTCATGTTTGGAAGGAGGAGAATCCCCCAGCATCCAAATTGCCGAATTGGGACATCCACAGGTACGCCTCATCTTCTTGCCTCCGAACTAACGGGAATACAACGTGTTGAACAAATTGAGGAACGACCACCTATAGCTGATCCCGGCGCGGACTTTTCCTATTTCAATCGCGCGCCCAGCGGGACATCTTCCAGGAAGCCGGCCAGCACGGGCGAGCCATCGGGCGGCAGAGAGGCGGCCAGCAACATGCCGTTCGAGATCAGGCCGCGCATCTTGCGCGGAGCCAGATTGGCCACGATGACGATCTTGCGGCCGACCAGCTTTTCCGGCTCGTAGTATTGCGCGATGCCGGCCAGAATCTGCCGCTTCTCGTAGCCCAGATCAATCTCCAGGCGCAGCAGCTTGTCGGCCTTGGGAATGCGCTCGGCCACCAGAATTTGCGCCACGCGCAGATCCACCTTGATGACGTCGTCGATGGAGATGTACTGCGGCTCTTCAACCACCTGTGGGGGGGGCGCCTGCGGGGGGGCTGGCGTTTGAGCGGCGGGAACAGCAGGGGCAGAAGCCGCCGCAACGGCGGACGCATTGGCGGCACGCGCCAGCGTTTCGTATCCCTTGGTTTCGACCTTGGAATCAACGCCAACAGAATCGACCGGGGCGGAATCTGAGACTGCCTGCTTTTCAGAAACTTCGTTCACGATTACTCTCTTTTTAGCAGTCTGAGCCGCGGCCGCTGGAGTTGCTGGCGCGGATTGTGCGGCGGAAACCCTGTTGGCCGCACTGCTGGCGGCTGCTTCCACAACGGTCTTGGTGTTTTGTTCTTCGATCTTCTGCATACGGTCGACTGCGTCCTTTTCGGCGCGAGGGAAGAGCGGCGCGGGCTCATCAAACCTCGTTCCGGCCTTCAATCCGCCCCACGCGAGGTTGATCAAAAATGATTGCTTTGCCGCATCCGCGATTTCGCCCTGTCCAAGCTGCCGCCACGCCTTGGCAGACGACTCCGGCAGGATGGGGTAGACGAGCGCGGTGATGACGCGAATGGCCTCGGCGGCGGTGGCCAGCACGCGGGCCTGAAGCGCGGCGTGATCGGCCTCGCTGCGGTCGGTGGGCCGCTTCCAGGGCGCGTTGACGGTGAGGTAGCCGTCGGTCTCGGCCACGAGAATCCACAGAGACTTCAGGGCCTCAGAAAAATTCATTTCATCGAACGCGGGACCAAAGGCGGCAATCGTGCGCTCCGCGCTTTCGCGCAGAATGGTTTCGGCTTCGGTCTCCGGGCCAGTCTCCGGCACAACTCCGCCGAAGTACTTGTGAACCATGTTGACGACGCGGCTAACCAGGTTGCCATAGCCGTTCGCCAGGTCGCCGTTGAAGCGCTGGACGAGAGCGTCAAAGGAAAAGTTGCCGTCCTGGCCGAAGGGAATCTCCCTGAGCAGGAAGTAGCGCAGGGCATCGGCGCCCAGAACCTCCTGCACCGTTTCGGCGCGGACGATGTTGCCCCGCGACTTGGACATCTTGCCCTGGTCGAAGAGCAGCCAGCCGTTGGCCCGGACCGAGCGCGGCAGCGGAATGCCCGCGGCCATCAGGAAGGCCGGCCAGTAGACGCAGTGGAAGCGGCTGATCTCCTTGCCGATCAGGTGCAGGTCCGCCGGCCAAAACTTCTCGAATCGCGCCTTGTCGGCAGGATCGTCCGAGCCGTAGCCGAGCGCCGTAATGTAGTTGACCAGCGCGTCCAGCCAGACGTAAATCACATGCTTTTCGTCGCCGGGAACGGGGATGCCCCAGGAGAAACTCGTGCGGCTTACCGACAGATCCTTGAGGCCGCCGCGCACGAAGGAAATGACCTCGCGCCGCGTGGATTCGGGGCCCATGAAATCTGGATTCGCGTCGTAGAACTCCAGCAGCTTGTGCTCGAAGGCCGAGAGCTTGAAGAAGTAATTCTCTTCGCTCACCGTCTCGGTCTCGCGGCCGCAGTCGGGGCAGAGCGTTCCCGGAGGGCCATCCACATACAGCTCATCGCTCACGCAGTATTGGCCGCTGTAAGAGCCTTTGTAAATGAAGCCCTTATCGCGCAGCGTGGCGAAAAACTTCTGCGTGCCGCGCTTGTGGCGCTCTTCAGTGGTGCGGATAAAGTCGTCGTAGCTCAGGCCCAGCTGGTCCCACAGGCCGCGAAACTCGCCCGAGATGGCGGTGGCGAACTCATCGGGCGTGCGCCCGGCCAGGGCGGCGGAGCGCTCGATCTTCTGCCCGTGCTCGTCGGTGCCGGTCAGGAACCAGGTGTCGATGCCCAGCGCCCGCTTGCGCCGCGCAATGGCGTCGCAAACGATGGTCGAGTAGGCATGACCCAGGTGCGGCCGCGCATTCACGTAGTAGATCGGCGTGGTCAGATAAAAGCGAGATGGATGGGAAGCTGAATTTGTCATAGGCTGGCGATTGTGTTGATTCCGCGCTGCAGGCAGGCGGAAGCAGAGGCAATCTAGTCATTATCTTACGGCATTTGTATTCGTCGCTCTGCTGGCAGTTCAGCCTGAGTGCTCCATCCTTGCGACTATTTCTCGTCGCAAGGGCGGGAAGCCACGAATCTCAATCGCGTTCCTTCTCCAGCCGCAAACCCGCGCGCAGAGTGCCGCTCTGATAGAATCAGCCTTGAAAATCAAGGTTTTTTGAGGTCTATCGACGTGTATCTGGAATTGCAAAAGCGGCTTGAGCAGCATCTTCGCGCGGTCCTGGCGGAAAAGTACAATCTTCAGATTGAAACCATTCCGATGGAGATTCCGCCGGAGCTGAAGTTTGGCGAACTGGCCACGCCTGTCGCCTTCGAGCTGGCCCGCAAGCTGCGCAAGGCGCCCAAGATCATCGCGCAGGAGATTGTGGCCGCACTGGGCACGGTGGAGGGCATAGCCAGCTTCGAGCTGGCCGGAGCGGGCTACATCAATGCGCGGCTGGACCGCGCCGCCGGCGTGCGCATGACCGCCGCGGCTGGAGAGGGAGCGGCTCCGGGGAGCGGCCTGCATGTCCTGGTTGAGCACACCAGCATCAATCCCAACAAGGCCGCGCACATTGGCCATCTGCGCAACGCCATTCTGGGCGACACCTTCGTCCGCCTGCTGCGCGCCGCCGGGCAAAAGGTGGACGTGCAGAACTACATCGACAACACCGGCGTGCAGGTGGCCGATGTGGTGGTGGGCTTTCAGCATCTGGAAGGCAAATCGCTGGCGGACGTGCGTCTGCTGCTCGATGAGTTGAAGAGCCAGGGCAAGCGGATCGACTATTACTGTTGGGATCTCTATGCGAAGACTTCGCAGTGGTACGCGAGTGGCACGGACGAAGAAAATGCCGAGCGCAAGCAGTTGCGCTACGCCACGCTGCACGAGTTGGAAGTTGGCGGCAACGAGACCTCCGAGATTGCCGAGTTGATCTCCACGGCGGTCATGCGGCGGCACCTGGAAACCATGGAGCGGCTGGGTATCGAGTACGATTTTCTGCCCCGCGAGAGCGAGATTCTGCACCTCAAGTTCTGGGAGTCGGCCTTCGAGCAACTGAAGAAGACCGGCGTGCTGTACTTCGAAAACGAGGGCAAGAACAAGGGCTGCTGGGTAATGACGCGGCCCGGCGCAGAGATTGCCGAAGGGGCGACCGACGATGACTCGAAAGTGATTGTCCGCTCCAACGGCACCGTCGGGTATGTCGGCAAGGACATCGCCTATCATCTGTGGAAGTTTGGCCTGCTGGGGAAGGACTTCGGTTACAAGCCTTTCTTCACTTACCCCGATCATGAGTGTTGGATTTCGGCGGAAAAGGGCGACGAGCCTCATCCGCACTTTGGCGGAGCGCAGGCGATTTATAACGTCATCGACACGCGCCAGTCCGATCCGCAAGCCAACGTCATTCAGGCGCTGCGCGGTATGGGTCACATGGATCAGGCCGACCGCTACACGCACTTCAGTTATGAGATGGTGGCGCTGACGCCGCGCTGCGCGGTTGAGCTGGGCTATGACGTTTCACCCGAAGACCTGGCGCGGCCATACATCGAAGTCAGCGGGCGCAAGGGTTTCGGCGTCAAGGCCGACGACCTGATCGACAAGCTCATCGCCTCTGCCCAGGCCGAGGTGGACGCGCGCCAGACCGGCCGCGACGAGGCCGAGCGCAGGCGCATCGCCGAACAGATCGCCATCGGCGCGCTGCGCTACTTCATGCTCAAGTACACGCGCAACTCGATCATCGCCTTCGACTTCAAGGATGCGCTGAGCTTCGAGGGCGAGACCGGGCCTTACATCCAGTACGCCGTGGTGCGCGCGCGCAATATCTTCCGCAAGGGAGAAACCACGCCGGAAGCGGAGTTAGCAAAGCTGGCAGGAGTGGCGGAGTTAGGCGCCTATATGCAAGCCGCGGCCGACGAGGATATCTGGGCGTTGTGGTTCATGGCCGCGCGGCGCACGATGGTTTTGGCACAATGCATTACAACATCCGAGCCGGCCTACTTAGCCAAGCACGCCTTCCAGTTAGCGCAGGAATTCAATAACTTCTACCATCGCCATAACATCCTGAAGGAAGAAGACCCGGCGCGGAAGACCTTTCTGCTGGCGACGGCAGCCGTAGTGATGCGCGAGTTGATTCTGATGCTGAGCTGGCTGGGAATCGAAAGCCCGGAGGCGATGTAAGGCTGTCCGGGCCTGGCGCAAAGTCTTTTCTATTGATAAACAAGGTTCCGCCTCCTAACTTTGCAGGGGAAGCAGAGGCATATGTGTGTCATCTTGTCGGCACAGCGTTATTTGATCGAACTTTGCGCCATCCCCGACAAGTGAGGTACAGGATGAAAAACTCCCCTGATCTGTTCGCGCGCATCCTTGCGCTCGCGCTCACATGCGCCAGCGTCGCTGCCTTTTGCCCAGCCGCCAAGGCACAAACCGTTGCGCCCGGCACCGGCCGGTACTGGAAGAAAAACCCTCCTGCCCCGAGCACTGCTTCGAGCGCTGCTCCGTCGGCCAACGCCCAGGCGGCAACTGCCAATGCCAAAAGCAATGCGGATCAAACGAAACAAAGTGCCGGCAATGCCGCAACCGTGGCGAAGAACCTGAAGGACGCAGCCGGCAAGGCGGCGCAGGATGCGCAAAAATCCCAAAGCGACGCGGAGGCCGCCGCTGCTTTGGCCAGCGACAAGGCGAAGGCGCTATCGCAGGCGCGGGCTGCGCAGGAGCAGGCAATCTCCAAACTCGTCGAACAGGCCAAAGCCACGCCTGTGGCGCCCGCCAAGGGCGCAAAACCTGCCGGCGCGAAAGCCGCGGCTGAGGCTCAACAGTTCAATGCCGCCATCCTGGCAAAGAGCAGCGACGTCGCCAAGGCAAACGCCGCGGTGACGCAAGCCGAAGCAGACGCAAACCAGGCCGCCGCGGATGCCAAGGCCAAGGCTGGTGCGGCCGCCACGGCCAAGACTGCGGCAGCCAAAGCGCAGGCGGATGCCGATGCCGCTTCGGCGCTTTCGGCGAAGGCTGCCAGCGACGCGGCGGACGCGCAAACCGCTGCCGACAAGGCCGCCGCCAGCGCTCCCCCGGCCTCGTGCACCGTCATCAATGAGGATGAGACAGGGTATGGCTTCTGTGTTCTGCCTGTTCCCGCGGGTCAGGATCTGCCGAGGATTACGATTTCGAAGACGGGCGATACGGACTCCACCGGAGACTTCAAGCTCGCGGATACCTGCGCGGTTTCCAATGGCAAAACAGCGGCGGCTTGTTCCGTCCTGATTGGATTTCACACCACGGGGACAAAGGACGAGACGGTCAGTTTGCAGACGGCGCAGGGCGGTTCTTCCACAACCCTTACCGGGCATCCGGCAACGGGCAAGACAACGAGCCCGGGTATAAGGACAGGGCTTTTTCCGCTTAACCATAATCCGAAGGCTCCGGAATTTGCTCACCCGACAATCGAGGATCATGCTATCGCCGATAAAGAGGCGCAGATGGAAGTGGACTTCGGCGCTCTGCGCGATATGATCGATGCTTTCTGGAACACGAATGGTCAGGGGAGCTTCCTGGGGCAGATCAAGTCGATTTATAACTCAGCCGCGCAATCCAACACGGTAAATGCGGACATAGCCGACTTGAATTTTGGGGATGGAGTGCAATTTGGAATTGCGACGAATATTCAATCGAATTCCTCGAATACGACCACGCCACAAGTCACCTCCGGAACTCCAACGCTTTCATCGGCACAGGCGGCCCAGGCTGCGCAAAGCATGGCGAACGGAGGAAATCTGTATTTTCACGGGGCATTGCCGTTTTTTCTCGTCTCTCCCGATCCTCGAGACAGCGCTTTCCAGATTCAAAGCTATTTCACGGCGCGAGACGGAATAAGCATCCCCAATTTTGCCGGGACAAGCACCGTTGTTTCCGACCCCGCGAATCATTTCAATATTTCGAATGAGACGTTTGCCCAGTATGACGGCTGGCAGCCCGGCGGGGGCTCCGATGCGAAAGGGTCGATCTTTGTGGACGGGAGAATCGGCTACAACTATATTTCGCATGAGTTTGCCCGGCAAGGCGGATTCAACTCGCACGTGAACAGCCTTGCGGGTCAGCTATCGGCAGGAATGATCATTGCCGGCAAAATCAGCTTTGTCGCCCAACGCAATTTGGGTCCGTCCCAAGCCTGGATAGACAGCACAACCAATACGCTGAAGAGGGGAAACAACTTCCAAACCTGGTCGATTGGGATCACTTACTCCACATCGCAGGGAGCGAGCGGCTCATCCAGTCAGGCAGCGAAAAAGTAACATCGATCAACGCGCGGAGCTTTCAGAGCATTTTCACTGTTTCTGTAGGGTCGAATTCGTGGTTTCCCACCCATTTCACAAAAAACGTGAAATGGATGGGGCACGGAGTTTCATTACACCATCCTGGAAAACACTATATAGAGACCCGCCTCATGGGCAGCATTGAGGCGGGTCTCTCATGCGCCAGCGACTCAGTAACTCCGCACCCACTCCAGAATCGAGCGGACTCCGACGCCGCTGGGGCCTTTGGCAATGTAGGGCTTGCCCTCTTGCAGCCAGGCCAGGCCGGCGATATCGAGATGAATCCAGGGAGTGTCTTCGACGAAGACTTTCAGGAACTCGGCCGCGGTGATGGCGCCGCCCCAGCGGCCGCCGGTGTTCTTGATGTCGGCGATGTCGCTCTTGATCATCTCGGCGTATTCGTCGCCCAGCGGCAAGCGCCAGAACTTCTCGCCTGAAACAGCCAGAGCCGCGTTGAACTTGCCGTAGATGGCCTCGTCGTTCGAAAATGCGCCGGCGGTGACTGTGCCCAGGGCAACGACGCATGCGCCGGTGAGGGTGGCCGCGTCGATCAGATGGGTTGCGCCGAGCTGGCGCGCGTAGGTCAGCCCGTCGGCCAGGATCAGCCGTCCCTCGGCGTCGGTGTTGATAATCTCGATGGTTTTGCCGGGCTTGCCGGGCGCGCTGGGCATGGCCGTTTGCACGTCTCCGGGCTTCTGCGCCTTGCCGTCAGGCATGTTTTCCGTTGCGCAAATGACGGCCAGGACGCGCACTTTGGGCTTGAGCAGGGCGATGGCGCGCATGGCGCCCAGCATGGCGGCGGCTCCGGCCATGTCGGTCTTCATTTCGTCCATGTCCTTGGAGGGTTTCAGCGAAATGCCGCCGGAGTCGAAGGTGATGCCCTTGCCGACCAGGCCGAGGACCGGGCCTTCGGTCACTCCCTGGGGCTGATAGCGCAAAACGATCAGAGCGGGCGGCTCATTGGAGCCTTGCGCGACGCTCCAGAAAGCGCCCATTTTCAGATCCTGGATTTTGTCGGTGGAGTAGGTTTGACACTGGAGGCCGACTTCCTCGGACATCTGCACGGCGCGCCGGCTGAGAATGGTGGGTGTGAGCTTGTTGCCCGGCTCGTTGACCAGCGAGCGCGTAAAGTTCTGACTTTCGCCGATGATGATGCCCTCGGCGAGCGCGGCTTCGAGCGCGGCCTTGTCCGCCTCGGCGGGGAAGGCTTCAGGGGCCTTCTTTTCCGCCTGGGCTGACACGTGTTCAGGCGCTGTTTTGTCCACCTGGGCAGGTGCGGGCTCGGACGCCTTTTTCTCTTCACTTGCAGGCGCGGCTACGAGCGGGGCCTTATCCGCAGCGGCGGGCACGGCTTCAGATGCCTTTGCGTCCGCGGCTTCGGGCGCTGTCTTGTCCGCCTCGGCTGGTGCGGCTTCTGGCGTCTTCTTCTCCGCCTCGGCGAGCGAGCCTGTGGGCGCGGGTTTCTCCGCCTTGGGGGGCGCGGCCAGGGTAAAGAACTGAATGCTCTGGTCCTTGCGGTTGCTGCGATAGGTGTCGGGGTCGAAGTCGCCCACAAAAGCGCCGTCGATGGCGGCGCGGGTGCAGACTGCGGCGGGCAACTGCTCGGCAACCGGCAAGGCGAACGCCAGCTCGCGGATTCCGAGCGGCTTGACGAAGCGGACGGCAGCGCCGGCGGCGTTGCGCACGGAGTTTACCGTGGCCTCGTCCTGCTTGCCCAGGCCGACCAGCAGCAGCCGTTTGGCAGTCAGGCCGGCGGGCACGTGCAGGAGCGCCGTCTCATTGGCGCCAGCCTTGAATTCGCCGCTCTCCAATAAGGTTTTCGCGGCAGCCTGAACGGCCTCGTCGGCGATCAGCAGCACGGGGGCGGGCTTGGCGTCGGGGGCCATGGAGGTTTGCGTGTCGGCCGCCAGAACGGCCAGCAATTCGGTTTCAATTCCGGCAAGAGGCGCAAAAGACAATTTGGTCTTCATGTTGTTCATTATTTCACTGTTGCGGGCGGGTGAGAAAGAAGGACTCTGAAATCGTGACAGGGGAGATACAAGTGTCACGCATTTGATAATGTGTCATAATTTGTCAGGAGGCCATTATGGCGTCTACTGTTACGGGACAGCATTTTGTTTCCGGCAAGATCAACGCGAATGGCCGTATCGTGATTCCTGCCGCAATTCGCCTCCAAATGGGGATCAAGCCCGGGGATTCCGTGCTGATGGAAGTCGAAGACGGCGTCTTGCGCATGGAGACGCATCGGGCGCGGATTCAGCGCATCCAGAGGGAGATCGCCCAGTACTGCAAGCCCGGTCTTCTGGCTTCCGACGAACTGATTGCAGAGCGCCGTGAAGAGGCGCGCCGCGAAGAAGAGGAACTGGAGCGAGATCGCGCGGAACGTAACCGCTGGGCAAAGGTGGATCAAGTTGCCTGAGGCGGCAGTGCTTGATTCTTCCGCGGTTCTAGCCCTCTTCTTTGGCGAGCCAGGCTGCAAAATCGTGGCGCCTCTCGTTGAGGGCGCTCTTGTGAGCACGGTCAATCTCGCCGAGGTTCACGGCCGCATGATCGATCGCGGCGCGCAGCCGGAGCAGTCCTGGGGTTGGATCCGGAGTCTGGAATGCAGAATTTGCTTCTTCAGCGATGAACAGGCCCGCATCGCCGCCGAATTGAAGCGGATCACTCGCCCCTTCGGCCTCTCGCTGGGCGACCGGGCCTGCCTTGCTCTCGCCATCGAGCGCAAAGCTACGGTCTACACGACGGATCGCGTCTGGAAGAGTCTGGACCTGGGAATGAAGATTGAAGTAATCCGCTGAGCGCGACGCTTACTCTGGTTCCGCTCTAGCGCCCCATGCGCTGCTTGCTGGCGTTGACGGCGGCGCGGGCTTCGCGGTCGGCCTCGCGGCTGCGCTCGGTTTCGCGCTTGTCCCAGTCCTGCTTGCCCTTGGCCACGGCCAGTTCACACTTCACACGCCCGTGGCGGAAGTACAGCCGGGTGGGAATGAGCGTGTGGCCCTTGATCTGCGTCTTGGAGAGTAGCTTGCGAATCTCGCCCTGATGCAGCAGCAGCTTGCGCGTGCGCGTCTCGTCGTGGTTGGCTATGTTTCCGTGGGAGTAGGCGCCGATATGCATGTTGAGCAGGAAGGCCTCGCCGTCCTTGATGAGGCCGTAGGAGTCTTTGAGGTTGGCCTTGCCCTCGCGGATGGACTTGACCTCGGTGCCGCGCAGGGCGATGCCGGCCTCGAATTTGTCGAGCAGAAAGTAGTTATGGCCGGCGGCGCGATTGTGCGCGGCGTCCCGCTCGCCGCTGGCCACGGGGTCGCGGGGGCGTGCGGGCTTTTCCGGGCCTTTGCTGGCCGGCGGAACAATCGCGTGGCTGGTTTGGCGAGCCATCAGAAGGCATCCTCAACACTCAATCGTAGCATTCAGGCGGCTTTGAGCCGCGTTCCAGCGGGGCTTTGCTAAAATGGGGCAGTATTGAATGGGAATTTTCGCCAATCGGGATTGCGACAAGAATTGCGTCTGGGGCTGCCAAGGCAGCCCGCGGGAGTCCGGCGGGAAGTGTGGGCCGGAGAAGACGCCTGGGAGTTTGATGAACCGTCGCGTTGATGCTCCGGCTGCCTCAGGACACGCGCTCTCAAGAGCCGTTTTCCGTGTTGCGCTCTTTGCCGTTCTGGCTGTCTTCGGCCTGTCCGGCGCGATGCTGCGCGCCCAGTCTGCCAACACCCTCTTCAAGCGCGGCGTGAGCGCCGAGGCGCGCGAGGACTACGACGCCGCCTTCGACAACTTCCAGAAGGCAACCAAAAAGGACCCCAAGGATCTGAGCTACCGCGCCGCGCTCTACCGTGTGCGGATTACGGCTTCGGCGACGCACGTGACCAAGGGCAAGAAGCTGCTGGACGCTGGCAACGATCAGGGAGCGCTGGCGGAGTTTTTGCACGCCGCCGAAATCGACCCCAGCAATGAAGCCGCGCAACAGGCCATTGAAGCGGTCCGGAAGAAGAACGGCGAGATCTTGCCCACAAGCGAGACGAGCCTTCCGCAAGCGGAGGGCAAGCAGGAGGCTCTGGACTCGATGGGCGCGCCGCCCACGCTTCGGCCCGTCTCGAACGAGCCCCTGACGCTGCACATGCAGGAAGACTCCAAGGTGGTCTACCAGGCCGTCGGCAAGGCCGCCGGGGTGAATATCCTCTTTGACCCGGACTACAGCTCCAAGCGCATTCAGGTGGACCTGAACAGTGTGTCGCTGCTGGACGCGCTGCGCATTATCGGCACCATCTCCAACACCTTCTGGCGGCCGGTTACCGACAACACGGTGTTTGTGGCCGCGAACACCGCCGGAAAGCGCAAGGATCTGGATGAGCAGGCGGTGCAGACCTTCTATTTGTCCAACGCCTGGCAGCAGAACGACCTGACCGACATGCAGAGCGCCATCCGCAATTTGCTGACCAGCGTCAAGGCCTACGCCGTGGCCAGCCAGAATGCCATCGTGGTACGCGGCACGCCGGACGAGCTTCTGCTGGTGCAGAAGCTGATCAACGATCTGGACAAGGCGCGGCCCGAGGTTGTGGTTGACATCGCGGTTCTGGAGGTCAGCAAGAACTGGGAGAAGACCCTCGGAATTGCCTGGCCGAGCAGCGCGTCCGTAGCGTTGCAAACCAACAGCACCAGCACTTCTTCTTCCTCTTCCTCTTCTTCGTCTTCCTCGTCTTCTTCTTCCTCGACGACGGGGACGCCGACACTGTATGACCTGTCCCACTTGAAAGCAACGGATTTTGCCGTGACGATCGGCTCGGCCACGGCCAACCTGATGCTCAGTGACACGAATACCAAGATTCTGCAGAATCCGCGCATACGGGCCACCGACGGACAAAAGGCGACGATGAAAATCGGCTCCAAGATTCCCATCGCCACCGGCTCCTACCAGACGGGCGCATCCACAGCGCTGGTCAGCTCGCTGGTCAATACCCAGTTCCAGTACCAGGACGTGGGCGTGAATATCGAAGTGACGCCCACGGTTCACTTCGACCGTGACGTGACGCTGAAGATCAAGGTCGAGGTCACGGCGCAAAGCGGCAAGGTGACCATCAGCGATGTGACCGAACCGATCATCAGCCAGCGCACAGTGGACCAGGTGATCCGCCTGCGCGAGGGCGAGGCCAGCATCCTGGGCGGCATTCAGGACAACCAGGAAACCACGAGCTGGAGCGGCGTTCCGGGGCTGAGTTCGATTCCGATCCTCAAGTATCTTTTTGGTTCCAAGGATCACACGATTGCCGACGACGAACTGGTCTTTCTGGTGGTGCCGCACGTTGTTCGCTCGCAATATCTGGAGCCATCAAATCTGCGCACAGTGGACACCGGCGAGGGCGCGTCCATCGAGATTCGCCGCGTTCCGGTTGAAGCGCCCATCTCGAAGCCAATCTCAAGCACGGCCCCGGCGCGGTCCACCGTGGGCACGGTTCCTGGGCAAAGCGCCGTGGCGGCTGGCCCTGCGGCGCTGGCCCAGTTGCACCAGGCGGCGGCGACGATTGGAAACTCTCCGGCTCCTCCGGCAGCCGCTCCTCCGCAATCGGGGGTAGTGAGCTTCACGCTTGCTCCGCAGCCCGGCCCGGTGGCCGCGGGCGCCATCTTCAAGGTTCCTGTGACGCTGAACGGAGGCACGGACATCGCTTCGGTTCCGTTGCAGATACAGTACGATCCGGCCAAACTTTCGCTGGTCAATGTGGACAGCGGAGACTTTCTGGGCCGCGATGGGCAGCCCGTGGCGCTGCTTCACCGCGACGACGGACCGGGCTTGATTATCGTCGGCGCATCACGTCCGCCGGGAGCGGCCGGAGTGAGCGGAACGGGCGTCATCTGCGTCCTCAGTTTCCAGGCCAAAACCGCGGGAGAAAGCGCCATCGTCATCACCCATCCGGGGGCGGTTACGAGCGCCCAGCGGCAGTTGCCGGCCCAGGGCTCGCAGGTCAGCATCCGGGTGCAGTAGTGAGGCTCATGCCCATCAGAACTGCGCCAATTGGGCTCATAGCGATGAAAGAAACTCGGCCAATCCGGATCGAAAGCCCCGCGGAGCGGGGGCTGACGCTGGTCGAGTTGGTTGTGACCGTGACGATACTCGCCATTCTTGCTTCAGCGGCGGTTCCCGTGGCGCGTTTCCAGGTGAAACGCCAGAACGAGCGCATGCTGCGCTACGACCTGTGGATGATGCGCGACGCCATCGACAAGTACAAGGACGCCGCCGACAAGAATGCCTTCCAGGTCAAGGTGGACAGCCAGGGCTATCCGCCTGATCTTCAAACTCTGGTAGACGGCGTGGAAGTGCAGACGAAGAAGGTGAAGTTTCTGCGCCACATTCCGGTGGACCCCATGACCGGGAAGGACGACTGGGGATTGCGCTCGATGCAGGACGATCCGAAATCGGACTCCTACGGCGGACAAAGCGTTTTTGACGTGTATTCCAGGTCCACGGGAACAGCCCTGGACGGAACCAAGTATTCTGACTGGTAGGTTGAGAGCGGAGTTAGCGTTGTTGGCGGAGTTAGCTAAGGACAGCGGGGTTAGCGGAGTTAGCTAAGGACAGCGGGGTTAGCGGAGTTAGCAAGGGCAGCGGAGTTAGAGGAGCCGGCAGGAAGAGCGGAATCAACACCGCTAACACGCGCGCAGCGCGGCTAACTCCGCTAGCTCCGCTAACAACGCTAACAACGCTAACGCCGCTGGGACAAGAGGGTTCATTGCGCAGGATTCACAGACAAGACGCGGGCTTTACGCTGATCGAGCTGATCATCGTGATGGCGATTATTGGCATTCTGATGATGATCGCCGTTCCTCGCTTCAAGGGCGCCGTGACGCAGGCCAAGGAAGCGGTGCTGAAGGAAGATCTGCACGTGCTGCGCACCGCCATCGACTCCTATACCATGGACAAGCAGAAGGCGCCGCAGTCGCTCGACGACCTGATCCAGGACGGCTACCTGAGGGAGGTTCCCGTCGATCCCTTCACCCGTTCCAAGGATAGTTGGGTGACCGAAACCAGCGACTCAATGCACTCGCTGGACCAGACCGAACCCGGCATCGACGACGTTCACTCCGGCTCGCAGGAAACCGGTTCGGATAACCAGCCCTACTCCAGCTGGTAAGCTCAGAGAGAATCACAGAGGCGACAATGGCTCATTGGACTCATCGAGGGATTGCCCTTTTGTTTTGCATGGCCGTGTGTTGCGGCTGCCTGGGCGCGCAAACAGCGAAGACCGTTACCATCCGGATGCTGAATGGCAAAACCGGGAAGCTCATCGCGACCTCGTATTATCTGGTTCGCGCCGATCACGAACAAACCGTCCATGCTGACTGGGTGGTGCAGAATGAGGACGGCACAGGCAAGCTGACCGTGCCCGGTGGAGTTTCTGTCCTCGCGATTCATGCGACTTACGGTGGCGCCACATATACCTACATCAACTGCGATTCCGCAGCCAGGAAGGGGAGCTCCGGCGAACATTGGTATGGGCTCTCCGAGATTCTGACTTCGGGCGTTGTGGCTCCCAATGTTTGCGCAAAACCCAAGGACGCCGCCAAACTCAAGCAGGCTGCCAAACCGGGGGAGTTTGTCTTCTTTGTCAGGGAGCTAAACGCGCTCGAACAGCTCAATGAAGATTAGAGCCGCTGGAGCCGCAGACTCCATCCTGACTCGCTAACCCGCCTGCTCGCCGCCAAGCGCCTCAATCCGCGCCCAGAGTTCATTCACTCCGTAGCCGGTTTTGGCAGAGACGGGCAGCACCTCGTCCAACTCCAGGCCCTTCTTCAGCGCCAGCAGATTGCGGGTGCGCTCGTTGCCGCTGAGCCGGTCGATCTTGGTGGCCACCACGGCGAAGTCGCGTCCGGCGGCGCGCAGCCAGTCGATCAACTGGCGGTCGCTCGGTTGCGCGGGCACATTCGAGTCCACCAGGCAGATGCACAGCTTGAGCGTCGAGCGGATCGCCAGATACGGCTCGATAAACTCCGGCCAACCGGCGCTGATGGACTTGGAAATCTTGGAGTAGCCGTAGCCCGGCAGGTCGGCAAAGACGAGCTTGCGCCGCTGGCTGGAGTCGAGAAGAGCGAAAAAGTTGATCGCTCTGGTGCGCCCCGGCGTCTGCGAGACGCGCGCCGCCTTCTCTCCAGTGAGCTTGTTCAACAGGCTCGATTTGCCCACGTTCGAGCGGCCCAGAAAGGCAATCTCCGGCGCGTCCGGCGCGGGAAACTGCGCCGCCGCCAGGGCCGAAAGCAGGAATTGTGTTGTATAGCGCATATTCGGAGTGTGCCGCCTTAGGTATTGATTTTATTAGATTTCTAACTATATAGGTGGTTTTTTACTGGCGTACAGGGGGTAAAACGCGTTATGGATGAAATGGGAATAAAGCCTTTGAAGCGATGGCTTTAAGAGTAGAGATACTGAAATACTTATCCTGTACGGACGCCGGTTGTTATCTCGCAAGCTGCTGAAGGGAAGAGGAGTTACTGGCATTTACAGGCGTACAGGGCATAAT
>Ga0255348_1000034_pt1 | contig 75226 bp, 73 predicted proteins | sample CBST25v5metaG_FD_189945 | JGI IMG/M metagenome (GOLD analysis project Ga0255348, IMG submission 189945) | Peat soil microbial communities from Stordalen Mire, Sweden - C.B.S.T-25.v5 | ecosystem: Environmental > Terrestrial > Soil > Wetlands > Peat | place: Sweden: Norrbotten County, Stordalen... | reverse complement strand
TTTCATCCGTTCGATTGCTGCTAGACGGAATGCCTCACTATATCGATTCCCGTTGTTCGCCACTCCATGCTCCTTTTACTGCATAGTGTGGCACTCCCAACTGTCTCAGTTTTGGGGGTCACTCCACCATTCTCCGTGCCCCATCCATTTCACGTTCTTTGTGAAATGGGTGGAAAACCACGAATTCAACCCTACAGAAACAGGAATAATCCTGAGCGAGCGTAGCGAGTCGAAAGCCTGCCCTGAGCGCAGCCGAAGGGGACCCGCAGTTGTTCTTCGTTGGCGAAAGGGTGGGATGCCATCGTCCTGTTGGGTGAAGTACGAAAGTATGCGGTCAGAGATCAAGTGCTCTGGCCGTTTGAAGTTGTGCCACCATTCTCCGTGCCCCATCCATTTCACGTTCTTTGTGAAATGGATGGGAAAGCACGAACCTGCACCAACGAAATTACGCTGTCTAAGTCTCTAGTTCGTGTAAATCCGGACGTAGTCCACCTGCATCTCCGACGGAAACACAGTAGTCGCATCCGGCGAGCCCGGCCAGCTGCCGCCGACCGCCAGGTTCAGGAGGATAAACTGCGGACCCGCGTCGAAGGGCCATGTACCTGTCATCGAGGTGGCCGTGAACGTAGCGTAAACATTGCTCGGATCGTCGATATAGTACTCAATCTGCCCCTTGGTCCAGATCATGCCGTAGGTGTGCCAGTCCGCCGCGGAGAACCCCGTCGGATGATATTGAGTGCCGCCATCCAGCCCAGTGCCGTGAACCGAGCCCTGCACCCAGTCGTAGCCTTCGCTCTCTGGATTGCTGCCGTTGATATGCTCCATCACGTCCAGCTCGCCGCAGGCCGGCCACGGGTCGGCGATAATGTTGCTGCCCAGAAGCCAGAAGGCCGGCCACATGCCCTGCGACTCAGGCAACTTGATGTGCGCCTCGATTCTGCCGTACTGGAAGCTGAACAGTCCCTCGCTCTTCAGCCGCGCCGAGGTATACACGCCGCTCAACGGCCGCTCGGCCACGATGTGCAGCCCGCCGCCAGGAGCTACGAATGCATTCGGATTGCTCGTGTCGCACGGCGAAGTTGCCGAGCCCCAGGCGCAATAGGTCTCAAGCTCGTTGTTGCCGCAGCAGTTCAATCCCGTGTCGTAGGTCCAGACCGTCGAACTGGGCTGGGCGTTGGCGCTCGTGGTGTTGGCGAATTCATCGCTCCACACCAGCGTTCCCGACGCAATGTTGGGCGCGAAAGCCTTCGTCGTGACGCTGCTGGTCGTTTCGCCCGAGGCTGCGGCAATGGCATTGACCGTCAGGTTCGAAGCCACCAAAAACGGCGCTTTATACACCTGTGACGAAGTGCTGGGCGTCGAGCCGTCCAGTGTGAAATAGACTGTAGCCCCGGAAGCCGTTGACGCCAGACTCACCAACACGGCGCCGTTTTGCGCGGCAGCGGTCGTGATGGTAGGCGCGGCCGCCTGGGTTGCCGCTGGCGGCGTGGTTGTAGTCGTGCTGCTACTGCCGCCTCCGCCACCGCATCCGCTCAACAAAGCGCCCAGCACAAATATCCCTATACCCATTGGCCCACGTACTTGCATTTCCAGTCTCCGTTCCTGCGGCAAAACGGCCATCGCGCCCGTACCGCCTCCACTATAAGAGCACCGTCCGATTCCCCTCGTCAAATAAAGCTGCACGGACCATTAATCATCGGTAACCACCGGCCAAATGCCATGAATCTGCTGCAGAAAATATTGGCATTTCCCTGCTGGCCGCGTCTTCCCGGCCTCCGTTCCAGCGCAATCGCAACACACTTCTGAATGTGCCGGCCATTTGCGTTACGATGCAATCCAGCGATGAAATCCGAAGACACTCCGCCCGTTGTCTCGCCAGCCGGCTTGCGACGCCGGTTTGCCGCCGCCTACCGCGTCCTGGACGAGGCCATCGCTGCACATGCTTTTCCCGGCTGCGCCTTCGGCGTGCTGGCCAAAGACGAAGTTGTCCTCGCAGAGGCGCTGGGCCGCTTTACATATGACGAAAGCTCCCCGGCCGTCACCGCGAAAACCATCTACGACATCGCCAGCATCACCAAGGTTGCCGCCACCACGGCCGCCGCCATGCTGCTCCATCAGCGCCGCCTTCTCGATCTGGAGACGCCCCTGGCAGAGCTGCTTCCCAGCTTCGCCGCCAAACCCGCCACAGGCCCAGTCAGCTCCGCCGCAAGGGTTAGCGTGACGCTGCGTCACTTGCTGGCGCACAACTCCGGGCTGCCGGGCAACGTGGAGTTCTTTCGCGCGGCCGCCACTCCCGCGGCGCTGATGAACGCCTGTCTGGCTTTGCCCCTCGAGACCGAGCCTGGCGCGCGCGCCGTGTACTCCGACCCCGGCTTTATTCTGCTGGGCAAGGCAATCGAGGCGCTCACCGGCGAACCTCTCGCAACATGGACGGAACGCGAAATCTTTCAGCCATTGGGGCTCGCGAACACTGTTTTTTGTCCTCCCGCCCAGACGCGAAGCCTCATTCCGCCCACCGAGGAGGACACAGCCTTCCGCCGCCGCCGCATTCAGGGCGAGGTCCAGGATGAAAACGCCTCCGTGCTCGGCGGCGCAGCCGGCCACGCCGGCGTGTTTTCCAACGTGCAGGATCTGTTGCGTTTTGCCCGCGAAATTCTCCGGGCTGCATCCGGCGCCGCAAATGCGCGCCTTTTTGACGCGGCCACCGTCGAGATTTTTTCTCAGAGACAAGGCCCGCCGGGCTCCTCCCGCGCGCTCGGCTGGGATACGCCCTCGGGAAAGTCCTCCTCCGGTCTCCATTTTTTTCCTCATTCAATCGGCCATCTCGGCTTCAGCGGCTGTTCGCTGTGGATTGACATCGAGGTCGGCCTCGCCGTCGCCCTCCTCACCAACCGCACATGGCCCGACAGGCAAAACCTCCTGATTCGCCAGGCGAGACCGGCCTTTCACGATGCCATTCGCGAGGCATTGTGAGCACATTGCAACCCGCGCTTTTCGCTGCCTCTGCTCATATCCATGGAGAATTATGAACGGCATTGACGGGTTTGCAGATACAATAGAGAATTAGGGACGGGTGTGATGGCGAGCAGTTTGACGATGCAGGAGATAACCGGCGCTCCAGAGGATGAGATCAGAAAAGATCCGTCATCTTTCCTCCAGAACCTCACAACCGAAAGCCTGAACGAAGTGTCTCTGGGCTTCGACACCAAGTCCGCGCTCGAGATCGCCCGCATTATCAATCATGAGGATGGCAAGGTTGCCGCCGCGGTCAAGAAGGCGATTCCGGAAATCGCGCTGGTCATCGACCTGGTTGCCCGCAGTCTGCGCGACGGCGGCCGCCTGATTTACGTCGGCGCAGGTTCCAGCGGACGCATTGCGGCGCTCGACTCCGCCGAATGTCCAGCCACTTATTCCACGGCCCCCGGACAGGTACAGTACATCATGGCCGGCGGACCCAAGGCTCTGGCCTCTTCGATAGAATCCAACGAGGATTCCGAAGAGCTGGGCCAGCGCGACATCGCCCGCCGCCGTCCCACGCGCAAGGACGTGGTCGTGGGCATCTCCGCCTCCGGCCGCACCCCCTATGTCGTAGCCGCCGTGGCCTATGCCCGCGCCCGCGGCGCTCGCACCGCCGCCGTCACCTGCAACCAGGGAACGCCGCTGGCGGATGCCGCCGATACCGTCATCGTTGCCGAAGTCGGCCCCGAAGTTGTCACCGGCTCCACGCGCATGAAGGCCGGCACCGCCCAGAAGATGATCCTCAACATGATCACCACCGGCGCCATGACCCGCTTGGGCTACGTCTACGAAAACCTCATGGTCAACGTGCACATGCAGAACTCCAAGCTGGTCGAGCGCGGCATCCGCATTCTGATGAACGCCTGCGCCATCAGCCACGCGACCGCCGTCGAAACCATCAAGAGCGCCGGCCGCAGCGTCCCCGTCGCCCTGGTCATGCTCAAAGCCCGCGTCGACAAACAGGAGGCCGTCCGCCGCCTCGCCAAGAGCGACGGCAACGTCCGCCTCGCCATCGAGGATAATGTCCTGGAGTTGTGAGCAAGAACCCTGTAAGTGCAATCGCATTTGAATCGCTGAATTTTATATTTTTAACTGCGGAGAAATGATTGCACGAGGCAAGAAGCGTCAGGGCACGACTTCAGTCGTGCCGATAAGGCCGCTAAATGAAGCCGGGCTTTAGCCCCTGAGGGAAGTTTTTCAGCGATTCAGACTTTACCACGGACTGTTAGAGCGTTTTCGATTCAACTGTTAACAGAATACTGGGTGCCCCATCCATTCCGCAGCTTCATCGCGGAATGGATGGGAGAGCTCAGGTCTCAATCTCGACGGCAAACAGTCAACCTGAAACCGCTCTAAGGACCTGAACCGGCCCTGGTTCAGAACGTCGTCACCCTCACCTTCAGCAGCACATTCTCATCCGCCTTCAGATTCAGCCCGTAATCGGTCTGGTCGCCGTTCCAGATGCGCGCGGTCTTCCACTTCCCCACCGAGTCATAGCCGCCCTCTTCCACCTTCAGCCAGTAGCGCTTCTTCCCCGCCTCGAAGGTCGGCGCAAAATCCACCCGCACATGGTGCCCGGCAACCAGAAACTCATCCGGCCCCAGTTCCAAAATCACCACGCCCCCATCAGCCGGCGTGTTGCCCTTGGGCTGCATCCAGTTACCGAACGACGGCATTCCGTACTGCAGCACGGCCTTCCAGCGCTCGAAGGCAAGCGTTTGCGTATGGTTCTCCGGGTCTTCGCTCGCGCCTTGGACCTTGCCTTCCAGATTTCCCTTGGCCAGCCGGCGGGCAATCGGCGCCAGTAACTCATACTGCCGCGCAAAGGGCTTCAGCGCATCCGCTTCCATCGCCCCCGGCCCTTCGGTTTGATTGCTATAGCGGCTCAGGTCCAGTCCGAATGGCGCCCAGCCGATCGCTCCCTGGCCAATCGCCGCATAAACGTAGCGCGCATACGCAGCCTGATTACCCGTCTCGGGAATCAGCAGCGCGTTGTCCTTGCGCCGGTAAAAATCGATCTCCTTGCTGTACTTGGCATATTCCGGCATATAAATGTCCGGAGCCACCACGCTGATCGACGGCGCGGCAATCTTCCACAGGTCAATCTCATTGTCGGTCGGCGCGCCGGATTCATAGCTGGGCGGCTTGCCCGGATTGAACGGCTCGCGCAGAGCCGCATTCACATACAACGGCAGCCCGTACTCCGCCTTCCCCGCCTCGGCCACCTGCTCGATGTAGCTCGCGGTAAACCACGCTTCGAAAATCTCATCGGCGTCATCGCCGAAAACCTCGCGCCACGTCCCCGGCTGTTTGCCCAGCCCCTTGACCAGCTTTTCCGGAACCGGTCCGGCAAAGGCTTTTTCGGCCTCCGGGCTGTAGTCCCGCACCGCGCCCCAGACGCCAGCCTCGTTCTCCACCTGCACCATCAGCACAGTCCGCTGCGCATCGGTCTCTTTCAAATGGCGCATCAGCGCGCGGAATGCTGCCTTGTCGGCCCCCAGCCACGCCGGAGCGAAGATCGACGGCGAGTCCACCGTCTGCCCGTCCCGGTTCCGCAGCAGCGGATACTTCGCCTGGTCCAGCTTGATCCACTCCGGCGTGTAATGCGAGCTGGCGTTCTTCCACGTGCCGAACCACAGCAGCACCAGCCGCTGATGGTGTTCCCGCGCCTGCTTCAGAATCAGGTCCACCACGCTGAAATCAAACTTCCCCTGCGTGGCCTCCATCTGCTCCCAATAGATGGGCAGTTCGACCGTGTTGGCGTGCAGCGTTTCTGCCGCCGGCCACACCTTGCCCAGATAATCCGGCCATGCGCTGGAGTTGTTGGCCTGCACGCCCAGCATCAGATAAGGCTCGCCATCCACCACGAGCGCATAGCGGCCGTCCTTCTCCACGATCTTCGGCAGCGGAGCAGCGTGAGCCGCAACAGCCTTCTGCGTCTGCGCCATCCCCGCCGGCAAAGCCGCAATCGCCTGAAACAGCACCAAAACCAACCCGGCCAATACTACTGTACAACCCCGGAACTTTGTAGATTTCATCTCGCTTTTCCCTTTCCCCGCATTGAAGCCGCAACACTTGTGTCCTGATTCGCCAATTCGCTAAACAAAAGGTTGTCATCCTGAGCGTAGTTTGGCGCGTTTTTTGCGCCAAACGGAGTCGAAGGACCTGCGTTTTCGCCCCTTGATTCTTCAACGAACTTCCGATTCAGGACACTACGCCATCGGCAAGTATAACCGCTCGTTCCCTGCCTCATCCAATCCCCCCATTTACACTGAATAATTAGGAGCCTCTCAGCTTTCATGGACAAATTCGTCATTCGCGGCGGCAATCCGCTCGTCGGGACCATTCACGTATCGGGGGCCAAGAACTCGGCGCTGCCTTGCATGGCCGCGGCCATTCTGACCGAAGACGAGGTCACTCTCGAAAACATTCCCCAGGTGCGCGACATCGCGACCGAGCGGCGTCTGCTGGCGTCGATGGGCGCGGAAGTGGTTCTGGGCGGCGAAGCTGCGCCGCACACCACTTCCATCCGCTGCCACTCGCTCTCCGATCCCGTCGCCAAGTACGAAATTGTGAAGACCATGCGCGCCAGTTCCCTGGTCCTCGGCCCACTGGTCGCCCGCGCCGGAATGGCGCGCGTCGCCATGCCCGGCGGCTGCGCCATCGGCGGCCGGCCCATTGATCTGCACATCCGGGGCCTCGAAAAAATGGGCGCCACCATCATCCAGGCGCACGGCTACCTCGAAGCCCGCGCCCAGCGGCTCAAGGGCGCACATTTGGTCTTCGACAAGATCACCGTCACTGGCACCGAGGATTTGTTGATGGCCGCTGTCCTGGCCGACGGCGAAACCCTGATGGAGAATTGCGCTCGCGAGCCCGAGGTCACAGACCTTGCCGCGCTGCTCGTCGCCATGGGCGCCAGAATCGAGGGCGCCGGCACATCGGCCATCCGCGTCAAAGGCGTCACCCACCTGCATGGCGCGCGCTATCGCATTCATCCCGACCGCATCGAGGCAGGAACATTCCTGGTCGCTGGAGCCATCACCGGCGGCGACCTGATTGTGACCAACTGCAATCCGGCGCACCTGACCGCCGTCATTGCCAAGTTGCGCGAGGCCGGGGTCCGCATCGATATTCTCGGCCCCGACACCGTGCGCGTGCGCCTCGAAGGCCGCCTGCGCGCGGCCAGCATCTCCACCGAGGAGTATCCCGGCTTTCCCACCGACATGCAGGCCCAATACATGGCGCTCGCTACCCAGGCCGAAGGCGTGAGCATAATTCAAGAGAACATCTTCGAGAATCGCTTCATGCACGTGCAGGAACTGGCGCGCATGGGCGCGGACATCCGCGTGGAAGGCCGCACCGCGACCGTGCAGGGACCAGCAAAGCTCTCTGCCGCCGCCGTCATGTGCTCCGACCTGCGAGCCTCTGCGTCGCTTGTGCTGGCGGCCCTGGTCGCCGATGGCGAGTCCATCCTCGACCGCGTCTATCACATGGATCGCGGCTATGAGCGCATCGAGCAGAAGCTGGCCAGCGTCGGCGCGCAAATCCGCCGCATGGGCAACGTCTTCACTTCCAGAACAGACGAGCCGGACGACGCTTAGGTCTCTCGCCGTTTGAAGTTGTACCATCCTCCGTGCCCCATCCATTTCACGTTCTTTGTGAAATGGATGGGAAACCAAGAATTCAATTCTAAAGACACAGTGATAATGCTTTAGTACTACAGTTGCGGATAGCGGTTCCGGAGGGAGTATCAATGGCTCTGCGGGTCGCCCCCAGGCATGAAAGTCGGTTCGGCTGTCTTTCAACGGAGCAGAGGGCTTCAGCCCTCTGAAAAGGCGCATGAATACAGAGCCTTCAGGCTCGGTTTTTTGCCGCTATTCTATGATTTGAAGGAAGAGCGACTTGCAAAACTCAAAGAGAATTGCAAGAAGCGTCAGGGCACGACTTTAGTCGTGCCGTAAGTGCTTTGAAATGAACGGGGCTTTAGCCCCTGCGGTGATTGTCTCTTGTGATTCGCAGTTCCGAAATGCAATTTTGCAAGTGGCTCGGAATACAACGAATTTATGCGGTCAGCCCCTTAGCACCAGCTCACAGCGGGGTGCCCCATCCTTTCCGCTCCTGAGCGCAGGCGAAGGATCTGCGTTTTCCATTCGCGGAAAGGGTGGGAGAGCACAGGTCTCAATCCCGCCTGTAAACAGTCAACTTGAAACTGCCTCAGCACCAGCTCACAGCCACATGCCAGCGCAGTCCGCGCTTCTCAGCCTTCTGCAACACCCGCTCATACTCGCCGAGTTCCATCAGAACCGGCCGCGTCCCTGAGCCCAGAGCCGTGGGAGCCTCCCTCAAAAAACCAATCAGGGCGCGCACGGTCTGCAAGCCGTCGGACGCATTAAACCACTGTGGCTGGGGCAGCCGTGGCTTCTCTTCGAGTTCCTCCGCGCCCTGCTCCTGCAGCATCGCCATCGAATCCTCGTCTGCGGAAAAGAACTCCAACAGCGGATGCACATCCAGCCGCTGGGCCAGTTGCTCCAGGGCGTCTTCGTTCCGAGCCAGGGCATGGCCGTTCACAAAAATGTCAAACCCTGGGTCCTCGCCCTCAACGACAATGTACAGACTCGCAGCCATCGTCTTGAGTCTACAGCGAAACCAGAGTAGGTGTATCCCGGAAGCACCTCCGCCAAGTGGTTTTTTCATCAAGAAAAAGCCAGCTTGAGAACTCTCCCGAAGGGCACGATTCCTCTGGTTCCGCTCTGGTTGAGTTCGACTCCGATTACGGTGGAAAATCACGCGCACTCATCGAATCGATCCTTCGCATTGATTAGACGACATTACGAAAGTGTAACCATGTAGTGTAAAAGTTCCATGAAAGAGCGCTTCTGATCGCTCCAGGATGTCCGATGATATTAAAAGGTTAAATAGATCGAGGTGATCTTCTTGAATTGGAGCGCAATTCCCGATACAACAGTCATCGCGCTGTTGATATGCGCATTTGCCTCCGTGGCGTGGAACTATCGCGCGCCTGTATCTAAGTTATGGCTGGCGGTTTGGCTGATGATTCTGCTCCACTTTGCCGCCGAGTTGTTCAACCTTGCTCCGGGCGTCTGGGGCGCCTTGGCTTCGATCATTCTCTCTGCTTCCCTGGCTTGGGCCGGCGTGCTCTTCATGCACGCCTCGATTCCCTACCGCAACGCCGCGTCCAGGCGCGTGATGCTCTTCTCGCTCTTGGCGGCGACCGCGCTCTACTTCACGATTCTCTGTTCCGGTTCAGGCGGCCAGTGGGCTCTGAATCTGGCCGCGATTGTGCTTGGCCTCAGCCCGCTGGCTGTCACGCTGGCATCGATTCGCGAGATCAACCACCCCCTGCGCTGGTTCACCGTGTCTCTTTACGGCGCTCTCTCCATCTTTCTGCTGGTTTTCCAGAACCGCCCAGGAAATGGCTCCAGCCTGGCCTGGAATGGTGTCATGTTCGCCATCTACCTGGGCTGCGGCGTCTTCGCTGCCTATGCATACCGCCGCGCCACTGCCGGCGCATTTGTCATCATCACTGGATTCGTCTTCTGGGCGTCGGTCTTCGTCATTGCGCCGACGCTGTCGGCTTTCCTTCCCCATGTGCATGTCGAGAGCGAGGTTTGGAACCTTCCAAAATATGTGGTGGCCCTGGGCATGTTGCTCCTGCTGCTCGAAGAACAGATCGAACACAACAAGAACCTCGCGCTGCATGACGTGCTGACCGGATTGCCGAACCGCCGCCTTTTTGAAGACCGCATGACCAGCACGCTTGAGCGCTCCCGCCGCGCCGGAGCCATGATGGCGTTGCTGGTCATCGATCTCGACGGTTTCAAAAAGGTAAACGACACGCTCGGGCATCACGTGGGCGATCTGGTGCTGCAGCGCGTCGCATCAGCCTTTGCTGAGCGCGTCCGCCGCTCCGACACTGTCGCTCGAACCGGAGGAGACGAGTTCTCCGTGATTCTGGAGGGGCCTACAAATCGCGTCGATGCCGAGAAAGTGGGAAACTCGCTCCGGCAACTGCTCAATGAGCCGCTCGACCTGGAAAACCATAGTGTGCGCATCGCCGCCAGTATCGGCCTTGCCCTCTTTCCTGATGACGCCTCCGACGCGGAGTCATTGTGCATTGCCGCTGACCGGCGCATGTACGACAGCAAGCGCCACACCCGCAAGTCAGGCCAGCATGCTGCCGCTGCCAAACAGAAATCCCTCCTCGCCCCTGAATCCAACGTCAAAGAAGAGTTGCCGATGACGCAGGGATTCGTCTCTTCCACCAACCAATCCTGATTCCGCATCTCCTCGCGCACCAATAGAAAGGCCCGAACGCTAACCGTTCGGGCCTTTCTATTGTCGCAACTGAATCGCGAATCAGAACTGCCTATAGCATTTTCACGAATGGTGTAAGGAAACTCCGTGCCCCATCCATTTCACGTTCTTTGTGAAATGGGTGGGAAACCACGAATGTCCATGCGAGCGAATAGCGAGCGGCTGGCCCCACCGCAGGTGGCCCCATCCATTTCACGTCCTTTGTGAAATGGGTGGGAGACCACGAATTCAATCCACAGGAACAGCCAAAACTGCTCTAGAGCTTTTTCGATTCAACTGTTAACAAAATGCTCCGTGCCCCATCCATTCCGCTCCTGAGCGCAGTCGAAGGATCTGCGTTTTCCATTCGCGGAATGGGTGGGAGAGCACAGGTCTCAATCTCGACTGTGAACAGTCAACCTGATAACGCTCTACGCCTGACCGCCACCGCTGCTGGGACCGCGGCCGCCACCACCAGGCCTGCGCCGGCGGCGACGGCGATTGCTGTTATTGCCCGCGCCCGCCGGGCGTCCCGCGCCTGCCGGCTGTGGCACTGGCGCCGGCGCGCCTTCAATGCGGTTAAAGTTCGGCTCGTTCTCTTCGTCGAATTCCTCCGCGTCTCCCTCTTCGAAATCGTCTCCGCCTTCGATCAGGATCGTGCTCTGGTTCGACTTCGGCTGATGCTCGTCGAACTCATTGCGGGGCTTCTGCGGCGCTGCCGCCGCTGCCGGCGCAGCCGGGGACTCGGAAGCGGAAATCTCCACCTCTTCGGCTTCGCCTTCCGCCTCAACCGGAGCTGTTTGAACCAGCTTGGCCTTCTGCTCCTTGATGAGCGCCTTGCGGCTCAGCTTGATGCGATTCCCTTCGACGGCCAGAACCTTGACCATCACCTGATCGCCCTCGCGCAACTCGTCCTTCACGTCCTTCACGCGATGGTCCGAGATTTCGGAGATGTGCAGCAGGCCATCCGTGCCCGGAAAGAGCTCGACAAAAGCGCCAAACTCGGCCAGCCGAACCACCTTGCCCAGATAGACCTTGCCCACTTCCGGCACGGCCGTCAGGTTGCCGATCAGTTCCAGCGCCTTCTTCAGGCCCTCGGCGTCGCACGAGGCCACGTTCACCTTGCCGCTGTCGTCCACGTCGATCTTGGCGCCGGTCTGCTCGATGATGCTGCGGATCGTTGCTCCGCCCTTGCCGATCAGGTCGCGAATCTTGTCGGTGGGAATCATGATGGTTTCAATGCGGGGCGCATACTGCGAACGCTCCGTGCGCGGTCCGTCGAGCGCCGCGTCCATCTTGTCCAGCAGGAAGAGCCGGCCCTGTCGCGCCTGCTCCAACGCCTGCTGCAAGATCTCGTGGGTCAGGCCGCTGATCTTGATGTCCATCTGCAGCGCGGTGATGCCCTTGCGCGACCCGGCCACCTTGAAGTCCATGTCGCCGTAGTGATCTTCCGCTCCGGCAATGTCGGAAAGAATGGCGTAGTCGTCGCCTTCCTTCACCAGGCCCATGGCCACGCCGGCCACTGAAGCCTTCAGGGGAATGCCCGCATCCAGCAGCGCCAGGCAGGTGCCGCACACTGTCGCCATCGACGAAGAGCCGTTGGATTCGAGAATCTCAGACACAATGCGAATCGCGTAAGGAGAATCTTCCACGCTGGGAAGAACCGCCGTGATGGCGCGCTCCGCCAATGCTCCGTGGCCAATCTCGCGCCGGCCCGTTCCGCCCATGCGGCCCGTCTCGCCCACGCAGAAGGGCGGGAAGTTATAGTGCAGCATGAAGTTCTTTTTCTTGTCGCCTTCGTAGCACTCCAGCCGCTGGCCTTCATCGGCCGTGCCCAGCGTCGCCGTCACCAGCGCCTGGGTCTCGCCGCGGGTGAACAGCGCCGAGCCATGTGTGCGAGGCAGAATGCCCGTCTCAATCGTGATGGCGCGAATCTCGTCAAAGCCGCGGCGGTCGGGCCGGATGCGCTCCTTCGTCACCTGCTCGCGGAAGACGCGCTCATGCAGCTTCTCAAAGTAGGTCGCGAGCTTCTTCTTGGCCGCAGGATCGTCAGCGGGCAGCTCGGCTGCCAGCTCGGTCTTGATCTGCTTGATCAGTTCCTGGCTTTCCAGCTTGGCGTGCGCCTTGGTGTCCAGAGCTGCCTTCAGTTGCTCGCCTGCCTTGGCCTTCAGTTCCGCATAGTAGGCTTCGTCGAATACTGGCGCGACAAAAGCGCGCTTCGGCTTGCCCGCCACCGCAACCAGTTCGTCGATCGCGGCAATGATCTTCTTGATCTCGGTGTGGCCGAACTCGATTGCCGCCAGAATGACATCTTCGGTCTCTTCCTGGGCTCCCGACTCGATCATCACGATGCCGTCCTTGTGCGCCACGACCAGAATGTTGACCGTCGAAGCAGCGCTCTCTGCGTATGTGGGATTGATGACGAACTCGCCATTCACGCGGCCCACGCGTACGGCGCCAATCGTGGCGCTGAAGGGAACGTCGGAAAGTGCCAGCGCGCAGCCGGCCGCGTTGATCGCGATCACGTCCGGGTCGTTCTCCTTGTCGGCGGAGAAAACCAGCGCAATCACCTGCGTTTCGTTGCGGAATCCATCAGGAAATAGCGGGCGGATGGGGCGGTCGATCTGGCGGCAGGTAAGAATTTCCTTCTCTGTCGGCCGGCCTTCGCGCTTGATGAAGCCTCCGGGAATGCGGCCCCCTGCGGAGGTAAACTCGCGGTAATCCACGGTAAGAGGGAAAAAGTCGATGCCTTCCCGGGGTTCGGAAGAGGCCACGGCTGTGGCTAGAACGACGGTTTCACCCGTGGTCACCAGTGCGGCGCCAGAGGCCTGCTTGGCCATGCGCCCGGTCTCAAAAACCAGTCGCTTGCCGCCAGCAAGCTCGACAGCTACTTCATGCTTTGACATAGAGTCCTCGTTTCATTGTTTTCGCTTGGGAAATTTGTGTGGAAGGCGCCGGGGCGGATGGGGAAGCCGGCCAAATTCTGAGTACGCTCGGGAGAGGGTTCTCCCGTTCCGGTGTCAATCTCCGCGGCCGGGACGCGCTCAGCTCATGGCTGTGCGCAGTCCCTGGCAGCGGTTCGTCTTCGCCAGGTACACCTTGGCCCCAAGTCCTGGATGGAACGGGGGCCTTGACCAAATTCCGGTCTGGGCGCTTCCGGGTCAATGTTTGCTTTCTGATTACTTGCGGAGCCCGAGCTTGCCGATGACGTCGCGGTAGCGATCGGTATCGTGCGTTTTCAGGTAATCCAGAAGGCGGCGTCGCTTGCTGACCAGTTGCAAAAGTCCACGCCGTGAAGCGTGATCCTTCTTGTGGGTCTTGAAGTGTTCGGTCAGTTCAGCGATACGCGCACTCAGAATCGCAATCTGGACCTCCGGCGAACCGGTGTCCGTATCGTGGGTGCGGAAGCTTTCGATTAGGGATGTTTTCTTTGCAGTCGCCAGCACGGCGTAGGTTACTCCTCTTGTCTTCTCAGTCCACTCATCAAGTGTCTAAAGTGAGATTACCATGAATCAGCGGTTTGCGTCATATGCCCTGGGCCCTTCGACCCGGCCCGAGCCTCAACTTCACCCACCTCCCGGAGGGAGCGAACGATAATAGCCCAGGTCGGGGTCCCCGGCACACGGCCTTTGTGTGCTGGGGTGGAGGACAAGCGAAGCGCAGTCCTGGGTAAGAAGCCAATAAAAGCCCTTCAGTCCCGTAGGGACAGAACGATACTCACCGCGCCCCAAATCGGAAGAGCCTATTGTCAAACCTCTCCCGAATCACCTCGGCAACCACCACCCCCTTCGCATCCGGATGCTCCGGGTTCAGCAGGTAGTTCCACGTTTGCGGCGCAATCGCCGAAGGCACCCGCGCCAGAGGCGTTTCCTTCGATGCCAGCCAGGCGTCGCCGAGGTTGCGCGTAAATTCGGGATGCTCCTTCCAGTCGGTAGGGGCAATCGTATTCAACTGCTTCACGGCAAGATCATCGGGAACAGCGACCTTGAGCAGTTGATAGAAGCGCGGAAGAAACGCATCCTCGATCATGTCCGTCATGTGAACAATCCGCTCCAGCAGCGCGCCAGCCGGACAATCCGCCAAATAGACAATCGCCCTCCCCGCGGTATGCCAACGCGCAGAGAAACCACGGCCGCCTTTACCGCTTAAATCGGAGAAGTTGCTGATGCGCCAAAGAGTCGTCATCAAAGGCACTGCTCGCGGCTGCTCATTTATATAAACATTCCCTCATCAAGCTGGACCAGGGCCTCCGCCACAGCATGTTCTCCAATCTGGGTATCCAACATGGATAGCGCAGTCCTGCCGTCAAAGCGGCGCTTGCATCCACACAGCCACTTCCGGCCGTCGTCACGATCCCCATAGACCTTCACAGCCAACTCGTACATCCGCGCCACCCGTGCCAGCCGGTCCGCTTCGATCACGCTCAGCGGCTGCTTCTTCTGCCGCCGATGCTTCAGCGTTCGCGCCGGAATCACCACCTCCAGCAATTCCTTGACAGCAATGCCGGAATAAGCCGAAAACTCCTCCAGTGTCGAGAGCGGCAGCCCGCGCTCAATCTCCCTCCAATCGAAGGTGAAGGGAGGCGGGGAAACGACAGGAATGGCAGCAGTTTGACTCATAAGGACATTATGCCACACTTTTCGCGGCATTTTGTCCTTTTTCCCTGAAAATGTAGAGAATGAGGGTCACTTTCGGATGGGCGGTGATACTCCAGTTAACAACGAAGACTGGAGTATCACCGAATCAGTGCGTTGCGTTACAATGGCTCACAATCTCATAGGAGAGAATCAATGAAACGAATTCTCATCGCAATCGTGTGTCTCTTGATGGGTGCGGGGGCGGCAGGCGCGCAGACTGTCGATGCCAAGGTATGTGACATTTTGGCTCACCCTAAGGACTTTAACGGCAAGATGGTTCGGGTCACTGGAATCGTGGCAGCCGGATTTGACGAGTTCGTGATCAGGGATACGGGTTGCAAACAGAGCGTGAACGATATCTGGCTCGACTATCCAACTGGAACGAAGGCAAAGGCAGGGCCGGTTGCCGTGATCACGCTTCAGTTGGCAAAAAACAGCCCGGGGCAGGCTACGTCGGTTTCAACGATGCCGGTGACGCTCGACACGGGCGGGGATTTCAAGAAGTTTGACTCGATCCTGTCGGAATCGGTGAAAACACCGGGGCGGTGCCTCGGGTGTGTGCGTTCGATAGCGACGGCGACATTGACCGGGCGGCTAGACGCTGTGGACGCGGTTTCGCTTGAGAAGACGGGATCGATGTTCTCGGTAGTGAAGGGATTCGGAAACCTAGCGCGGTATCCTGTGCGGCTGGTGATCCAATCTGTAGCCAACGTCAGCGAGAATGAAATCGATTATTCCAAGGCCGCTGATCTGGGCGATGGGAATGTCGGCTTGGGACTGACGGCTGATGATCTCAAGCGGGCGGCAGTGGCTTATGGAGCGCCCGGCGAAGATAACGGGGTCGACATAGGGTTCACTGGTGGGAACTCATTGAGACCGGACGACGGTGTCAAGGGTAACGGGAACTCGCCTGATGGCCTTTTGTTGATCGTGACGATGGACGGCGACCGGCTAAAGGGAAGTGCAATGGGCGAAGCGATGGCACATACAGGAACGCATATCGCTGACCTACGCGAATCACCGATGGGCCGAAATCTGTTCCAGCTTGAGGGCCGGGCATGGGGCGTGACAGTATTGAGCGCAATCATCAACAAAGAAAAAACGCTGACACTCCCAGGCGGGTATGTGGTCTGGAATAGTAAATGGACAGACGTGGACCAGCAAAAGCAGCTTCCCGGGTCATTGAGCGGATACCTGACACATTGGGCAGGGTTGAGCCAGTAGAAGTCGGAACTCTGACGCCTGGTGCCGGGTGCCCCATCCTTCGCGTACTTTGCGAAGGGTGGGAGACCACGAACCTCATGTGAGCGAATAGTGAGCCTCCGCCGAACCTCAAGTGGCTCCCGGAGGGAGCGTGTGAGAATAGCCCCGGGTGAACCCTGAGCCGAGCGAAGGGGCAACCCGGGGTTGACTTCCGAAATCCTCACGCCGTCCCGTAGGGCCGGTGTGAAATCTACCGTACGACTCCCCTGACCACTGACCACTGATCACTGACCACTGTTTTAATGCAGATTATTTCCCCACTTCGTCGCATAATGATCTCAGAAGTCTTCCTTCAAATCATCGTCCCGGTACCTCCTCTTCGCGCCGCTTTTCAGCCGGAAGCGGCCTGCAGAGGCCAAAACGGCCCGTAACTCCTTATCCTGGACGATTTTGCAGACAACTTCTTTGTTTTGACGATTTTACAGCGCAGCCACTCCAGTAAGCTCATGAAACCAATGAACTTATTTACAAAATACGGGTGGGGGGGTACCTCGGAACGGGCAGGAGAAACTGTTCACTGTTCACTGACCACTGTTCACTGTTCCTTATCCCTCCAGTAATTCGCCCGCGCCACAATCCGCGCCCCGTAGTCCTGCACCGTCCGCACGCGTATCGTGTGCAACCCCGGCGTCGGATCGGAGGGACTGAAGGTGATCAGATACCGGTTCCTTGCGTGCTGGGCCGACTCCACCACCCTGCTCTCAAAAGCCTTGTCGCCGGTGAAGGCGTGGTATTCGCCGCCGCTCATATGGGCCACTTCCTTGGCCACATTCTTCTTGAAGGCCGGCACGATCATGGCCAGGGTCGAGATGATGCTCATTGTCCGGTTGTCGCCGTTGTCCTTGACGTCGTGCAGCAGCTCGGCCTTCGCCGGCGAAAACGACACGCCCAGCACCAGCACGTCGGACTGGCCGATCTTGCGAATCAACTGTTCGGTCTTGATGTGCTTGCTGCCGTGGTCGCGCTCCTCGCTGATCAGCAGCAGCACGCGCCTGTACTCCTTGGGCTGAGATTCGAGCAGGTCAACGGCGTAGCTGACCGTATCCAGAATCGCCGCGCCGCCATTGCCCGGCTCCAGTTGCTTCAGCGCTTCGTTCACGTCCTCGCTCGTGTGCGTGAAGTCGCGAATCAGATGCGGCTTCGCGTCGAAACCCACCAGCGCCGCCTTCCCCTTGCCGTCGCTCAGAAACAGATCCAGCAGCGGCCCCAGCTTGGCCAGCTTGTCGAATTCCAGCACGCTCGCGCCGCCCATCTCGACCGCGACCACCAGCGCCACCGGCGCCGTGTCCATCTCTTCCTGCACGCGAATCTTTTGCGGCACGCCGTTGTCTTCCAGCACGAAGTCGTCCCGCTTCAGGCCATAGATGACGTTGCCGCCCGGCTTTTCGACCAGCGTCGGCACCAGCACTTCGTTGGCCGTCACGCGCAGCGTCGGCGCAGCCTCATGCGCGCCGGGCAGCGGCTGCGGCGGCTCAACCGGCGGCAACTGCTGCGCCCCGGCGTCCATCGCGCTCGCGAACGCCGCCGCCATCGCAAATAAGCTGAAACGAATCAAGCCGAATCTCATATCAAGAACAGCTTACAGCGAACAGCTAACAGCCTACAGTTGTCTGCTGTTCGCTGCTAGCTGTCAGCTGTCAGCTGTGTGCTGTGTGCTGTTTGCTGGCCTCCCGCACTTCGCGGTCCAGCCGTTCAATCCAGGCCAGATAGCTCAAAAGCTCCCAGCGCGAGGTCCAGACAAAGCTCATGATGTCTGTGAAGGTCAGCGTTTCCGCCGGCTTGCCGGAATAGGTTTCCACCCTCCAGCGGAAATACTCGCTCCGCCACGGCGTCAGCCGGTGGCCGCGCGTTGCATTCCAGAGGAAACGGAGCGGAGCAAACATGGCGAGTCCCTTCGCATTGAGTATAGACGGCAGGATGACGGTAGTCAGTCTCGCCTCTGTAGCGCTAATTGATCGGGTCGCAATGCAAGCGCTTGACATACCTGAAAACTTACAGATAATTTCCCCTGACCCCTGACCCCTGTTTTTTTGCTCACAATTTGCTGAATAGATCCTGCGAAGCGGAATTCACCTCGGCGATCACGTCTTCCAGCGCCGTCTGCTGCGTTTCGGTCAGGGAAAGCTGCGTGGAAACCGTCGCAACGTCAGCCTGCATCAGGTTGGTCTGCGCGCTGGTCAGTTGAGTCTCCTGGTTGGTCACCGCGTCGGAGGCGGCAGTGAGCTGCGTGATGGAGTTGTCGATGGTCACCCGCTGCTGCGAAACGTAGCTCAACGCCGTGCTCAACGCCTGCGTATCGCTCACGGCCTGGGCCGTGTTGACTGTGCCGCTGGAATAGTCGGCAACCAGTGCATTCAGAGCCCCGAAAACGCTATTCGTGCCGCTGCCAAGAAAGATCTGGCTGCCGGAGACATTCAACTGAATCTTTTGCCCGCTGGGCGTTTCCAGGTAGTTGACGTTGCCGTCGCCATTGTAGGTGGTGGTGGCCGGCGATGTGGCCGTCGTCATCGTGAAGGGCGTCTTGGAAGTCTGCGTTCCGCCAAATATGTAGTTGCCCTGATAACTGGAATTGGCCAGCGAGAGCACCTCGTCGAGGATGCCGGAGATCTGGTTGGAGACGGATTTTACGTTGCTGGAGTTCATCGTGCCGTTGTTGGCGCTGGTAGCCAGCGAAATGGCCGAGGTCAGCTCGGTGACCACGCTGCCCAGAGCCGAATCTGCCACCTGCAACTGGCCCGTAACCAGGCTCGAACTGCTCGTGAACGAGTCGTCCCTCTGAATCTGATTGAGCAGGGACACATTCTCACCCGCGGCCACCGGATCAGTGCTCAGCGAGGTCACCCGCACCCCGCTCGACAGCTCCGAGGTCAACTGCTGCTCGCTGGCCTGGGCCTGATCGAGCGAACTGACCAGATTCTTCACGTAATAGGGATCCACCCGCATTGCTTTCCTCCGCCTTGCTCCTGCAACTCGTCCGCCGCGCGCGCCCTCGCCCTGGCCGCCTTAGGAAACTGTCGTTTGTTCTCCCAGGTTCAGCGCCGAGGCCATAATCGAATCCAGCATCGTGAACACCTTGGAAGCAGCCTGATAACTGCGCTCCAGCGAAGTCAAGGAAGCGGCCTCGTCGTTCAGATTGACGCCTGAAAGCGAATCGATTTGCGTCTGCAGTTGTGTCACCGAGGCCGTCTGCGCCGTGTTCTCGCTTTCCACTTCGGAGACAGTCGAGCCCAGCGCGGAAACAAAACTCGAGTAGTAGTCGCTCGGCGTCTGGCCGTTCAGCTCCGCCGATGTGCTCTTGGCCAGGTCGTACATGGCGGTCGCATTCGAACTGCCGCCGGTTCCTTCCGTCGAACTGGCAGCGGCGATCTCGTTCGGATCGGTCATCACGACGCTCATATTCTCCGCGCTGCCCGCAACCGCCGTGGGTTCATTGAAAATGTAGAGAGGACTGGCTGCCGTCCCGGTATTCCCATCCGCATCGATCCCCGTATTGTTCAGGGCGTTGACCGAGGTCGAGATGCCATAGGCCAGTTGATCCAGCGAACTGAGCGCGCCGGTTATGTCGGTGTCTCGCGCCGTCAGATAGCCGCCCAGCTCGCCGCCACCCGTGGTCAGCCCCGAAGTGATGTCCGTCGTCCCCACATAAAAGTGTGTCTCCCCGCTCTCCGTGCCATTGGTCATCTGGAAGCTCTGGCCTTCCGAGACCAGCAGCGCGCCGGAGGTCGTAGTGATCGAAAGCCCGTTGTTTTCCGTCGTGATCTGGTTGATTCCCACCAGCTTCGAAAGCGCGGTAATATCCGCCTGGCGCTGGTCTTCCAGCGTCCCCGCATCGGAGTCGGGCGAAGTGGTCATGATCTGCTGATTCAGCTGGGCAATCGAGGTGGTCAGCGCATTCACCTGGCTGGTCACGCCCGCCGCCTCCTGGTCCAGCGACGACTTCTGCGACGCCAGGCTGCTGGCCGCGCCGGAAATATCGGCCGCCAGCGTGCTCGCCGCCGAAAGCACAGCCTGGCGATACGAGCTGCTGGTAGGCTCCGCCTCCAGCTTTGAAAACGAATCGTAGAAACTGGTAATGTCGGTGCCAATGTCTCCCGAGGCTGAAGTGGACGAAGCCGGAGTGAACAGAGCCTGCAGCGTATCGAGCGCCGTCAGCCGCGAGCCGGAGGCCGAAGCCAGTTGCTGCTGCTGATCCAGCCGCTCCGTAAGAACCTTGTCCCGCACCGAAGTGGCGCCCGTCTCCGTGACGCCCTGCCCGTAAGAGACTCCGTTGATCGTGACCGACGAGTTCTCCTGCCAGTTCGGAACCTCCTCGGTATAGCCCGTGGTGTTGGCGTTGGCCACATTGTTGGAGATAATGTTCAGGGCTTCCTGATCGGCGTCCAGTGCCCCCGACATGATGCTGAGTGCGGAGTTAATTGTTCCCATGCCCGCTCTCCATTGGCGGCCATTCCGGCGCTTGCTGCGCGCCGTACTCCAGCCGCCCCCCGCGCAATTCCCGCAGGCGGTTCATCACATTCAGGTTGGCCCGCGTCGCCTCCAGCACCCTGGCCAGAACCGCCATATCGCTCGTGGCTTCCCTGCTCTCGGCAGCCAGCGCCGCGCGCGTCTCTCCATCCGCACGCGCCAGATCGCGGTTCAGCGCCTGGCAGGAAAGCGCCAGTTCCTCCAACCGCTCCGCATCCAGGCACGCCAGCGACCGCGAGGCCTCTGTCACCAGCGTGATCAGCAACGGATGTTTCCAGCGCTCTCCAGGCTCCTGCAATGCAATCGCTCCTCTCGCCCCCGCCGGGCCGCTTCCCAATTCCATTCCCCAGCACGCCATTCAATCGCGCCTTATGATTGGCCGCCCAGCATCGCATCCACAACCTTGGAGGCTACGGCCGACGCCGGCACGTTGTAGCTGCCCGAAGAGAGCGCCGCCTGAATCTCCGCGACCTTGTCCATGCGAACATCCGAGTCGCCCGCCATCTGCGAAATCTCGCTCCCCGCGCTGCTCACCGTCGCCTGGTCGCTCCCGATCCCGCTCGCCGCCGCCGAGGCCGCGCCCCTCGCCTGCTGCGTCGAGGCCGCCTCTGCCGCCGGCGTTCCCAATAGCGACTTCAATCCTTCCAACCCACTGCGAATGTCCATACGCATTACTCCTTGCCTCGTTCATCGGCGATTCTACCAATCACTTTAGTCATTCAGGCGATTTGATGACGGGATTCCCATTTACTTTCCCGGCATCCGCTCCGCTTCCCGATTTGTGACCCGAGACGGTGAGCTCCCGTACGATGCTGGCGGCAATCCCAAACCCTCCCCGCTCGCTCAGTCCCCGTCCCAGCGCCTCCGAGGCAAACTCCCCCAGCACTCCGCCCGAACCAGAAGCCGCGTCGCCGTCTCCATCCAGCCCGTCGCCCTCGGTCATCGGCTTCAGCAGCTCCTGCATCATCTGCGCCTCAAACTCGTGCGCCGCATGAACCAGCCTGGGCTGCGGCGTTGCCGCCGCCGCGCTGGCCGTTGCCGCCGCAGTCCCTGCCATCGAAAGCATCAGAGCACCTCCAGGTCGGCCTCCAGAGCGCCGGCCTCCTTCATCGCCTGCAAAATCGAAATCACATCCCGAGCGCCCGCTCCGGTGCGCTGCAACTCCTGCACCAGATCCTCGACCGTCGCCCCTTCCTTCAGGTCGATGCGGTTCACGGGCTTGTCCTGCGCCTGCACCGTCGTCTGCTGAACCACCTGCGTCGTGCCTCCCGGTGAAAAGGCGTTGGGCTGCGAAACCTCGTTCACGGAGACCACATTGACGCTCAATCCTCCATGCAGAATCGAAACCGGCTGCAGCCTGACCGTCCCTCCGATCACCACCGTCCCTGTGCGCTCGTTCACCACCACCCGCGCCCGCGGATAAACGTCCACCTGGATCTGCTCCACCCTGTCCAGCAGCGTTGCCAGGTCCTCGCCCGGAGCGGCGGCAATCTCCACCCGCCGGCTGTCAATCGCGCGCGCCCGCGGCTTGCCCAGTTCCTTGTCGATGGCCGCCGCCATCCGCTCCGCGGTATGAAAATCCGCGTCGTTCAGCACCACGCTGACCGTGTGCATCTGCGTCAGGTCAAAGGGCACGGCTCGCTCCACCAGCGCTCCGCCCGGAATCCGCGCCGTCGTCGGATGGTTCGACAGCTTCGTATTGCCCCCGCCCGTGGCCATGTAGCCGCCCAGCACCAGAGATCCCTGGGCCTGCGCGTAAATCTGCCCGTCCGGGCCGTAGAGCGGCGTCATCAGCAGAACCCCGCCTTCGAGCGAGCGCGCGTCGCCGGCCGAAGAGGCCGTAATATCCACCTTATAGCCGGGCCGGCTGAAGGGCGGCAGCGTCGCCACCACAAAAACCGCGGCCATGTTCTTCACCTGCATGTTGCTGGCGCTGTTCGACCCCGTCTGGGGAACCGTAATGCCCATCCGCTCCAGAGCCGAAATCAGCGTCTGCGCCGGAAAAACCGTCTGCGAACTGTCTCCGGTGCCGCGCAGTCCCACCACGAGGCCATAGCCCACCAGTTGGTTGTCCCGGATTCCGTCAATGGCCGCCACGTCCTTGATTCGCGCCAGATGCGCCGCGCTCTCCCCAAGGGACAGCATCGAGGCCAGCAGCAGCACCAGGCCCAGCACGACCCACCATAGGAAACTCGCTCCCCACTGGCTCCACGCCGTTCTCATATTTGCAACTCGCATCTGCACTTGCATCCTGTTCCCTATTCCCTGTCCCTAGTCCCTACTCCCTAGTCCCTGCTTCTAAAACACCACCAGCTTCTGAAGAAAGCGCACCAGTGGATTCTGCCGGTAGGTGGAGTCGTTCACAATGCCCTTGCCGGTCACTTCCAGTTCCAGATCCGTCATGGCCGTCGACTGCACCTGGTTCTGCGCGCTCACGTCCTCCGGGCGCACCAGGCCCCGCAGCCTGATCAGTTGCGTCTGCTGCGAGAAGGTCAACTGGCGCGTGGCCTGCACCACCAGCATTCCGTTCGGCAGCACGTCCACCACCTCGGCGCCAAAGGTCGTCGCCAGGCTGGAGTTGGTCGTGCTCTGCCCCTGCGCCGTCAACCCTGAACTGGCGTTCATGCCCACCAGGTTCTGCATGGCGTTCGAGGTTTTCAGCGCGCCGAACAGCGAAGTCAGCCCGGAGCTGGCGTTCGAGGCCCGGGAGTTTTTCACCTGCCCGTCGGTCGAGGCCGCCAGGCTTTCCGAGACCACCACGGAGACTACGTCGTGCAGCCGGACAGCCTTGGCGTCGGTGCCCAGCCGCACCAGCCGGCCTTCCGGACTCCAGATCGAGCCCGGCGTCCGCACCTCCGCCGCCTGCTGCGCCCGCACGCGCTCGATATACGCGTGCAGCGCCGTCTCCGGAGGAGTCGGCTTGGCTGCCGGCATCAGAGGAATGTGTTTCCCGGCGTAGGCCAGTTCCGCTCCCACGAGCGCCATCGCCCCGCAAAGGGCAACGGCTTTCAACAGTCCTGCTCTCATCTCTCTGCCCCCGTCTCCGGCTGAAGAGCCGCGTGACCCGGTCCAAGAGCCACGGCCCTCACCACCCTGCCGCCCATCGTCAGCCGCGCACTGAATGCCGCCCCAGGAACGGCCGAACTCAGCGCGCGCGCCTCCAGCACAGCATCGATCCGCGCCGTATGCTCCTCGACGATCAGCCTGTCACCCGGACGAATGACGGGAGCCAGCCCGGCTTCCTCTTCCGCGCCCTGCCCGGAGCTGTTGTCCGTCTTCTTCTGCTCAACGCCCATCAGCACCAGCCGTCCCGGCCCTCCCGGGTTCTGCTCGTTGCGCATGAGCAGCCAGCGCGCCCCGGTATGCGGATCGTCGATCTCGCGAACAATCTCGCCATCTGCCCGGTTGCCGGCCACAACCGGCCCGGAGGACGAAAACAGAATCTGCGCGTGGAAGCCAGCCGGCGTTTGCGCGCCCACCGTGGAGGCCCACCCGAAGACCAGCAGCAGTGCTCCGATCTCCACGCCCAGTCTTGTCCGTCCCATCTTCATCAGCCTCGCTCCCTGATCCCTCGTCCCTAGTCCCTGGTCCCTAATCCCTAGTCCCTGTCTCAGTGCGTCATATTGTTGACCTGCGAGTACATGTCGTCGGCGGCCTTGATGACCTTCGAGTCCGATTCGTAGGCCCGCTGCGCCAGCACCATCTGCACAAACATGGTGACCACGTCCACATTGGAGTTTTCCAGGTACCCCTGTTGCAGGCTGCCCAGCCCCTCGGTTCCTCCGGGATTGCCCAGCACCGGATCGCCGGAGCTGAGCGTGGCCTGCAGCAGGTTCGATCCCACCTGCTCCAATCCCCCCGCGTTGGGGAAGGTCGCCAGTTGAATCTGCCCCAGTTGCGAGGGATTCGTCTGCCCCGCCAGCGTCGCGTTGACCACGCCGTACTTGGTGATCGTCACCGCCGTCGCATTGGTGGGAACCGTAATTGTGGGAATCAGCGGGTCGCCGTCGGTGGTCACGACCGTTCCCTCGCTATTCAGATGGAACTGGCCCGCGCGTGTATAGGCAATGGTTCCGTCCGGCCGCTGCACCTGGAAGAACCCATTGCCCTCGATGGCCAGATCGTACTGATTGTCGGTTTCGTTCAGCGAACCCTGGGTATTGATGACCTCGGTGGCGGCCGACTTCGTACCCAGCCCGATCTGCAATCCCGCCGAGACCGTCGACTGGCTTTGCGCCGCCCCCGGCGTCACCATGTTCTGGTAGACCATGTCCTGAAACTGCAGCCGCAACTGCCTGAATCCCGTCGTCGACGAGTTGGCCAGATTGTTGGCGATCGTGTCCAGGTTCATCTGCTGCGCGCTCATGCCGCTGGCCGCTGTATACAACGCTCGAATCATCTTGGCTCCTTTCAGTCGCCAGCTGACAGCTGACAGCCAACAGCAGACAGCTAACAGCTAACAGTTATCAGTTCTCGGTTGCGGCAAACGGTGTTCACTTTCCTAATAGCCGAATTGCCGATTGAATCTTGACCTTCGTAAAGCAACCTGCTCTTTCCGGCTGCCAACTCCTGTTAGCTGTCGGCTGTTCGTTGTTACCTGTTAGCTTTTAGCTGTCTGCTGTTAGCTGTTAGCTGTTAGCTGTTAGCTGTTAGCTGCTCCTCACACCTTCGGCAGGTCCTCGGTGGCGATTTTGTTGAACTCCGTATGGAAGACGGTCAGCGCCTTCTGCATCATCTCCGCCTCGCGCTGCACCAGAATCAGATTCATTGTTCCCGGAATCACGCCCTGGTTGGCGCCCTCGATGGCGCCCTGATGGATCGCCGCATTCTTGCTGGGAACGGGCTTGACGCCCTCCGGCGCGACATACCGGTTGGCTCCCTCCGGGGTCAGTTGCGCGCCCGCCGGAAAGGTGAAGACCCCCACGTTTGCCACCACGCCGCCGGCCACCGAGACCGCGCCATCGGCCCCCACCGTCACCTCGCCCGGCGGAATCGGAATCGGCTGGCCATTCGCAGAGAGCACAGCATCGCCGGCCGCTGTCACCAGTTGGCCGCCCGGCGCGCGATGAAAGCCGCCATCACGGGTGAAACGCTGGCCGCTGGGCGTCTGCACCATGAAAAACCCCTCGCCCTCGATGGCCAGATCCAGCGGATTGCCGGTCTGATCCAGTGAGCCCTGCGCCAGATTCAGCCGGTCGCCGCCCAGCACGCCATAGTTATTGACCGTCTGCCCCAGTTGCGAGTCGGCGGCGTCGGGTCCCATGAGCGCCGAGCGGAAGTACTCCTGCTCGGCCCGGTAGCCGGGCGTCCCGGCATTGGCCAGATTGGTGGCCGCAATGTCCAGAGCCTGCGTGCGCGCCACCAGCCCGGTCACCGCCGCATAGTATCCGCTGTCCATGGGAAGGACCCTCCCTGTGTCGCAGAGAGACGTTGCAGAAGGAGGACCGAAATGGAGAGAAAAAGATTGGAGAAAACTCAGAGCGGGGGAAAGGCTGGGAACAGGGGTTAGGGATTAGGAGTTATTGATCCTGAATTCGGCAGTCAGGAGGAGTTCGGTACACCGCTGCAAATTTACGACTGGAAGAGCTGTGGCCAACTCGCGAACTCGCGATTTCCGCGAAGCGGAAGCTAACTTGCTGTTTTTGTTTTGCAAACGCACACTTCATCGGCCTTGATCCTCGGCGCTCTTGGAAATGCGCCCAAAGGGGCCCCTGGCAGAACTTTGCACTGCTCCGCATCGGACCAAAATGGTGATTCCTTCAATGTCGGCAATCCCTTTTGATTGGAAACAGTCGGCCATTCGGTTCGAAACTCAACTGCGGTTTTTAGGATCATTCTGAAAGCGCCCTACTGCACGCCGTCACAGATGATGGTGACCTCGAAGCTGGCGTCCTCGAACTTGTAGATATGGTGCAATTGGAACTCCGGCGCCTGCACGTGGAGGTTGTAGTCCCGTCCGGTAATCACGGTCGGAATCGACAGGCCGCAGTTGGCCGCCAGATTCGGCACCTTGCCCTTCCACGCTCCGGCCAGCATGTTGCAGACTTCTCCGATCCCGTCCTGGACCGTCTCGTCCACTTCCGCAAACTCCATGCCCGTCATCTGCCCGGCAATCTTCCTGGCCGCCGAGCCCCCGCTATGGAAGACGCAGGCCCCGCTCAGCATCCCGCCAAAACCGACCACCGCGGTCACCGACTCCGGCTCCGCAGCCGGAGCCGGTCCCGCATCGCGCCGGCAGTCTACCCCCAGCATCATCCGAAAGACCTCTTCCACGCTCGCATCCAGGTTCTTGGGATCGGAAACCAGATGCAGAGACTTCCGCAACGATTGCGCCATCGCACGCTCCCCTCTTCCGGCCGCTCCTCGTTCGCGCGCGATAGCGGCTGTTCGCCTTCCGTTCAACAACCTGTAACTGCCCCGGTCACGCCGCATGGATCAGCGGCAATACCCGCTCCTTCACCTGCTCGGCGGTGAATGGCTTGCGGATATAGCCCTGCGCTCCCGCCAGAATCGCCTCTTTGACGTGCTCCTCGCTCGACTCGGTGGTAATCATCACCACCGGTACGCCGGGCGCCAGCTTCTGCGCCCGAAGCTGGCGCAGAAACTCCAGCCCATCCATCAAAGGCATATTGATGTCAGAGAGAATCAGATCCACCTGCTGGGCTTTCAACTGGTCCAGCCCCTCGGCGCCATTGCCTGCCTCGAAGACAGCCATCGGATCCAGCCCCGCCTGACGAAGCGAGCGCTCCACAATCTTGCGCATCACCGAGGAATCATCGACGATCAAGGCTCGAACTTCACTCATGCCCACGCTCCTCTGCTCCTTTTTCTATCGGCGATGCCGGGCATTTCATCAGCGGGACTCCTCCATCTCGCCCCGCGCCTCCCGGTCATTGCGCCCCCACCGAGCAGATCACGTCCTCAATTGAATCTGCCTGCGGCATCAGTCCGCTCTGCCTCGCGCGCCACATCCTCAGCCACAGGCAGTCGTGCACCCTGACCAGCCTGGACTCGGCCGGGCGCGCCCGCTCGATGGATCGCGTGAGCGCATGGACAACCGCAGGCTCCGAAACGGCCTCAATCAACTCCACCGGCGGAAACTTCGCCTTCAACATGCGGGCGTGCGCCGGGCCAAACATGGATTCCTGCACCAGCCCGCTCTCGACGCGCAGGCCGGTCATCCGCTCTATCGCCAGCGCCACCACCGGGTCCAGCCGGTCCTCGAATCCCAGATAAAGCAGCCTGCCCGCGGCCACCCTGAGCGGCAGCGCCCCAAAGGCGTCCACAAACAGCCGGGGAGCCAGAACGGCCAGCGCCTCAGCGTCGTGAAACTCCATGGGCAGCACCGGACAGCTCCACTGCAGGCCCAGCGCCCGCGTGACCAGTTGCTCGCTCACTCCCTCATGGCGCACCAGCCAGTAACCCAGCCTCCCGGCTCCGGCCCGCTTCTGCGCGTCCAGCGCCAGGCGCAACTGGCCGGCGGTGATCCAGCCCTGTTCCAGCATCGCCAGGCCCAGCGGAATGCGATGCCGGTGGGTTTCCTGCGTCATGCCCTTCCCGTCCAGCTCGCGGCTGACAGCCTGAGCGACCCGCGCCGCCGTACATGCGGCCGAACAGCTCCACCCGCCCTCGAAGACCGGCCTCTGGCGGCTGCGCCAGAGATGCAGCCAGCCGGAGTCGCAGCGGGGATTGGCGCAGCTTTCAAAAATGCCGCCCCGCTCCCGCGCGCCCTGGCCCGCTCCCGCCAGCGGCTTATCAAGGACCGCCTCCATGGATGCCGGCCGGCCCCAGACGACGCCTTCCGCTTTCCATTCCTGTTTCCGGCTCAGAATAGGCATCGAATGCTCTCCAGCCGCTTTCTGGGCGCGGCCACCTCGGTTACCCGCAGGGCAAAGTTGCCGTCCACCAGCACCACCTCGCCGCGGGCCACAATCTTGTCGCCGACGATCAGATCCACCGGGTCGGTCACGTTGCGATCCAGTTGCACCACGTCTCCCGGACCGAGGTCGAGAATCTCGCCCAATGGCAGTTCCCTGCAGCCGAAGCGCAGCGTGGCCTCCAGTTCGACGTCGAGCAGCAGCTCGATTCCGGAACTGAGGATCGGCAGCCGAGCCTGCGCCGTCTGGGCGGCGCGCGGGGCCGCCTGCTGTGGAGCCGACGGCTTCGGCACGCGCACCTCGTCGCGCACCAGAATCGTCCAGGCGCGCTCGCCGGATTTCAACTGGAAGGCGCAGGAGGCTTTGCTCTCCCCGGCAATCTCCTCGAACTTCTCGATGCGGCATTTCTTGCCTGTCTTGGCCAGCAGTTCCGCGGCCGCCGCTTCGGCTGTCTCTTTCAGAATCTCGCCCCAGCCAGCCTTCTGGTCCACGCCCTCGCCCATCAGAGGCGACTCCAGAACCTCCGGATCGAGGATTACGGCAAAACGTCCCTCCTCGTCCCCCTTGAGGGTGGCGGCAAAGCCGAAGGAGCCCTCAGCCAGGGGCTTCGGCAGCGACTCTTCCAGCTTCGGCTCACCGGCCAGCGCCTGCGAGAGCAGCGTGACCGCGACCTCGGTCCAGCAATCGAGATAACTTTTCATGATTCAGCCTCCGGGATCGGCCGTTCAATGCGTGCGGCGCGGCGCGCCCCCTGGCGGATGGCCTGCGCCGTCGCCACCGTCCGGCCGCCAATCCTCCACTCGGGCAGGGTGTTGGCGGCCAGATTCAGCCCGAGAACCGTTCCCGGCTCCAGGTTTTCTATCGCGCTCGAGGCCAGGCGCACCGAGGGCAGTTGCAGCGAGCCGCCGAAGAGAATGCGGCGCGCCGACCTCTCCATCCGCGCCCGGCTTTCGCCGGTATGCAGCCGGCGGGCCCAGTCCGAGGTCAGCCGGCGCAGGATGGTGTTGGAAACCACCGCCGGAAAGGCCAGGTTCAAGAGGCCGGAGCTGTGCGGCATGCGAATCTCGAAGCTCAGGCAGAGCGTCTTCTCGGTGACCGACATGATGCGCGCCGCCTGAGTCTGCATCTGGCGGCGCTCGAAGTTGAAGCTCAGCCCCACCGACTGCCAGGCCGTGGTCAGCTCGCGGCAGATGATTTCCACGACCGAGCCCAGAATCGACTCCTCGATGTCGGTCAGCTCGCGCAGGGGCCCGTCCCGGCCCTCGCCGCCCAGCAGCAGATCGATGATCGGGGGAGCCAACGCCAGGTCCAGTTGCAGAACCGCCAGCGCGCCCAGCGGCTCCAGGCTCACCGAAGCCACATAGCTGACCTCGGGAATGCGCAGCAGAAATTCGTTGAAGGGAATCTGTTCGGCCGAAACCAGATTGACCTGGAAGCGCGTGCGCAGCCAGGCGGCCATGTTATGGGTCAGGTTGCGGGCAAACAGGTCGTTCAACATGCTGATGGCGCGCAGCTGGTCGGTCGAAATCTGGCCCGCCGTGGAAAAGTTATAGGGCACGACGCGGGCCTTCACCTCCGGCGCCTGCACCTCCGGCGTCGAGCTGCGCGCGGCCTGAAACAGGGCGTCGATCTCATTCTGCTGGAGCGTCTTTTCCATCTCTCTCTACCCCCTGCCTCTCAGCGGCTCGGCCGGCTTGCGCGCGCGCGCCTTCTCAAAGACTCCGCGCGAGGCCAGGTCCCGGAGCGCGGCCCTCAGATGCGCCACGGCAGAGGCGTGCACCTGCGAGACCCTTGACTCCACCACCCCCAGCGCCAAACCGATTTCGCGCATGGTCATCTCCTCGTAGTAGTAGAGGCTCATCACCAGGCGCTCCCGGTCGGGCAGATTCTGAATCGATTCGGCCAGCCGCTCCTCGAGCTCCTTGCGCAGGCAGCAGAAGAGCGGATCCTCCTCGGGACGGCCCGGCACATACGCCAGTTCCTCCTCGCCCGAGTCCTCGTTGCGCTCGACGTGCAGCGTGCCGATCTCCAGGCCCTTCAGGTCGCCCAGCAACTGCTGGTACTCTTCGAGGCCCATCCCCATCTCCGCGGCCACCTCGTTCTCATTCGGCGCATGGCCCAGGCGGGCCGTCACCACCTGGATGGCGCTTTCGACCGCGCGCCCCTTGCGGCGCAGCTCGCGCGGACTCCAGTCCAGCGTTCGCAGGCTGTCCAGAATCGCTCCCCGGATGCGGAACTGCGCATAGCTGCGAAACTGCACTTTTTTGTCCGGGTTGAACTTGGAAAAGGCGTCCATCAGCCCCACCACCCCGGCCGAAACCAGGTCTTCGATGTCCACATGCTGGGGCAGCCGCTCGTGAATGCGGCGGGCCAGAAAGCGCACCATCGGCAGATGCTCCAGCAGCACCTGCTCCTGCTCCGGAGTCAGCACCGAAAGCCCGGCGCCGCCGGGCGGATAGCCGCCATTCTCTTGAAAACCACGGCCCCTCATCTTCTGGCTCCCCGCCACATCCGCCACCTCTGTCCCCATTGCCGTCCCTTTCACCCCGTCTAGTCCCTGGTCCCTAATCCTTAGTCCCTGCCCTTCACCGCACCGTTCCCACCGGCCGCATACGAATCTCCGGAGGAATCTCCCCGGCCGAGATCACCGCCAGACGAGGCAGGAACGGCTCCAGCCAGCGCTTGACGTAATACCGGGCCGGACTGGAAACAAGAAGCACGGGAAGCGCCGCGGCGGAGGAGGCGGGGATAAGACGCCTCAAAGAATCGATCAGGCGGCGGACCACGGGCGTTCCCGTCGCGCCGTTTGCGGAGAGCATTTTCTGGCTGACCTCCGGCGAAAGCGTAGCCAGAATCTCCTCTTCCAGCTCCCCTTCCAGCAGCAGCACGGGCAACTGGCCATCGCCGTCGAGCAGCGGCTGGACGAGTCTGCGGCCCAGCGCCTGGCGCGCCGCCTCGACCAGCGCGACCACGCTCTTGTTCGCCGGCGCGGTTTCCAGCATTGCTTCCAGAATCGCGCCCAGGTCGCGGATCGAAACCCGCTCCCGCAGCAGTTGTTCCAGCACCCGCTCCACCTCGCCCAGCGTCAGCAGCTTGGGCACCAGCTCCTCCATCAATTTCGGATGGCTCTCGTTCAGCGCGTCCATCAGGCGCTTGGTCTCGGCCCGGCCCAGCAGCTCATGCGCGTGCCGGCGGATCAGCTCTCCCAAATGCGTATTGATGACCGTAACCGCGTCCACCACCGAATAGCCGGCGGCAATCGCCTGGTCCTCCAGAGCCGGCGCGATCCAGATTGCGGGCACCCCGAAGGCCGGCTCGCGCGCCTCCCGGCCCGCCAGCGGACGGCGGTTAGGATCGCCCGAGACGGCCAGCAGCTCCGGGCCCTCGGTCGCCCAGCGGCCAATCTCCATCCCGCGCAGGCTGAACAGGTACTCGCGCGGCTTCAGGCGCAGGTTGTCGCTGATGTGCACCGGAGGCACCAGAAAGCCCATCTCCGCCGAAAGATGACGCCTGAGCGCGCGCACCCTGCTCAGCAGTTGGCCGCCCTGTTTCTCGTCCACCAGCGGAATCAGTTGGAAGCCGATCTCCAGGGTCAGCTCCTCCAGGCGCAGCAACTGCGCCAGATCGGAACTCTGGGCCTCGCCGGCCTTCTTCTTTTCGCTCACCCCCAGCTCAACCGCGGCAGCCTGCGGAGCGCTCGCCGTCACGCGCCGCCCGGCCACAAACAGCATTCCCGCCACGGTCAGAAAGGCCAGCTTGGGCAGTCCCGGAATCAGGCACATCAATCCGCAAACCATGCTGGAAATATAGAAAGTGGTCGGCTTGGCCAGCAGTTGCTGATGAATCTCGGTGCCCAGCAGGCCGGCTGAGTTGGCCCTGGTCAGCGTGATGCCGCAGGCAATCGAAACCAGCAGCGAGGGAATGATCGTGACCAGGCCGTCGCCCACCGTCAGAATCGTGTACGTCCGCGCGGCCTCGCCCAGTTCGACGCCCTGCTGCAGGGTGCCGATCAGCAGGCCGGCGACGATGTTGATGCCGGTGATCAGAATCGTGGCCAGCGAATCCCGCTGGTTGAAGCGCGCCGCCCCGTCCATCGCTCCGTAGAACTCCGATTCGCGCGCGATCGCCTGCCGCCGCCGCCTGGCCTCCTGCTCGTCGATCAGGCCGGCGTTCATGTCGGCGTCGATGGCCATCTGCTTACCCGGCAGCGCGTCCAGCGTGAAGCGGGCGGTCACTTCGGCCGTGCGCACGGCTCCATGAGAAACCACTAAGAACTGGATCGCGACCAGCACCAGAAACAGCACGAAGCCGACCACGTAATTGCCGCCGACCACAAACTGGCCGAAGGCCTCGATCACCTTGCCGGCCGCGGATGTGCCTTCCTGGCCGTGCAGCAGGATGCGGCGGCTGGAGGCGATATTCAGGGCCAGACGGAAGAGCGTCAGCAGCAGCAGCAGGGTGGGAAAGACGCTCAGCTCGACCGCGCGGCGGATCTGCACCGAGGAGAGAAAGACGATGACGGAGGCGGCCAGCGACAGCGACAGCAGAAAATCCAGGCAGAAGGCCGGCAGCGGAATCAGCATGACGAAGATCACGCTGATAGCCGCCATCGGCAGCATGTACTCGTGCAGCCGCTGCCAGATCGACTCGGTGGGCAGCGTGCCGGCAGCCAGGGCGGTCGTACTCATTGCGGGCCTCCTGCAAAGGGTGAAACTCCAGCATCGGGCCGCCTGGCGTGCGCGGCCGCATACGCCTTGGCCGCCGCCTCGCGGGCCTTCCGCTCGCGCATCTCGGCGTCCAGGCGCTGGCGATAGAGATAGGCCAGAATCGCCGCCACCGCGGCATAAAGATCGACCGGAATCGCCTGGCCCACCTCCACCGAGCGGTAGAGCGAGCGGGCCAGCGGCGGATTTTCGATGATCGGCACTCCCGCCCAGCGCGCCTCGGCCTTGATCTCCTCGGCCAGCAGGTTGCGGCCCTTGGCCAGCACCTTGGGCGCTTCCATGGTGGCAAAATCGAAGCCCAGGGCCACGGCATAGTGGGTTGGGTTGACCAGCACCACGGCGGCCTTGGAAACATCGGCCTTCACCTTGCGGCGGCGCATCTGCCGCTGCAGGCTGCGAATCCGGCCCCGGATCTGCGGGTTGCCCTCGGTTTCCTTGTACTCGTCGCGCAGATCCTGCTTGCTCATCTTCAGCCGGGACTCGCGGCTGCGCCACTCGACCATGAAGTCGATGGCCGACCAGGCAAACAGCAGCCACGCGGCGGCCGTGAGCAGCCCATAAACATCCGCGCCGAGCAGCTCCAGCCGCGCGGTCGAAAACGGCGGCACGCTCAGCTCGCGGCCGATGCGCTGCACGGCGAAGATCCCGAGCAGGCCGGCCGGTATCAGCGATTTGGCCAGCCTCGCGGCGGCGCGCAGCGAAAACAGGTTCTTGACGTTCGAGACCGGGTTGACGCGGTCCAGCTTGAAGCCGATACTCTTGACGTTGAAGTTCACTCCGCCGGTCTGCGCGATGCCCACGCCCAGAGCGGCCGCCGCCACCGCCGCCATCATTGCGCCGATGGGCATCAGAACGCCGAGGCTCAATCGCCGCAGCGCATAGAGCGTGGGCTGGATTTCGCCCGCCTCCCAGCGGGCAGGCAGTCCCAGATCGAGAAAGCCGGCAAAGCTCGTCCGCCACGCCGTCAGAATATGGCTGCCCACGGCGCCCAGAGCCATCACCCCGGCCAGCGTTCCAGCCGCGGCCGTCAGCTCGCGGCTGTGCAGGATGTCGCCATCCTTGCGGGCCTCGTCGCGGCGATGCTGCGTAGCCTGTTCTGTGCGCTCTCCGGCCATCGGCTATCCTCTCCCGCCCGGCGTCGCAATCAGCCGCTCGGCCAGGTCCAGCAGCCCGCTGAAGCGCGCCTCGATAAAGCGCGGCCACAGGGCCAGCGAACCTGTCAGCAGGGCAAAGCCGGTCAGGGTCTTCAGCGGCACGCTCAGGCTCATGACCGGCAGTTGCGGACTGATCTTGCCCAGCAGGGCAATCGCCACTTCGACCAGCAGCGTCGCCGCCAGCACCGGCGCGGCCAACTCCAGCGCGGCCAGAAAGATGCCGCTCGCGGCGCGCACAATCGCGAGAGCGCTGGCCGGAGCCAGCGCGAAGCTGCCCAGGGGAGCCGCGCGGAAGCTGCGCACCATCGAGGCCAGCAGAATCCGGTCCAGTCCGGCCGTAATCACCACCAGCGTGCCCATCAACTGAAACAGGTCGCCCAGCAGAGGCGTCTGAATCGAGGAGGCCGGGTCCAGCAGGTTGACCAGCGAAAAGCTGAATTGCAGCCCCAGAATCTGCCCGGCAAAGAGCATCATCTCGCTCAGAAGCGCCAGCGTCAGGCCGTAGACCAGCCCCACGGCCAGCTCGCCCAGAATCGCCGAAAAGCTGAGGTTCGCCTCGGCGCGTGGCAGCGTGGCCACCAGCGGAGCCAGCAGGTACGCCACCGCTCCCGCAAAAACCGCCTTGGCGCGCAAGGGCAGCGCCGTCGAAGAGAAGAACGGAGCGAACAGCACCATCCCGCTCACCCTCACCAGGGTCAGCGTCATGGCGCTCAAAAAGTTGCTCCAATCAGGCATTGCCGTTCTCCTCGCTGCGTGCTTCAATCGTTCTTCCTTCGCCCGCTTTGCTCTTTGAGTTAGCGGGGTTAGCGTAGTTAGCGGAGCTAGGGCTCTGACCGTTCGGATTTGTACCATTCTCCGTGCCCCATCCTTTCGCATTTTTACTGGCGAAAGGGTGGGAGACCACGAACCCGCAAGGTACAAAATGATGCGGTCAGAGAGCTACCAGGGTTCAACTCCGCTAACACGCGCGCAGCGCGGCTAACCCCGCTAGCTCCGCTCACCCGATATACCGGTGCAGATCGCTCAGCAGCCGCACGGTGTACGTCGCCATCCTCTCCAGAAACCAGGGCATCCCGACCAGCAGAATCATGGCCACGGCCGCCAGCCTGGGCACCGAGGTCAGCGACTGCTCCTGCAGGCTGGTCAGCGTCTGGAAGAGGCTCAGCACAAAGCTGATCGCAACGGTTGCCACGAGCACTGGCGCGGCCAGAATCATGGCTTCTTTCATCAGTTGGCGCAGCAGTTCAGCAACCATGTCGGGCGTCATTCAAATCTCCTCAAAAACTCTTCAACAGCGAGTTGGCCAGCAGGTTCCAGCCGTCCACCATCACAAACAGCAAAATCTTCAAGGGCGTCGAAACCACTACCGGCGGCAGCTGGAACATGCCAATCGAGGTCGTAATCGCAGCCGTCACCATGTCGATCAGCAGAAACGGCAGATACAGCACCGCGCCGATGGCGAAGCCCGCCTTCAGCTCCGAAAGCATGTAGGCCGGCACCACCACCCGCATCGGCAGGTCGTCCGGCGTATTGGGCCGCGCGATCTGCCCGGCTGCGGTAAACAGCGCCAGGTCCTTCTCGCGCGCGTAACGCAGCAGAAAGTGTTTGATCGGCTGCGCCCCCCGGTCGAAGGCTTCCACGCCCGTAATCTGACCGGCGCGGTAGGGCTCCACCGCCTGCTGGTCCACTTGGTTCAGCACCGGCGTCATCAGGAACCAGGTCATCATCAGCGCCAGGCCCATCAGCGTCGGATTCGAGGGCGCCGTCTGCGTCCCCAGCGCCTGGCGCAAAAAGTGGAAGACCACCAGCAGCCGCACCATCGGCGTCACGGCCATCAGAATCGCCGGCAGCAGCGTAATCAGCGTCAGGACAACCAGAATCGTCCACGGCGTCGCGTCCGAGGGATGCAGTTTCGCGTTCAGGTCGGGCAGCAGGGGCACGCTTGCCGGCGAGGCCAGAATTGCGGCCAGGGAAATCACCATGAGACCCTCGCTGCCGGCCTCGCCAAGCCGTCCACCCGCGCGCCCTTAAAGCGCGGCCCGCCATCCAGCGGATAAAACGCCGGCGCACCCTCCGGCGAAGTCGCCACCAGAAAGCGCCTTCCCTCAGCCTCCACCAGCGCCAGCGACTGGCGCGGCCCGAGCGTCACGCGCTCCAGCAGCTCCAGCCTCGGCCGCTCCCGCCCGTCCGTGCGCAGACGGCTCTTCAGCCTGCCCAGCAGCCAGCCGGCTACGCCGCCCGCCCACGCTCTTTCCGTGTTTCCGTCCCGCATCTTCATCTACTCTCTCCCGGCCCTTCAGCTCAGTTGGGTCACGCGCACCGCCAGTTGCGCATCAATCACTTCAAACTCGCTCCAGGCCAACTGCACTTCGCCCGAGCAGAGCGGCATATCCTTGCCGTTCGCCCATCGGGTTTCGATCACCTGGCCCGGCTCCAGGGCCAGCAGATTGCGCACCCGGAACTCACCCACCGGCACCGCCACCTCCAACTCCACCGGCAGCCGCGCCAGCGGCGCTGCAAGCTCGATCCCAGCCTCTTCAACCGGCGGCGCCGGCATCGGCACCAGCGCCTTTTCAGCCGCCGCCGGAGCCGTTTCGGCCGCCGCTGCGGGCGACGCCTTCAGAGCTTCGCGCGCTGGCGGTGCCGCGCTTTTCTGCGGCGCGCCTGCCTGTGCCGGCATGGGATGTGTCGTAGCCATTCGCTGAGAAATCAAGCAGAAAGATGACCAGAAATGAAACAGAAAGGTTGGAAAAAACTAAGGAAGACTTCGGCCAAACCTCTCGTCCCCTTCGCCCCCGCGCCATCTCCCTCCGGCTTCGCTGCTACACTGGTAAGTAAGATCAATGCGCAGTTTCCCGAACTCCGCTCGAGCCCGGAATCTGCCTCGGAGCGAGGTTAAAGTCCATGACGGAATTGAATGAAAACAAGAATGTTGCTTCCACCAGCCTGCGCCTGAAAATCGGTCTGGCCGAGATGCTCAAGGGCGGCGTCATCATGGACGTGATGAACGTCGAGCAGGCGCGCATCGCCGAAGAAGCCGGCGCCACGTCGGTCATGGCTCTGGAGCGCGTGCCGGCCATGATTCGCGCCGAGGGCGGCGTGGCCCGCATGGCCAATCCCAAGCTCATCAAGGAAATCATGGCCGCAGTCTCCATCCCGGTCATGGCCAAGGCCCGCATCGGCCACTTCGCCGAAGCGCAGATTTTGCAGGAGATCGGCGTTGACTTCATCGACGAGAGCGAGGTCCTCACGCCCGCCGACGAAGCCCATCACATAGACAAGCACGCCTTCACTACCCCCTTCGTCTGCGGCGCGCGCAACCTGGGAGAGGCCCTCCGGCGCATCGCCGAGGGCGCGGCCATGATCCGCACCAAGGGCGAGGCCGGCACCGGCGACGTGGTTTTTGCCGTCCGCCACATGCGCCAGATCGTTCGCGAAATGAAGGCCCTTACCGTGCTCAGCGAGCAGGAGCTTTACGCCGCCGCCAAGGATCATCAGGCGCCCTACGAGCTGGTCCGCATGGTCGCCCAGACCGGCAAGCTGCCCGTCCCGAACTTCTCCGCCGGCGGCATCGCCACCCCGGCCGACGCCGCTCTGATGATGCAACTCGGCGCGGAAGCCATCTTCGTCGGCTCCGGAATTTTCATGAAGGAGCGCGCCACGCCCCTCGATGTCGAGCACGACCCCGAGGAACGCAAAGAGGCCATCAGCCGCGCCAAGGCCATCGTCATCGCCACCACCCACTTCAACGACGCCAAGATCGTGGCCGAAGTCAGCGAACAGGTCACCGGCACCATGAAGGGCCTGGCCGCCGCCGCCATCGAAGAAAAAGACCTGCTCCAAACCCGCGGCTGGTAGCCACCTGCGGTGGGGCCAATCGCTCGCTTTCCGCTCGCACGGCCTTCTGTGCTTCCCATCCATGCGCTGGAAAAAGCGCGCATGGATGGGGCACCCGGCACTTAGCTAATGGTGCGGACGGTCAGTGTCTTCAGGGCCGTATGCCGGGATTGCTCAACGGACAAGGCAATGCCTCAAGGTGTTGAAAGTGCGCCGGAACGAAGAACCCGTAACGTGTAAAACTGCGGATCACCCTGACGGAATCACCACATCGGATACAACTTCCCCGGAACCTACGAATACGCTTGCGCTGCTGAACAGCCTCATCAGCGGCAGTCTGTTGGCCGCTCTCATCCAAACACATGGCGCTCAGAACTTTTGCTATTGTCATCTGTCAAACACTCCAATCCGTTACGCTTTGAGAACCTGCTGAATCAATTCTGATGTCTCGGTCGTCAGCCATATTTCCTTGGTTCGGGCGTCGGTGATGTGAAGTTTGGCCCTGCCGAGAGTTTTCGCCGCCTTTGCGGGTTGACTCAGCGCCCCGGCGACTTCCCGCCGCGAGTTCCCAGTTTTTGCCGCCAGCTCCCCGGTTGAAAATTTCTGGTTCGGAAACTGCGACAAGATTTCGTAAATCTGCTTGCTCAGGGGTTTGGTGATTTCAGCAAACAGGGTGCGCAACAGCGGTTCGTCGCCTTTTTTCCACGAGGCGAAATCGTGCGTTGCCTCTTGCGATTCAGCTGAAAGCAGCTCCGAGTTTTCATAAATCTTCGCAAGCGAAATTAAAAACTTAGGGACAGCCGCTTCCGGCACGTCTACAGTGAAAGTGCGAAATTTCATTTTATTTTCCTCCGTCTTAAAAAATAGCTCGAATATGGCGGTTCGTCAAGCAATATTTTCATATATTTTCACATATTGAATGATACCCCATCCATCGCTTTTTTCTTGCGAAGGGTGGGAAGCCACGACTCTCAATCCGCCGAGCCGAAAGCCACTGCCCCCCGTCCGCGGATATTGACACGGTAAACAAATATGTATACTCTTAACCCATGAACAGCGCCGAGTTCCAAAGGTGGCTGAAGACCAAGGGCGCCAAGTTCGATCGCTCGCGGGGAAAAGGTTCCCATATGTACGTGACCCTGAATGGCAAGACCACCGTGATACCCACGCACAGTACAGAGATGCGCACAGGCACAGTCGAAAGCATCAAGCGCCAACTCGGCCTAAAGGGAGAAAAGTGATGTTGCAATACGCCGCAAAGTTGACTCCAGGCCTTCCCAAAGAGGGCGGCTACACTGTGACCTTCCGCGATGTTCCTGAAGCGATCACCGATGGCGACACGCTGGAAGACGCTCTCATGTACGCGGCCGAGGCATTGGAGTTAGCGCTGGAGCATTATCTCGACGAGCGCCGTGCCACTCCCGCTCCCACCGCCAAACGAAAGGGAGAGTACCTCATCTCACTGCCCGCGAGCCTTTCGCTCAAGTGCGCTCTGCTCAATGAGATGATTCACCAGGATGTGCGTCCAGCGGAGTTGGCCAAGCGCCTGCACACCAGCAAGCAAGAGGTCAATCGACTGACCACCCTCTCTCACGCCACCAAAGTGGACCGCATCGCCGAAGCCTTTCACGTCCTCGGCAAGGAACTCACCATATCGGTTGCTTAGTGGGCCGTGTGCCCACAGGCAGGAAGTAATGCAGAAAAAGAGCGGACTGCCACCAGTTTATCCGGGCGAGATTCTCAAGGAAGACGTTTTGCCGTCTGCTGGCCTCACCGTAACCGCGGCGGCAAAGGCGCTCGGCGTCTCCCGCCAGATGCTGCACGACATTCTGTCGGAGCGCAAGCCTCTTTCCGCCGTCATGTGCCTGAAGCTTTCGCGCCTGTTGGGCGGTTCTCCGGAAGTGTGGATGCGGTTGCAAGCTGCCTATGACCTGAAGACGGCTGAGCAGGACAAGAAGATCATGGCGCGCGTCGTGCGCGTTACGCCTCTTGAGCGAGTCGAAGAACTTCGAGCATGAGTCCTGCGCCGAAGGCCGCCTGCCCCAATCCTATATAACTGGATTAAGGGTCGAGCACCTGCACGGAGGTGAACAGATGCGATTTGACGAACTGATTCTCGCCCGCCGCAGCGTCCGGCAATATCAGCCGAAGGCCGTGGAACCGTCCAAGCTGCAAGCGCTCATCGAAGCCGTGCGCCTGTCGCCGTCTGCCAGCAATTCGCAGCCCTGGAAACTGATTCTCGTCGACGATCCGGCTATCCGCGATCAAGTAGCAAAGGCGACCTTCAGCAAAGCCGTTTCCTTTAATAAATTCACCGCGCAAGCCCCGGTGATTGCCGTTCTCGCCATCGAACAGCACTCGCTTATCACGCAGGTCGCCGGCTGGCTCGCGAAGCGTCCGTTCTATTTGATCGATATTGGCATTGCCGCAGCGCATTTTTGCCTCCAGGCAGCGGACCTCGGCCTGGGAACCTGTATGCTGGGCTATTTTGATGAATCGGAAATCAAGAAGATCCTCCATATCCCGCGCTCCACGCGCATTGCTCTGCTCATCACGCTGGGTTACAGCGCCGACAATCTCCCCGCTCACGCCAAGACGCGCAAGCCCGCCGAAGCCATGAGCAGCAGGAACAGCTATGAATGATCCACTCAACTCCTGCGAGCGAATAGCGAGCGGTTGGCCCCACCGCAGGTGGCTCCGTGCCCCATCCATTTCACGTTCTTTGTGAAATGGGTGGGAAGCCACGAAACTTCTGCGAGCGAATAGCGAGCGGTTGGCCCCACCGCAGGTGGCGCAGGCGGTTGACCTGGCCAGATGACTAGTGATATGACTATATGAGCGGAGGTTCCCATGACCTGGCAGGTCTACGACGCAAAGGCGCGCTTCAGCGAGTTACTCGACGCCTCCCTCAAAAGTGGTCCGCAGATCGTCACCAAGCGGGGAGTGGAAGCCGCCGTGCTGATTTCCATCGACGAATGGAAGCAGTTGAAGAACCAGGTGAAACATTCCGTTCCCGACCCGCTGCTCGATCCGAATGGCCCGCATGACCTCTACATTCCTCCGCGCCGGCGGCTCAAGTTGCGCCCATTCACCTTCGACGGCGTGGAAAAGCCATGACGTTCCTCCTGGATACGAATGTCGTCTCCGAATTGCGCCGCACCCGCCCGCATGGCGCTGTTTTGGCGTGGAGGCGCTCCGTTCTCCTTCACCAGATCGCGATACCAGCCATCGTGATCGCCGAAATCCAGAACGGCATTGAAATCACGCGCGCCCAGGATGCGGCGAAAGCAGAAGAACTGGAAAAGTGGCTGGATCAGCTGATGGATTATTACGCGATTTTGCCCGCCGACGGCGTCATCTTTCGTGAATGGGCTCGCATGATGGCAGGCAAATCCGACAATTTGAGCGGCGATGTCATGATCGCCGCAACCGCCCGCGCCCATCGCCTGACAGTCGTAACTCGCAACGTGAAGGATTTCGAAGACCTCGGCGTTGAGCTCTTCAATCCCTTCCAAAGCTCCCCAGGGGAAAAACATTGACCGTAGCAAAACCTCCCATCATCGGCGTACTCGCAATTCAGGGCAACTTCGCCAGCCATGCCGAAGCTCTCACCGAGGCCGGCGCCTCGCCCGTCGAAGTCCGCAAGCCCGCCCAGCTCGCCGGCCTCGACGGCCTCGTGCTGCCCGGCGGCGAATCCACAACCATGCTCAAATTCCTCGCCAGGCGCCGCTTCTTTGAAGCCTTGCAGGAGTTCTGCGGCCGGAAGCCCATCTTCGGCACCTGCGCCGGCGCAATTCTGCTGGCCCGCGAAGTCCTGAACCCGCCGCAGCAGAGCCTCGGCGTGCTCGACGCCTCTGTCGAGCGCAACGCCTACGGCCGCCAGATCGACTCCGCCATCGTGACCGCTGAAACCACCCTGCCTGGCGGCCCGCTGGAAATGGTCTTCATCCGCGCCCCGCGCATCGTCAAAGTCGGCGCCGCCGTCCAGGTCCTCGCCGAGCGCGACGGCTTCCCCGTCCTTGTTCGCCAGGGCCATGTCCTGGCCGCCACCTTCCATCCCGAACTCTCCCGCGACCGCCGCGTCCACCGGCTCTTCGTCCAGGCCGTCGCCGCATCCAGGCAGTAACCAATCTGCCAACACACCACTCCTCAGCCACACGCCTGTGCGCTCCCGCCTCTGCCCAGAAATCGTCTTCTTTCGGATCAAGACTTTTTCCTGAATTTGAATGCTTCCAATCTGAAGTGGGAGTCATCTCATCTTTAAAGAGGCTTGGTATGCACGCCACCATCACGACCAAACCGGAAAGAGCCAGGAAGCGGCGGCGGGATCCGGCCATCGGCGGCCACCCTCCGGTTCTCCGGCGGCCTACCGGCGGCGACGATGGCGGCGATGACGACTTTGAGCGGCGTGGCCCGCGCGAGTTTCTGCTGCGCGTTCGCTCTTTCCTCTTCTCCGCTCTGGCGGCCGATATGCTCTTCTTCGCCGTCCTGGTTGCGATCTTCTTTGCCCGCCAGTCCGGCACGCAGATCGCCGGCTGGCATCCGGTCGGTTTGCCGCCCATTCTCTTTCTCAACACAGCTTTTCTGCTCTTGAGCTGCGTCACGATGGAGTTTGCCCGGCGCAACATCTTCCGCGAAATCGATGCGCTTGAGGAGTGGCTCGGCCTCGGCCGTCCGGCCTTTCACCGCGCCCTTCCCTGGCTCGGCTCCACCCTTCTCCTGGGTGCGCTCTTTCTCGCCGGCCAGTGGATCGCATGGAAGCAGTTGGCCGCCAGCGGCTTTGCCTTCGACTCCTCCTCGGCCACAGCCAGCTACTTCTTCTACGCCATCACCGGCCTTCACGCCGTCCACGTCTTCCTCGGCCTCGCGGCTCTCGTCTTCTGTCTCAGCGCCCTGGGCTGGCTCAGGCGCGTCAACCTCCGTCAGATCGCCATCGACGCCACCGCCTGGTACTGGCACGCCATGGGCGCCCTCTGGCTCCTCCTGCTCGCCGTCCTCGCCTGGGGGCAATAACGCTGTTCTGGCCGCTGTATTCGTACCAGTCTTGGGTGCTACAGGTCTGGGGTCCCCACGGACCTGGTCTTTGTACGTGGGGCGGAGGTCCTGATTGCAGGACTTGGGAAAGCACCATGCTCAATCGCGGGGTCTCCGGCCGTTTGAAGATGTACCATTCTCCGTGCCCCATCCTTTCGCTTTTTTACTGGCGAAAGGGTGGGAGGCCACGAACCTGCAAGGTAGACGCGTGAATCGAAAACCGCCCTCAGAACCCCAGCCCTCGCAGCGCCGGCCGCAGAAAATTCAGCCCGATAAGAATCAGCACAATGCCGCCGGCCAGCTCCGCGCGCCGTCCCCAGACCGTGCCAATTCGCTGCCCGATGACCATCCCCAGCAGCGTCATCCCAAAGGAAACAAGGCCCACCACCAGCGCCGAGCGCGCAATGGAAACGTTGACCATGGCCAGAGAAATGCCCACTGCCAGCGCGTCAAGGCTCGTGCCGACGGAAAGAAAAATCAGCTTCCAGCCGCGTGTCGGGTCCAGAATGCTGCGCTTCTCCTCTTCGCCGCGAAAGGCATTGCGCACAATGTTTCCGCCCACCAGAACCAGCAGCGCAAAGGCCATCCACGCATCCAGCCCGTGCAGCAGGCGCGCAATGGCGCTGCCCAGGAACCAGCCGATCGCGAGCATCAACGCCTGAAAAACTCCGAAGTGGAAGCTCAGGCGGAAGCGCTGCCGTCCTGAGGCTTCCACCAGCGTAATGCCCGCTACCGTGGCCACGGCAAACGCGTCCAGCGAGAGGGAGAAAGCAATCGCGAAAAGTGTAATCCAGCCCATAAAAAAAGTGCGGTCTTCTCTATCATAGCCGTACATTTCCGCCCCTGATCTACGGCTATACCTATACATAAAATGCGCTAAACGCCCTTAATAGTCTCTTCCCAAATCCGCTGTACTTGTCAATAGAGAAAAAACATCCTTCTACCCGCTCTTCAACGCTCAAATCGCTGTATCTGGAAGCCCGCTTACACCGCGCCCATCTCGTGCGGGTCAGGGGCGGTTTTCAGGCTCTTGGAGTGGCGCACATCGGCGCCTTGCACCCAGAAGATGACGTCCTCGGCAACGCTGGTGGCGTGGTCGGCCACGCGCTCCAGCGCCCGCGCGATCATCAGCGCGTTCAGCGCCTGCGGGGCCAACTCCCCCTGCTCCATCATGACCTGGGTCAGCGCCTTGTAGGCCGCGCGGTTCATCGCGTCCACCGCATCGTCCATGGCCAGCACCGCTCGGGCCGACTCGGCGTCGGCATCGATGAACGATTGCAGGCTCTTGCGCACCATCTCCGAGGCCAGCGACGCCATCCGCGAAATATCCACCGGCATCTCCACCGCGCCCATCTTCTCCATCTTGCGCACGCGCTGGCTGATGTTCTCGGCTGAGTCGCCCACCCGCTCCAGCTCGGCGTTGATCTTGATGGCGCTCAGAATGAAGCGCAAATCCACGGCCATGGGCTGCTCCATGGCCAGCAGATCCGTCGCCGACTGGTCGATCTCCCGCTGCTTCCTGTTGATGGCGATCTCGCCCTGGCTCACCAGATCGCAGATGAATAGATCGCGCGTCCGGTAGGCCTCCGTGGCGCGCTGGATGGCCTGCTCCGCCATGCCTCCCATCTCCAGAAGTTGATCCTTCAATTCATCGAGGCTTTGTTGAAAGCGTATGCGCGTCATCCGAACCTGCCTGTGATGTAGTCTTCGGTGCGTTTGTCCGTGGGATTGGTAAAGATCTTCTGCGTCGAGTCGAACTCGATCATGCGGCCATTCAGAAAGAAGCCCGTCTTCTCGGCCACGCGTGCGGCCTGCTGCATGTTGTGGGTCACAATCACGATGGTATATTCCGATTTCAACTGGAAGATGAGGTCTTCAATCTTGGAGGTGGAAACCGGGTCCAGCGCCGAGGCCGGCTCATCCATCAGCAGCACCTCCGGGTCCACCGCCAGCGCGCGCGCAATGCACAGCCTCTGCTGCTGCCCGCCGCTGAGGCTCGCTCCCGATTGCTTCTTCAGATCGTCCTTCACCTCGTCCCACAGCGCGGCGTGTTTCAGCGAGCGCTCCACAATCTCGTCCAGCGCGTGCCGGTTCGTGAAGCCGTTCAGCTTCAGCCCCGCGGCCACGTTGTCGTAAATCGACATGGTGGGGAAGGGATTGGGCCGCTGGAAAACCATGCCCACGCGGCGGCGGATTTCAACCGGCTTCGCATTGGCATATATATCCAGCCCGCCGATCAGCACCGAGCCGGTGACCCGCGCAATCGGATTGGTCTCATGCATGCGGTTGAGGCAGCGGACGAAGGTGCTCTTGCCGCAGCCCGACGGCCCGATGAGCGCCGTCGCATGATTGGCCGGGATGTTCAGATTGATATCCTGCAGCGTGTGGTTCGCGCCATACCACGCGTTCAGGTTGCTTACCTCAATGCCGACTCCCACTTAGTTCGCCCCTTTCATCACGCCGCGGCTGGTCACATAGCGCACCAGCGAAACCGCGAGCATAATCAGCACAATCAATACCAGCGCCCCGGCCCATGCCAGCCGGTGCCATTCGTCGTAGGGAGAGATGGCATAGACGTAAATCTGCAGCGGCAGGGCGGCGATGGGCTCGCTGAGCTTCGCGCTCCAGTCGACATTGCCAAAGGCGGTAAAGATCAGCGGCGCCGTCTCGCCCGCCACGCGCGCAAAGGCCAGCATACATCCTGTGATGATGCCCGCCGAGGCCGTTCTGACGGTAATCGACAGCACCGAGTGCCAGTTGGGCACGCCCAGGGCCAGCGCCGCCTCGCGCACCGCGTTGGGCACCATCAGCAACATCTCCTCCGTCGTGCGGCAGACTGTGGGAATCATCATGATGCCCAGCGCCACACCGCCGGAAAAGGCCGAAAAGTGACCCTGCGGAACCACCACCAGCGAGTAGACCGCAATTCCCATCACGATCGAGGGCACTCCATTCAACACATCGGCGGTGAAGCGAATCGCGTTGGCCAGCTTGGTGCCGCGCCCGAACTCGGCCAGATAGATGCCGCCGGCGATGCCCATCGGAATACCGATAAGGCTGCCCACGCCGAGCAGAATTGCCGAGCCGACGATAGCGTTGGCCATGCCCCCGCCCGACTCGCCCACCGGAACGGGATTGTGCGTAAAGAAGGCCAGATTCAAGGAACTCGCGCCCTTGTAGACCAGATAGATGAAGATGGCCACCAGGGGCGCCACCACCAGCACCGTCGCCAGCACCGCCAGCCCGGTGGCCAGCCCATCGGTCAGTGTCCGTATCTTTGCCCGCAGCTTGTGTTCGTCTCTCAGTGTCGTTCTCCCGCGTCTTTACTGATCTCTGATCTCTGACCCTTGATCTCTGTCCTTCAATGCGCCGACGATGGCGCGCCACGGGTTACCGCCCACACCAACACCTGGGCGAGTGCGTTCACAATGATAGTCACAATAAACAGCGCCAGCCCCAACTCCATCAGCGCGCTCAAATGCAGATCACTGGCGGCCTCGGCAAATTCGTTGGCGATCACCGACGACATCGTACTTCCATTGGCCAGCAACGAACGGTGAATCTCCGGAGTGTTGCCGATGACCATGGTGACGGCCATGGTCTCGCCCAGGGCGCGCCCCAGGCCGAGAATGATCGATCCCACAATGCCGATGCGCGCATTGCGCAGCACGCCCATGCGGATCATCTCCCAGCGCGTGGCGCCCAGCGCCAGTACGGCTTCGCGCTGCGAGTGCGGCACAGCCAGCATCACCTCGCGGGTCAGCGAGGAAATGATGGGCAGAATCATGATAGCCAGAATCACGCCGGCCGCAATAAAGCCCAGGCCGGTGGGATTGTCATTGGCAAAGAAACCCGTCCAGCCCAGCATCTGAATCAGCCACGGGTTCACATACTCCTTCAGCAGCGGCACCAGCACGAAGGCCGCCCAAAGCCCGTAGATGACGCTGGGAATGGCCGCCAGCAGTTCGGTGAGGAATGCCAGCGGCGCGCGCAGCAGCTTGGGGCACATTTCGGTCAAATAGACCGCCACGCCTATGGCCAGCGGAACCGCCAGAAGCAGCGCCAGAAAGGACGAAACCAGCGTGCCATACAGGAACGGCAGGGCGCTGAAATGCCCGTTCACCGGGTCCCAATAGATGGGCTGGTTGGTGTAGGTTTCGACGTATGCCTTATAGAAGAAGTCCAGCCCGAAGCTGCCCCAGGCCAGCCGTGAACGCACCACCAGCTCGGTGGCAATCAGCACCACGATGCCGAAGATGCTCAACGCGCAGAGCACCATCAACCAGTGAAAACCGCGGTCGGCTATCGCTGAGTTGCCGCGAGAAAGCAGAAACTCGCGAACTGCGGAAACCGCTTGCGGAGCGGACTGAGCAGCCGACTCCGCCGACTGCTGCTCATCTGAAGAGCTGGGCTCGGTCAGAAACTGAGACTGCGAGATATGAATCTCGGGCACTTGGGCTATCACCTGAAACGAGGCTACCTGCCCAAGATGAATAGAAGATTACAACCGGAGCAAAATCAAGCGCATACAAGCTGAAAATCCACCCCATACAGGGATGAATCCAGATCCGCCGGCCGCGGAAACCTTCGTCTGCGGCGAAGTCCGGTACTGCCACCAAGGCAGCCTGCAGCGCAGCCAGCCCTGGGCGATTACAAAAAAGCCTGGATTCCTCGCAGATCGAGGAGAAATAAGCCCCTGCGAACCAAACTGGCCAACAATTCTGTTTGAATTCTCGATTGAAAGCACATAAACTTGTGCTACACAAACAAACAGGCAAAATATGAAATCCAATGTCACGCTGAAAATTGAGGCGGATCTGCTGCAGGAAGCCCGTGTACTCGCCGCTGAAGAAGGCTCTTCCATCAGCGCCATGCTCTCGGCCCGGCTGGAGCAGGATGTTCGCGATCGCAAGGGATACAACCAGGCGCGGCGGAGTGCAGTGGCCCGGCTCCGGTCGGGTTTCGACCTGGACTTTACTCCACCAGGCACGCGGGGTGAACTGCATGAGCGGTAAGTGCTTCGTCGATACCGACATTCTTGTTTACGCGCATGACCGCTCCGCCGGAGCCAAGCACCTGTGCGCTCAAATCGTGCTGGAGAGGCTCTGGGATTCGGGCTGGGGTGTCATAAGCACGCAGGTCCTGCACGAACTGTGCATCCACCTCTGCCGCAATGCCAGCAATCCTCCACCCATAGAGGAAGTCTCTCGTTTGATACGGGATTACTCTGCCTGGGAGGTGGTTCCGAACACTCCCGAGGGAGTGCTGGCGGCGCTCGAAATCGTGATGCGCCACAAGGTTCACTTCTGGGATGCGCTGATTGTCGAGGCCGCCCAGCGCGCAGGCGTATCGGTCCTCTACTCGGAGCATTTGGCAACGCAACCGCGCTATGGCGCGATTCAAGTCGTGAACCCGCTTCTGGACCCCGTTGCGCAATAAATGCACGTCATGTGGCGCCATCCGCAAAGCAGCACTATGCGGTGGCTGCCCTTCATGTTCGGAAACGGCGATCCGTTCAGAGTATCAACCTGAGGCCGTCCCAGAGCCGGACCCAATTGCGCAAGCGCATCAACCAGGCCGTTTACGCTACAGCATTCCTCATCGGTCAGCGATTCGCACGATTTCTTGAATTCATCGCTGACCTCGATCTCCCATGCCACGCGCCGATTAGAGCGGCATTCCGCGCAGTTCCTTCCGGAGGAATAAGACGAAAAATGCCCAGGGGTGAAACCCTGGGGAAGCGTTCTAGGGAAGTTCCGATTAAGTCCGATGCTATATTGAGCATTCCCTCAGGTGCTAAAGCCCACATTGATTCTGCGTCACATACGGCACGACTGAAGTCGTGCCCTTTCAGAACATCAACATGTTCAGAGGTACCTTAGATAGCGGCGATAACGGAGTGGAGCGCCAGGATAGCGCGCATGCCTTCGAGTAACGTAAGGTCTCGCGACTCATCCCAGTTGATCTCTAGTGTCGATCTTTCTCCATCGCCGCGACGAATATCGAGGGTGCATTCGCCTTGCGAAATAAGATCTAGAGCGCTCCGAAGTTCTTCGATTCGTTCTTCGTGAGCAGAAATACACAGTAACATTTTGTATCTCCTTGGGTTTAGCTGCTTCTTGTTAGGTAACACAGCATGTTGTGGCTGTGAGTAAAAACCAGATAGGCATGATTCCTTTACTGTGGTTTCGCTCTAGGTGCCAGTACCGGCGAAAACTGCGCCTATGGTACGCAAGATGATCTGGATATCCAGCCAGATGCTCCATTCTTCGATGTAGGTCACATCCAGCGAGATATAGCTGTCGAAAGATGGATCCTGGCGGGCCTGCACCTGCCACAGGCCGGTGATGCCTGGCGTCACATCGAGACGGCGCAGGTGGCTCAGCTTGTACTTGCGCACCTCGCTGCCGATGGGCGGCCGCGGCCCCACAATACTCATATCGCCAAGCAGCACATTGAAAAACTGTGGAAACTCGTCCAGCGAGTACTTGCGCAGGAAATGCCCGAGCCTTGTGATGCGGGGATCGTCACAGACCTTGAAGAGCACGCTGTCGCGCTCGTTTCTGATGCTCAGGTCAGAGCGCAGCTTGTCTGCGTCCTTGACCATGGTGCGGAACTTGATGCAGCGGAAAACGCGGCCCTTCTTGCCGATGCGATCGGAAAGATAGAAGACCGGACCGGGGGAATCCAGCTTGATGCCGATGGCGATTGCGAGCAGCATTGGCAAAGAGAGAATCAATGCCAAACTGGAAAACACAATGTCAAACCAGCGCTTGAAAATCAGCGCCAACTCGGGCTCTTGGCCGCGGTGCAGCGGAATCGTCGGGAAGTGGCCGAGGTATTCGATTGAATTGTTGTAGACCATGCCGTCGTACATTTCGGGAACCATGCGCAGGTCCACGCCCTGGACACGAGCCTGTTGGAGGACATCCTGGACGACATCGCGTTCACAGGTCGCGGCGAAGAGTATCTCATCGACAAACAGCCTGCGGGCGGCCATGAAAAGCGAATCGAGCGTGCCAACCACGTCGCTGGAGTTTGACGCCGAACTGGAAGCGGGGTCCGGCGCTTCAATGAAGCCTTTGAATCTGTATCCCAGATGACGGAGGCTGTCGATATGCTGACGCAGGGCAACGGCCCGCGGCCCCGTTCCCACAATCAGCGCGTTGCGCGTGCCCACCCCGCGCTCGAAGTTGCGGTAGAGCAGGAGGCGGCAAATCAGCCGGCGCGCGCTGAGACCGATCGTGACGAGCGCAATCGTGACCAGAACGATGCTGCGAGGAATATCCTCGGCCCGCACCAGGTAGAGCATTCCGGTGAGCAGTAATCCAGAGGAAAGACAGGCCTCCATGCTGAGGCGCTGCTCCTGGAGCATATGGGACAGCTTGGTGGGCGAATACAGATTCAAGCGGCGGCTGGTAAGTATGAGCGAGGTCGCAAAGAAGCAGAGAAGGACCAGCAGGATACCCATGGAACGGTGTTGGATGAGCGTGCCGTGCCAGAAATGCTTTGCACTCGCCAGCGGGCTCATACGAATTCTATATAACGTGGCAAGCACCACGGAAACAACAACCGTGATTGCATCCAGCGCCATCAGGTACTTGGCCCTGCCTCGCAACCCGTGCAGTGTCTCCGCGATTGAGCCTCCCGCCCATTCCTGAGATGGAGACGGTGAAATGGAGACTCTTTGCCAAAAATCCGTTGTTGCCATAATCGTTTCGCCGGCCCCAGACAATCAAATACAGAAGAGGATGCGAGCTTTCCCTTTCCACTCAAGACATACAGGCAGCCAGAAGCCACGCGCGAACAGGAACAGCCGGGCGCACTTCGGACTTCCCTCCGGATGTCTCCCTCCGGCTAACTGCCAGCATCGGACGGCAATCGGGATCAGGTGGCCAATAAAGTGTGATGAACGCTCCTGTTACGGCGGAAACTTCCCGCACATCTCTTTTTCTTTTGTTAATTGCACGTGACATGCCATCTCAACCGCTCTGCTTTCGAGCCCTGAGTTATCTCGTATAATATTGATAACTATAGTGTTACAATTCTTTGATGACGGGTTTTCAGGCAGATAAATGGACAGTTGGAGTTAAGAACTATGCAAAGGTTTGCACATATGAGGAGATGTTTTTCCCAATTCGATGCTATGAGTAAGACCGCCAAAAAAGAGACTTAGAGGCGCGGGCCAGCTTGAGGCGACGATCCACCTTAGAAATGCGCGGCAGCCGGCGTAGTGACATGAAGCGCCGATTCATGGCAGGCAAAACGGCATCCGGCTATGGAGTGAGAAACTCACTATTCCGAAGGCAACACGTAAGCGTCCAGGGAAAGAAACTGTTGGATATTTGGATCAGCAGACTCCACAAAACCCTTGAGCGGTCCAAAATACTGAGCGCGGCCCTCATGGAGGAAGAGCACCAGGTCAGCGAGCCGCTCGGCAAAGCGCATGTCGTGGGTAACCACGATGGCGGTGAATCCAAGCTGACGCTTGAGCCGCTGGATGAGGTCGCCGAGGTGGCGGGCGATGATGGGGTCGACCATGGTAGTGGGCTCGTCGTAGAGCACGACCTCGGGCTGGGCAGCAAGGGCGCGGGCAATGGCCACAGCGCGCTTGCGGCCGGTCGAGAGGCTGGCCGGCAAAACATCCACCACATCCTCGGCGCCGACCAGGCTTATCAGCCGGTCCACCAACTCCAGTATCTGGTCCTCGGTCAGGTCGCCGCGCTCGCGCAGTGGAAAAGCCACGTTTTCGCGCACGCTCAGGGAATCGAAGAGCGCGCCGTTCTGAAAGACCATGGTGACTCGCTTGCGGATGCCGCGCATACCCTCTTCGTCCAGATCGGTAATCTCCTGGCCTTCGACGCGAATGGAGCCCTCATCCGGCTTGAGGAAGCCCATCAACATGCGCAGGGCGACCGACTTGCCCACGCCGCTGCGGCCCAGGATGCAGAGGGTCTGGCCGCGATTCACATAGAAGCTCACGTCCTCCAGAACCGAGCGGCCATCAAAAGAGATGCCCACATGGCTGAAGGCAATCAAGTGCTCCGGCTCTTCGGACACAGATTCGGCGCTCCGTTCCTGCTCTTCGGCGGCTGCCTGAGACAGCATTTCGGAAAGCTCCGCATTGGAAGGCGCGTCGGACATTTCTATAGATTCAGATTACTCGACTGGGGGCGCAGCTGCAGAGTCAATGCACGGCTCAGGTGGTACGGGCGTCGTGCTATCCCACCCCAGCCGCAAGAAACAAAACAGGGGCGTGGGTGGGGTACCAGCCACCCGGCCATCCACCCTACCCCCACCCCTATTTTGTAAACAAATTCCTTGTTTTCATGGGCTTACAGGCATGGTTGCGCTGTAAAATCGTCAAAACAAAAGAGTTATTTGCAAAATTGTCCAGGATAAGGAGTTACGCGATGGTTCGGCCTCAGCTGGCGGCTTTTGGCTGAAAACGGCGCCGGGACGATGGGAGAAAAACTCCTGAGCTGATTGTGCGGCAAAGTGGGGAAATAATCTGCAACCACCTGCGGTGGGGCCAGAGGCTCGCTTATCGCTCGCATGGGGTTCGTGGTTTCCCACCCTTTCCGCAGAAAAAAGCGGAAAGGACGGGGCACCCAAGTTATATGGGAAAATCAAGGATGGGCCACCAGCCACCGTTCATTTTGGGGTGGTCAGAAATGGATTCCGCCCGCTCATCGCGACAATAAGGCCGCGATGAACGGCCACAGCTTCCCATGTCTCATCGTGACTCTTCGGGGAGAATGACCGGGCCACCTGCCGCCGTCAATCGTATGTTGTCGAGGTTCGCCGCAGGATCGCGGAGATCACAATCCGGCGCTCCTCAAAATAAAGGTCATAGATGATCCGGTAGTTTCCCACCCTGCGCCGCCATGCGGTCAATGTTCCCTTAAGTCGCTTGAGATCGCCCTGAAAAGGATCATCCTGCATGGCGATCAGCGCTGTTTTAACGCGCGCTTGATCGCTTTGCGGAAGCTTTCGAAAGTCCTTTTGCGCCGGTCCGGTGAGGATGAGGTTCCACGTCATTGAGGAATGCCTTCAAAGAAACTGCATCGCCGCGATTATAGGCGGCCCGGCCGCGACGGAGCGCGGAGATCTCGTCCGGGGCCGGCGAATCGACGGGATAGCGGCTCTCGAAATAGGCCCGCAAGGCCTCGCGGACAAGCTCGGAGCGGGTGCGAGATTCTTTTTTCCGCACCTCCTCAAACTGACAAAGCAGCGCGGGAGGAAGAGACACGGTCATGGTTTCAGTGGTTCTCATGGTTGTATGAGTCTTACTCAGTAAGACTTGTTGTTATCGTACTCCGGCTGGAGAATTTGTCAAGATCATAAAGCGGGGCTGAGGTTCGTGGTCTCCCACGCTTTTCACAACGTGCGTGAAAAGGGTGGGGACACCCAGCTTTATGAGCGGATCAAGGGCGGACCACACGCCACCCGTTCATTATGGCTTGGTCAGACATGGGCCACTCGCCAAATTAAACTATTTTTGAAGCTGATTTGCCTTCACCGCAACATCACGGAGTTTTTGGAGTCGCGGATCATCCAGCAATGCTTTCAATTCATCAGAAGGAACAATTGTCGAGACTCCGCTGTTCCCCCTCCCCTTGCCTTTTAACGTCGTGGTCAACTCCAGATTGAAATTCTCATCTTCTGAAACTTCCCCGTTTACAACGCCTAGCAGGCGATAGTCATCACCGAGCATCATACTGCCCGCATGGTACCCTCCTAGATTGATAAAAGCCGGCGATCCGCTATTCCCTCCGAAAACATGAAGGTCCGCCAAGTAGACCTTCATCGCGGTGCCTACAAAAGGAAACTTGTCTTGGGGCATCATCGCAATGATCCCTTGTCGAACTATCGGCTCCATTCGTTTCACGCCAGGAAATTGATAAAAGAAACCAGCAAAGAACAGCGGCTCACCCTCCGTTATTCTGCGCTGCGCTAATAAAGTTCTATCCGCGAGAATCGAGAATGGTATCACTTTGAAATCGAACCGAGCCAGATCAGGAAGCAGCGGAAGAACTGCTAGGTCAACTGAATCATCTTGCGGAAGAATCCACGGAACATTTCCGAACGGATTTAGCGGCAGATCTTGCGCAACACTGTCTCCTTCCGCTTGTCTTCGGTTAAGCCTGATACTTATGCGCTCTACCGGCATTGGGCGGTCCGAAGCATCCCAACATTGGGCAACGTGACGATTCGTTACTAGGTATGCAAAACTTCCTTCTTTGCCTAACCTTGCGTCTGGGTATCCGATAAAGAACCCGGTTCCTCTTACGTCGAATTCTTGGCCTCCTTCTTTACAGAGAAGTTGAATAAATGTGACACACTTGCGAACTTGGGTCATTGCCGGTTCAGCCGGAGGCGTGGTGGCTTGTGGAGGATTTTGCGCTGAGCAAACTGAAACCGCCATCGCGAGGGTACAAACCATCAACTTTGGTGCGGTCATCTTCTGGCTCCCTTTACCGTTAGATCGCGTCTGATTCGAAATCTTGCAGTGAATGTTCACTTTCGCCGCGGAATCCCAGGTCTCGACTTTGAGACCTGGGATTCCGCGGCGTTTCAGCTTGCCACACACCCGAAAAAACTCGATAACAAGCCAAGAAGCGTCAGGGCACGACTTCAGTCGTGCCAATAGACGCCCCCAAAAGAGCTTGGGCTTTAGCCCCTGCGTGCTTTTGCTTCTTCAAGTGTGCCGTCCCAAACAGGTACTCCTCCGGCGTGTTCGCCAGCCCCGCCTTTACCGGGTTGTTCTCGATGTACTGGCGATGCTGTTCAAAGCTTTGGTCATCAAGGATCTGCACATCCGAATACCCACGCTGCCATATCTCGCCGCGATAACCAAGCTCCTTGCTGGCGCGAAAGGAAAAGCTGCCCTTGATCAATTGCATTGCCTTTTCAAGAGTCATCTCGGCCGGAACAGTCATCATAATGTGAATATGGTTGGGCATGATCACGAAGTCGTGAACGGTAATTTTGCCGGAGCGCATATAGGCTCGAAGAACTTCGATCAAGAGCGATGCCATGCGATCCGTCTGGAAGAGCGATCTTCCGCCTGCTGTTCGCGTAGTTACGAAGAACGTGCGCGGGCAAAATGAGGCGATTGATGTATCCGAAGGCCGGGAAGGTATCGACATCGCAGGGGCTAAAGCCCTCCATTTTTTTTACTATCGCGTACGGCACGACTGAAGTCGTGCCCTGACGCTTCTAGCCTACTGGAATTGTTTCGTAGCCGATGATATCTTGCCTAGACGCTTCTAACTTACTAAAACGTTTTTTCGCAGCCTGACACGCTGATAACCCCAGAACAGTCAGACGTCCTGGGTGCCCTGGGGCTGACCCTTTATCAATGAACGAATGCCCCAGGTCTCGATTTTTCGAGACCTGGGGCATTCGACTTACTTCCCGGCTTCTTCCAGGAAGCGAATGATCGATTCGATTCCCAGCTCGAAGTTCTTCAAACAGAACTTCTCGTTGGGCGCGTGGATGTTATCGTCCGGCAGGCCGAAGCCCATCATCACGCCGGGCGCGCCCAGGTGGCGTTCAAAGTCGCCGACGATGGGCACAGAGCCGCCGCAGCGGATGAAGACCGTATCCTTGCCCCAGACCTCGTGCAGGGCGCGGGTGGCCGCCTGGATATAAGGATTGTCTACACGGATCAGGCTGGGCTCGCCGCCGCTGAGCGACCGCACCTGAACCGTCACGCCCGCGGGCGCGATCTTCTGCACGTAGCTCTTGAACTGCTCGTAAGCCTTGGCTGCGGTCATGCCCGGAACCAGGCGCATGGAAACCTTGGCCAGGGCCTTGGCGGGAATCACGGTCTTGGCGCCCGCGCCGGTAAAGCCGCCAGGCATCCCGTGTACCTCGAACGTGGGCCGTCCCCAGGTGCGCTCCATCACGCTATAGCCGGGTTCGCCAACCAGCGCGGGCGAACCGATCTCGGTCTTGCGGTAATGCTCTTCGTCGAAGGGCAGGCTCTTCCAGGCCTTCAGCTCTTCCGGGCTGGGAGGAATAATGTCGTCGTAGAAGCCGGGGATGAGAATGTGGCCGCTCTTGTCCTTCAGGCCGGTCAGAATCTCCGCCAGGGCCATGAAGGGATTGGGAGCCGCGCCGCCGTAGGAGCCCGAGTGCAGGTCGACCATGGAGCCATGCACCTCGATCTCGGCGTAGATCATGCCGCGCAACCCGACGCACAGGGTCGGCAGGCCGGGGGCAAACATTTCGGTATCGGAAACCAGGGAAAAGTCGGCCTTCAGCTCAGGCGGCCTGGAGGCAACAAAATCAGCAATTCCCTCCCCTCCGACCTCCTCATCGCCCTCAAGGATGACGCGCACGTTCATGGGCAGTTTGCCATTGGCGGCCATCAGCGACTCCAGAGCCTTCACCTGTATCCAAACCTGGCCCTTGTCGTCGGCCGTGCCGCGGCCGTAGAGATTGCCGTCGCGCTCCGTCGGCTCAAAGGGAGGCGTGATCCACTCGTCCAGCGGGTCGACGGGCTGCACGTCATAGTGGCCGTAACAAAGCACGGTGGGCTTGCCCGGCGCGTGCAGCCAGTCGGCATAGACCAGCGGGTGGCTGTCGGTTTCAATCAGCCGGGCATGCTCCAGGCCGATGCGCGTGAACTCAGCGGCCAGCACCTCGGCGGTGCGGCGGCAGTCGCCCTTGTTCTCGGGCAGCGTGGAGACGGAAGGAATGCGCAGCAAGTCCTTCAGTTCATTCAAAAAGCGGGGATTGTTCTGGCGGGCGTAGGTTACAGCGGGCGAAGTCATTGGTGTGCTCCCTTAAAATGAATTTCAAAGTCAAAAGAAGTATAGGTTCTCCGGTGACCTTTTGTTCTGTTGTCTGGATGGAAAGGGGAGTTTCTTGCCAAATCTCGATCTTTCGTGCCCGGCGGCCAATGCCCGCCGTCTTTGTCTTGCAGCATTCCTGATTCTGATGACAGGAGCCTCGGCTACCTCGGCCCAGGCCGTCCCTCCGGTTAGCCCTTTTTACGCTCGCAACAATACCTTCAGCGTCTTCGGCGCCTACTCGAACGACTCTAGCCGTATGCTGCTGGGCAACGCGGAGAATCGCAAGCTGCTGGATTCTGGCGTCGCCTACGGCCGCAAGCTCTATCTCAACCACATCGTCAACTGGCAGTACAGCGGCGAGATTCTGCCGGTAGCGCTGGAGAGCGATCCGGTAGTGCACAGCGTATTCAACCAAACATCTCCAACCGTCCAATCGTGGACTGCAAACGTCGTTCAGGCTGCCGCCTGCGTCTCCAAATCGGGGAGCTACAGCGATACATTAACAACGCCTAGCGGGAGCATAACCTTTTCTGCGACCTACGTTATTACCTGTAGACGCCAGTGGACCATCGGCGAAGCCATCTCGCCAGTTGGGTTTCAATGGAACTTTCGGCCGCGGCATAAACTACAACCCTTCTTCATCGGCCATGGCGGATATATGTACTCAACGCAGCCGATCCCAATACCGGAAGCTGGTTCCTTCAACTTCACCTTCGACCTGGGGTCTGGATTTGAGCTTTATCGTTCCAAAACCCGCTCCGTCCGCGCCGAATACCGCTACCATCACCTTTCAAACCACAATACGGCAAACCAGAATCCCGGCGTCGACAACGGCCTGGTTCAGCTCACATATTCCTTTGGGCGTTAGAGTGCCGTTCGCGATCCGATCAGACGCCAAGGCCGCGACACGGTACTCTTAGTAGAGATGCCTCCAATTCTCAACGCGCAGTCCCTCACCAAGCAGTTCGGCGCCAAGCCCTTGTTCCACGACATTTCGCTTACCGTAGAAGACGGCGACCGGATCGGCCTGATCGGTCCCAACGGGGCGGGTAAGTCCACGCTGCTGGCCATTCTGGCCGGTCAGCTCGAACCGGACACGGGCGAGATGGCGGTGCGCCGTCAGGCCCGCGCCGCGTATGTGCCTCAGAACTCGGTCTTTGCCCCCGGCCTCAGCATCCGCCAGGTGCTGGAGCGGGCGCTGGCCGCCACGCATGTGAACGAGAACGAGCGCGAGGGCCGGCTGCGCGAACTCTCTGGCCGCGCCGGCTTCACCGACCTTCGCCCCGACGACGCAGACCTGTCGCTGGGAGCCCCAAACCTCAGCGCCGAGGCGGCCTCGCTCAGCGGCGGCTGGCGCAAGCGGCTGGCCATCACCGAGGCCCTGCTCGGCGAGCCGGAGGTGATGCTGCTGGACGAGCCCACCAACCACCTGGATTTGGCCGGCATCGAGTGGCTTGAGGCGCTGCTGGCCTCGTCCTCGTTCGCCGCCGTCACCGTCAGCCATGACCGATACTTCCTTGAATCCACATCCAGCGAAATCATCGAGCTGAATCGCGTCTATGCCGACGGCCTGCTGCGCGTGAAGGGCAACTTCAGCCACTTTCTCGAAGAGAAGGAAGCCTATCTCGACTCGCAAAGCCGCCAGCAGGATAGCCTGCGCAACCGCGTGAAGACAGAGATTGAATGGCTGCGGCGCGGTCCCAAGGCGCGTGCTGGCAAGTCCAAGGCGCGCATCGGCACGGCCCACGCCATGATCGGCAAACTGGCCGCGATGGATGAGCGCACCACGGTCAATACGACCGGAATCGACTTCGAAGCCAGCCATCGCAAGACCAAACGGCTGGTCGAGTTCAAGAATGTGGCCTGCGCGGTGCCCGCCAGCCCGGCTGAAAAGGCGGCGGAAAAACTCCATCCGGAGAGAGGCGGGGGTTTCAACCCCCGCATAGAGCCAGCGAATCGACCAGGGGCTTTAGCCCCGGAAGCTCGCCGCTTGTTCACCGGGCTCAACTTCATTCTTACCGCCGGCATGAAAGTGGGCCTGGTGGGCCCGAACGGCAGCGGCAAAACCACGCTGCTGCGACTGCTGCGGGGCGAGCTGGAACCGGCCGAGGGCACGATTCGCCGCGCGACGGCGCTGCGGCTCGTTTACTTCAGCCAGATGCGCGAGCTGGATGAGAGCCTCACGCTGCGCCGCGCGCTGGCGCCAGAGGGCGACTCGGTCATCCATCAGGGGCGGGTCGTGCATGTGGCCAGTTGGGCCGCGCGCTTCCTGTTTACCAGCGAGCAACTGAATCAGCCGGTCAGCAATCTGAGCGGCGGCGAGCGGGCGCGGGTGCTGATCGCCAAGCTGATGCTGGAGCCGGCCGACGTGCTGCTGCTCGACGAGCCGACCAACGATCTGGACATTCCGACGCTGGAAATCCTCGAAGACAATCTTCTGGATTTTCCCGGAGCGCTGGTCTTGGTGACGCACGACCGCTACCTGCTGAATCGGGTTTCCTCGACCGTGCTGGGCCTGGACGGACGCGGCCACGCCGGGCGCTTTGCCGACTACGGGCAGTGGGAAGACTGGATGGCGGAACAGGAAAAAGCCGCGCAACTCAAGCCGGAGCAGAAAACTAACTCCGCCAACTCCGCTAACTCGACTAACTCCGCCAACTCCGCTAGCACCGCTAACTCCGCCAAGAAAAAACTCTCCTACCTCGAAGCCCGTGAGTTTGCGGCCATTGAAAAGCACGTCGAAAAGTCCGATGCACGGCTGGCCAAGGCTCGCACCAGCATTGAGGACCCCGCGATTGCCTCCGACGCCGACGCCCTCCAGAAAGCGCTGAAGGAACTGGACGCGGCACAGCACGAAAGCGACACGCTCTACGCCCGCTGGGCGGAACTGACCGAGAAGGCGGGATAGAGCGGCTGCTCTGAAAGGCTTGCGGCCGCAGGTCAGGTGTTGGCTTGGCGGCCACTCGGGATGTATTAGGGCATAGCTTGCTGAAAAACGGATTGCGGCGAGGGCAGCTCGACGCCAGCTCCAGCGCGCCGCGACTGCTCCCAGGCGGACAATTCAGCATCAATCTCGCCGAGGAGCAATTGAATGCTATCCCGATCGCTGTTGTTCCCTGATAAGTTGGCGCTGAGGGTAAGTTCGCCATCGTACGAACTCATGGCAAGCTGGAAGTAAGGCTTGTACTTGATGGAGCCGCACAAGAAGGCGTCCCGCGGGCGCAGGCCGCCAAAGCAAATCCGGTTTGAGTCGAGGATGCCCACGTTCGTCATGCAGATGAGCGGATTTTTCAGCTTCGACCTCAACAGGCGATTGGCCGTTTGATCTCCCAATACCCGATACATCAGATCGAGCTTGATGAATCCATTGAGGCCAAGGTTGCTGCTTTTCTTCTTGTCCATGGCAGCCTTCGCCCGGCCAAGCGTCGCCTCGAAGCGCTCCTCGGGCCTGCACTCCAACTGCGTGAGCACCGTTGAAGCAAGATTGGTCAGCGCGGCGCTATCTTCGGTTCGCCCAAGATAGCGGCGCATATCCACCATGACCGGAATCTGGAGTACCGCGCCAGGGCTCAGGGCGAGCCTCTGAAAAAGAGAGCGGTAAAAGGCGGTCAGCAGAAGATCGTTCAGAGTCGCCCCTTCGGCCCTGCCAAAGTCCTTGAGCGCCGCGGTTCTCTCACGCTCCAGCTTGCGAGTAAGAATGAAGGGCCGCGCGTCTGCCTGATCGCTCAGCGGAAACCGGACGCTGCCAGTGAGGTTATTCTCATCGCTTTGCAGGAGCATGGATTTGAGCTTCACGCCCAGGCCAAAGTGCTTGAGCACGCGGCGCATACTCCTGTCTCCGCTGATCGCGCTGGGCCGATACCCCGGTTCCGTTATCAGCCTCGAATAGATTGCGCAGAGGTAATAGAGGTACCTCTTGAAGTCCGCCGCATCGCAGACCATGTGGTTCATCTTCAATGCAACGGCAAATGAGGCCGCGTTGAAAGTGCAAAGCCGGATTTGGGGGCCGATGCCTTCATCGACGCGGGATACGACGAAATCATTGAATTCCATCTCCGTCCGCGCGATGACGAATGCCCGGTCCAATTCTTTGGGATCGAGGCTCGTCCAGCGCGGCTTTGCGCCCTCAATGAAGCGGGCGCCCAGGATGGGAATAGCCTCAATCGAGGCGATAACCGCTTCCTTCAGAATTTTCTCGTTAAGGCCATGCTCGAACTGCAGGACGCAATGCAACTGGTGGTCATTGAACCCGTTTCTTTCGAATAAGAATTGGATCTGGTCGAATACTTCCGCGCGGTAATCCACTCGCTGCAACTCCCTTGGTTCGCGAAGATTGATCTGTCTCAAAACTGTCTATTATCTACCACCGCCCGCATCCATGCCGGAATCCTCTGAATGACGGGCAAACCGGAGACTGACGCGCCGCCAGCCTGCTCGGCCGTTTCCCCGAAGATAACGCCATCCGCTATAATCTGCACGCGAAGGGACTTTCACGATGCGGATTAAATCGATGCGGATGATGCGGTTTGTGTTTATCGCTCTGGCTGGATTTCTGGCTTGCTCCAGGTGGCTGTATGCGGCTTCGGAGCCGGTTAACCCTCATGCCACGCCTGAGGCGCGCGCGCTGCTCGCCTATCTGGATTCGATCTCCGGCCAGGCGACAATCGCCGGGCAGCACAACTATCCCAACGTGGGCGCGCGCTGGACCGACATGGCCTACGACCTGACGGGCAAGTATCCGGGCCTGTTTGGAGGCGATTTCGGTTTTTCCGGCGGCGAGGACAAGGACTCCGTGCTCGGGCGGCCTGCCATGATCGAAGAAGTCAAGCGGCAGTACCGGAACGGCGCTGTGATCACGCTGACCTGGCACGAGGTGCGGCCCATCGACGATGAGCCGGTCACCTTCAAAGGCAGCGTGCAGAATCACCTGACCGACGCCGAGTGGAAGGAACTGCTCACCCCCGGCAGCCCGCTGAATCAGCGCTGGCAAGCGCAGGTGGACGTGGTTGCAGGCTACCTGCAGCAACTGCGCGACGCCCATGTGCCGGTGCTCTTCCGGCCCTATCACGAAATGAATGGCAGCTGGTTCTGGTGGGGCGGACGCCCTGGCAAGGACGGCTCCGCCGCGCTCTATCGCCAGCTCTACGACCGCTTCGTCAACGTGCATCATCTGGACAACCTGTTGTGGGCGTGGAATGTGAACGCGCCGAACGGCAGCAATGCCGGAGTGATCGAAGCCTACTATCCGGGCCCGCAGGTTGCCGATCTGCTCACCATCGACATCTACGGCGAGTTCAAGCAGGAGTACTACACGGAGATGCTCGCGCTGGCCGGCGACAAGCCCATTGCGCTGGGCGAGGTTGGCAAATTGCCCAGTCCGGAGGTTTTCCAAACGCAGCCGCGGTGGACATATTTCATGGATTGGAGCGAGATTATCCAGAGAGGCAACCCGCTCGAACTGGTCAATGCCGTCTATCACGCGCCGCAGGTTCTGACTCGCGACGATCCGCGGCTGGCCGGGCCGCTGGCGGCGATCCGCAAGGCCACAGCAGAGCGCCTCGGCGCTGCGCCTGAGGCCGCTCCCGCCGCAAACCCGGCTCCGGCGCAGTGAATCGGTTCAAAGAGCCGCCGGAAATAGCCCTGCCATGGAGTTACCGCATGATAATAAGGTAAGTTCACGGTGAAGCGGGAGAATTCCATGGCAAGCTCGGTGAAGGTTCTGATTGTCGAAGACGAGCCCAACGCGCTGATGGGGCTCGCGGAACTGATCTCCGGCTGGGGATATCAGACCGAGACCGCGCAAGACGGCGTTGAAGGCTGGGAGAAGGCGCTGGCCTGGAATCCGGCGATTGTGGTCAGCGACCTGAAGATGCCGCGGCTGGACGGCATCGGCCTGCTGACCAAGCTGACCGAAGAAGGCTCCAGCCTGAGCTCCAGTCCAGCCGTGGTGGTGCTCACCGCCATGGGCTCCATTCAATTGGCCGTGGAGGCCATGAAGCTGGGGGCCTACGACTTTTTGCAGAAGCCGGTGGACGCCACGCGGCTCAAAACCATTCTGGCCAATGCCACGCGGCAGCGCGAGACCGCCATCGAGTTGGAAGTGGCGCGGCGGCGGCTGCGCGAAACCGGCGTGCTGGGCTCGATGGTGGGCAACTCCCAGCCGATGCGCGAAATCTTTGGCCTGATCGAGCAGATTGCGCCCTCCAACGTTTCGGTGCTGATTACCGGCGAGAGCGGTACGGGCAAGGAACTGGTGGCACGGACGCTGCACGATCTGAGTCCGCGCAAATCACGGCCGTTTGTCGCGGTCAATTGCGCCGCGATTCCCGAAACGCTGATCGAGAGCGAAATCTTTGGCCACGAAAAGGGCGCCTTCACGGGCGCGGTGGAGCGGCGGGCGGGCTGCTTCGAGCTGGCTCACGGCGGCACGCTGCTGCTGGACGAAATCGGCGAAATGCCTACGGCGACACAGACTACGCTTCTGCGGGTGCTGGAAGAGCGCAAGCTGCGGCGGCTGGGCGCGCGCACCGAGCAGGAAGTGGATGTGCGCGTGCTGGCCGCCACCAACCGCGACCCCGCGGAGGCTGTCGCCAAGGGCGATTTGCGGGCTGACCTTTACTACCGGCTGAACGTCTTCCACATTCATATGCCGCCCCTGCGCGAGCATCTTGAGGATCTGCCGGCGATGGCCGAGGCGATGCTGACCGAGATGAATCAGAAGCATGGACGGCGCGTCTCCGGGCTGACGCCGTCGATGCTGGAGCGGCTGCTGGCCTACGACTGGCCGGGGAATGGCCGCGAGCTGCGCAACACCATCGAGCGGGCGGTGATTCTCTGCGCCGATGGAGCGCCGCTTGATGCCGGGCACCTGTCCGCGGGCTTCGGCAAATCGAAAAGTCAAGCCGTGCAGTCCTTCGATGCCAGCATGATTCCGGTGCGCGTCGGCTCGACCGTGGGTGAGGGTGAGCGGCTGCTGATTCTGCGCACGCTGGAAGCCACCGGGCAGAACAGGACACGCGCGGCTGAGATTCTGGGCGTGAGCCTGAAGACTCTGCACAACAAGCTCAAGGAGTACGGACGCGAGCGGGAGAATTTGGCATAGTTGGAGGATCGCAGGCAGATGGAAAGCTCACCGATGGTAGCCCGAGTCTACAGATTGAACTGGCGGGGATGGGCCTTTCCTCTCTTTGTTCTCGCAATAGGCTTATGTCAAACGGTTGGATACTATACCGAGGCTCTCCACCGGAGTCGTTATGGCCCTGTGGTCGACGTGGTCGGAGGTTTTGGTCTATTGGCAGGCGGGTTCATTCTCACAATATCGGCCTTTAGCAGCAAGCTGATTCTCTCGGATGACGCCATCGAAGTACGTGACTTCTTCTCTACGAATCGGCTGCTTTTCAGCGAGATTCGCGGACAGCGCGAGAGAGATTGCATTGGCCTGACTGGTTTCGAGAGGGTTGACATGGCTCTGACAAATATCGCAAGTACCTGGAAGCTGGAGCCGAAAAACGACGGCGCGCGCGCAATCGAAATCAGAAATGTTTTTGCCTTTGACGATGCCTTCTACGAGTGGTTCAATCAGATTCCCGATCTTGACGAAGAAGACGAAACTACCCCATGCGCCTGAAAACCAAACTCGTTCTGGCTATCACGGCTCTGGTGTTTTTCATTGCCGGGCTGCTTTCGCTGGTCTATGTGAGCCAGTTGCTCCATGCGGCCGTGCAGCAGTCCTACGACACCAACCGCATGGTGGCCAACCAGGTGCAGTTTGCGCTGCGCAACGCCCTGGAAAACGGACTCAAGAACCAGAATGTCGATCCCAACGATCCGGCCCAGCTGCGCAAGCTGGCGGCCGCCGCAGTGCGCGACGACGAGACGCTGCAGGCGGTGATCGATTCGGTAAATCGCTACTCGCTCACGGTTTATGACATCAACATCGGCGACAAGCAGCAGAGCACGCTGCTGAGCACCAATCCCGAAAACCAGGACAAGCCGGTGCCCGCGCGCCCCAACTTCCAGCAGCTTCTGGACGCCAATCCTGTCGAATTGATGCATGAGGTCTTCGGCCCGCCACTGGTTTATGAAGTGGTGGTTCCGCTGGAGCGCAATGGCGCGCCGTTCGCCACCGTGCATGTGGGCGTGCGCACCACGTTTCTGGGCGCAGTCTACAAGCCATGGCTGACCGAGGCCCTGACGCTGATGGGCTTTGCGCTGCTCACCGCGCTGGTGGCGGCATTCGTTCTGAGCAACCTGGCGCTGCGTCCTCTGGAAGACATCAGTCTGCAGCTCGACTACTGGACCGCGGCCAGCGAAGCGACAGAAGAAGAGGAAGAGGCGCCTGAGCAGGATACGGCCGCCCAGGTCTCCAACAAGATCGAGATGATCGGCCAGCGCATGCGCAACGTGGAAGAAGTCTTCTCCACGTTGAAAGAAAACATGGACCAGATTCTCTCCAAGCTTCAGGACGGCATCCTGCTCTTCACAGAGGATGGGCGGGCGGTGCTGGTTTCGGAGGCGGCGCGGCGCTTACTGAACGTGGAAAGAGGCAGTCTGCTGGGCCAGAATCCAGCGGAAATTTTCGACAGATCAACGATATTGGGAAGAACCCTGCTCAATGCCTTCGAAGCGGGCAAGACGCTGGTAAAAAAAGAGATTGTTACCGAAACCTGGCGGCGGATTGAAGTCTCACTGGACTTCATCCACGACAACCAGACGCAACAGGGATTGGGCGCGCTGGTTACGCTGCATGACCTGGAGTCGGTTGAAGAGATTGAGTCGGAGCTGGAACTTTCGCGGCGCATGGCGGCCATCGGCCGGCTCACCTCCGGCGTAGGCCACGAGGTCAAAAACCCCATCAACGCCATTGTGGTGCACCTGGAGCTGCTGAAGACCAAACTGGGCGCGGCCAGCGCTCCGGCGCTCCGCCACCTGGAAGTGATCGACGCGGAGATTCATCGTCTGGACCGGGTGGTGCAGACCCTGGTGGACTTCTCCCGCCCAGTGGAGTTGCAACTGCGCGAACAAGATCTGCGTCCGGTCATCAACGACGTGCTGACGCTGGCTGCGGAAGAGCTTTCGACGCACAGTGTAATCCTGATCAGCCACTTGCCGTCCGAGCCTCTGGTAGCCAATATCGATGCGGACTTGCTGAAGCAGGCCGTTCTGAATGTCATTCAGAACGGCGCGCAGTCCATGGATATGGGCGGCATACTGAGAGTTGTTCTGGAGGAAGACAGGAAAACCGCGGTGCTGCGCGTTTCCGATGAGGGCCCGGGCATCCCGGAAGAAATCCGGGAAAAGATCTTCGACCTCTATTTCACGACCAAGAGCGGAGGCAGCGGAATCGGTCTGGCGATGACTTACCGGATTCTGCAGTTCCACCATGGGAGCGTCGAAGTAGAATCAGAAGAGGGCCGTGGCACAGAGTTCCTGTTGCGAATTCCTCTAGCCGCCGCGGAATGGGGACGCCGGCATCCTCAGCTGGCAAGCAGGTCCAGCGAGAAGGGGATTGCGGAATGAAGTTTGCTGCCAGAAGTGTCGCGTGGTTGCTGCCGTTGCTGCTGGCGGGGTGCTTTCACAAGACCAGTCCACAGGTTCAGCCTCTTGCGCCGCCCATTGAGGACGTGCCTCCGCCCAAGCCCGTGCCATCGCCCACCGATCTTCCTCCTCCGGTGGTGACGATTCCCAATCAGACTCCCGCGGCCGAGGCCAACACGCAGCCCAAGGAAACGCCCAAGCCGCCGGTCAGGCACAAGAAGCCCCCGGCCAGCAACACGCAGCAGGCGGCCAATGGGAACGCTGGCGTGAGCGCTATCGGCCAGCTCTCGTCGGGCGACGTTTCCGACCTGCGGCAACAGACATTGAACTCCATCACAGCCACGGAGCGCGGCATGAGTGGCCTTGGCCGCAAACTCAACGATCAGGAGCAGAAGACCGCCATGCAGATCAGGGAGTTCCTGAAACAGGCACGGGCTGCGCTCAACTCCGGCGACGTGGATGGAGCGCATACGCTGGCAGTCAAAGCCAATGTGCTGCTGGGCGAGCTGAGCCAGTAGGAGACACAGTGGTCAGTGGTCAGTGAATAGCAAATAGCCGGAAAACGCTGTCTGACTTTTGATTCTCCATTCGCGGAAAAAGTCAGCGAGTCAACAATTTCCTCGACGATAAGCCCTTTGCACTGTATGGACGGGCGACGCTTCTTCTGTCCACTGTCCACTGCTCACCGTTCACTGTCCACTGTTCCCTAGTCCCTTGTCCCTATTCCCTGTCTCTCTTACCGCTCTCCCCAGCTGAGCTTGCTGCGCAGCGCCTCAAAGAATCCGCTATCGCTGATCCGGATCAGGTTCACGGTGTAGGCGGACTTCCGGCAGCGGACCTCGTCGCCCAGGAGCAACTCAACGACCTTCTGGCCATCCACAGTGAGCGCCGCCGAGTTTGCAACCCCCTCCACCCGGACAGTGAGCGAGGCATCGCCGCGGACGACGATGGGCCGGAGCGTGAGCAGATGCGGGCAGATGGGCGTGACCACCAGCGCGTCCACGTCCGGCGTCAGGATGGGACCGTTGGCTGCCAGCGTATAGGCCGTGGAGCCGGTGGGAGTGGAGACAATCACGCCATCGGCGCGGAAGCGGGCCACGCGCTTGCCTTCCAGTTCGATGGCGAAGTCGCCCATGCGGGCAATGTCGCCCTTCGAGACAACCACCTCGTTCAGAGCCTCGTAGCTGGAGCGCAGCGCGCCCGCGCGCCACAGCTCGGCGTGCAGCATGACGCGGGCATCTCTGTCGTAGCAGCCGACGCACCAGCCTTCCAGCGTCGAATAGAGATCGGCCAGGCGAACCTCGGTCAAAAAACCGAGAAAACCCAGGTTCACGCTGAGAATGGGCGTGCCGGTCGCGGCAAAGATGCGCGCAACGGAGAGCAGCGTGCCGTCGCCGCCCAGAACAATCACAAGTCCCGGCGCCTTCTCGGGCATGGCCGCGCGATCGATGGCCGGCGCAGTCGCGGTGTAGCGCCCGCCTTCTTGGTCAATGAACGGATCGTAGTCGTGCTGGCGCAGCCAGGCAATCAGCTCCGGCAGCAGCTGGGCCAGCTCTTCCTTCTGCGATTTGCAGACAATCGCTACGCGAATCATGGCTTCCAGTGTACAGGAGAGAGACCTCTGATTGGTCCACAGCGGCATAGCGAAACCACAGAAGGCGTATCTCGGAAGCATTCCCATCAAGTGGCTTTTCCTCTCCGGGGTCCCCGGCGAGCGATTTCTGCTCGTTGGGGTGGAAATAAAGCCGCACTGGAGACTCTTAACAGGGCCACATCTACTGTAGTTTCGCTCCAGGAGGAACGATTCGAATGAGCGATTTACAATCCAGGGAAGATACGATATCCTAGCGAATCTATCCAGCAGCATTTTATGCGCAGCCGGCGTGAATCAGATCGCGCGGGAATTCCACGCGTCCACGCCGCCGCGCGAGGCATACGACTGAGGAAGGATGGTCAATTGTCAAACAAGGATGAGACTTCATCAAGAATCGATGCGCTGCGATTTCCACTCATTCTCGGCGTGGCTTTCATTCACGGCGCTTCGGTCCTCCATACCTCTCAAGGATCCGTGGATGTCATGCGCACCAATATTGCCTGGGTTGACTTCATCGTCAATATTTCTCAATATATTGCGGACGTTTCCACGCCCTTGTTCTTTGCAATCTCAGGCTATCTGTTCTTTTGGGGCGGGTGGTCGCGGGAAAAATATGCCGGTAAACTCAAAAGACGGTTCCATACTCTTCTAATCCCCTATCTTTTTTGGAGTCTTGCGATTTTCGCGGTTTTGGCGGTCGCGGAAAGCATTCCTCAAACGAAGACGTACTTTGCCGACGCGACCTGGCCGGCAATACATTCCCTTTCCTTCTTCGGGGCTATCAATACTCTGCTGGGAATCACAGGGATCTATCCTTTACTGCATCCCTTCTGGTTCATCAGAGATCTCATGGCTCTTGTCGTTCTTGCCCCCGCGATCCATCTTCTTGTCCACAATAAGTGGGGAAAGCTATTTCTGATTGCTATCTTCTGCATATGGTATGCCGTAATGTGGCCGCTCATGGCATGGCCCGTGCCATGGCCAGGCGCGGTTGCCCTCTGCTTCTTCTGCATGGGAGCTTATCTCTCTCAACAAAAAGAGGGCCTTGCGTATCTGGACAGAATCGGCCCGTGGGCGAGTCTTCTGTTTCTTGCTGGCGCAATTCTGAATTACGCTTTTCCGAGCAGCCTGGCGCATGTTAACCACGCGCTGATCATTACCGCCGGAGCGGCGAGTTTGTGGTGGATGATCGGGTTAATCATCAGAAGCGCCGCCTTGAAGGCCTTTCTCGCAGGATTGAGCGGCGACGTCTTCTTCGTTTTTGCGACGCATCAGCCATTGATGGCGGTTGTTCGCAAGATTGCATACAAGCTGTTTTCGCCAACCAGCGGGGCTGCAATCCTGACTCTGTATTTTTTGATCCCAATATGCCTTGTCGCGCTCCTCGTGGCGCTCAGTCGCTGTTTGCTGAAGATCATGCCGTCTTTCATCGGCTTTATAACCGGAAATCCTTATCGGACCTACAAGCAACGCGTCTGAATCGCGTTCAGGCGCAGTCGTCTGCATAGGCACATAAAGAAGGCCTCGCCGGCACGGAAGTCAACAACCCGCTCGTGCAAGCGAGATTCAGACTCCGGGCCGGCGAGCATAAAGCAGAAACTCGCGATTGCCCTCCATGCCGGTAATCGGCGATGGAATTGTCTCGACGACCTTCCAGCCCAGGGAGCAGACACAATCGGCCACTTTGCCGACGGCCAGCTTGTGCGCCTCGGGGTCGCGGACGATGCCCCCCTTGCCCACGTGTCCGCGCCCGGCCTCAAACTGCGGCTTGACCAGGATGACGGCTTCGCTCAGATGCGGCGCGGCATTGAAGACCGGCGCCAGCAGCAGCGTAGCGGAAATGAAGGCAACGTCCATCACCAACAGCGTGAGTTCAGCGCCGCCCTCCCCGGTAGCCAGCGCTCCCGGCTCGAGCAGCCGCGCGTTGGTTCGCTCAACAAGACGGACGCGCGGGTCGTTGCGCAGTTTCATGGCGATCTGGCCGAAGCCAGTATCGACAGCGGTGACGCGCGCGGCTCCGTGCTGCAAGAGGCAATCGGTAAACCCGCCCGTCGAGGCGCCCACGTCCAGGCAGGCGCGGCCCTGGACGGCGATGGGCCAGTGTTCCAGCGCCGCGGCCAGCTTGAGCCCTCCGCGGCTCACGTAGGGCTGCTCTGCGCCCAGCAGGCGGATGGGAGCATCGGCGGGGACAGCCGTGCCCGGCTTTTCCACTTTCTGTTCGCCGACCAGAACCCGGCCTTCAAGGATGAGCGCCTGCGCGCGCGTCCGGCTGGAAACCAGCCCCCGCTCGACCAGCAGAAGGTCCACGCGCATCTTTTTGCCGCCAGCCATCTCTAGAGAGGTTCTCCAATCCATGTGCGCTAACCGTCATCATATAGAATGGCTTTTTCTTGAGGAAAAGCCACTCGGCATCATTCTTCGGACTGCGCTGTAATTCTGAATTTGCTCTGAAACAGCAGCGCAGCTTTCGAATCGAGCGCGAAAACAGCCAAAGAAGCTTTCCCTCGCGGAAAAAACTCTTTGGCTGTCTTGATCCTCATCGCACTCAACAAATGCCCTACGGCTGCTTCTGGCATGCCTCGATCGTGAGTGAACTGTCTGCCAGTTCACTGGGCGGCAGGTTACAAGGCTGGCCGTAACCGGGCCTCCGACTCACGGTGTTACTGTTCCCGCTCACGGCGTTCTGGGTACTCACGCGCACATCCACGATATTGCCCACGACCGGTTGCGTTGCGTCAACGATGTCCTCATCGGTACGAATGATGGTGAGAACGTTGCTGTCGGGCGAGGCCACGTAGACCTTCCCGTAACTGGAATTCTGCGTAGAAGCCACGGTGCGCGGATGGCCGGTGACGGGCAGCGCCTTCAGGAACGTGTGGCTGCTCAGGTTCACGATGCTCACGGTCTGGCCGGCCTGATTGGCTGTGTAGGCGCGGCTTCCGTCGTAGAGAACGGTCACGCTGGCGGGATTCGTGCCCACCGGAACCGTATAGGTGGTTCCGAAGTTCGGGCTGTCATTGCCGTATTCATCCAGACTCACGTCGATGATGCTGATCGTGCCGCCGTCATAGTCTGCCACCACCAACAGGTTCATGGCGGCGTTGTACTCGGCATAGACCGGACCAGCTTTCGCGATCAACCCGCCGTCAGCAGGCAAACTGCAGGTCGGGTCAGAGGTGAAATTGCAATTTGTGGGAGCATTGGTGGCATTCAGCGCAGCCTGAGAAAGCGGCAGGGTGGGATGGCAGGACACTGTCCGGCCGGTGTGGCTATCAACAAATGAATTGCAGGAGTTCAGCGTGCCGTACTGGGCGTTGATCACCGAGACGGTGTCGCTGCCCCGGTTGAGCACAAAGAGCCGCTGGGCATCGCCGCTCTCGACGGCGTAAACCGGACACTTCCCCAAGGGAATCTGACTGGAAACCGTGTCTGTGGAAGTTTCGATAGCAGCCGCCTCGCCGATGGGGCCCGTCGTGGGCGAAACATTACACTGCACGGGGCTGGAAATATTGCCCCCCTGGCTGTTTCCCTGACTGATGCCGAAGTCGCGCTGGCCGATGCCGCCAAGACCGACAATAAGCACCGGCGTAGGCGCCAGCGGAATGGAGCGCAAAAAGGTCTCCGGACTCCCGCCGAAAGCGTCGGCAACGTTCCCGTAGAGGTCGGCAGCCCACAGTCCGCCTAACGACATAAACAAGTTCAAGGGCTGTGCTTTACTAAGCAGCGTGGTGACACTCACCTGGTTATCCTGCAGCGTTCTGGAAACAGGAAAAGTCGATATAGTACCGTCGCTATTGATGGTGTAGCCCGCGCTGCCAAGTGAATCCAAAGCAAGTGTGGTCGGGCCGGTACCGATGGAAGCCTCCGCCATTACCGTATCGCCAGAGTAGTCGATGATTGTGGCGATGCCTGCCACGGCGGGCGAAGGGGCTGAAACCACTACCGCATACGACGCCGGCTGCGCGGCAGGCCCAGTGGAGGTAATGGTCGTCACCGTCGGCCGGTAGTTGTTGCCGCAACCGGCAACCAAGACAGCAGCCGCAAGGGCCGCACCTACCTGAACCAACCGCACATGCGCCTGGCCAAAATTCATGCGAAAAGACCTCATTCAGTTGTTTCCTGCTTACCCCGTGATTGTAAATCAGAGGGCCGCGATATGAGATTTGACACGACTTCCATGAACTCCGCAAAAAGTTCAAGGCAGAAAACGCCTCTGGCCTTTGCTGCGGGAATCTCCCTGGATCTGGCGTCCTCGCCGCGAAAACCGTGGACAGTTCTTAGACGCGGCAAGAGCGGGCAGGGGTAGCCGCGAAAGCACACCCCCTGCTCGTTTCATTCTTTCATATGCGCATGACGTACCAAGCTCATGCGCCAATGATCAATGCCCGGCAATTTCCACAATTCCGCTATCCGGCCCGCTCCAGGCGGAATCGCCCTGATGCGTCAGCGTCTGCCCTGCGTCATCCCAGTGCAGCCGCGTCACGCTGCCCGCGCCCTTCTCGTAGGCGTAGGTCTGGCCGTCGTCGGAAAACAGTGTAAAGGCGCCATCCGCGCCGGGATAGACGCGCACCTTCTCAATGGCTTGCGTCTGATGGGTACTCTCGACCGCCGCGCCCAGCGGCACAATCGAGCCCGCCCGCACAAACAGCGGAATCGTATCGATGGGCGCGGCCACGGTCACGGTCTGGCCGCCCTTCACGCGTTCATTTGTCCAGAAGTTGTACCAGTCGGCTCCGGCGGGCAGGTAAACCTGCCGGGTGGTTGCTCCCTGCTCGGTAACCGGAGCCACCAGAAACGCAGGCCCAAGCATGTACTCGTCGCGCAGGTCGGTCACCTTCGGGTCGTTCGGGAAGTCCAGCGGCAGGGCGCGCATGAACGGCGCTCCGGTCTTCCAGGTCTGATAACCGAGCGAGTAGATGTAAGGCATCAGCTGGTAGCGCAGGCGCAGGTACTTCTCCAGAATCGGCTCGGCCTCGTGGCCATAGGACCACACCTCGTTGGTTGGACGGCTGCCGTGTGTGCGGAAGATGGGCAGGAAGGCAGCGTACTGGAACCAGCGGGTGTAGAGCTCCGGATAGTCGTCGTAGCCGCCCACATTCGCGCGGGCATCGGACGGGTCAAGCAGCGGCTTGTGCGCCGGATGATGCACTGCGGGCAGATACTGCCAGCCGCCAGTGTCGTTGGACCAGTAGGTCATCCCGGAGGCCGCGAAGTCCAGGCCGGTGGGAATCTGACGCCGGAAGGTGTCCCAGGTCGGATCAATGTCAGACGACCAGAAGATGGTCCCGTTCCTCTGCGCGCCCAGGTAGGCGTCGCGGGAAAGAGTCAGCGCCCTCCGCTCCGGCTGGTCCTTGCGGAAACCGTCATAGAGCGCCCCGGTGTGAACCAACGGATACACGTTAAAGTATTGCGTCCCTGGGCCAATGTGGAAGTAAGCGCCGTTCGGGGGCAGATCGGGCTCGGTCTCGTCGGCCCACAGGGAGTCAAAGCCCTGGCTGATGATGTCCTCGCGGAGTGTCTTCCAGTACCACTTCGCAGCATCGGGATTGGTGGTGTCAATGTCCGACCCGGCGCGGTCGTAAGGCAACCCATCAACGGGCGTGCCGTCGGCATAGTGGATCAACCAGCCCTTCTTCAGCAGTTCGTCATAGTAGCGGTCTGCGGGCACAAACCGCGGCCAGACGCTGATCATCGTCTCGAAGCCCATCTCGTGCAGCTTCTTGTTCATGGCCGCGGGATCGGGCCAGAACCTGGAATCGAAGTCGAACTGGCCCATCTTGGTGAAATAGAACCAGTCCACCACCAGCACGCTGGCTGGCAAATGGCGGTCCCGGTAGCCCTGGGCAACGTCCAGCAACTCCTTCTGGCTTGCGTAGCGCTGCTTGCACTGGATATAGCCATAGGCCGCCTTGGGCAGCATCGGCGTGGGGCCGGTCAGCAGCTTGTAGCCCGCATAAATCTCGTCCGCCGTGGCGCCGGCAATCACGAAGAAGGAAACGCGGTCGCCCACCTGGGAGGTCCACTTTGTCTTCTCGTTGAAGCCGGGCTCGATGGTGGTCTTCGATGGATTGTCCCAGACCAGGCCGTAGCCCTTGTTGGTGACCAGGAAAGGCACGCAGGTGCTGGCTCCAGCCGAAGCAAGGTAGTCCTGCCAGCAGCGAACCACATGGCCGCGATGATCCAGGAAGCCTTCCTGGTTCTGGCCCAGGCCGTAGTAGTGCTCGTCGTCCGGCGAAATGAAGGTCGCGCCGACGGTGAAAAATTCCGGGTCCGTGGCGCGGCGGTCGTGCAGCGGTTCTGCTGTGCCGTCCTTCTGATTGAGAATCGCCTGCATCCAGCCGGTCAGCTCCAGCAGCGTCTTGCCCTCCGGCGTGCGCAGCGTGATGTGCGCGCCCGGAGCCGAGCCGATGAAATAGGCGGCGCTATCGTCATAAGGCGCGCCCTGCGGGCGGTCCACAGTGGCCACAATGCGATCCGACTTGTAAATGTCGGCCCGCTGCGTCTGGCTGACGTTCCAGCCGGCGGCGTTCGCCGAGGCTACAAAGCCAAATCCCGGCGCGGCCACGGCAGGGTCGTGCTTCAGGCTGAGCGTGACGCGCAGGATGTTGGGCGCATACGGCTCCAGCACAATGGTTTCGCCCTTGCGGTCGAGTTCGAGGCGCTGGCTGGGAGATTGCGCCGGAAGACTGGCTGCGGTGAGAGCGATTCCGGCAAAAACTGCGAGAACGGATGTAAACCTTTCCATCGAAAGCTCCATGAATGATGCCTGCGCGTTGAAAAACGCCGCGAAGATGAGTGTAAACCGACGCACCCTGGGTTGGCAGTGAAAATGAAAAGGAGGTGGATACAGTCTTTTCCAATCCAAAGATGAGCCTGAAGGAAGCGAAGGGTAGGCGAAGCGGGTTTTGTCCTTTCGGGATTTGAATTCGATTCATGCTAGCAGTCGGGGCGGAGGGAATGTGGGA
>Ga0255348_1000033_pt1 | contig 75458 bp, 71 predicted proteins | sample CBST25v5metaG_FD_189945 | JGI IMG/M metagenome (GOLD analysis project Ga0255348, IMG submission 189945) | Peat soil microbial communities from Stordalen Mire, Sweden - C.B.S.T-25.v5 | ecosystem: Environmental > Terrestrial > Soil > Wetlands > Peat | place: Sweden: Norrbotten County, Stordalen... | reverse complement strand
AGAGAAGCAGTCTCGGCCAGCTAGGGTATAACTTCAGTACGTTCGTTCCAAACAATGAGAAACGACATTGCGGGCAGGCTCAAAATGAGTCTGCCCGCACTGTTTTATGGAGCTATTTCGGCAGCGGCGCCGAGCCGGTAATTGTAAATCCGGCTTCGGATTTGGCTTTGGTTTCCTGGGGCTGCGCGCCGCCGAGGCTTAAGGTGTATTTGCCAGGCAGAATCGAGCGATTGCCCTGGTTGTCCACGCTCGACAGCGAACGCAGATCGAGGGTGATCGTCACTTCGCGGCTAACTCCCGCGTCGAGATGAACTCGCTCGAAGCCAACCAGAGAATGGATCGGGCCATCGGGCTGCGGCGTTTTGAGGTAGGCCTCCACGACTTCGTCGCCGGAGACGGCGCTGGCGTTGGTGACCGTGACGGTTGCGGCGAGCGGCTCGCCAGCCTTCAGCGTCTCGGCCGAAAGCTTGATGGGACCGTACTGGAAGCTCGAATAGCTGAGGCCGTAACCGAAGCCCCAGAGCGGCTTGCCAGTAAAGTAGCGGTAAGTGCGTCCCTTCAGGCTGTAGTCGGTAAACGCCGGCAGCCCGTCCAGGCTTGCATAAAACGTAACAGGCAAGCGACCGGCAGGATTGTTGAGGCCGGCTAGGGTGCGTGCCACGGCCTCTCCGCCCGCAACGCCTGGATACCACGCTTCAAGGACGGCATCGGCATGCGCGTTGGCCCAGTTGAGCGCAACGGCGCTGCCGCTCTGAAGAACCACGACGAGTGGCTTGCCCGTCGCGGCCACGGCTTCCAAGAGTTTTTGCTGCGGCGCGGGCAGGTCAAGGCTGGTGCGATCGCCGCCGTAAAAGCCATCGATCTTGATATTCAACTCCTCGCCTTCGAGTTGCGGCGAGAGGCCCACGAAGGCAACGACAACATCTGCCTCTTTGGCGCGGGCCACAGCTTCGTCAAGTTGGCCTTGGGCTGGCGCTTCCCACTTGAGGGTGAGACCGCCGCCTGCAGGATCGCCCGCGTGCGAATACTCCAGACAGAAGTCGTGCGGCTTGGTATCGCTGAAGTCGATCGGAATAACGGGTGCTTTGGCAGAGTGCATGAAGGGAGGAGCGGTGGGCGATGCACCAGGCGCGGCTTTGGACTCGCCACTCTGACGCAGACTGCCTTCGGAGAGCACCTTGCCATCGAGAATGAATCGGTAGCTTTCAATGGGCGAGTATGGGAAGCTGCCACTTTGTTCAAGAGTAAAAACGTAATGCCCCGAAGCTGGGACAGAGAGAGCGCCGCTCCAGCGAACGGAGTAGTTATGGGTAGCCAACTGGGGCACGGGCTGGGCGTTCTCCCAATCGGTCTGGATCGCGAGCTGGGTGAGCGTGGCGACCGGGCGGCCAGTCCAATCCGAAGTGGCGAAGAATTCCGTCTTGAGCCCAGGGCCAAACGCCGTGCGAGGAACAGGCACGCCAACACCGGCCGCGAGGGTCGAGCCCTGCGCGTAAAGGATGTGCGAACTTTGGAACTGCCGCAACAGGCCGTCAAGCGGCGTGACCGGCTGCCAGGGCGTGCCAACGTAGTTACCCAGAATCGACGGCAACAGGTCCGCCGTGGGACCGATCACTGCTATGTGTTCTGGCGCGCTCTTGAAGGGCAGAATACCCGAGTTCTTCAGCAAAACAATACTTTCTTCGGCGGCCTTCAGCGCGATCTGGCGATTCTGCGAAGAGGCGACCACAGAAAAGGGAATTTCATCCAGCGAACTAGAGCCTTGCGGATCAAAGATTCCAAGCTGGAAGCGTGCTGTGTAAAGCCGCTCGGCAGCCTGGGTCACCAGCTCTTCCGAAACGAGTCTTTTGCGAACGGCATCAGCCAATGTGTTGAAGCCTGGATTCCAAGTGCTGCAGGAAAGATCCGTTCCGGCCTGAACAGCAAGCACGGCGGAGTGGGGGATATCCGGAGTTTTCTTGTGCCCCTCGTTGATGTCGACAATGGCAGCGCAATCGGAAACGACGAAGCCCTTGAAGCCCCAGGCTTCGCGCAGATGCTCTTTGAGCAACATCTTGTTGGTGCAGGCCGGCCATCCGTCAATGGAGTTATAGGCGCACATCACCGACTGCACATGGCCTTCGGTGACAGTGGCACGGAATGCCGGCAAATAAGTCTCTTCCAGGTCGCGCGGGCTGGCTTCGACGTTGAAGCGGTGACGCAGGGGCTCTGGGCCGCTATGCACCGCAAAGTGCTTGCTGGTGGCCACGGCGCGGAGATGATTCAGGTCGTTTCCCTGTACGCCGTTGACAAAGGCAACGCCCAGTCTGGAGGTGAGAAACGGATCCTCGCCATACGTCTCCTGGCCGCGTCCCCAGCGGGGATCGCGAAAGATGTTGATATTGGGCGACCAGAAGGTCAGCCCATAAAAAATCCGGTGGTTGCCTTCGCGCTGGGCCTCGTTGTACTTACCTCGCGCCTCGGTGGAGATGACATCTCCCATGCGCTGAACGAGAGTAGGATTCCACGTGGCAGCCATGCCGATGGCTTGAGGAAAGACGGTGGCATAGCCCGCATTGGCCACGCCGTGCAGGGCCTCATTCCAGGTTTGATAGTCGGGAATGCCAAGCCGGGGAATCGCGGGAGCCCAATCTTCAAGCTGCGACGCCTTTTCATCGAGGGTCATGCGGCCAACGAGTTCATGGGCGCGCTCAGCAGGGGATATCTTGGCCTCCTGTTGCGCAGGCGCTGAAACAATCAACGAGGAAAATACGATGGCTACAAAAAAGAGTCCACGGCGAAACGGCATCACTCGTTTTCCTTTCAAAATCTGCTTCGATCTACACCAATTCCGAAAATGCTATAGCTCTGGCCTCCCGTCAGTTGTTTACGCCATCGGCTGTCGCAGAATCGTTTTCAACTTCTCCGGCGCTGTCCGCCGCATATCGTTCAGGTAAATTTCGTGATGCTTGCCGCGCAGTTCCTTGCCTGCGGCACGGATAAAGTCGTGCATCCGCTGGATGGCAGGCCCTTCGGCTGAAAACGGCCCCACATACAGAACCTGAACGCAGGCGCCTTCCTCCAGCTTCTCAAAGCGCACGCGGTCGAGCGCCGCTGGATTCTTCTTCTTCCGCACCTCGTCGAAGGCCGCCTTCACCTCCGCCGGGGCAATGAACTCCGGCTGCAGGATCATGGCCGTCCACTTCCATGCGGACTTGTCGAGTTCATAAAAGGCTCGCGGATCGTCGGCCCACCAGAGGCCCTCCAGCGGCATGACGCCGTAGTCGATGGCGCGAGGACTCTTCTTGAGCGTAAATTTGAGCGTGTAGGAGAGCGAATAAAGCGCTTCGACGGCATCCTGAAAGGCCTGAGAAGTGTTGGGGTCGCCCTCGCCGTCCACCATCAGGTAGTTGAGCGGAGGAACGTCCACGGCCACCACCGCTCCGGCCTTCGGCTGGTAAAGCTGCTTCCACTGCTTTTTCAGATCAAGCTTTTCCATGTCATCCAGTTTCTCATCCGACGCTTTGCGCTCTTAGCGGGAATATACCACCGAGAGACGCGGACGGCGACCCGCATTCGGCAAGCGCCTTTGACGATATACTTGAGGTCGGGCTTACCGCTGCCGCGTTGGATGCGGATCCGCTGTGCTGCGGCTTCCAGAATTGGAGAGCAGATTCCAGCAGCAACGCAAGTTCCAACAGCTCCACGAGGATCGATTGTCTCAACTTTCTGACCAACCCGAGCCTGTCGACCGATCACTGCCGTTGTGCGTCGATCTGGACGGCACGCTGATCAAGTCCGATTCGCTGTTTGATTCAGCTTGTCAGTTCATGCACCAGAACCCGTTCCGCTTTTGGCAACTGGGGCTGTGGCTGACCGGAGGGCGCGCCCACTTGAAGGCCGAAGTGGCTTGCCGCGCCCCGCTGGACGCCGCCCGGCTGCCCTACAACGCCAAGCTGCTCAATTACCTACAGTCCGAGCATCGCGAGGGCCGGAAGCTTTACCTGACCAGCGGCGCGGATGGTCCGCTGGTAGAACGGGTGGCGGCGCACCTGGGTATTTTTGACGGCGTGCTGGCCTCCGACGGCACCACCAACCTGACCAGCCGGGAAAAACTGGCCACGCTGAAAGCCCGCTTCGGCGCCTTCGACTACATTGGCAACTCCTGCGCCGACCTTCCCCTGCTGGCCAGCGCCCATCAGTCGATGGTGGCCAATCCCACCCCTGGCCTGCGCATGGCGTTGCGGACGCGAAAGATTCCGGTGGCGCGAACCTTTGAGGATCGTCAGCCGCTGCCGCGCACCCTGCTGAAGGCGATCCGCATCCACCAGTGGGCAAAGAACATGCTGCTGCTGTTGCCGCTGCTGCTCTCGCACAAGCTGCATCCGGCAGCAATCAGCGCAGCCGTCGCAGCCTTCTTCTGTTTCAGCTTCATGGCCTCGGCCAACTATCTCTTCAACGACATGCTGGACATCGGAAACGACCGTCGGCATTCGGTCAAGCGCTTTCGACCCTTCGCGGCCGGCGACCTGCCGGTTTCCAGCGGCCTCGCGCTGGCACTGCTTCTGATCGCATCCTCGCTGGCGATTGTGCCCTGGCTTCCGCATGAATTTGCGCTGTGGCTGGCAATCTATATTGTGTCCACGACGGCTTATTCCTTCTATCTAAAACAGATAGCCTTGGTGGACGTATTGACGCTCTCGCTGCTCTACACGCTGCGCCTGCTGGCTGGCGGCGCGGCCACCGGAACCGAGATCTCCCACTGGCTGGGCGGCTTCTCCATCTTTTTGTTTCTATCGCTGGCCATGGTCAAGCGCTTCAGCGAACTGGAAACCCTTCGTCAGCGCGGCGTCAAGGCGACCTATGGACGGGGCTATCTGGTTGCCGACCTGGAGCAGATGCGCGCCTTCGGCACTTCCAGCGCCACGGCCGCCGTGGTGGTCTTCGCGATGTATATTTCGCGGCCCGACGTGACGGTTCTCTATAAGCACTTCAGTTGGCTGTGGCTGATTGTGCCGCTGATGCTCTTCTGGCTTTACCGGGTATGGCTGCTCGGCTCACGCGGCGAAATGGACCACGATCCAGTCGTCTTCGCCCTCCGCGACTGGGTCAGCCTGGCGGTGGGAGCCTGTGTGCTAGTCGTGGCCATTCTTGCCATCTAGATCCCTGACAGCTTGAACTTATGCCAGTTTTGGGTGAAACCAAGTCTCAATTTTGAGACCTGGAACCCTTCCTAAAAAGCTCTAGGTCTCTGACAGATTAATTCCGTACCATGATTGGGTGCCCCCGGTCTCGATTTTGAGACCGGGGATCCACAAACTCAATGGAACATCTTCACCATGTCAGAAACTTAGTCGATTTTGATTTTGCGCAGCAGGCGGAAGTCGGAGAGCATCTTGCCGGTTCCGAGCACGACTGACGCGAGCGGATCGTCGGCTACCGAGACGGGCAGGCCGGTCTCCTCGCGGATGCGCTTGTCCAGATTCTTGATGAGCGCGCCTCCGCCGGTCAGCACAATGCCGCGGTCGCTGATGTCCGCCGACAACTCCGGCGGCGTGCGCTCCAGTGCCACGCGAATCGCATTCATGATGACGGCGATGCACTCGCCCAGAGCCTCGCGAATTTCGCTGTCGTCGATGGTAATGCTCTTGGGAACGCCCTCAATCAGGTTGCGCCCCTTGATCTCCATCGTCAGCGGCTTGTCCAGCGGGAAGGCCGATCCGATCTCAATTTTGATGCGCTCAGCGGTCCGTTCGCCGATCAGCAGGTTGTACTTGCGCTTCAAATAGTTGGTGATGGCTTCGTCCATCTGGTTTCCGGCCATGCGGACGGAGCGCGAGTAGACGATGCCCGACAGCGAAATGACCGCGATGTCCGTGGTGCCGCCGCCGATGTCGACCACCATGTTTCCGCCCGGCTCGGTGATCGGCAGTCCCGCGCCGATGGCCGCCACCATGGCCTGCTCGACGAGGAAAACCTCGCTGGCCTTGGCGCGATAGGCCGAGTCCTCGACCGCACGCTTTTCAACCTGGGTAATCTCGGAAGGCACGCCGATGACGATGCGCGGATGGACCAGCATCTTGCGGTTGTGCGCCTTCTGAATGAAGTAGTTCAACATCTTTTCGGTGACTTTGAAGTCGGCGATGACGCCGTCCTTCATCGGCTTGATGGCGACGATGTTGCCGGGCGTGCGGCCCAGCATATCCTTGGCCTCTTTGCCCACGGCTTCCACTTCGCCGTTGTTCTTGTTGATGGCCACGATGGAGGGTTCGTTCACAACGATGCCCTTGCCAGCCGCGTAGACCAGCGTATTGGCGGTGCCGAGATCGATGGCCAGATCACTTGAAAACATGCTGAAAAGTGAGCGAAAGCCGTGCGACCGCGAGGAGCGCGATGGATAACCATTCAATGACATGGGAAAGTCGGTTCTACCTCAAGCAATATTGTACGGCCAGCAGGCCCCAGCCGTATCGCAATCCAAGGCGCAAGAAGCAAAACAAGGTGCCATTCCAGTAATTGTTGCGGTAGACTCAGTTGTCCACGAAGCCGGACGGGGTCGGTTCGCTCTCAATTCTCAACCCGTGTCCTTCCCTGTTTATTCCCTGTTTCCTGGTCATTACTCCCTGTTTTTGGAGGTTTCCCGTGACTTACCCCACATTTCACAATCTGATTGGCGGCCAATGGCTGCCTGCCGTGAGCGGAAAATCCATCCTCAACCTGAATCCCGCAGATCACAGGGACGTGGTGGGTGCTTTTCCCTCCTCGCACGCGGAAGATGTGGCGCTGGCCGTGGCCGCCGCCCAGAAGGCCTTCGCCACTTGGCGGCTGGTTCCGGCTCCCAAGCGGGCGGAAATCCTGATGCGCGCCAGCCTGCTGCTGAAAGACCGCAAAGAGCAGTATGCCCGCGACATGACCCGCGAAATGGGAAAAGTCCTGACCGAGACCCGCGGAGACGTGCAGGAGGCCATCGACGTGGCCTTCTATATGGCTGGCGAGGGCCGGCGGCTCTTTGGGCAGACCACGCCCTCGGAGCTGCCCAACAAATTCGCCATGAGCCTGCGTGTGCCGTTGGGTGTCGTTGGCCTCATCACGCCGTGGAACTTCCCCATGGCCATCCCCGCGTGGAAGCTTTTTCCGGCGCTGGTGGCGGGCAACGCGTGCGTCATCAAGCCCGCCAGCGCCACGCCGCTTTCGGTCTACAACCTAGTGCAGGCGCTGGTGGATGCCGGTCTGCCGCCGGGCGTGGTCAACATCGTCAGCGGCTCGGGTCCGGCCGTGGGCATGGCGCTGGTGGAGCACCCCGGCGTACGCGCCGTCAGCTTTACCGGATCGAGCGAGGTCGGCTCGCAGGTGGCCCAGCGCGCCGCGGCCCTGTTCAAGCCGGTTTCTCTGGAAATGGGCGGCAAAAATGCGCAGATTGTGCTCGACGACGCCAACCTGGAACTGGCTCTGGACGGCGCGCTCTGGGGCGCTTTCGGCACCACCGGCCAGCGCTGCACGGCCACCAGCCGCATTCTGCTTCAGAAAGGAATTGCCGCACGATTCACCGCCGAGTTTGTTGCCCGCGCTCAAAAATTTGTCGTGGGCAATGGCCTGGAAGTTGCCGTCGAGGTCGGCCCGCAAATCAACCCCAGCCAGGTTGAAACTTCGGTCTAGTATGTGGCGATTGCCCTGGCTGAAGGCGCAAAATTGCTCACCGGCGGCCATCCGCTCACCGAGGGCGCGTATGCTCACGGTGCGTTCTTCGAGCCGGCGGTACTGGGCTCGGTCACGCCCACGATGCGCATTGCCCGCGAGGAGGTTTTTGGCCCAGTGGTCAGCCTGATGGAGTTTGACAGCTTTGAGCAGGCCATCGAAATTGCCAACTCGACCGACTACGGCCTCTCGGCCGCGATTTATACGAAGGATGTGAACCGCGCCTTCACGGCCATCCGCGACCTGGAAGCCGGTATTGCCTACATCAACGCGCCCACCATCGGCGCGGAAGTTCATTTGCCCTTTGGCGGCGTCAAGCACACCGGCAACGGCCATCGCGAAGGCCTGGGAGCCATCGACTTTTTCACCACCTGGAAAGCGGTGTATGTCGATTACTCCGACAAGCTGCAAAGGGCGCAGATCGACAACGCGGAGTAAGGCTCTGGCAATTGCCATCTTGCAAAATAAACCGCTTTCAATGTATATTGCAAACATATACAGAGGCGGTCCATGCCGTATACCGGGTTCGACTGGGACGAAGGAAACGAACGGAAGAACGAGAAGCATGGCGTCACCAAGGCGGAAGTGGAGCAGGTTTTTCTCAATGCGCCGCTGCTTCTGGCCGATGACCTGAAGCACAGCCAGCAGGAGCCTCGATTTCATGCGCTGGGCAGGACCGACTTGGATCGCTGCCTGCACATCACTTTCACTGAACGTGGAAATGAAACGTTGATTCGTCCCATCTCGGCGCGCGCGATGAGCCGGAAGGAGAGAGCCGTCTATGAAAAAGCCACTGAAGCCCATTCCTGAGTTTGGCAGCGAAGCTGAAGAGCGTGCCTTCTGGGAGTCCAGGGAGAACGACAGTACCGAGTACGTGGACTGGAGCAAGGCGAGACTGGTGACCTTCCCCAAGCTGCGGCCTTCCACGGAGACAATCTCCCTGCGTATGCCGGAAGATGTTCTAAACACCATCCGCAGCCATGCGCGCAGGTTGGATGTGCCATACCAGTCGCTAATCAAGCTCTGGTGTGCGGAAAAGGCCGCGGAACTTGTTCACCCGACGCATGTTGCCCTGCGCAACAGCAAATAGCTTCGCAAGACCCTTTCGGCCGGACCAATCGGCCAAGAAAGTTCTGTTTTGAACGAATCTTTTTGGGCCGTTCGGCGCTCTCATTTGTAGGTGGAAGAATGCCCGAAACGGTAGAAGCAGTGATCGACGTAAGAACCTTGAAGGATTGGCAGATGTCCGCACGTCCAGCGCAGTTGGTGGATGTGCGCTCAGCCACGGAGTTTGCCACGGCGCATGTGCCCGGCGCGATCAACATTCCGCTGGAGCAGATCGAGCGGCGCACGGCGGATCTGGCGGAGAATCAGCCGGTGGTCCTGATCTGTCAGTCAGGCACACGAGCACGGATGGCGCGCAAGTTGCTGACCGAGAGTGGCCGGGATCGGGTGGTGCTTGAGGGCGGAACGGCGGCCTGGCTTCAGGCCGGTTACCCGGCGGTGCATTCGACAGCGGCGCGCTGGGCGCTGGAACGGCAGGTTCGGCTGGCGGCTGGCCTGTTGGTAGTCGTGGGTGTCTTGCTGGCGGTGGCTGTTTCGCCGTGGTGGCTGCTGTTGCCTGGATTTGTGGGCTGCGGCTTGGCTTTTGCGGGAGTTTCAGGGTTTTGCCCCATGGGCGAAGTGCTGGCCCGGATGCCGTGGAATCGCCCCGGCAGCGCCAAGCCGGATTCGCACTCGTGTGGTTCGTGCTGTGGCGGGAAGTAAAATCTTCATGGAAACCGAGAGGAAAATAATGGAAGTCCAGGTAAAACTTCAGGGAGACGTAAAGTTCGAGGTCGCGGCGCGAAATCACTCGCTGGTTTGCGATCAGCCCGCCGAAAACGGCGGAAACGACGAGGGCATGACGCCGCCAGAGCTGCTGCTGGCCTCTCTGGGAACCTGCGCGGCCTTTTACGCCTCGGCCTACCTGCGGAAGAAGGGCTTGCCGCGCGAGGGCGTTGAGGTGTGGGTCACGGCGGAAAAGGCCGGACCACCGGCGCGGCTGGACGATTTCAAAATCGAGGTCAAGATTCCCCTGGCGCTCAGCGAAGAGCAGCGGGCGGGCGTGGACGTAGCCGTTCACCACTGCCTGATTCACAATACGCTGCTGCATACGCCCGCAATTCAAATTGAAGTGCAGGCTTCCGCCGCGGTTTGAGCGAGTTTTAGGAGGCCGGAAGAGAAATTCGAGCGGCCTGAGCTTTACCGAAAGCGAGCACAACGGTACAATCACAACAGGAAGGCCGAAGTAGCTCAGTTGGTAGAGCAGCTGATTCGTAATCAGCAGGTCGTCGGTTCGAGTCCGACTTTCGGCTCCATGAAGTTCGCAGCCATCTCCAAAAGAATGGCTTCCTCTGGCAAAAGGCCTCTCCGCTCGGAGAGGCCTTTTTCTTGTTGCGCTGCTTCTGCTGCAGGCGCTGCTCTACGGACGCTGCGCAAAGTAGCCCTTGCGCGTACGCGCCTGATAGCGCCGGTCATTGCAATAAAGATAAATGGGACGAAACGCGCCGTCTTCCTTGAAATCCGCTGGCGTGTAGGTCAGGGCATACTGGCTGCGCAATTCCTCTTCAATGCTGCGAAAGCTGAGTGACATCTGCTCGACCGAAGGCGGAAAGAAGGCCTGTCCGCCGGTTTCCGCGGCCATCTGGCTCAACACCTGGTCGCCTTTGCCGCGGCTGGGGGTCCAGTTCGTGCTGACGGCGTAAATGATCGTCTCAGACCGCTGGCATTCCTTTACGGCTTCGTCCAGGTAAACGCGGCTCTGGTCGTCATCGCCGTCGGAGATCAGCACCATGGCCTTTCGCACTGGCTCCTTGCCGCGCGAAATGTCCTGCAGCTTATCGCGGCAGGCCGTGTAAACGGCGTCGAACAACGCCGTTCCGCCGCCGGGGCGCAGCCGGTTGACGCCCGCCTCCAGGCCATCGATGTTATTCGTCCAGTCCTGCGTCACATTGGGCGTCACATCGAAACCCATCACGAAAGCGCGATCGCTTTTGGCCTTGAGGATCTGCAACAGAAACTCAGTCGCCGACTGCTGCTCGAACTCGAAGCGCTGGCGAATCGAGGTGCTGGCATCGATGACGATGCCCACGCGCAAAGGCAGATTGATCTGCTGGTGAAAGGACTTCACCTTGGTGGGCGCCTTGCCGTCGTCCAGCAGCGCAAAGTCGCGTTGCTGCAGGTTGGGAATGTAGTGCCCGTGCTTGTCGGTCACGGTGAAGATCAGATTGACTTCGTTGACGCCCAGCCGGATCGTAGGCGCGCTGACGTCCACCGATTGCTCGGCAGGCGGCGCCACAGGCTGCTGAGCGGCCGGTGCCTGTGCAGTTGGGGCGGCCGGAGCCTGCTCGGGCTGGGTAGCGGCTGGAGCAGCGGGCTGAACCGCGGGTTGCTGCGCGGACAAAACGGAGGCCGCAAATGTCACGGCAAATCCAAGTGCTAAAAACTGTCTGGTCATAGCTTTCTCATTTTATCAACGGCGCTGGGTTTTTTGGCAGCATCGGGCTTTTTCTTTGCATCTGTTTCGCCGTCTTCCAACTGGCTCAGAAACGCCACAAGTTCCGCAGGCAGAGGCGCTTCCAGTTGCAGCAATTTGCCCGTGACGGGGTGCGTAAACTCAAGCTGCGCGGAGTGAAGAAAGTTGCGTCCCAGCCGGAGTCTTTCCGGCTCGACATTGCGCCGCGCTGCCCGTGAGGTGGCGGCCTGCGCGGCCACCTGATCGGTCAACTGACCCGCGCCACCGTAGAGCGTGTCGCCCACCACCGGGTGGCCGATCGACGCCATGTGCACCCGGATCTGATGCGTCCGTCCGGTCTCAATGCGCACCCTGACCAGCGTGAACTTGCCGAAGCGACTGGAGAACCGCCGGGTCACTTCGTAGTGCGAAATCGCCGTGCGGGAGTTTTCCAGCGGCTGGGTGGTCATGCGCGTGCGCCGCAGCGGGTCGCGGCCAACACTGGCGTTGATGGTGCCCTTGTCGCGCTCGACGAAGCCCTGGACAAGCGCAACGTAAGTTTTCTTGATCCTGTGGCTGGAAAACAATTCCGCCAGCGCCGCATGGGTGCGATCGTTCTTGGCCACGACAATCAGCCCGCTGGTGTTCTTGTCCAGCCGGTGCACAATGCCCGGCCGCAGATCGCCGCCAGTTGAGGAAAGCCGCTGGAAGCGGAAGAGCAGCGCGTTGACCAGCGTGCCACGGTTGCGCACGTCGTCGTTCTGCCCCGCCCCGGCGTGAACCATCATTCCGGCCGGCTTGTTCACCACCGCCAGGTCGTCGTCCTCGAAGATCACGTCCAGCGGAATGTCTTCCGCGATGGCCTTCAGCGGCGCAGGACGCGGTTCGCCGGTAATATCGATCCGCTCGCCCCCGCGCAGTTTGAACGAGGCCTTTCCGTGCTTGCCATTGACCAGGACGTCGCCCTGATCCATCAGCAATTGCACGCGCGAACGGCTCACGCCCTCAAGCTGCGCGGCCAGGAACTGGTCGAGCCGCTGTCCGCTCGCCTCCGCGGGTGCTTCAATGGTGCGCAGTTCAGTCATCTGCTGCCTCGCCTTTCGCGGAGGGGGTTTCAGCCGGGATCGGAATCGAACCGGTGCGGAAAACGAATGGATGCACGCGAAAGGAGACCCGGCCGTCAAGCCCCTGTATTTTGAACCTGGATATCCCTGCCGGCCATCCGGATCACACCTTATCCTACACCACGGGCAGATTCCAAATCCGCTTTGACGCCCCGGTCGTAATACGCAAAGGAGCCCACGCAGAAGCCCGTCAAGCGGCCACTTCCGGTCAATCTGCCGCGCCGGTTTGGATGGGGCTCCGGGCGCGAACCGCTCCCTTGTCGCGGTCCTTTGTCTTTGACGGATTGAGCCCCGTGCCCAGCGCGGGCTTGACTGCGCTCCCAGGCTTGGCGATAGAACGCTGCGAGGGCAGGGCCGGTTTGACCTGCGGCTTGGCGGCGGTGGCAGACGGTGCGGGCGGCGCTGGACGTCTGGCAGCGGTGGGTGGTTTCGGCGGCTTCGGCGCAGGGCCGGGCGGCGGAGGCGGCGCAAGACGCGGCTTGGCCATCCCATTCGTCTTTGCGGGTTTCTCCGGTTTAGGTGCACCGACAGCTCGTGGCGCACCGGAGGGCTTGGCGGCGGCGCTGGCTGCACCTGGTTTCGCGGACGACTGAGGCTTCGTGGACGGCTGCGTCTTTGTTGGTGACTGCGGTTTTGCTGGCAGAGGCGCTTTCACCCCCTGCTGCGGCTTGGGAGCCTGAGCAGGCTTGCTGGAAGGCTGAGAGCTGCCCGGCTGCTGAGGCTTGCTGGAAGAGTCCGGCGTCGTCTTCGGCGATGCATCGTCCCTCTGGTCGCCCAGGAACTTTTCGTCGTCTTTGCCGTTGATGGCGACGCGCATGACGTTCATCCAAATAGGCAGGGCGGCGCGGGAGCCGGTCTCTTTGTCGCCCAGCGACTGGCGGTTGTCGTAGCCCACCCAGACGCCGCAGGTGACCGAGGGTGAAAAACCCAGGAACCATGCGTCGGTGTAGTTGCTGGTGGTGCCCGTCTTGCCGCCAAACGGGTGATTCAGTTGCGAGGCCGCAGCGCCGGTGCCGTGCTGCGTGACGGCTTCGAGCAGAGTCATCATGGAGCGCGCCGTTGGCTGGCTGACGACTTCGTCCACAACGGGCGGCTCCTCCCACAGCGTGATGCCGTCGGCGTTTTCCACCTTGCGGATCAGGCGCGGCTTCACGCGCAGGCCGTCGTTGGGAAAGACGGAGTAGCTGGCCACCTGCTCTTCGAGCGTGATTTCGACGGCGCCGATGGCGACCGGCAGATAGGCGGGAATGAACGAGGTAACGCCGAAGCGATGGGCCAGGTCGATGACCTTGTGGATGCCGACGCGCGCGGCCAGCCGCAGGGCGGGAATGTTGCGCGATTCGGCAAAGGCGTTGGTCAGCGTCATGGCGCCCTTGTAGTCGTTTTCGTAGTTATGCGGCGTATAGCCGCCAAAGCTGACCGGCCCGTCGACGACGATGTCGCTCGGCTTGGCGCCGTCTTCGATGGCCGCGGCGTAGTCGTAGATCTTGAAGCTGGAGCCGGTCTGCCGTTCCGACTGCGTGGCGCGGTTGAACTGGCTGAGCGCGAAGTCGCGTCCGCCCACCATGGCCAGTACGTCGCCGGTGGTGTTGTCCATGGCCAGCAAGGACGCCTGCGCGCCAGAGTCCTGCTCCAGCGTGGCGCGGCGCTCAGTCCCCATCATCGCATCGCCCAGATGAACGTAGATGATGTCGCCGGACTTGACGAGGGCCTTGCCGTTCGTCTGCCCGGTCCAGGCCCAATCCTCGGGCAGCAGCACGACGGAGCCCTTGCCCACGCGAGCGTGAATTTCCGTCGGCGAAGCGCGTGTCACCACGGCATGGACGTAATCGCCGGGGCCTGTTTTCGCCGTCCAATCCGGGTGCTCCCAATCGGCGTTGATGCTGCCGGTGGACAGCACATTCTCTAGATTTCCCGCCCATCCGCGCCGCCGCTCGTAGGTGGCCAGGCCGTCCAGAACAGCGCGATTGGCCTCCTTCTGCATGTCCAAGTCGAGAGTGGTTTCAACCTTCAACCCCGCCTCATGCACCTGCTCGCTGCCGAAACGCTTTTCCAGCTCTTGCCGCACCGCCTCCTGAAACCAGGGAGCGACCGACATTTCCTGCTGGGCAATGTGCAGCCCCAGCGGCGCGTTGCGAGCCTGCTCGGCCTGCTCGTGAGAGATGAGCTTGTCGTTCTCCATCTCGGTCAGCACCAGATTGCGCCGGCGCAGGCACTTTTCCGGATTGAGCAGCGGCGAGTAGCCCACGGGCCCCTTCGGCAGTCCGGCCAGCAGCGCCGCCTCGGTCAGGTTGAGGTCTTTGGCGTGTTTTGAAAAGTAAAACTGCGAGGCCGCCTCAAAGCCGTACATTCCGCTGCCCAGATAAATCTGATTGCCGTAGAGCGTGAAGATCTGCTCCTTGGTAAAGGCGCGCTCGATCTGGATTGCCAGATAGGCCTCCTGCACCTTGCGGCCGACCGTGCGCTCAGAGGAGAGAAACAGGTCACGCGCCAGTTGCATGGTCAGCGTGGAACCGCCCTGAAAGCGTCCATGGCTGCGCAGATCGTGCCACAGCGCACCGCCGATACGCAGGACATTGATGCCCCAGTGCGACTCGAAGCTCTTGTCTTCAATGGAGATGACGGCCTCGCGCAAAACCGGCGCAAAGTCGTTGTAGTTGACCACCTCGCGCCGTTCCAGCGCAAACGAGCCCACGATGCGGCCTTTTTTGTCGTAGAGTTCGGTGGTGGTGGAGGGCCGATAGCGCTCCAGATCATGAATTTGCGGCAGATCGACGGAGTAGACCAGGGTCAGTCCGGCCAGCGAGCCGGTAATCACCGCCAGAACGAGCAGCGAGATGAGCGCGACCTTGCCAGCCAGCTTGTGCCGCTGATGCACGGACGGCAATTCTTCCTGCGCCCAGCGGGGGCGGGCATAGTCGCGTGATTCCTGTGGCTGGATGGGAGTGACTGCCAAACGATTCAGGCCTCATGGCATTTCTTCGGTGCGCACCGAAGAAATGCCTCAGCCCAAGGCTAGCACGGGAGCGCTGCCGAAGTGGGGTCAAGCGGCCTGTCGTGTACCACGCCGTGTACGAGAAATACGCGGAAAACAGGCAGGCCCTAGCTGTTCTTGGCCTTCAGCAGTTCAAGCGCCTTGGCCAGAGCATCGTCGCCTTTCGGCTGAGGTGCTTCCTCTTCGTCGTCGTCCAGAACGGCTTCCACCAGCACGGTGGGCGTCACGGCCTCATCCTGAATTTTCTTGCCGCCGGGCGCCTGGTACTTGGCCACGGTCAGCAGCAGCGCGCCGCCGTCGGGCAGCTCAATGGTTTTCTGCACCGCGCCCTCGCCGAAGCTTCTCTCGCCGACCACGTCGCCGCGCTTCAAGTCTCCAATGGCTGCGGCCGTCAGCTCGGCCGGGCCATAGGTGCCGCGGTTGATCAGCACGGCCAGCGGCGCGCCGGTAATAAATTTGACCGGATCGGCGGCAAAGGTCTGGCGGGGAAACTTCTGACCTTCGAGCGTGGCCAGGGTGCCCTGCTTGATGAAAAAATTGGCCAGCCGCAGGCCCTCCTGCGCGTCTCCACCGGCGGAGTCGCGCAGGTCAAGCAGCACCTTGCGTCCCGGTCCGGCGGCCTTCAACCGGGCCGCGATTTCATCCACGCGGGAAGCCGTCAGCCTGCCGGGCTTCAGATAGAGAATGGTCGCGTTTTCATACTGCTGTTCACTGAGCACGGGTTGGATCGTGATCGAGCGGGTCAGCGTGATCTTGTCGGGGTCGGCCTTGCGCAGACGCACCACGGACAGCGCCACCGGGGTGCCCGGCTTGCCCTCCAGCATCAGCCGGATCACCGGAAGCGAAAGCTCGCGCGTGGACTGCCCGCCGATGGACTCGATCACATCGCTGTCAGACAGATGCGCCTTGTCGGCTGGCGAGCCGGGCAGCACGCTGACCACTGTGGCGTAGCCATAACGCTTGGAAACAGTAATGCCGACCTGCGCCACGCCTGTCGCCGGACGCTCCTTGTAGATCTTGTACTCGGATGGGGTCAGGTAGCTGGAGTCGGCGTCCAGGGATTCCAGCAAGCCGTGCAGCGCGCCGGTGGTCACGTCGTTCATTTTGGGTTCCGTGACGTAATCGCTCTGGATCTTGCTGAGCACTTGCTGGAAAACGCCCATCTGGCGGTATGCGCCGTCCTGCTGGCCGCCCGCGTGGACACCAAACCACCCGAATTCACCCGAAACCAAGCCCAGGCCGAGGGCGGAAAAGATCGACAAGGAAAGAATAAAGACAAATCGCTGAAAGGATCGAGACACACACACCACCGGAGCAGCCTTCAGAATGGAACAGGCCGCTCATCTTTAGACGCAATCATATCGCAAGGGGTGCCAATTTCTGCTTTTCCTGGTTCGGAAGAGTACCAGAAGCGAAATTTGAAAAGAATTTCTACCCGAAAAGGCTGAAGCCCTTCTTCTTTTTCGGGCCATCCTTCTTGCCACAGACCGAGCGGGCCATTTCCTGAATCGCCCGTGAAATTGCCGAATCGTCTTCCATCAGCGAGGTCGCGGTGTTCTGCATCCGACGAACCAGGGCATAGTTGTTGGGAATCTTCCACTCGGCCGGCTTGGTCAGAGCCTTTTCAATATCCTCGTCCTCGATATCCCTGGAGCGGGAGTCGTAGCGGTTGATGACGATTTCGAATTTAGGCTTACCGCTGCCACGCAGCTTTGAAATCAGGCGATTCGAGTTGCGCAGTTCGGAAACGCCGATCTGCGTCACCAGATAGATGGTGGAGGATTCATCGAAGAGGCGCGTATGCTGCAACTCGAGCCGCGATCCCGCATCGATAACCACATAATCGAAGTTCTGGCAGGCGACTTCCAGCAGTTTGTCGATGGCGTCGTCAGAAGCTTGCACGGTGGCCAAATCGGTAGGCGCCGCCAAAACGAATAATCCGGAGTCATGCTGAACCAGCAGGGTGGCGAGAAAGCTCTTGTCAAGCCGGCCGGAGCTCTGAAGCGCGTTGATGGTCGAGTAGGAAGCCCTGAGGCCAAGGTTGATCGCCGCGTCTCCCATCGGGAGGTTGAGATCAATCAGCAGGGTCTTCTTTTCGGACTCCTGCGCCAGCGATACGGCGTAGTTGCAGGCCAGCGTGGTGACTCCGGAACCGCCTTTGGCGCTGAGGAAAACAAGCAGTTTGCCGCCCGTCTTCTTCTCGGGGACAACAGGCGAATGAAGGGACGAGATGCGTACCAAAGCCTCTGCAATGACGCCGCGGTCAAAAGGAATCTTGAGAAATTCGCGAGCGCCGGCGCGCATGCATCGGAGCATGATCTCCGGATTGGGCGTCGTCGAATAGGCCATCGCCGTTGCCCGGCCATGGGTGCTACAGATGCTGTCCAGCAGATCGACCGCGTATTCCGGATTGCTGTCCACGTCGATGAGAACGACGTCGAAGTCATTGCCCAGCATCCGCGGCGCATCGTCAGAGTTGGACGGATAGGACGCAAATTCCTGGATCTGACTCTGCTGGCATTCGCCAAGAGCCGTTACAGCCGCGCCGCGAAGTTCCTCGTCCGGGCTGATTACAGCGATGGACAGGGAGCCCGCGCTCAGGGCATCTGGAATTTGAGTCCGGGTCGACATGAAAAGTCCATCCTCTGGGTTGCATCGTACGCTTCTGCAGATTGACCTGCTCTCATGCTATGAAGATGAATCCCCCCTGCCAGGAAAATTCATCCTGTAACTATATCTTAATATGTGATCTTCGCAAGAACAATTTTGATATCTGCTGTAGTTCCCGTCTTGAACAGGCTGATCGCACCCCGGCAAACAAGTTGCACCTTGCTCTCGAAAAAGAGGCCGTCGTTCAACTTGCTCTCGAAGCCCACGGCTTTGACCTTGCGAATGGAGTTGGCTGGTCCGCAAACAGCCAGCAGAGCGCCGTGGCTGTTTCAAGATCGCCAGACGCTCCCCTTTCGCAAAATATGCGAGCTGTATCCGGAACGCTTCCCTTTCGCCGACCATAAAAACCCGCCGTTTGTTGATTAAATTATCGGCATCTAAGAAGTCTGCGTGAATGTTTTTTAAGATAATCTTTACGACTGGCAGGCAATCCGGCTTCAATTTCAACCATTAGGTTCTTCCGATCAAGAAGGCGTAGCGGTAAGAGGCAATCAATCTTGAGGTTATGGAGCGAAAATCTTCTCGACCCCGGGCGCGGTTCAGGAAACAGGTCATCGTCCATGTTTTCTGGTTCTCCCACGCGCATTTCACTTTCCGAGTGAATTAGTTTCGTATCAGAACTTGACACGCCGTCCCATTCTCAGGAAAACTAGAAGTGGAACGGAGGACCATAATGCGAGACATTGCGCCTCAAGGCACATATAAGGTTCAAGCCCTGGATCGGGCATTTTCCATCCTCTACTTGCTGGGAGAAAGCGATACGCCGCTGGGGCTGGCGCAGGTTGCCTCGGAGTTGCAGTTGCACAAGAGCACTGCGCACCGCTTTCTGATGGTTCTGGAGAAGCATCGCATGGTGGAACGTACCGCCAGTGGCAAGTTTCGCCTGGGGCTGAAGCTGTTCGACCTGGGAAACCGCGCCATCGATCAATACGATTTGCGTGACCGTGCGCGGCCTCATCTGCGCCGGCTGGTGGTTGAGACCGAGGAAACCGCTCATCTCTGCATCCTTGAAGGCGCGCATGTCATTTACATCGACAAAATCGAGCCGACCCGCTCGGTGCGCATGATTACGCGCATCGGCGCCAGCAACCCCGTGCATTGCACCTCGGTGGGCAAGGCAATTCTGGCCTTTCTGCCCGAGGAGCGCATCGCCGATATTCTGAAACACACCCGCTTTGAGCGTTTTACGCATCGCACCATCGCCACGCCCGACGCCCTGCGCGTGGAAATCGAGAAGACCCGCCGTCGCGGATACGCCGTGGACGACGAGGAGCTGGAGGAGGGGTTGCGCTGCATTGCCGTGCCGGTGCTGGATGTGCAGCGGCAGCCGGTGGCGGCGGTCAGTGTTTCCGGACCGTCGTTCCGCGTGACGGCGCAGAAGCTGCCCGTGATCGCCAATCACCTGTTGCAGTGCGTGCGGGCGATTTCAGCGGATATGGGCTACACTTCCAGCGGCCGCGGCACGCACGTCGCCTGGCCGTCCTAGAAGAGCGGCGAAAAAGGGGGACGCCAGTGTGGATTTTTCGTCGAGCGAACGCGCGAATGCATTTTCATCCTGCTGGCGACCCCCCAATATCCGTTCTTTCTGATAAACTCATATCTGTTGCTGAAGCAGAAAGCTCTTTCCTGCTCCTCCAGGCAAGAATGCGGTGGACGGGGATGCTTTTGAATTGCAACTTCATGGGGATGTAGCTCAGTTGGTTAGAGCGCTGCCCTGTCACGGCAGAGGTCGCGAGTTCGAGTCTCGTCGTCCCCGCCATAAGCTCCTTAAAGAATCAAGGATTTATGGCATGTGGCAAGATAAATTGGCACCCTTGAGGGTGCCGGCAAGGGTGCTGGAGCGATCCGCACCTTTTTCTTTCTCTGCTCAACGCCCCGCGAGGGTGCCCATGAGGACGCTGAAAGCGCCTTCTTCCCTTCCTCAAACACATGACCCGATTGTTCACCTCCCGCTTCGTTGCGGAAATGACTCGTGTCGAATTATTGAGCGAAATTCGCGCATTTGCATGGCGCAAAAGTTCCTGCGCCGGATGGCGGATGGGAACACGACCATCATCTGATGGTTGCCGGTATACTGGTAATGCTCCTGCTTTTGTTCGGTTTCCCTTCCCGGCATGAGCTTTAACCATGGAATCGTTTTTCGTCCGCTATCGAAATCTTCTGGTCCTGCTGGCCGTCTTGTTGGCGCAGATCATCGGTCTGGCCATGCAAGTGCGCCACACGGACAGCGGACGCAATGCGCTCGATTCGCGGGATACGGCGGGCGTGCGGCTGATCCGGCTCTGGGCCAACGAACTGGTCACGCCTCCGGAGCAGTTCTTCCATGCCACAAAGCTGGGCGCGATCGGCCTCTGGCAAAGCTATATTGACCTGCGCCATGTCCGCGAGCAAAATCAGGATTTGCAGAAGGCCATGGACCGCATCCGGCTGGAACAGGCTTCTCTGCTGGAAGATGCCAAGCAAGGCCAGCGGCTGCAGGCGCTGATGGACTTTCAGGAGAAATACGCCTACAAGACGCTGGCCGCGCAGGCCATCGGCTCCAGCGGCAGCGATCATTCGCGCATCTTCTACATTAACAAGGGACAGAATTACGGCCTGCAACCGGACATGGCCGTGATTAGCGCCGACGGCATTGTGGGCAAAGTGCGCGAGGTTTATCCTCGTTCGGCGCAGGTACTGGCCATCAACGACCAGACCAGCGGCGCGGGCGTGATACTGGAAACGACGCGGACGCGTGGCATTCTGCGCGGCAACGCCAACGGCCAGCCGCAGATTGAGGGCATTCTCGCCGACCAGCGCATTCAGCCGGGCGAAAGAGTGCTGACCGCCGGAGGCGATCAGATTTTCCCTCGCGGACTGCCGGTGGGCGTGGTGGAAAAGGTTGTGCGGGATCCAGATCGCGATGCTTTTATCGATGTCATCATCAAACCTGCCGCCCATCTCAATCAACTCGACGAGGTGCTGGTGATTACCTCCATCCAGCCGCGCTTCCCGGCCGACCAATTGCAGGATATGGCGACAAGCGAGTCCGAGAAGGGCGCGGAAGCCGCCGCCATCCAGGTACAGAAGAAGGAATCGGAAATCAGGGCCGAACGGCTGCCAGGCTTGAACAATCCCAATGCGCCGGCGGCAAATCCCGCGGCGACGACGGCTCCCGGACAAGCGGGCAAGCCAGGACAAGCTCCAGCCGCGCCAGCCGCCGTGACGCCTGCGCCAGCTCCCCATCTGCTGCCCACGCAACATATCGATCGCTTTACACCAACGCCGAAGGTCAAGCCGCAGAAGGATCAAGACAGTTCCGCACCGGCAGGCAAGGCCACGAAGCCGGCGACAAAGCCTGAAGTGAAACCCCATCAGCCGGCAATCCCACGGGAGACCTTCTAGCCATGGACGTATTGGGCACAAATTATCGCCGCAATCTGGGGATTCGCCACTATCCGCTGCTGGTCTATGCGCTGGTGCCGCTGGTGGCGCTGGTGTTGCAGGCTTGGCTGCCGCGCGTGCTTGGAGGCTACGCCTGGTTCGATCTGCCGCTGGTTGTGACGGTCTACTTTGCCCTCGTCCGGCGCAATCCCATTCACGGAACGCTGTTGGGCGCGGGCCTGGGCATTTTTGAGGATGCCTTGACCCAGCACGCCATCGGCGTCAATGGCGTTGCCAAGACCGTGGTTGGCTTTCTGGCCGGATCGGTGGGCGTACGCATCGACGTCGAGGACCACACCATCCGCCTGATCCTGACCTTCCTGCTTTCGCTGCTGTCAAGCGCGATTTACGTCTTCATCTTCCGCATTCTGCTGGGGTTGGACGAACAGTGGAGCTGGCTGGCGGAGCTGCTGAGAGCGGTGGGAAACTCTTTGATCGCCATGGTGCTCTTTCCCTTGCTGGATCGTACGCAGATCAAGGATTGACCGGGGATTGAGGGGACAAAAAGCGGAGATCGAAGTCAGATAGATGGGTTTTGAATGAAAAGAACAGCCGGAAGGCCCGGCTGTTCCAAATCAATACAAGTTTCAAGGCGCAGGCAGAATGTCTTATAGCACCGGAACTCGCGGCGAAAAACTCTCCACCTTCAAACTGGCGGTGGTGCAATACGGCATTCTGTTCATGATGCTGGCCCTGGTGGCCGGATTGTGGGGGCTGCAGGTGTTGGGAGCGGAGAATTTCCGCCAGCTCGCCGAGCAGAACCGCATCCGCAAGGTTCCGTTGATGGCCGGCCGCGGCAAACTCTTCGACCGCGAGAACCGGCTGATCGTGGATAACTATCCATCCGTTTCCTGCTTCCTGGTTCGCGAGCAGGGCCACAACGTGGATGCCGATCTGCCATTGATTGCCCGCGGCTTGAACCTGGATCTGGAGCAGTTGCGCGCCACTCTGCGCCGCTACCGGGCCGCGCCCGGCTACCAGCCCATCCCCATCAAGCAGGAACTCACCGAAGACGAGCAGGCGTTCATCGAGGCTCACCGCAACGAATTGCCGGAGCTGGAAACGATCGACGAAGAGCACCGGCTCTATCCGCGGGACGGCTTTGCCGCGCATCTGATCGGGTACGTGGGCGAAGTCAGCGAGGAAGATCTTAACAGCCTGCGCTATGCCGCCTACGAGCCGGGCGACGTGGTGGGCAAGGCCGGGCTCGAAGCCACCTACGACCAGTTGCTGAGAGGCCAGAACGGCTCCCGCGACGTGATCGTGGACAGCCACGGCCGCGAGGTCGGTTTTGTGGGCGTGCAGCACGCCATTCCCGGACAGGATTTGAAGCTAACGATCGACATCGACATCCAGCGCGCCGCCGAAGTTGCCTTGGGCGACCGCGCTGGCGCCGTGGTGGCCATGGATCCGCGCAACGGCGAAATTCTGGCCATGGTTTCGCATCCCAGCTTCGACCCCAACGCCTTTGCCGTCCACATCAACCGCGCCGACTGGAACCAGGTGATGAGCAACCCCGATCACCCCATGATCAACCGGGCCATTCAAGCGCAACTGGCTCCCGGCTCGACCTTCAAGATTCTCATGTCCGTCGCCGGCCTTCAGGAGGGCGTGGCGCAGGATATGCACGTCATGTGCAACGGCGGCGGATCCTTCTATGGCCACTTCTACGCCTGCGACCGGCATCACGGCATGGTCGACATCCAGCACGCCATCCCCTGGTCCTGCGACACCTTTTATTACACCCTGGCCAACAAGCTGGGCATCGAAACCATCGCCCGCTACGCCAAGACCGCGGGCATCGGCCAGCGCACCGGCGTTGACCTGCCCAACGAGGTTGCCGGGACCATGCCCAGCGAGGAGTGGAAGCTGCGCAACTATCATGAAAAGTGGTTTGCCGGCGAGACCATCTCCGTTGGCATCGGCCAGGGAGCGGTCACGGCCACGCCCATCCAGTTGGCGCGCATGATCGGCGGCATCGCTTCCGGCGGCCACTTCGTGCGGCCTCATCTGGTCAACCCCGACCAGCTTCCCGCCGAATTCCGCCAGGCGTTGTATGACACCTACCCCGGTTCCGGCGAATCTTCCATTCCCCTCAATCCGGAAAATTGGATGACCATCACCGACGGCATGGCGGGAGCCACCGATCCGGCCATGGGCGGCACGGCCGCCGCCTCTCACCTGGACGGAGTCGATTTCGCCGGCAAGACCGGAAGCGCGCAGATCGCCAGCCACGAAGCGATCAAGCGTCTGGGAGGCGGAAAGGCTTTTCTGCCCAACGGCTGGTTTGTAGGCGTCATTCCGCGCAGAAACCCGGAGTTTGTGGTGGCGGTACTGTGGGAGCACGGCGACTGGGGATCGAATGCGGCCAAGCTGGCCGCTCAGGTTGCCACCGTCTATGTGAACAAGCAACGGCAGCAGGAAAAGAACATCCAGGCACCCGTTGTGGCCCCCGATCCGGTTGAAATGGGAGCCATCTGGTCGTCGCCTGGGAAGGCGGGCCGCAACGACCGCGGAAGCGCGCAGGCCGCCCATCTGCAAGCCGGGCATTTTCTTCTTTACCCCGCGCCAGTGACTCCGGCCAGGGCGGTTGCCAGCGCGCAGTTTCACTGGCTGAAGTGGATGCTGCACCCATCCTTGTTCTTTAGCGCGGGAAAGGAAGACAGTAGCCCTTGGCTCCCGTCTCTTCCCCTGCCCGTTAATCCATTCCATTTGCAGGCGGCCTTGCCGACAGGCTTCGGAAAGGGGCAACGCTGATGCGCCGCTTCCTGAGCTTTCGCGACTTCGACTGGGCGCTGTTTGCGATGGTGCTGATTCTCTGCACACTCTCCGTGCTTGAGATCTACACCGCCACAATGCACACCAAGTATGCCGGCTTTTACGTCAAGCAGGTCTATTGGATCGTAGCCGGTCTGGTGGCCATGTTCATCTTCTCCAAGATCGATTACCACCGGTTGCTGGATTGGGCCCCCTGGGCCTATGGCGTCTGTCTGGTGGCGCTGATCGCCGTCAAGCTGGTCGGACACAGGGTGCTCGGCGCAAAGCGCTGGATCAGTATCGGCCCCATGCACTTTCAGCCCTCCGAATGGGTCAAGCTGATCCTGATCCTGATGATGGCTCGTTATTTTGCCAACCTGGGGGGACGCAGCCTCAGTTGGAAGGAGATATTCAAAGCCTTTGCGCTGGTTGGCCTGCCCATGTTGCTGGTGCTGATCCAGCCCGATCTGGGAACCACGCTGACCTACACGCCGATCCTCGTCGCGGGTCTTTTTCTGGGCGGCATCAACCTGCGCCAGTCGCTGATTTTGTTGACCTGCGGGGCCGTGATTGCCGTCGGCGCATGGAGCAGCGGCAAGGTGCTCAAGCCCTACCAGAAGGACCGGCTAACCAGCTTTATCAATCCAGGAAGCGACCCCAGAGGGGCCGGCTATCAGATTCTGCAATCCAAGATTGCCGTTGGCTCCGGCGGCATCTGGGGCAAAGGTGTGGCCAAGGGAACCCAGACCCAAGGCGACTTCCTGCCGATTCCCCATGCCGACTTTATCTTTGCCGCTTTCAGCGAGGAGCACGGATTCGTCGGCGCGATTTTCATCCTGCTGCTATACTTTTTCATATTGATGCGTTTGATTCAAAACGCTCAAATAGCTGCAGACCTGCCCGGATCCCTGATTATCATGGGGGTGGTGGCTGTGTTGACCTTTCAGATTGCGGTCAATGTGGGTATGGTCATCGGGTTTATGCCCGTTACCGGAATTCCTTTGCCGTTAATGAGTTACGGAGGATCTTCGGTTCTGTTTACGTTCCTGGCGCTGGGCGCGGCGATGAATGTCCGCATGCGCCGGTTCGTCAACTAAGTTTTACTTGCAAGTTCACCTCTTGTATTTCCCGGAGCAGTCCGGCCACAAGAGACAGATTTTTTAGCATTTCGCCGGCCAGGTCCGGATGGACCGTGAGCCAGGCAGGATTGGGTTTATGAGCACGCAGAGACGGGAAAACCGTTGGCGGCGCACTGATTGCACGCGACAAATTGGACTCTCGGAGCAGTTTTCCTGGGGCTCCAAAGCGCAGCTTGACTGTGTCACTGCCAGCGGTGGAACGGCCCCGCCGGGTCTCCCGGCTTGCTTCCACCCCAGCGACGGAAATACGTCGCCGGGGGCCCCGGAGTGGTTGGCCACAAACTCTCTGCATTTGGGTTACCGTATCGTACAGCTTGTTCTGCAAGACCTTCGCCACAGCTCGCCGCCCTTCGGGACCGGCCCTGGCGGGGAAACCGGCACACCAGCGACTCACGGATCATCCCTTCCGCACATCTCCTCCCCTTTCTGCCTGGCGCGTCTCCATCCCACCTTGCCGCAGGTTCCAGCAGGCAAACGCCTCTGGACGGAAAGGTACGATGGCAAAAGAAATATGCATTTCCAGCACGCCGCATGAGACGCGGCTGGCAATTCTCGAAGACGATCAACTCGCGGAAATCTACTATGAACGCGAAAACGAGTACACTTTGGCCGGGTCGATCTACAACGGCCGCGTCACACGCGTTTTGCCGGGTATGCAGTCAGCCTTTGTTGACATAGGCCTGGAACGCGACGCCTTCCTTTATGTGACCGACTTCCTGGAACTTGAAGACCAGGAAGAAACCGATGAGCTGGAAAAAGCCACCGTCACCAGCGGCAACCAGCCTCCGCGCGAAGTTCGTCGTGAGCGTTCCAGCCAGAAGCCCGAGCAAAAGCAGGAATCGCGTCCGGCACAGGCGGCACAGCCTGTCGCTGAAAAGCCCCGTCGCCTCCTGGTTGAGAGCGCACCGGAAATTGGCGAGGCCGCCGCTCCGGAAGCCGCCGTTGCTTCCGAACAAGCCGACACGGATCAGGAAGAGTTCAACACCCCCGGCGCCAAGCGCTGGCGCGGACGCCGTCGCCGCCGTGGCAGCCGCAGCGGAACAGGCGCAATCGAAAACCAGGCCGTTCGCAACGAGACCCCAGCGCCTGAAGTCGAAGAAGCCGAAGAGCCCATCCAGGAGGTTGCGCCGGAGATCCATGCAACCGCAGCGCCAGCGCGTGCGCCCCGCCGTGAACGCGCTGCAGCAGCCGTCGAAACCCCATTTGTCCTGCCCGGCGAATCGCTCTCGAAGTACGGCGCCGCTCCGGCGGAGAATGCCGCCAAGCCCGCCGCCAAAGCCGCAGCGCCAGCTCGTCCGGCCAGCAGCTTCAAGCCGACAACGCTGATTGAAGCGCCCCTCCAGTGGGACGGCAGCGGTCCGCTGCCCGGCGAGTCGCTTTCCAGGCACCATGCTGACGAAGCTCCCGTGGAAGCGGAAGCCGAGCGGCAGGCCGCTCCGGATGCTGTCGAGGAACAGGACTTCATTGAAGAGGTTGCCGAGCCTGAAGCGGAAGCTGTCCCGGAGGTTTTTCCGGAACCAACAGCCAAGATCGTCAAGCAGTTGATCGATCCGGCGGCAGAAGCCGACGAACCGGACGAGGGCGAGCCTCTCGAAGAGGATGAACTCGAGGAAACGGAAGAAACCGCCGAGCCGGAGGACGATGCAACCGCCTCCCACAACGTGGACCCGCTGCCGCCTTCCGGATTCCGGCTCTTTGGCCTGGGCGGGAAGAAGAAAGCTGAAGAGAAGGCCGCCAAGCCCGCCGCTTCAACGTACGCTCCCGGCAAGGGCCTCATCGAAGAAGAGGTCATCGAAGAGGAAGAGTTCGAGGCGCCCCGGCGACGTCAGCACGGCAAGGCCGACGATCAGGACCAGTTTGAAGAACAAACGCTGCCCAACCAGATCCGCTCTGGCGACGTAGGCGAGATGTTGCAGGAAGCCCACCTCGACCACCGTTTGGATTTGGAATTTGACGAGAAGAACGGCGAAGAGGAAGGCAGCGAAGAGCCTTCCACCGAGGGCCGACCGGCTGTTCAGCAGCGCCGTGACCGCTCCTCGCGCGGACGCCGTGGCCGTGGCGGCTCAGCCGCACCGGCAGCAGCGCCCAGCCGTCAGCCGGCTGGCAGAGGAGGCCGCTCCTCGCGCCGCTCTGCGCAAATGTCCGATCTGCCCATCATCAGCGATTTGCTGAAGCCGGGGCAGGAAATTCTGGTTCAGATTGCCAAGGAACCCATCGCCAAGAAGGGCGCGCGCATCACCTCGCACATCGCCCTGCCTGGCCGCTTCCTGGTTTTCATGCCTACCATTACCCACATCGGCGTCAGCCGCAAAATCGCCTCGGACGACGAGCGCCAGCGCCTGAAGCGGATTCTGGTTCACGAACGCGGCGAGGCCTCTGGCGGGTTCATCGTTCGCACCGCCGCCGAGGGCGCTTCGGAAGAAGACCTCCGCGCCGACCTGCGCTTCCTTCTGAATCTTTGGGCCGACATCAAGAAGCGCTCCGACGACTCCAAGTCGCCCGCGCTCATCTATCACGATCTCTCGCTGATCGAGCGCATTCTGCGCGATCAGGTCAGCTCCGACTTCGCCACCATCTGGGTCGATACGGAAGCCGACTACGAGCGCATCGTGCGCTTCCTCAACCACTTCTCGCCGACGCTGGTTCGCCGCGTCAAGCTCTACACCAAAGAAACTCCGCTCTTCGAGCAGTTTGGCATTCAGGACGAAATCACCAAGGCCCTGAGCGCCAAGGTTTGGCTGAAGAGCGGCGGCTCGATCGTCATCAACCAGACTGAGGCGCTGGTCGCCATCGACGTAAATACCGGCAAGTACGTCGGCAAGTCGGCGCGGCTTGAGGACACCATCGTCAAGACCAACCTCGACGCCGTTCCTGAAATCGTGCGCCAGGTTCGCCTTCGCGACCTGGGCGGCATCATCATCATCGACTTCATCGACATGGACGACCGCAAGAACCGCTTCAAGGTGATGGCCGCTCTCGAAGAAGCCCTCAAATCCGACCGCGCGCCAACCAAGGTCTTGCAGTTCAACGACTTTGGCCTGGTCGCCATTACCCGCAAGCGCGTCAAGCAGTCTCTCGAACGGACCCTCTCGGTTCCCTGCCCCATCTGCCAGGCCACCGGCATGGTCAAGAGCCCGACGACCGTCTGCAACGAGATCTACGTTGAACTGCGCAAGATGCGCAAGACCTTCGAGGGCGAAGACGTGGTGCTGCGCGTCAACCCCGAAACCGTGAAGGTTCTCAAGTCCAACAACGAAAGCTGGATTACCGAATTCGAGGAACTGCTCGGCAAGAGCATCCTCGTCAAGAGCGACCCGGCGCTGCATCCCGAGCAGTTCGACATCCAGGGATAAGCGGAGTTCGCGGGGCTAGCCTAGTTAGCGAAGTTAGCAAACATCAAAGGCCGGAGCAATCGCTCCGGCCTTTGTCGTTTCCGCGCATTCAAGCGCAACTCCAACTTACCGGATCACGTGAATCGGCACGCCAAGCTTCAGCCCTCGCCAAATCTGCTCGGTAGTGTAGACCGGAGCCTTTAGCGCGATTGCCAGCGCCAAACAGGAGCGGTCCCCCAGTGATAGGCCATATTTCTCGGTGGTTGCAATCAAATCGCCGGCAATTCTGGCCTGCTCGCTCGTGAAGGGAACTGGCGCCGTCCCAAGCGATAGAGCATCCTCCCAGGCTTCTTCCGGGGGATACCCCTTTTTGACGAGTTTCGTTTGCACCTCTGCAAGGTTGACCGTGCTGACAACGGAATTCTTTCGTATTTCAGCCGTCAGCTTTTCCGCGCCGCGTTCCATTTGAATTACGGCGAGAATTGCAGAGGCGTCGAGCACTGCTTCATTCATGCTTGGCAGCCTCGCGCCGCTCCGCGCTCAACTCGTCGGCCAGCGAGACCCCAGCCGGCACATAGCGCCGCACCCGTTCCTGCGCACGCTGAAGCCTGCTTTCTTGCGTCGAAATGCATAGTTCGCCATCCACCACGCGCAAATCCAGCACGCCGCCAACGCTCATTCCGAGCGCCTTGCGCATCGCCGCCGGAATGACAACGCGGCCTTTTTCGCTCATGCGTGTTCTGGCCTGAAGTTCCATGTGCCACCCCTCCAAATTGTGTCACTATTATACTTCTGTGCCACATCTAACGCAAGTGGCACTTATATTGCCGCAACATTCTGCCAGATTCCGTGTCTAATCTTTTACCCGGAGAATGCCACAGAATTTCCCGGGAACAGAAAATCCTTTTCACTTATGAGGTCCGATATGTCCCATTTCCGTTCGATCCCGCTCGTGAGGCTCACCAGCCTTCTCGGAGCCGCGGCAATTCTTGCAACGGCATCCGCCAACGCCCAGTCTTCCCCCTCCCCCAGCCCATTCAGCTCCAATTTGGTGGCATCCAATGAATCCAGCTCGCTCTCGTTTCTGGCCAATGACAGCCTGGGCGGCGCGGCGGCTTTGCCCTCGGCTTCCGCTGCTGGCGGATCAGGCGCAGCTCAGGAACCAAGCTGGAAGCGCAAGGCCACGCACGACTTCGCCTTAGAGGCTGGCGGCGGCTTCAACGGCCCCATCGGCAACGACACTTCGAGCAGCAACGGCGGCCCATTCATTACCTGGGGCGGCAACTTCACCGTGGGCGGCGGCCTGCACCTCAACAAATACGTCTCTTTGCTGGCCGAGTATCAGTTCATTGACGACAAACTGCCCGGCCATTTCATTGGCGAGGTCGGTACAGATGGCGGCAATGCGCACATCTGGTCGTTTACCCTTGCTCCGGTCGTCGATCTGTTTCCCAAACGAACCAATAGTATCTATGTCACAGGTGGCGGCGGCTTCTATCGCAAGGTGACCAACTTCACCGAGCCGGAAGATGTGGAATATTGCGACTACTATTGCGAGATCTACTCGCAAAATGAGACGGTCTACCACTTCTCATCCAACCAGGGCGGAGTGAATCTTGGCTTTGGCCTCACCCACAAAGTGGGCGGCGCAGCCAGCAAAATGAAGATCTTTGCCGAGGCTCGTTATCTCTTTTTGGATACGCCCAGCATCCACGAAACCGCTGGCACGGGAACCACCGGACTGATCCCGGTCACTTTCGGCCTGCGCTGGTAGCAGCCTTTACTTGGTTTGTTCTCTATTCACTCTGGGTACCCCAGGTCCGGATTTTCGGACCTGGGAAGCCTTGCATTAGAAATACGAAATTATGTAGTCAGAAATCTAGCAGATCCGCGGCAACTGCTCCCCGATTTGCGTCGGAATCACGCGGTTGGCGCCCATGGCGGTATGCGCCACCAGCATCCCTTTGTGCTCGGCGGTGACCGTGCCAATGCGGACGGCTTCCTTGCCCAGCGGATGCGCGTGCAGCACGGCCAGCACCTTTTCCGCAGCCTCGGGCGCGACAAAAAACACCGCCTTGCCCTCATTGGCCACGTAGACCGGGTCCAGCCCCAGCAGTTCGCAGGCGGACTGCACATCGGGCCGCACCGGCAGACTGGGCTCGTCGATCTCGACGCCCACGCCGGAAGCCTGCGCAATCTCATTCAACGTGGAAGCCAGGCCGCCGCGCGTCGGGTCGCGCATGGTGTGAACCGCCGTTCCGGCAGCAGCCAGCACCTCGGCAATCATTCCATTCAGCGCCGCGCAATCGGAGCGAATTTCGCTTTCGAACTCCAGCCCCTCGCGCACGCTCATAATGGCCATGCCGTGGTCGCCGATGGTGCCGGAAACCAGAATCGCATCGCCCGGACGCGTCCGCTCCGGACCAACTGCAATCCCCGGCCGCAGCAGACCCACGCCCGCCGTGCAGATATAGCAGCCGTCGCCGTGGCCGCGCTCGACGACCTTCGTGTCGCCGGTGACGATCTTCACCCTTGCCGTGGCCGCGGCCTTCGCCATGGCGTCGACAATCGCCGCCAGTTGGTTCAGCGGCAGGCCCTCTTCCAGAATGAAGCTGGCGCTCAAAAACTTCGGCTCGGCACCGGAAACGGAAAGGTCGTTCACCGTTCCGTTCACCGCCAGTTCGCCAATCGATCCGCCGGGGAAAAACAGCGGCTGCACGACGAAGGAGTCCGTGCTCATGGCAACTTGCCCGCCACCCAGATCCAGCACCGCCGCATCACCCAGGTTTTCCAGCTCCGGATTGCGGAAGGCGGGCAGGAAGAGGTTTTCGACCAGTTCATTGCCCAACTTGCCGCCGCCGCCGTGGCCCATCACAATGGTCGGGTAGTCGGCCAGTGGCAGCGGACAGCTCCAGCCGGAAAAATCCGGCGCACCGTGTTTCTCGTTCTCAGCCATGCTTGATCTCCGTTAGCCCGCTTCCCGCGCTCGCCAGATCGTCGGCCGAGAGAAACCGCCCGTAGTTGAAGTAGGCCGCGCAGGCCCCTTCGTTGGAAACCATCGGCGCTCCCAGTGGATGCCGCGTCGTGCATTCCTTGCCGAAGGCCGCGCACTCGCTGGGCTTGATCGCGCCGCGCAGCACTTCTCCGGCGCGGCATAGCGGCGACTCCTCGGTATGAATGCCTGTAATGTGGAAGCGCGGCTCGGCGTCAAATTCGCGATAATCCGCATTGAGCCGCCAGCCGCTTCCGGGAATCATGCCAATCCCGCGCCAGGCCCGGTCGGTCACTTCGAAAACCTCCGAGAGCAGCTTCTGCGCGGGCCGGTTGCCTTCGAAGGTCACCACTCGCTCGTAGGCGTTCTCGACTTCGTGCCGCCCGGCCTCAAGCTGAATCACCGTGCGGCGAATCCCGTCCAACAAATCCAGCGGCTCAAAGCCCGTCACCACCATCGGAGCCTTGTACTTCTCCGCCAGCGGCGGGTACTCCCAGTAGCCCATCACACTGCAAACGTGGCCCGCCAACAGAAAACCCTGCACTTGATTACCGGGGGAATCCATGATGGCCGCAATCGCCGGCGGCACCAGCACGTGCGAGACGAGCAGCGAGAAGTTTTTCAACCCGCGCCGCTTGGCCACGACCACGCTCATTGCGTTGGCCGGAGCCGTCGTTTCAAAGCCCACGCCAAAGAAAACCACCTGCTTGTCAGGATTCTTTGCCGCCAGTTCGACCGCATCCAGCGGCGAGTAGACGACGCGCACATCGCCGCCCGCGCCCTTCACCTGGAACAGGTCGCCGTGCGTGCCGGGAACGCGCAGCATATCGCCGAAGGAGCAGAAAACCACTCCCGGCTGGGCGGCAATCGCCAGCGCTTTATCAATCAATTCGAGGGGGGTAACGCAAACCGGGCAGCCGGGCCCGTGAATCATTTCGACTCCGGCCGGCAGCATCTGGTCGATGCCATTCTTGATGATCGAGTGGGTCTGCCCGCCGCAGACTTCCATGATCTTCCACGGCCGCGTAGTGATGGCGGCAATCTCGCGCGCCATTCGCTGTGCGATCTCGCCATTTCGGAACTCGGTCAGGTATTTCATGGGGAAGCAGCCAACTCCTGGTGCTGTGCCTCCATGTTAAATGGAGGCACCCATTGGACGCACTTTCAGGAAGCGCGATGAATTCCAACGCACCAAGAAACCGCCTACTTCTTGAGGTTCTTCTCCGCCCGCACCCTGGCCACAATCTCCAGGTACTTGTGGGCGGCTTCGGTGATCTTTTCCGGAGTTCCGGCATCCACGGCGGCCAAATTGACCAGATCGCTGCCCACGCCCAAGGCGCGCGCACCGGCACGGAGCAAGCCCTCGGCCGTGTCCAGCTTGACGCCGCCGGTCGGGATCAGCTTCAGATGCGGGAAGGGAGCGAGGATCGCCTTGAAGTAGCTGGCGCCGCCCACTGCCGAGCAGGGGAAAACCTTGACGTAGTCCGCGCCCGCGCGGCTGGCCGTCACGATTTCGGTCGGCGTCAGTCCTCCGGGAATGGAGATCTTGTTCAGGGCTTTGGTGGCGGCAACGACATCGGGGTGGAAGCTGGGGCTGACGACAAACTCCGCGCCGGCCGCGATGGTCTCTTCGACCTCTTTGACGGTGGTCACGGTGCCGGAGCCGAGCAGCAGCTTCGATCCGTACTGTTTCTTGAGTTCCTTCAGCACATCGATTGCGCCGGGAACGGTCAAGGTGACTTCGATGACAGTCACGCCACCGTCCATCAAAGCTTTGACAACGGCGAGCGCCTGGGCAACGCTGCGAGCGCGCAGGACGGGGATCAGGCCAACGCGCTCAAGAATTTCTTGTGTAGATTCGGACATAATTTTTCCTCTCTGATGCAGTAAGGTTAGCGGGCAATCCGGGCCGAGCCGCCCTTGATGGCGCGTTCGACTTCGGCCAACGAAGCCGTGCTGGTATCGCCGGGAGTGGTCATGGCCAGTGCGCCGTGAGCCACGCCGCAGCGAACCGCCCAGTCAATGGGCTTGCCGGCAAGCAGGCCATAGATGAGGCCAGAGGCAAAGCTGTCTCCGCCGCCCACGCGATCCAGAATGTCGATGTCGCGCTGGGGGACGTGGATGATCTTGTCTTCGTAGATGGCGATGGCGCCCCAGGCATTCAAACTGGCGGTGTGCGCCGTGCGCAGGGTGCTGACGACGAGCTTCAGGTTCGGGTAGGCCGCCGCCACTTCGTGCAACATCTCCTCGTAGCCTGCAATCGGCAACTCGGAGAAGTCTTCGCTGACGCCCTTGATCTTGACGCCAAGCATGGTGGAGAAGTCTTCCTCGTTGCCCAGCAGCAGATCGACCTTGCGGACCAGATCGCGGCTGACTTCTTGCGCCTTTTCCTTGCCGCCAATGGACTTCCAGAGGGAATTGCGGTAGTTCAGATCATAGGAAACAGGCGTTCCGTGGCGGCGGGCGGCGTCCATGGCTTCGTCGGCCACTTGGGCGGTCGAGGCCGATAGCGCGGCGAAGATGCCGCCGGTGTGGAACCAGCGAGAGCCGTTTTTCTCGCCAAAAATTGATTCCCAGTCGAAGTCGCCGGACTTCACCTGACTGATGGCGGTGTGGCCACGGTCCGAGCAACCAACAGCCGCGCGTATGCCGTAGCCGCGCTCGGTAAAGTTGAGTCCGTTGCGGACCTCGCGGCCCACGCCGTCATAGGGAACCCACTTGAGCAGGGAATGGTCAACGCCACCCTGCAGAATGAGGTCTTCAATGAGGTGGCCGACGGGGTTCTCGGCCAAGGCCGTGGCGATGGCCGTATTCAGGCCGAAACAGCGGCGCAGACCGCGGACCACGTTATACTCGCCGCCACCCTCCCACACTTGAAACTGGCGTGTGGTGTGAATGCGGCTCTCACCGGGATCGAGGCGGAGCATGACTTCGCCCAGGCTCAAACAATCCCAGCGGCGGGAAGAATCGGGGATAATGATTGGTTTCATGGCTATACTCAGGCTCTCACATTTCAGTGAAACGCGTACCGCATTGCAGAGGCGCGTCGCGCGGTCCGTGTGCTGGGTGCCCCAGCTCTCGTTTCTGAGACCTTGGATGCCAAAATCTCAGTGGGCGATCTTCTGCGACTCCACTGCGCAACTGCCATCAGGGCACGAAGACTGCGGCGCCGCGGCAGCCCGCGCAAAGGCCTCTTCTTCGCTGCCCAGTTCCTCTTCAATCGCGCCCATCTGGCGGAAGTCCTCCAGCGTCAGCTTGGCCGTCTCTTCGTCAATCTTCGAGAGCGCAAAGCCAACGTGGACAATGGTATAGTCGCCGACGGCAAGCTCCGGAACATAGTCCAGGCAAACCTTCTTGCGCACGCCGCCGAAGTTCACCCAGCCCATTTGGAGGCCGTTCTCGGTGAGAATCTCTTCCACTTTTCCTGGAATCGCTAAGCACATGGCTTCTCCATTATGACGTCTTCCGAGTAGTATGCGGTGTGATTTAAATCACATTGGACGTTTTTCAATAGCCCGCTTCGAGTCCATGCCGGACCGCCAGAATCACGACTTCCTTGCCGTCGTAGTGATAAAGCACAAGATACGCCCCACTGCCGAACTCAATAACCCACTCGCGAAACTCGGTGGGCAACTCCTCGACAGGGCGGCCCGTCTCTGGAAACTTTGCCAGCGGCTTTACGCCCTGACGAATCGTTTGGACGGCGCGCTGGGCGGCGACAAGGCTCTTGGACGCCAAAAAATCGTGCAATCGCGCCACATCCCGCAGGCTCTGCTGTGTCCACTTCAGAGGTGGCATTCAGGAGCCTCTGCCACCTCACCCGCTCCAAGCTTGGCCAGCCAAGCATCAGCCTCTTCGGCGGTTGCGTGCAGGCCGGTCGCCTGATAATCGTTCCAAGCAGTCAGTGCTTCCTGGCGAAACTGCTCGTGCTTCTCTTCGCGGTTCACATACTGCTCGACGGCTTCGTGCATGATCCAGTGCGCCGACCGCCGCCGCGCCTCTGCGAGCCTCAGCACGCGTGCCTTTAGTTCGGAATCAAGCTTCAGACTGGTCGTCGCAGATATCGGCATAAAAGGCACTCCAAGGTGTTACCTGGGAACACTGTAGCACAACCTTAGTGGTCCCGGTTTGCCCGCTCCGTCTCCAAATACCCTAGCCACTCATCGATTCCCACCCCGGTCTTCGCTGAAGTCTCAAAGATGCGAATTCCAGGCCGGATCTCGTTGATATTCTTGAGCGCCAGTCCGCGGTTGAAATCACACGGCCCGGCAAGGTCCGTTTTGGTAATCACCGCCGCGTCGGCCGAGTTGAACATCGTCGGATACTTCAGCGGCTTGTCCTCGCCCTCGGTCACACTCAGCAAAACCACGCGGATCGCCTCGCCCAAGTCGTAGCTCGACGGGCAAACCAGGTTGCCCACATTCTCGATGAACAGAAAATCGAGCTGATCCAGCGCCACACCCGCCCATTCATCAAGGTGCTTGCCGATCATCTCCGCGTCCAGGTGGCAGGTTCCATGCGTGTTGATTTGCCGTACCGGCACGCCGCTCGATGCCAGCCGCCGCGCGTCGTTGTCCGTCTCCAGATCGCCAACCAGAGCGGCCACCCTCGCGCCCTTTGCTTTCAAGCCCTTCAGCGTCTGCTCCAAAAACGCTGTTTTGCCGGTGCCGGGGCTGGAAACCAGATTCAGCACCAGCACGCCCGCCTTGGCGTAGTTCGCCCGCAGGCCAGCCGCCAGTTCATCGTTCTTTTTCAGAATGCCCCGCCGCAGTTCCACAATCCTGGTCGTCACGCTCTCTCCTTCGCCTCATCAATCTCGATTGAATCAATCTCCAGCTCGCGCCCCTGCCGCACGTCATTGCACGGCTCGCCACACTGGGGACATCGGAAGCTCTGAATGCCCTCCAGTTCCGCATCTTGGTCGCAGTGCGCGCAATGCACCACCACTGGCAGCACATTGACCACCAGACGCGACCCCTCCAGCGGAGTTCCTTCCGCCACAATGCCGTAGCAGAACTCCAGCGACTCGGGAATCACCGACGCCAGCGCACCGACCTTGAGCCGCACTTCGAGCACTTTTGCGCCAGGATAAGGCGCCAGCGACTCGGTCACTGTCTCCACGACACTCGTAATCATCGAAAGTTCATGCATGAAGATTAAATTTTACGCTGCCGCCGCCCTGCCAAACACAACCGGAGTGCCAGTTTCTCTCCGCTCCATTAGACTGAGAGGGCGATGAGTATGATGCACAAGTTGCAAGCTGGCGCGTTGGCGATGATGGCCGGGCTGATGCTGACCGGCTGCGGAACACCGGGCGCGCCGCAGCCGCCTTCACTCAATCTGCCTGCCCCGGTGACAAACCTGACGGCCAGCCGCGCCGGCAATCAGGTGACACTTGCCTGGACCATGCCCAAAAGAAACACCGACAAGCTGCTGCTGAACAACAATTTAACAGCGCGCGTCTGCCGCAAGCAGGGCACAGGCAGGTGCGGTGCGGCCGGGGATCTGTCCTTCGCTCCCGGCGTCGAAGGCGCGTTCTCTGAGACGCTGCCAGCCTCGTTGGCCGCAGGGCAGCCGCGCTTGCTCACTTATTTTGTCGAACTCAGAAACCGCAACGGCCGCTCGGCTGGCCTGTCGAATGCCGCCCATGTTCTGGCTGGAGAAGCACCCGCGCCGGTGGCCGGCCTCACGGCCGAAGTGCGCAAGCAGGGCGTAGTTCTGCGCTGGACGCCTACGGCCGGGCTGGAATCATCCGCCGTTCGCTTGCATCGCAAACTGCTGAACTCGCCAGCCGCCAAGCCGCACGAGGGGCTGCTGACGCCTCCGCCCGAGCCCGTCGAGCAAAATCTGCTGGTTGAGGCCGGCGCGCATTCAGGCCACGCGCTCGACAAGAATATTCACTTTGGACATAGCTATGAGTACCGAGCCCAGCGCGTGGCGCGCGTTACCGTGGATGGCCAGACGCTGGAGTTGGATGGCGAAGTTTCCGCGCCGGTGCGTGTCGCGGCGCTGGATCAATTTCCTCCCGCTGTGCCCACCGATTTGGCCGCCGTGGCCACCGTCGGCGAAGATGGCGCAGAAACCGCCATCGACCTGAGCTGGCAACCGGTCACGGATGCCGATCTGGCGGGCTACATCGTCTATCGTCGCGAGGCAGGAAAAGGGGGCGAGGCCGCCTGGCAGCGTATTTCGCCCGCTGAGCCGCTGCTTCCACCCGCCTTTCACGACAATCAAGTCGAGCCCGGCCATACGTACCGCTACGCCGTCAGCGCGCTTGCTCAGAACGGGCACGCAAGCGCCCGCTCGGCTGAGGCCGAAGAAACCGTGCCCAACCCCTGACGGCCAAGGAATTCTCATGAGATATTGCCGCTTTCTGTTCGAAAACGAGACACACTACGGCGCACTGGAAGATCGTGACGGCGAACCTTGGATCGCAAGCCTGATTCCGGCTCCAGAAGAAGACCTGCGCTATCGCCTGGAGCACGGCGGAGTTGCGCCCTCTGCCGCTGCTTCCAAGAGCTTCACGCCGATCGCTCTCCGCAACGCCGATCTGCTCGCGCCGGTCACGCCCTCGAAGATTGTCTGCGTGGGCCGCAACTATCGCGATCACGTGAAGGAGTTGGGCCACGAACTGCCCTCTGAGCCGCTGCTTTTCCTCAAGCCGCCCTCGGCGCTGCTCCAGCCCGGCGGCGTGGTGCGCATGCCTGCCGCCTCGGTCCGCGTGGATTTTGAGGGTGAGCTGGCGCTGGTGATCGGCCGCCGCACGCGCAATCTCAAGGAAGAAGACTGGCGCTCGGCCCTGCGCGGCGTCACGCTGGCTGACGACGTGACGGCCCGCGACCTGCAAAACAAGGACGGCCAGTGGACCCGCGCCAAGGGCTTCGACACTTTTTGCCCGGTGGGTCCGTTCGTGAGCGACGAACTGGATCTCGATGCCGGCCTGATGCTGGAAACACGCGTCAACGGCGCGTTGCACCAGCATGGCTCAACCTTGGATTTCATCTTCCCCATTTCCAGGCTGCTGGCCCACATCTCGGCCGCGATGACTCTGGAGCCCGGCGACATTGTGTTGACCGGAACTCCCGCCGGAGTTGGCCCGCTCCAAGCTGGTGACAAAGTGGAAGTCAGTATTCCCGGCCTGGGAGTGCTGGCCAACACTTTTGCCGCGGATGCAGACTGACACAAGCTCTGCGGTGTGCATCCTTGACCGCTCGGATGAATCCATAAAGCGGTACACTTGTGCCGAAAGCGCTCGGAGCCGGAATCCCGGTTCCATGGAGGAAAGATGTCACAGAATTTGCTGGAACAGTTGCGCAGTTATACCGTGGTCGTTGCCGACACCGGCGATATGGAAGCGATGAAGCAGTTTCGCCCCCAGGACGCCACTACCAACCCTTCGCTGATTACCGCCGCCGCGCAGATGCCGCAGTATCAGCCCATTGTGGATGGAGTTCTGCTCGAAGCCCGCAAGGAACTGGGCAGCGGCGCGACGGATGTTGCGATTGCCAACCTCGCTTTTCAGCGGCTGGCCATCGCCTTCGGCAAGGAGATTCTGGCCATCGTTCCCGGCCGCGTCTCGACGGAAGTGGACGCGCGCCTCTCCTATGACACCGACGCGACTATTGCCCAGGCTCGCAGCATCATCGCGCAATATGACAAGGCCGGTATCGGCCGCGAGCGCGTGCTGGTCAAGATCGCCTCAACCTGGGAGGGCATTCGCGCCGCCGAAGTGCTGCAAAAGGAAGGCATCCACTGTAACCTGACCCTGCTCTTTGGGTTGCACCAAGCCGTCGCGGCAGCCGACGCCGGCGTCACCCTCGTCTCGCCCTTCGTTGGCCGCATTCTCGACTGGTACAAGAAAGACACCGGCAAGGATTATCAGGGCGCAAAGGATCCCGGCGTGCAGTCCGTGACAACGGTTTATCACTACTACAAGAAGTTCGGCTACAAGACGCAGGTCATGGGCGCGAGCTTCCGTAACATCGGCGAGATTCGCGAACTGGCTGGTTGCGACCTGCTGACCATTTCTCCAAAGCTGCTGGCCGAACTGGAATCAACCCAGGAGATACTGCCGCGCAAACTTTCGCCGGAAGCCTCCGAAGCGCTGCCCATCAAAAAAATTGTCGTGGACAAAGCCGCCTTCGACCGCATGCACGCTGCCGACCGCATGGCCACCGACAAGCTGAAGGAGGGCATCGAGGGCTTCTCGGCCGCGCTGGTCAAGCTGGAAACGCTGCTCATCAATCGTCTGGTTGAGTTGGAAGCCTACAACTCCGACGCCATCTAACGCAATCGGAAGTCCGCGGCCCAGTGGGTTCCCAGGTCTTGATTTTGAGACCTGGGAATCATGAATCTGGCAGCCTATTCCGACCAGACGCCGAGCAGGTTGCCCGCGCCGTCGGAAAAATGAAAGCGCCGCCCGCCGGGAAACTCAAAGATGGGTACGACGATGATGCCGCCCGCGGCCACGATTGCATCTTCCGTGGCCTTCAGGTCCGTGGAATAAAGCACAATCAGAGGCGCGGATTTTGGCTGTTGCTGCTGGGCAGCGCCTTTTGCAAAGCCGATGGCGATCCCAGAGTCGGCCGCGTCGCAGTCAATATACTCCGGCCCCCAGTCCTTGAACTTCCAGCCGAAGACTGCCGAGTAGAAATGCTTGGTCTGCTCGATGTTAGTGGTCGTGAATTCGATGTAGGTGATTTTGTTGTGCAGCGCGGGATTGCTCATGAATTCTCTCCTTGTGCGCTCCCCTTGTGTACAGTCAAGGGATGCGTGGCACGGACTCTCCGAGGCACGCTTTTACCCTAGCAGAGTCCCCATGCCAGCGGCATTAAAATTTTATGTCTCGTCTTACTTGCCAAGCCAGAGCGCAATGCCTCCGGTGATGGACCGCCTCGGCATGGCGACGCCGCTAACTTCCTGGTAGCCAGTATTACTTAGGTTGCCAAGCCGAAGATAAGGGCGAACCTTCCCTGAGTTATGCGTCAACGCGGCGTTCCACACGGGGTAGGGATTCGGATTCCACGGCGAGTTACCCGCCTGCTGATAAGGCTTTGTAACTGCGACGGAGTTCGTCATAGTTAGCGCGTGTCCCAGCGCGACCGTCCAGATGGCATGAAGGTTCTGGACCGGATAGTTCAAGGCATACTCCGATTGAAGTCCGTGCAAGGTAGGCTGCGCGCCGACAAGTCCAGTCCACGCGAGCTGAACCCTTTGTCCTTTTGCGGGTATCCAGGTTGCGGAAGACTCGGCCCCCGCAAAGCGCAGGCCGTTCAGGTTGACCGCGCACCATGTATTCACTTTGCAATCTGTGGGAAGAAAAGCGTTCGGCAGAGACGCGGCGCGCACATAGTCGATGGCGTCGTGCTGGCGGGAATAGAAGCCCGTGGCCGATAGCGAGAAACGGCTAGACAGATTCCAGTCTGCGCCCGCCTCGCCGGACCATGCCGACTCAGGCTTCAGATTTGAATTGCCGATAGTTGCCGGATCGGAGTAATAAAGATCGGTATAAGTCGGAAGCCGAAAGCCATAACCACCACTGGCGCGCAGCTTCAAAACATTGGCAAGGCGCAGGCTGCCCGCCAGGTGCGGAGCGAGCGCGGATTGCAAACCTCCCGAGAACAACTCCTCGCGCAGGCCCGCGGATAAGTTCCACCGGCGAGTTACTGGCCGCAGGTCCAGGTCCATATAGCCGGCCCCGCGATTGCGCGCATGAAGGCCAAGCGTATTGCTGTGAATGCTATCGCCATCCGACTCCAGACCGAACAAAAGCATGGCTGAGTTTGTGACAGGAAGTGTGTGGCGTACGGATGCCTGCCAGGAGCCATCGATATGATTATTTTCATAGTAAGAAGGCTTGTTGCGCAACAAAATGAATTCGTCCGTATGGCGGCGATAACCAAAGGCTGCGACCGTACGACTGCCTAACTCCTGGCGGGCGGAAGCAAACCATCCTTTCGTTCGCTCCCATGAGTTATACGAGCCATAAAACTGGTTTGCGCCGAAAGCGCGATCGCTGGCCGCAAAGAGCAGGTCCGAAATACCGAGCCGGGAACTAATCCAGCTTTCCGAAGAAGCATCTTCGTTGCGGTAATCGCGGTCGCTCATAAAGCCGGTCGAAAAATTGCGATTTGCGGTCAATCGGCTGCTCCATCGCTTGTGCGCGAGAGCGGCCACCAGCGACTCTTCGTTTGCGCCAAAGCTGCCTCCGCCCGCGCGCAGATGAAGCGACATCGCGGCGGGCGCGGCGGTGAGAAAGTCCACCACGCCGCTCAGCGCGTCCGCGCCATGCAGCGTGGAACCGGCACCGTGCAGCACTTCAATCGAGTCCATCGCGTCAAGCGAAACAGGCAAATCAAGGTTGTGATGCGCGGCTTGGCTATCATTGATGCGAAAGCCATTCAACAGCACCAACGCCTGCTCGAAAGATCCTCCGCGCAGAAGCAAGTCCGCTTGTCCGCCCCCAGCGCCGCGCTCTTCGAGAGAGACCGACGAGTCTTGCCGCAGCAACTCCTGTGACGACTCCAGCGACAACGCCTGATCGTTAACCGGCAAAATAACAACCGATGCGGAAGACTCAGCCAGCGGCACGGGAACCGCCGAGCCAAGAACGATCAGCGTCTCTGAAGGATGGGGAAGCGTGACGGGCTGAGCGGCAGGCACAGTTTGCGCGAAAGCTTGCTGCGCGCAGGCTGTCAATAGGAGGCAGCCCGTAATGAAAATCGATTTCAAAGTTGGCATTGGTTGGCTTTCTGTATTGATCCTGAACGCCGACAAACCATTTCACAAGGATGATTTGATATTGTTTTGAATAGTTGAGCTTGTAAACCATCAGGAGGAAGCCATGCGCATTGAAGCATTTCTTCAGCAAAGTCCCATGTTCGCGGTGAACCGTGCGGCGCGGCGCTTTGAATCGCAAACCGCGCGGGCGCTTGCCGCCGACGGCCTTGGCTTTTTGGAAGGAATGGTCTTGGCAGCCTTGTATTTTGAAGCTCCCCGGCCGGTCATGCCATCGCAATTGGCGGAGACCTTTGCGACGACGCGGGGCAATATCAGCCACTGCGTTTCATCGCTGGAGGCCATGGGGCTTTTGCAAAGAAAAATCAATCCAGACGACGCGCGGGCTTACCAGCTTACATTGAAGCCGCAGGGAAAGAAATGCGCGGTGCGCGTGATTGGCGTCTTCGACAAGTTACAGCAGCGGTTTGAGCGGGAGATTGGCAAGTCGGCCCTGGCGGATGCGCTCAAAGCACTGCGCAAGCTGGAGGCGCTCTGCGCCGACAAGCAGAGCGCTTCAAGCAAGGCTCTTTAGGAAAATCAGCAGTAAGTCTCGACGAGCAAAATTTTTCATTTCACAAGCTTGGTTCCACCCTATTTTCTTAACTTGCGCGCTCCGTGGTTGCTGAGCAGCCCTTCCAGTTCTTCCTTGAATTCGCGCACGTCCTTGAAGTCCCGATAGACCGAGGCGAAGCGAATGTAAGCCACAGTGTCGAGTCCCTTCAGTTGCTTCATAATCAGCTCGCCAATTTCGGCCGTCGAGCGTTCGCGCTCCGGGGCGTCCATCAGAAAAGCCTCGGCGGCGTCCACAATGGCCTCCAGTTGGTTGGCCGCCACCGGCCGCTTTTCGCAGGCGCGCAACAGACCGCTCAGGATCTTCTGGCGATCAAAGCGTTCTCGCCGCCCATCCTTCTTGACCACCATGTAAGGAATTTCGTCGATTCGCTCATAGGTCGTGAAGCGGCGATTGCACCGCTCGCACTCCCGCCGCCGACGGATGGAGTCGGCCTCTTTGCTTTCGCGCGAGTCCACCACCCGATCCTGCCCGAAGCCACAATATGGACACTTCATACAAGGCCGATTCTACGGCATCCAAGAGGCGGAGAACAGAAATAGGGCTCCGAAATCCAGTCTGCCCCTATAGCTTTGGCGACTCATCGCCACGAACAGCTATGCCCTAGTCCCTGGCAGAGCTGTTCTCCGCCACGGGCCAGATGCAATCCCGGCCGTGGGCCTTGGCTTTGTAGAGCGCCGAATCGGCGGCGCGAAGCAGGCGGGTTGAGCCGCCTGATGAACTGGGGAGCGCGGACGCAGCACCAATGCTGATCGTGGCGCGAACCGGGCTTCCGTCGCTGCCAGGCGGGAGCTCGATGGCGCGGACCGCGGCGCATAGCCGCTGCGCGATGGCGAGTGTGCGGGTCAGTGGCCGGTTGGGCAAAATCGCCACAAATTCTTCTCCGCCGTAGCGTGCCAGGATGTCCTGTTGGTCGCGAAGCGTTTGGCAAAGGGTCTTCGCCACGAGGCGGAGCACTTCGTCTCCATAGGCGTGCCCGTGACGGTCATTGAGAATCTTGAAATGGTCCAGGTCGATCATCAGAACCGAAATTGGCTGTCCTTTTTGCCTGCATTTCTTCCATTGCGCGCGGAGCTCGCTATCGAGGTACCGGCGATTGGGAACTCCAGTCAGCGCGTCGATGGTTGAGATGCGGACCAGTTCCGCGTTATTGGCGTTCAACTTCAATCGGAGTTGATAACTTATCCGTATCTGGCGTTCCATCGAATAAATGGCCAGCAACGTAAGAGTGGCAGCGGTCCAGACCAAGCTGATGAAGGCCGTGGTTTGAACAGAATCCAGCTCTCTGTTGTTCGCCAGAAAGGCGGAATCACCCAACACCATCAAGAAAACGACGAAGCATGTGTACCTGAAATCCGGCCACATGGCGTAGATGGAGTACAACATGATGACGATCAGCGCGATTTGTCCAAGTGCAATCAAATCCAGACGCGCATTGTAGAGAACGAGAATGCCGGCGATGCCGGGCAGCGGGGTGGCAGCGAACAGAACCTCGCGAGTCCGGCGGCCAACGCGGTGGATCATCGCGCGGCAAACCAGGGAAAGTGGAGTGACCAAGCCGAGACGAACTGCCAGACAGAGGGCAAAACTCTGCCGCAAACAGAGGTAATCCAACAACAGGAAGGCGTCATAGAGTGGGATGGCGTACAGCGTCGAAGAGCAGAAATGATCGATGCGTTCCTGTCGATTCTCCAGCTCAAACGCATCTTCTGCTTTAGGGGGGAATCGCAGGTCAAAGTGGAGCGGCGGAACCATTCCGCGTAGCAGGTTGGCAAGCCGCGAGAACATCATCTGCAGTTTGGGCCACACATCTCATTATCAGCCGCGCCGGGACAGCCGTAAACAAGAATCAACTCGCCGTTTGCCGCAAGTCTTCCCTAACTTCTAGCCCTTGCTGTTAGTCGAAAATAACCGTTTTGTTGTCGTAACAGAGGATGCGGCGATCCAGATGCCAGCGGACGGCGCGGGAAAGCACAATGCGCTCCAGGTCGCGGCCGCGCTCGACCAGGTCTTCCACTTGATCGCGGTGCGAAATACGCGTCACGTCCTGTTCGATGATGGGGCCTTCGTCGAGCGAGGCGGTGACATAGTGGCTGGTGGCGCCGATCAGCTTGACGCCGCGCGCGTGAGCTGCCTGGTAGGGCCGCGCTCCGGTGAAAGCGGGCAGAAACGAGTGGTGTACGTTGATGATTGCGGCCGGGTAGCGCGCGACAAAGGCTGGGGAGAGAATCTGCATGTAGCGCGCCAGAACCACCAGTTCGATCTTGTGCCGCTCAAGCAGTTCAATCTGCCGCGCCTCGGCTTCAGCGCGCGTGGCTGCTGTTACCGGAATGTATTCGAAGGGGATGCCGTAGAAAGCCGCCAGTTTTTCGACTTCGCGGTGGTTGGAGATAATGACCGGAATCTCGCAGCAGAGCTCTTCGGTCCGCCAGCGGTAGAGCAGATCGGCCATGCAGTGCAGATATTGCGAACAAAAGAGGGCCACGCGCGGCTGCCGTTTGCTGCTGGCCAACTGCCAGTGCATACCCAACTCGGCTGCCATCGGCGCGAACTCCGCCTGGAAGGCCTCCAGGTCAAAGGCCTCCGGGTTGGCGCCCAGCGTGGTGGAGTCGTCGCTCGCGCCGTTCAGTGCCCACTCCATGCGCATGAAGAACAGGCCCAGCTCGTGGTCCTGATGCTGGTCGGCGTGAATGATGTTGGCGCCATGCTTGTAGAGCATGGTGGAGACGCGGGAGATCAGTCCTCTCCGGTCGGGGCAATCGATGAGCAGAACAGCGGAATCTTTCATGCTTGCTTCAGCATAAATCACCGCCAGCCGCGCGACCGACAGGCATACAGCGGTTCAAACGCGTTCTGTGCGAAATGGGAAGTAAGGCCTTTGAAATGATGAATTTCAGAGTGGCAATACTGAAATACTTATCCTGTACGGTCGCCGGTTTTTCTGTTGCAAGTGGCTGAAAGGAATGGATTTTACTGGCTTTTACAGGCTTACAGGGCGAATTTTTGCTTTTTTCCGGCGTGGGACTGGGAATGTTGATGGCCCGGGTCGACGGCGACGGTGATGTTTCTGACGGTTCTCATGGTCCGGCACTCCTCAAGAATTTCGCTCTATTGGCAGTGTGCATCCCAGGCGGGTAATTCTCTGCAAAACGGGCTTTGGGGGCAGCCGGTCCGAAAAGAGAAGGCGGGGCAAGGTTCGTGGTCTCCCATGTCTGAAAATCCAGAGATGGGCACCCGGCTTTCTTGGTCAGATGTGGGGCAGCCGCCCGCTCATCGCGATAAGACAATAAAACTGCGATGAACGGGGCACAGATTCTCATGGCTCATGGTCCTGACTGATGAACGGGCCACCTGCCGCACACGATCAGGATTCGGGCTCGACCTTCCACACGTAGAGGAATTCGGCGTCACTGGACGTGGATACTTCAATTCCTCTGAAGCGAGTGGCGCGATTGAGCGCGGAGCGGATGTTTTCCTTTGTATCCGGCAAAACGGAGAGTGGGATTTTTAGCGCCGAGCCTGGGACCAACTGAGCGATGTCGCTCAATAACTGCGTCACAATCTTTTTGTGTTTGCCGTCGCGTCCCTTGGGGACGTCTACCTGAGATATTGATTGGAACTGCATTGGAGACACGCTGGCGTGATCGTTGGTAGACATCGAATTGGCCGCCTCATTTGCTGGACTCCTCAAGAATGGAATCGTGGCCTTAACGTACGCTTAAATTGCCGCAAAGTAAAGCTACCCGCACGTTGACCGACGACAGACGGTATCAGGACCAACAAACGCAGCACCAAAGCTCGCCGTGTCGAGAGAAAGAACTTGCAGTCTCCTCTTTATCCCTACAAGTATCAGATTAAAAAGACTTAATACGTAACAGGAAGAGTCTCCCCCTATAGAAAATAGCCTGCTACGGTTGGTGATAGAGGGCAGTTCCCGATGGTGAGTTGATTTACTTTTCTTGAAGGGCCGTGCAAGGTGCATGGGCAAGTTCAAGCAGAGATCACACCAGGGAAAGGCCCATGGTTCAGTCGAACCGGGAGGAATATATGCCAGTTCAATGCTTTCAGCAGAAAGATTCAGACCCACCGATCTGTGGCGTTCACCATGTGCACATTGTCCAGAGACAAATTCCGATTGATCCATTCGCGCCAGGACTTGGACGCGTCATATGTAGTTTGTGCCCAGTAAGCGACTCCGTAGTTCAGGAGGTCAGGGGGCTTTATGAGCACAAGATCCTCTGATCCACTCTCCACTTCCCCGACGAATGGACGCACGAATTTCACGATGGTTCCCATCACGGAAGTACCGGCGCTGGATGCCGAGGCAGGCAAGGACCGCCCCTTAGTGTTGGTGGTCAACAGAGAGCCTGCCATCGCCGAGACGGCATTGACGATCCTGAACAAGAATGGCTTCGCGGCCATTGCTGCCTATGATGTGGAAGACGCGCTTGAAACTGCGCTTTTGATACCGCCGGAACTGGTCATCGTCGAGGCCGCATCGCCAGGATCGAGTGGCATCGAGGTTGCGGCTATTTTGAAGAAGGAACTGCCGGATTGCAAGATATTGTTGCTTGCCGGTCCTGCGGAAACGGCTGAAGTGCACGGAACGGCAGAGGCTGCCGGGCTCAAGATTGCTGTGGTCGATAAAGCTGTACCACCGACCAAACTGGTGGCACAGGTTTCCGCTCATCTTCTGCCGGGGTAGGACAGTACAGGAGGCATTCCCAGGGGCTAAAAGAGCCGTATTGATGCAGACCTCGCCAAAGAAATGTATTGCGCCTGAGTTACCGGCTATGCGGACATTGGGTCGTGTTAGGGACAGCGGGCTTTCGCTTTTTGCGAGGACTTGTTGGGGGCCACGAAGCGCCGATAAAACGATCCATGTTATTGATATTTGGCGGCTTAGTCAGATCAACAGAGGATCACTCCCCTGAAGTCGCCCAGTGTTCATTAACTTATGCACTAATTGATCTGGCATGATTGGATGGCAGAGCAAGTAAAGAAAAGCAACCGCAGGTTCTTCGACTCCCTTCGCGATGCTCCGGTCGCTCAGAATGACAGCTTGTTGGTGATGCAATCGTTTTGCGCCGGACTGAGTTATATCAATCCAAGGAACCCCTGATTAAGTTCTATTCCACATCGGGTATTTCCGCAGGGGCTAAACAGGCTGCGGAAAAAAGTCTGAAGTCAGTGCAATCTCCCGAAAAACATCCCGCAGGGCCTAAAGGCCCGCTGATTTTGCGGCAGTTCGGCACGACTGAAGTCGTGCCCTGACACAAAACCTGGCCATGTTGAGTTTTTCCGCCAAGGTGAAGTTCCCATTCGCCGGAGCCATTATCCCTGACACAAAACCTAGTTATGTTGGAGCTTTTCCGCAGCCTGGTTAGCCCACCTATATTTTTAGGTATTTACGGCGCGACTCAAGTCATTCCCTAAACAGAAACAAGAATGCACGCTCAACAAAAGAGAACGTCGTCCTGGAGTTCTACGGACTCCCACCCATCGGACAAAAACAAAGGCGTCCGATGGATGGGGCACAGTTTCATCCTCCGTGGGTCGGCGAGGACAGTGGACGACTGACACATAACCTGGCCACATTGAAGTTTTTCCGCTGCCTGGTTAGAGCATTTCCGGAATACATATAGACTTTTCAAGAGTATTCGGAGGTGGCTTTTTCTTGAGGAAAAAGCCACTTAGCAGCCGTGCGCAAAAAAACGCCGGGGCAATTTCCGCCCCGGCGATGCGCGTGCAACGCAATGAATTTTGTTTGCCTGCATGGTTCAGCAGGCGGTTAGGCGGCGGACTCACTGCGGGCCATCTGCGGCGCGCTTAGCTGCTGGCGAAGGCTGCCGGCGAGATCGGCCACCACACGCATCTTTTCGGCGGCCAGAGGCGACATCTCGCTGTCATTGAGGGCCAGTTGCGAGTGAAGCAGCAGACCGGCGAGGGTGGATTTCAGCTCGGTTTCAATGACTGCAGTGGCGGCGCGGCGGGCCAGGTTCTGTTCGCGATCACGACGGTGCAGGGCGGCGCGAATTTCGCGCGTCAGCCGCACCGCACCAGAGAGGGCGAAGTTGATTTGCAGAGGAATGGCCAGCGCGGAGTGCTCCCAGATGGCCTCGGCGGCGGCCGGATCGCACTCGGCCATGGTTTCGTCCACCACCACGACGGCAAACTCCTGGTGGCGTAGCGCGGCCAGCGCGGCCTTGCGCCCCGAGGCGACTTCCACCTTCATGTCCAGTTGCGCTGCTACGGCGGCGGCGCAATTGCTGGCGCCTTCGATTCCGGTCACAATCAAAATGCTCATTTTCTGCTCCTCGTTCCTGTCTGGCCATTTGTGGCCATGGCTCTCATGCGACCCCTGCGATGCGATTTCCGCAGGGGGCTGTGAATTCCTACTGTGATAGCTTTATCGGCGCGATCTGTCCCAGCTTGATACAGGGCTGGTTACTCGTCCCGAAGCGGGTCGTCGATGCCGTATTCCTTCAGCTTGCGGTAGAGCGTCGTCTTGCCGATGCCCAGCAGCTTGGCGGCTTGCAGCTTGTCGCCGTTGAGGGCGCGGATGGCTCCCAGAATGGCTTGGCGCTCCAACTCGGCCAGCGTGGACACTTGCGGCGCGCCGCCCTCGGCGGCCGGTTCCGCGTCCATGGCCGCGTGCTGCGCTTCCAGCCCTCGCTGCTGAAGCTGCGTGGGCAGATCGCCCAAGTGCAGTATCGGCCCGGAGGACATGGTGCAGGCCCGCTCGATGGCGTTTTCCAGCTCCCGGACGTTGCCCGGCCAGTCGTGGCGCATCATGGTGCGCAGAACCTCGTCGCTCAGCGTGAACTTGATGCCACGCTCACGACTGATGTGGTCCAGAAAGTGGGCCGCCAGCAGCGGAATGTCCTCGCGGCGGTTGCGCAGCGCGGGCAGGCGCAGGTTGACCACGTTGAGCCGGTAGAAGAGATCCTTGCGGAAGGTGCCCTTCTCGACCATCTCCGCCAGATCCCGGTTGGTGGCGGCCACGATGCGCGCCTTGATAGGAACGCGGTGCGTGGAGCCGACCGGCCGCACTTCCTTTTCCTGCAGGGCGCGCAGCAGCTTGGCTTGCAGATCGAGCGAGAGCTCGCCGATTTCGTCCAAGAAAACCGTGCCTCCCTCGGCCGCGACGAGCAGGCCGTCCTTGGCGTGGTTGGCTCCGGTGAAAGCGCCCTTGACGTAACCGAACAACTCGCTCTCGATCAGCGAGGGCACCAGCGAACCGCAATCGACCGGCAGAAACGGCTTCTGCGCGTTGGGGCCGTAGGCGTGAATGGTCCGCGCCACCAGCTCCTTTCCGGTGCCGCTTTCACCCAGGACCAGAACGGGATGGGAACTCTGCGCGACTTTCGACAGGATGCGGTAGAGCTTTTCCATTTCGGCGGAGCGGCCGATCATGGCACCCAATCCCTGGCTGAGCCGGAGGCGCTCGCGCAGTTGGCGGGTGGCGGCGTCGGTCACGAGGCTGCTCGATGCGCGGTCCAGCACTGTCGAAAGTTCGTCCATGGCGAAGGGCTTGGCCAGGTAATCGCAGGCTCCGCAGCGCATGGCCTCGACGGCGGCGTTGACCGAGCCGGAGGCGGTCATGGCGACGACGGCGGTTTGCGGGTAGAGCAGCTTGACCTCGGAGACCAGCTCCAGGCCCCGATTCGAGCCCGCTGGCAGGTTGACCAGCAGGATATCGGCGGTGCTGCCGCGCAGCATGACGCGCGCCTGGCCCAGGTCGCCGGTGCTCTCCACCGCATAGCCTAGGCTGGCGGCAATCTCGGCGCAGGCCGAGCGGACGGCCGGGTCGGCGTCAACCACCAGCAGGTGCAGACGCACCTGCGGTTCCGCGAGTTGGGGGATAAACTCCATGGTCCGTGTGTTCAGAGCTGTTGCGAGCATTGTATTCGCCTCACGCGCAAATCGGTAATTTGAATTCTCTGTTGTGCCGCTGGCCGGGTTTGTCTCCGGTCAGGCTGCCGTTGAACTGACGTCTGTTCGTCCGGGGTTCAAAAGGAACGAACCGGCAATTCGATTTCAAAGCAGGTCCCGGACGGGGAGTGGGTGGTGGCGCGAATGCCCCCGCCAGCAGCCTTCACAATGGAGCGGGTGATGGCCAGGCCTAGCCCGCGATGGGAGCCCGAGCCGCCGCGCTTGGTGGTGTAGCCGGACTCGAAGATTTTTTCAAGAGCCTCCGCGGGGATGCCCGGTCCGTTGTCGATGAGGGTGAGCGCCAGCCAGTGCGCGGATGGCCACCCCACGGACGAAGACCTGTTCGGTCCGGTCGCGGCGGGAGTCTCGTGCAGGCCGATCTGGATGCGGCCGCCCTGCGGCATGGCCTCGGCAGCATTTTTGACCAGATTCACCAGAATCCGGGTCAGATCCTCGCCGGTCAGCCGCACCGGCAGCGCACCGCCCTCGACGTCCATGGTGAGAATGATCGAGGGGCCGGCCAGGGACGCCAGAAGATTGCGGCTGGCCAGCACTTCCTCGGCCAAATTGTCGATGGGCTCGGCGGGCATCAGCTCCCAGCGGCGCGCGTTCGCGGGCTCTCCCGCATAGAAAGACTCGGCCTTTGCCCGGTCTGGCGCGGAGCCGTCGGCAGACGAAAGCTCCTGCATCAGGCTGAGATCCAGGGCCATCAGCTTCTCGACCAGACGGCGGCTGGCCGTGGCCACCAGCCGAAGTTCGCCGGCGTAGTGACGGAAGGGCGTTGTCAGCACCCCCGGCTCCTCCAGCAGATCGCAGTAGAGGCCCAGCGCCGTAACCATATTGCGGGCATCATGCGCCACATCGTCCAGGCTCTCGGCTTCATTGCTTGCGCCAGCCAGGGTCTCGACCACGGATTCGACCCGCTTGCGCTCCGTCCCGTCGATCCGGCCTTCTGTTGTGAATCCAGCTTTCACTCCTCCTGTTTCAGCCAAGGTCGCTGCCGCCAGTTCGCTCCCGTTGACTTGTGTTGCCTGTCCTGTTGGCTGCTGCATCATCTATTCCCTTTCCTCTCCGGTGGTTCCCGTTCCTGTTTTTAATGGGAAACTGTCCTCTTCTAATACACGTTGCGTGCCAAACTAGGACAAAAATATTAAGTTCCTTATCAGGAACGAGTTGCGGCCAAAATTCCAGACTGACGCCTCCGGACCCGTCGCGGCTAGGAGTTCCAAAACGGGAAAAGCGGATGGGCACGCATTGGAGTAAGATGATTATTTTTCAGTTGGTTGCAGGATGATTCCGCTTATGGGCCGGGAAAATGCCCGATTCCCGTTTTGAAAATGACCGTTTTCCCGGCATATGCAGCTTGGATCGCGATTCGAGGCAAAGGTCAGTTACCGGAGGGAGCAGGGGCCTGAAGGCCCATGAAAAGCAGACGCAAAAGCGATGGGCTTCACAGGCTACGGGAAAAGGCCTGAATTTGATCCGAACTCCCGAAATACATCCCTCAGGGGCTAAAGCCCACGTTGATTTTGAGATGCTTACGGCACGACTGAAGTCGTGCCCTGACACAAAACGGCCATCTGAAACACCGTTCACGAGTTTTTCCGCAGCCTGTTTATCCGCCCCTCGTACAATCTTCTTATGACCACCCTTTCGACTTCGCCCATTTATCGTCCCGGAGGCCGGACTCCGGCCCAGCTTCGCCAGCTCACGCTCACTCCCGGCTATGTTCAGACCGCAGAGGGCTCGGTGCTGGTTTCGCTCGGCAATACGCGCGTGCTGACCAACGCCACCGTGGAGCAGGGGGTTCCGGGCTGGCTGAGGAACTCGGGCCGAGGCTGGGTGACGGCGGAATACTCCATGCTGCCGCGCGCCACGGTGACGCGCACGCCGCGCGAGAGCGAGAAGGGCAAGATCGGCGGGCGCACGCAAGAGATTCAGCGGCTGATCGGCCGGAGCCTGCGCTCGGTGATCGACATGAAGGCGCTGGGCGAACGCACCGTGATTCTGGACTGCGACGTGATCCAGGCCGATGGCGGCACGCGCACGGCGGCCATTACCGGCGCGGCCGTGGCGCTGGCGCTGGCCATGAACGCGCTGGTGGCCGCGGGAACGCTGAAGGCCTCGCCCATGAAGCAACTGGTGGCCGCAACTTCGGTGGGCATCGTCGGCGGCGCGGAGCTGCTCGACCTCTGCTATGAGGAAGATTCGCAGGCCGGGGTGGACATGAACGTGGTGATGACCGCCGATGGCGGCTTGGTCGAGACCCAGGCCACGGCGGAGCGTGGAAGCTACTCGCGCAGCCAGTTGAACGAGCTGATCGACTTGGCTGAGGTGGGGCTGAAGGAGATTTTCGCCGCGCAGCGGGCCGTGCTGGGACTGTAGGGCGCTACGGCTGCGCAGTTAACGGATTCCTTCCGGATTCCACTCGCAATGGCGCTAGACTACTTTCCGGGGGGACTATCAAACCGCAATGTGCTATATTCCGCGATATCTTGGCGTCGCAACTTTCGCCGTGCTTGCTTTTGTTTTCGTGCAGGCCGGTACATCGCAGACGCCCAGCAATGATTCAAACCGATCATCGTCGTCGATTAGCTTGAAACGCGCTCTCGCGCCTGCGACCCCTTGCCGAACTTTTCAACGACGGATTCAATTCTTTTCGGAGACAACCTTACTGGTACTCTCCGGTTCACCGGGCGACTGCTATCGGTCGGTAGACCAAATCGCCTTGAATCTGATCTCCATAGACGGACATGTAATTGCTCGCAAGCCGTGGCCGTCAACGGACCCGGGTGTGGTGATCGACGCTGGACGGCTCGTGCTCTCACGTTCAGTCGCTCTCGAAGTGGATGATAAAGACCTCACCCCTATACAGTCGCTGGAACTGCCTCCGCATCGCTTCATGCCGATGATCAAGCGTTTGGATCAACAGAATGCAGTGACCATCACGATGGACAGCAACAACTACATTTACGGAGGCATGCCGCTCACACTTTTGAAGCAGGAGAAGCTAAGTCCGCGGGGTGCAATCAAGATAGTTTTCAGTTTTTCGGACGGGCAGATGATTGTTCAAGACGGCGAGTCTTTGAACGTGCAAAGTAAGGGTCATGCAATCCGAAAAATCGCCAGCCTCGAATGGGTACTTCCTCCTTGCGGAAGATTTACATATTGCCAAGCGTATGACGCAGGATTCGACATTCAGGTCTCGACAGGAGGGAAACGACGGATTTTGGTGTTTTCGAACGCAGCCGGACTATTCCCATACTTCCGATTGCAGGTGTTCGACTTCGACACAGGAACAGAGCTTTATCGTGAAGAAGACATTGTGCGCACAGGCGATAGGGGCGCAGCTATTAGTCCAGATGGGGACCGGTTGGCGACAACTGATGGCCAGAGGGTCGTTGTCCGCGGTCTGCGTTAACAGCCATGACTGCGCGGTCGGTTGACCGTCAACTCGGAAGCGATTCACTGAACGCATGCGTTGCAAAATCCTCCGGAAGACCGCCATTTCCCCTATCCCAGCACCGCGAACACGCGCGAAGCGCGGCTAATCCCGCTAAGGAAGCTCTGAACAAGTTGCCTGGAAATGCCAGCATTTCCTCAGGGGCTAAAGCCCGCGTTGAATTTGTGGCACTTGCGGCACGACTGAAGTCGTGCCCTGACACAAGACATGGCCACATTGGAGTTTTTCCGCAGCCTGGTTAGCCCGCTTTGATTTGATTGCGTTTGCGGCAGTCAGGGCTGAAGCCTTGACCTACCGAGTGCCCTTTCAAGACATGGACTTATTCAGAGCTTCCTTCGTGAATCAGCTTTGACGCAGCGAGTGAGGTTGTGCATTTCGCGGTCAATAAGCTTGTTCAGAGCTTCCTTCGTGAATCGGCTTTGACGCTGCCTGCAGGCCGGCAAAGGAGATCATCTCGCGATTGGGAAAGTTTTTGATCGCTTGCAGCGCCAGCCGCTCCGTCTCTCGCGAGGCCAGCAGGCGCGTATGAGCCTGGGCCAGGGCGGCGTCGTTGATGCCGGGATGCGAAACCAGCTCCCATGTGCCAGCGGGCATACTTCGCAGCAAAGAACTGACGGTAGCGGCATCGAGCGTTCCCGTGGCCAGCACGCCGATGGCTCCGTCCGTGGTCGCAAAGCCTTCTGTTGCCACGATGCGCCGGAAAGCGGGCTCAAGCAGATGCAGAAGACTCACTTCCGTGCGCCGCAGCCAGGGCGCGACCGGCGTGGCGCGACGGCTCCAGGCCGCCTCAAAGGGATTCCTTACAGCGTGAATTCCGGCTTTCCGCGCCGCGACGAGCACCGGCCGCAGTACGCCGGGAAACATGTGGATGTGCTTGTGCGTGTCGATGTGGGTGAGCCGAACGCCCCCGGCCTGGAGCCGCGCAATCTGCGCTCCGGCCTCGGCTTCGATCTCCGCAGAACGAATGCGCCCGGCGAGAAGCCGCTGCAGAAATGCGCCCAGAGTGGGCTGAAAGCGGCCCGTGCGCGGGTCCACAAGCGTGGGAAGCTGGTCGGCGGGGAGCACGGGCACGCCATCCACCAGGACGACGTGGCAGCCCACGCCCAGCGTCGGCGTGGAGCGGGCAAGCGCGATGGCTTCTTCGGTGGCGGCGGCCCTTGCCATCAGCGTGGTGCTGGTCAGCACGTTGGCACGGTGCAGCTCGGCGATGGCGCGATTGACCCCGGCCGTTAGCCCAAAATCGTCGGCATTGATGATAAGACGGCTCACAGACTGAGTTTATCAAGATCGGGATAGAAAGCGATTGGTTGTGGGCGCTGCCAGGCGGAAAGGTGCTGCTGGCTCAATTGCTATTGCACTGATATGATGATTGCAGGCCGTCATGGCCTTCCCTCCATTTATGGGCGGTTAGCTCAGTTGGTTAGAGCGCCTGCTTTACACGCAGGATGTCGGGGGTTCAAATCCCTCACCGCCCACCAGGACTTCCACTCGCAAGGTGCTTCCATCCTATCGCCAGAAACTTGTCCGGACTTGCGCCCGTGCAAATGCGGCATGGCTGTTCGTCTCAAAGTATTGATCCGGCACAGTTGGATTGCGATACGAGAGAAGGAAAACAGCCGCAGGTTCTTCGACTCCACTTCGACTCCGCTACGCTTCGCTCAGTGTCCGGTCGCTCAGGATGACAGATCGTTGGTGATGCAATCGTTTTGTGCCGGATCAATATTGCCGATCCGCTTTCGCAGTCTTGACCTACTTTGTATCGATGGAGAACTTATTGTTGTCGAGATCCTGTGCGGCTTGCGTGATACTTTCCGGGCGGCCGAGATCGCGCCAATAACATTCATCCGCGCGATAGGCGAGAATCTTTTCTCCCCGTGCTGCCAGACGCAGATAGGCCGGAATGATGGAAAACGCGCCTTGCTCTTCCAGCTTCGCGAAGATGCGGGAAGAAATAACATGGATGCCGGAAAAAGCCAACGCCTCGACCTTTGCGGCAGGCCGCGCCCACTCGACCTCGACCTCTGGTCCGGCTTGACGGCCGCTGAGTTCGCCCTGCTCGTCGAAAAGAAGATGCCGCGAAGTCTGCCGCTCTTGAACAGCCAGGGTTGCCAGGGCGTTGCGCTCCGTGTGGAAGCGCACCATGCTCGCCAGATCGATGGTGCTGATGACATCGACATTGTGCAGAATGAAGGGGGCGTCGAGGCTGCTGCCATCTTCCAGAAAGAAGTGCGCGGCTTGCTTCAATCCACCGCCGGTATCTAGTAACTCCGGCTCGCAAGATACTTCAATTCTCATGCCGAAGTTATCGTGGGCCTTTAGATACTCGACAATCATCTCCGCGAAATAATGCGCGTTGATGATGACCTCGCCGACGCCAAACGAGCGCAGCCGCGAGAGAGTAATCTCCAGCAGCGTGTGGCCGGCCACGGTGACCAGCGCCTTGGGGCGATCGTCCGTGAGAGGACGCAACCGCGTGCCCAGCCCGGCGGCCAGAATCATGGCTTTCATCGGCCTATTTTCTCCTGCTCGATGTGGTGGACGATGACCTTCACGCCGTTCTGCCGCAAATGCTTCGTCAACTGCTCGGCAAAGAAGACCGAGCGGTGCTGGCCGCCGGTGCAGCCGAAAGAGACCATGAGGCTAGAAAAGCCGCGGCGCTGATAGACGCTCACGCTCGAATCCACCAGCGACAAGACGCTGGCAAGATACTGATGCACGCTCGGCTGCTGATTGAGATAGTCAATCACAGCCGCGTCCTTGCCGGTCATTTGCTTGAAGCGCTCTTCGCGTCCGGGATTCGGCAGGCAGCGAACGTCGAAGACATATCCGCCGCCGTTGCCGGAGTCATCGACGGGGATCTGCTGGCGATAACTGAAGCTGAAAACCCGCACAGTTAGTTCGTCCGCGCTGGCCGCCAGACCCTGCAACTTTTCTGACGCCGACAGGCTTTGCAGCGCCGTCATCAGCGCCGGTAGCTTGATGGGCAGTTGAACGTTTTCAGCCAGCCAGCGCAGGTTCTTCAGCGCGTAGGGCACGCTCTGCAAAAAGTGCGCCTTGCGCTCATAGAATCCTCGGAAGCCATAAGCGCCCAGCGCCTGCAGGATGCGCACATAGACGAAGGCGTAATAGTGCTGCATGAAGGCAGCGCGGTCGACAGCGATGAACTTGGCAAGGCTTTCGAGATAGTGGTCGAGTAACTCCTGTCGCATCTGTGGCGGCAGATCGGCCTTGCCGTCGAACAGCAGCGACGCAATGTCGTATTGCAGCGCGCCCTTGCGACCGCCCTGGTAGTCCACAAAAAACGGCTGCCCGTCGCGCAGCATCACGTTGCGCGATTGAAAATCCCGATAGAGAAAATAATCGTGGTCCGCAAGCAGCAGAAACTTTGTCAGGCGGCTGAAGTCATCTTCCAGCGCCTGTTCATTGAAGGGAATGCCGGCCAGCCGCAAAAAGTAATACTTGAAGTAATTCAGATCCCAGTTGATTGATTGGCGATCGAAGCTCGCGCGCGGATAGCAGACTTTGTAATTCAGATCGCGGCCCGCTTCCACCTGAAAGCGCGGCAGCTCGGCCACGGCCTTGCGATAGGCTTCCATCGCTTCGGGAGCGATAACATCGCCGGAGCGATTTGCGCCGAGGAGATCAAAGAGCGTCGTATCGCCCAGGTCTTCTTCCAGATAGGCATTCTCGCTCAAATTCTCCGCATAAATCTCCGGCACCGGCAATCCGTGACGGCGAAAATGCCGCGAGAATTCAAGGAACGCGACATTCTCTTCCCGCACGGGATACAGAATGCCGATGGCGCTGAACGGACCGCCGGTCAGCCGGACGATGATGCGCCCCGAGCCGCCGAGCTGCCCCTGAAGCGGCTGCACGTCTTCAGCCGGTACGTGAAAATGCTGCTCGAAAAGTTGTTTCAGAACGTCCATGAATCTCTTTCCGGGAAATACTCCGCCTGCTTCACAACGATATCCAGCCGGGGCAAGCGCGCGCAAGGCGTGATCCTTCAACTGCATCCGGTCATTGCCGCTGCGCGCAGGCGACGCGGGGAATGCCTTGCAAATCGGGAACGAACTCGATCTGCCTGAAACCGGAAGCAGCGAGCAGTTCGATGACCGCGTTCGATTGGCCGTAGCCGATTTCCAGCGTCAAAAAGCCGCCGGGAACGATCGCGCTGAAGGCTGCGGGAATCAGGCGGCGATAGATGGCAAGCCCGTCGTCGCCCGCAAACAGAGCCAGCTCCGGCTCGTAGTCGCGCACCTCGACGGCCAACGCGGCGCGGTCGGCCGTGGGCACGTAGGGCGGATTGGAGACAACAAATTCAAATTGCTCTCCGGCGACCGGCGCGAGCAGATCGCCCTGCAAAAAGCGAATGCGCTCTGAAACTCCATTCAGCTTGGCGTTTTCGCGAGCCACCGCGAGGGCATGCTCGGAGAGATCCATCGCGGTGATTTGTGCGCCGGGCAGGTGGTGAGCCAGCGCAACGGCGATGACGCCCGAGCCAGAGCCAACATCCACCATGCGCGGAGCCTTGAAGCGCGCGGCCAAGCTCAGCACCTTCTCGACTGTGTGCTCAGTCTCAGGGCGCGGAATCAGCACATCGCGCGTGACGCGAAAGGGCAGCCCATAAAACTCGGTATCGCCCGTGATGTATTGGATGGGTTCGCCCTGGAATCGACGCTTGATCAAAGCGGCATAGGGGGCGGCATAGTGGGCAGCCTCGTCGCCGGAGAGCGGATCCTCCGCGTGGGCGATCAGCCAAGCCTTGTTCTTGCCGATGACGTGCAACAAAAGCGCCTCGGCATCCCGGCTGGCGCGGTCCGCGTGTGGTCCCTGGCACAGGCTCGCCGCGCCGTTCAGAATCATCGTGCTCAAAGGAGTCACAAGGCCGCCTGACTGCTATCGGCCTTCAACTGCTCGGCCTGATAGTGTGCGACGAGCGCATCGACGATGGGTTGCAGATGGCCTTCCATGACCAGGTCAAGCTGGTGCAGCGTGAGGCCGATGCGATGGTCGGTCATGCGGTTTTGCGGGAAGTTATAGGTGCGAATCTTTTCGCTGCGGTCGCCAGAGCCGACCTGCGACCTGCGCTCGGCCGCAAGCTTGTCCTGCTGGCGCTTTGACTCCAGGTCGTAAAGCCGGGAACGCAACACGCGCATTCCCTTTTCGCGGTTCTTGATCTGTGACTTTTCGTCCTGGCAACTGACCACGGTGTTCGTGGGAATATGCGTAATGCGCACGGCGGAGTACGTGGTATTCACCGACTGGCCGCCGGGACCGGAGGAGCAGAAGGTGTCAATGCGAATGTCCTTGGCCTCGATCTTGATATCCACGTCTTCGGCCTCGGGCAGCACGGCCACGGTGATTGCCGAGGTGTGCACGCGACCCTGCGTTTCAGTGGCCGGAACGCGCTGCACGCGATGGACGCCGCTCTCCCACTTCAGTTGCGAGTAGACGCGATCGCCCTCAATGATGGCCACCACTTCCTTGTAGCCGCCCACGCCGGACTCGGAAAGATTCAGCACCTCGACCTTCCAGCGGTGCTGCTCGGCAAAGCGCGTGTACATGCGAAAGATTTCGGCGGCAAACAGCGAAGCCTCGTCGCCGCCCGTGCCGGCACGGATTTCCAGCACGACGTTCTTTTCGTCGTTGGGATCTTTGGGCAACAGCAGCAGCTTGATCTCTTCTTCGAGCGCGGCTTTGCGCGGAGTGAGCTGGGCGATCTCCTCTTCGGCCATCGCCTTCATCTCCGCATCCTCCAGCATCGCGTGGGAGTCGTCCAGGGACTGCGTGACTTCCTTTAACTCGCGGTACTTCAGCACTGCGGGTTCCAGGCTGCTGAGAGCTTTGCCCGCCTTCTGGTATTTTTCCTGGTCGTTGAGGATTTCGGGCAGGGCGAATTGGGCTTGCAGCTCTTCATAGCGCTGCTCCATCTGTTCCAAACGGTCAATCACGGCTGAACCTCGACTGCGTGGGGCGTTGTTTTGGTGCGAAGAATTGGAAAGGAAAATGGGCGCGGAAAGAGTGTAGGCGGCGGGCGCCGCTAGAGCAGGGCCGGAATGGGCTGATACAAAGTCATTCTGCTGTGTTTATTTTAGCGCGAATTGCAAGAGGATGATCTTTCGAGTAGCCGGAGGGGCGTCACCGGGATGAAGTGTGTCGTTCCGAAGTCACCCGTCTGCGTATGGCCGAAGCTGAAATCTTCTCGTTTGTAAACGCGGTAGCGTTTCCACCAAAGATGCGCGAGATCTCTGTCGTTTCAATATCCACAGCAAGAACAAGACCTAATCCCGTCCTCAAATCGCTGAAAAATAGGCATTACCAAATAGGTTGCCTTGAGGTATACTTGCCGCATTCACCTAACCCATGATTCCTGCCCTAATTCAAAAGACGCTTGTTGTCGTTGCTCAAATGAACTATGAAAATTGGGTGTCGATACTTTTGGCTGTGGTCACCCTAATGGTGGCTATCGCTGGAATTGTAATTGCGATTGTCGGTATATGGGGCATCAAGGCTATGAGAAAGGCTGCCGAGCAGAAAGCCCATGAAGCGGTGAAACAGACGATCGCAAAATACCCAGACGCCACTCTTTTTATTAAAACTGAGCGAGCAATGCAAGAACTTTACCGACAAATGCAGCAGCAAATGTCTGCATTCAAACAGGAATATGAGGTATTTCACCAGCGCTCTGAGGATGCAAACTCAATTTTGGATCGTCTTAACTCCAAACGGCGTTCTGATGCATCAAATGGAACTGAGGCTGCAGATGAAGTAGCCGATACTAGGAGTACGCCCATGGTGGCAATATATCCTGGAGAGGAGGCAGATTTCGATGACAGCAACACTGGAAAAGCCATTAAGGACGAAGGTGCCGCTCCCACCGACCCCCGGTGAGATCATTGCCAAATACCAAACGGTCGCCCCGGTCGACGTTGTTTCCATTGCGGAAGAATTTGGAATTCGCGTTTGGGAGATGACTCGTCTGCCCGATGGGGTGTCTGGCCAGATATGGCAAGACCCTGTCAATGGAGGCACTAGCGGTTTCAGTATAGGAGTAAGAGCAACAGATGCACTTGTACGGAAGCGGTTCACGGTGGCTCACGAGTTGGCACACTACGTTTGGCATCGCAATCGATTAGACGGGGGGCTTTTCGAGGATGTCATGTACCGTGGCGGCTTGAGTAGCCGCGAGGAGACCCAGGCAAACCAAAGGGCCGCCGATATTCTCATGCCTTTTGGACTGATCAACAAGCTCGTGGATGAGGGAGAAGGCACTGTGGACGGACTTGCCAAGCGTTTGCAGGTCTCACTAGCCGCACTCAAGATCCGTCTTGGTTTGCCCGTATAGCAGTGATCAAAGAGCCCTGAATTTCGAGTATCTTTCATCTTGTTTGAGATGTGGATCATCACTGTTCTTTGCGGCGGCGTGACCGGGATGAAGCCAGACACCCGCTTATGACAGAACCGCACTTCTCGTCCGCCAACATGGTTCTTGGCGGGTGTCACATCGCTGCCCGCCAAAATCGAACAGCCAGTGTCTGCGTTTACTATTTATTAGGTAATAGAACCTTATGTTGAACAAATTCATAGAATGCGCTTGTCTTGCGGGGATCATGATGACTTCACAGCTTTCCAATGCACAGAATTCAGCGGCGACAGGGACCGGCAACGTCCCTGCATCAGAAACATGGACCTTTGACCAGACCAGTTCGCTGGGCGGACACCCGGTGACCGTCCTTGGGCATCCTCATGTCATCGAGACGCCCTACGGCAAGGCCGTGGAGTTCAACGGCGTGGACGACGCGCTGTTTGTGGGCGTTCATCCGCTGGCCGGGGCTGCCACCTTTACTTGGGAACTGATCTTCCGGCCCGACGCGGACGGCGCAAAGGAACAGCGCTTCTTCCATCTTCAGGAGCAGGATCCGGCGACCGGCGAGGATACCGGCAACCGTATGTTGTTTGAACTCAGGATCGTGGACGGGCAGTGGTGCCTGGACAGCTTTGCCACGACGGCGGGCAAGGGTCTGACACTGATTGACCGCACGCTGCTGCACCCGCTCGGAAAGTGGTATCGCGTGACCGCGGTCTACGACGGCAAGGAATTCAGAAATTACGTGGACGGCGAGCTGCAAGGCGCGGGCGCGCTGGAACTGGGTCCGCAGGGCGCGGGACACTCCTCCGTTGGCGTCCGAATCAACAAAAGGGATTACTTCAAGGGCGCGATCCTGGCGGCGCGGATGACCAAGCGGGCGCTCCCTCCAGAGCAGTTTCTGAAGCTGCCGGCCGCGAGCCAGGCAGGAAAGAATCGCTAAAACTGCGCTCTTTGAATTTGGAAAAGGTTGAAATGGGCAAAAGCGGGCTGACCAGAGCGTCAGCCCGCTTTTGCTTCCACCCCGCAATCGCCCGCTGCTACAATCAAAAGGGCCGAAACCGGGCTGATTTCAACCATTTCCGGGCAGGAAGTTCGCGATGACGCTGCGCCTTTTCAACACTCTTACGGGACAACTCGACGACCTTGTTCCCTCCGACGGCAAGGTTCTCCGCATGTATGCCTGCGGCCCGACGATTTATGACTACGGCCACATCGGCAACTTCCGTACCTTCCTGCAAGTGGACGTGCTGCGCCGCTTTCTCAAGCTGACCGGCGTCGCCGTGCGCCACGTCATGAACATTACCGACGTGGACGACAAAATCATTCGCAACGCCACGGCGGCGGGCCTGCCCATCGGCGAGTACACGGCGCGGTATGAGAAGGCTTTTTTTGAGGATCTGGATGCCCTCGGCGTCGAGCGCCCGGAAGAGATTCCGCACGCCACCGAGCACATTCCGCAGATGGTCAAGCTGATTCAGCGGCTGGCCGAGGCGGGCGCGGCCTACCAGACCGAGGACGGCTCCTGGTACTTTCGACTTGCCTCCTTCCCCGCCTACGGCAATCTCAGCAAAAAGGATTTGTCCGGCATGGAAGACGGCGCGCGCGTGGATGTGGACGAGTACGAGAAGGATTCGGCCCGCGACTTTGCGCTGTGGAAGGCCGCCAAGCCCGGCGAAACCTCTTGGGATACGGCGATTGGCCGTGGCAGGCCCGGCTGGCATATCGAGTGCTCGACAATGTCCATGGAGTACCTGGGCGAGAGCTTCGACCTGCACGCCGGCGGCGAAGACCTGATGTTTCCGCACCACGAAAACGAGATTGCGCAGAGCGAAAGCGTCACCCACAAGCCCTTTGCGCGCCACTGGATGCATGTGCGCTTCCTGCTGGTGGACGGCAAGAAGATGTCCAAGAGCGAGGGAAATTTTTACACTCTGCGCGACCTGCTGCTGAAGGGCTACAAGGCCTCATCCATCCGGCTGGCCTTGATCTCCGTGCCCTACCGGCATCAGCTCAACTTCACCTTCGAGGGGCTTACCGAGGCCACCAGCGCCATCGAGCGGTTGCGGACTTTCAAGCAGCGGCTGACGGCGGGGACGTTTGAGCTTGGCGAAAATCCTGCGCTACAGGATGCGGCAAAAAAGGCGCAGGCGGAGTACCTTGCCGCGCTCTCGAACGACCTGAACACGGCCGAAGCGCGCGCTCCTATCTTCGACCTGCTCCGCGCCGCGAACGCCGCCATGGATCAGGGCGAGCTCAAGGCCGCCGACCGGGATGCGATTCTGGCCGTGCTGGCCAGCTTCGACGCGGTTTTTGATGTGATTGAAGACCGCGACGCCGAGATTACGCGCAACGCTTTGGAGTATGCGGAAAAAGAGGGCCGCTTGGCCGACGTGGCGCCGGAGTTGCTCGTCAACCGGATGCTCGCCGATCAGGCAATTGAAGTTCTCGTGGCTGAGCGCACACAGGCCAAGAAGCAGCGCAACTTTGCCCGCGCCGACCAGATTCGCAACGAACTCGCCGAAAAAGGCGTCGTGATCGAAGACTCCAAGGACGGCGTGCACTGGAAGCGGAAATAGCCTAGTCCACAAACTGCGGAGGTTCCCCATGGAAGCCAACGAAGCTCAGGAGTTACAGGAACACGCCGAGCACGCCGCCCATGAACGGGCCATGCGTCCGGTCGCTTTTACCATGAGCGTGGTAGCTGTGCTGGTGGCCATTGTCACTGTGGTCGGCCATCGCACTCACACCGAGGCCGTGCTGACTCAGAACCAGGCCACCGACCAGTGGAATTACTATCAGGCCCACAAGATTCGCTCCAACGATACAGCCCTGGCCGCCGACCTGCTCAGTGTGGTGACCGTTGCCGACAAGGACGCCGCGCAAAAGCTCGCCAAGTCCTATGCCGATCATCAGCAGAAGTGGACCGCAAGCCTGAAAGAAGAGCAGGAAAAAGCCGAGGCGCTGCAAACCAAGGTCGAGAAAGCCGAGGCGCGCGCCAACCGCTTTGACTTGGGCGAGGCGCTGCTGGAAATTGGCTTGGTCATTACTTCCATCACGCTGCTGACCCGCTCCCGCGCCTACTGGTATTTGGGAATGGGCTTCGCCGCTGCCGGCATTGTCGCGGTGGTCCTGGGCTTCCTGCTCAAATAGAGCCTCGGGCCGTCTCGATCTATTTTTACGCCGCGCTCCATCTCGAAGTGCAACAAATCCATTTGGATGATGTTGCATGGGCAAGCAAGCCACTTAGAGCATTTTTGGAAATTGTGTAGACCGAAAATTAGTGGGTTTCCCACCCATTCCGCAGAAAAAAGCGGAATGGATGGGGCACGGAAGTCTAAAGTAAATCAGAAAATGCTATAGTCTTCTGGCGTTGCGGTACGGCTATTGGAGAACTGCTTTATCTGTTCCAAATCGGCGACCACTTTTTGCCAGCGAGATGCACTCCTTTTGGTCTCAATCGGCAAGGACAGATCGGAATAGAAATCGAGGATGTTATCGCGCAGTTGTGGCGAAGTTAGATTGAATTTCTTTGCGGAAAGATCGGCAAGCAGGCTAGCGTAAGATTCATCGGCAAGAGAATATTCGGCCGCTTTGGTCAAGTTGCCGCTATCAAGATCACAGTTAGGCAACACCAGCTTGTGTCCGCGCTCTTCTTCAAGAAAGGCGCGGTAATGATCGGTGGCCGTGTTGATGCTCTTGATATACAGATCTTCGGTTTGCGGAGTTGGGTTATTGAACCCCAGCCCCTTGAGCGGACCAACTTTCGGAATGAATCGAAAGAGCGTTGCCAGGATGCGTGTTCCCGGACCCGACTTTGTATAGGTCTTGCCCCACTCCCGTTCATAGTCGGAACGTGATAGACGATAGAGAAATTTTCGCTTGGCGAAATTTGGCGTCTCGCGGATCAGGTCCTTCTTATGCGTTTGCAGCGCGACCTGTGTCATCCGCGGAATCATGCTGCTGATGAAGAAGCGATAAGAACCAACCGCAAGATCCTCGTTCTTGAGCACATCCTTCAACTCGAGGCCATACACCACGGGGAAGGCACGCTCCAAAAGCGGCTTTGAAACCTTGAAGCCGATAAAGTCGTGATACTGCTGTGAGGCATAACGATTCTTCGCGACTTGCAGCGTGTCGAATCCGAACTCGGTTTTCAAATGCGCTGTCTTGTCCTGAGCATAGCGAACCGACCCGCCGTACCTGGCTCGCAGCTTCGGATACGCGATGGCCACAGCCTCATTGATCGCTGGATGACCGGCAACGTCCGACGCATAATGCGATAGCGCGCCCAACGCAAAGGCATACTCGTTGGCATCCTGGCTTTCAAGAATCAACTCGCTGACAAAGTCTCCACTGCGAACGTAATGCGTCAAGTTACTGAATTTCTTGTCGCCGAACGGATAATAACCCAGATCTTGAATGACAGAGCCCCCATAAGCGTAGGCGTGCGCTTCCCGAATCTGGTCTTCTGTAAGTCCAGGAAACCGCTGCAGCAGGAGCGGACGAATTTGATCGATCCATAGTAAGTCCACGATCTCTTCGTGAGTCAGCACTGAGTATGCGAACAAGCCGCCATTGCACATCAGCATGACGAGAATAAGCGTTGCCGCACGGAACAACGGAAAGCGCCTGACTTTGGCCGGAACGCGTGAAAATCCTACAGCGCCCGAATCGTGGCACGCTTGTCTGCTTTGCGACCATGCGAGACGCGCGCCCGTCAGTAACAGTATCAAAATCACGATCAGGGCAATTCCAGGCACGCTTCACTCTTTCCGTCGTTCCACATAGCCGAGACGATGCGTATCTTGAGTTACAGATTGAGATGTTCCGGCCATCCGCTGAAAAGACGCACAGAAGCAACACATTTGCAGGGAAGGAACACGTATCCACGGCCTAATCAACACAAGGCCAGGAGTCGTGTCGATTGGTCAAATCATTTTATTGCGCCGCAGGCTGCGGCCTTCCAAGACATCTCAGGCACTATCTGGATCAGATGCCGCGACGTCTTGATACAAGGTTGAAAATCAAAATGACCAACGCTACGACCAGCAGAAGGTGAATTAGGCCGCCAGCAATATGGAAAGTGAACCCCAGCAGCCATAGAACCACAAGGACTACAAAAATTGTCCAGAGCATATGCATCCTTTCAACGCAGTGCGGGCACTCTGGATCTCAAACCAATCCAGAGTGCCCACGATGTATTCCATCTGGTTACTCTCTGCTAATTGGAAGCACGGGCCTGCATTTTTGCCGCTCTGACCGCGCCGATAAACCGGTTTGCCGCGGCCGGCGTTTTAACTTCGCCGTGCAGAACGCGGTGCGAGGAAACGTCACGCCCGTAGAAAGTATCCATGGATTTGTCGTCCCTGCGAACATCGGCTCCAGTTAGAGTGAGCCCGGCAAAAGCGCCTTTGGCACGCGAATAAGTCAGGATCTCGGTGTTCAACTTCCAGTCGGTATCGGCAGTGGCATGGCGTCCAACGGGTCCGGCTGCCGCGGAGGCATCCGCTCCAAGCTGAAACTTGGCGTTTTCCAAGCGCTGCATTCCTCTGTCGCCCTGGAAGATCATGACCAGATCCACGCCTTCCACGCCGATCTGCAATCCCCAACTGCCGCCGGTAATGGCGAAGAACACTGGCGCGCTCCATCCGTGTTCGGTCCGGCAAGTTGCTACGCCCCTGCCGTTCTCTCCACCAAAGACGAAACCGGCCTTGATCATGTGCGGCACAACGGCCACGCACTGTGCGTGCTCCAGTACTTCGTTCGGAATGCCTTTATCCGGCGCGGCCATAATCTGATGCAGGACCAACGCTGCATTATCCAGCCGGTTCTGTACTTCTTCGCGAGTCTCCGACCAGGCAGCGGTAGCCGCGCCCAGACTGAACAGTGCCACCAACGTCATAAACTTCTTCATGCATCCCACCTTTTCTACCCATGCGTAGCGTCACTCGAAATTCACGCATTCAGGCGCATAAGGTAGTTCTTACGTTAGAAGCGCCGTCTGGCGCCGTCTGAGCAATAGCGCACAAGCGAAAGGGGCTGCCGATCTTTTCGGCTTGAGAAAGTGCTATTTATGACATTGCGCACCACGGTTGCATCGGTTTATGGCTGCCGCGGGCTAGGGAAGCTCTGAACAAGTTGCTTAAAAATGCCAGTATTCCCTCAGGGGCTAAAGCCCGCTTTGATTCGATTGCGTTTGCGGCACGACTGAAGTCGTGCCCTTTCAAAACATGGACTTGTTCAGAGGTTCCCTATTGATCCGGCAAGAAAATAGTGGTATCGATTCCCACCCATTTCCGCAAAAAGACGCGGAAATGGATGGGGCACCCATACAGTATTTAGTTGCCGGATCAATAGAATGCCGGCAGGATGCGCGATGTCGAGATGAAGCGGTGATAGTCGCTGAAGGAGACATCCGTCAGCAGGGTCTCGAAGGGGCCGTAGGTTTCGATGACTTCATTCCACTCAGGAAAGCTCCGAAGCGTTCGTCCGCGGGAGATGGAGACGCTCCTCATCGGGCAGACGCAGGTGCGGCCGCCGGTCTCCACCGTGCCGTATTCAACCGCAATGTCCGATCGAAGCAGCAGCAACTTTTCATTGAGATCCGTCTGCACGGTCAGGCGCAGGATGGCCCCCGTGGCTGGATCGAAAGCGATCTTGCCGTGGTATCCGGCCTGGCGCTGGAAGCGGCCCCCGCCCAAATGCTCGGGATAGCAGCAAGCGGAGACCTCGTAATGCGACTGGCTCTCCGGAACGGAATAGCGGAAGACCGCCATGATGCCGGATGCGCCCTTTTCCCATCCGCCCCAGGTAATTTTGCCATGGACCGCATCGGAAACGACGATGGAGAGAATCGGGCCGAAGGTTCCATTCGTCTCCAGCGCGCGGGGCCCCTTCTTTGCCTTCTTCTCTTTGCCGGCCGGGGCCTCCACAAAATCGCCGCCGTTCCGGTAGACGACGGTGACAACGTTGCTGGTCTCCAGGTGCAAGGAGCGGTCGAGGCGCGCCGTCTTCCAGGTTTCGCTTTGGCGTTGCGAGGGCTCTTCGTAGCGATCCGTGCTCCGCGTCGCGATCAGATTCGGCAGCTTGGGCGCGATATCGCCCAGATAGTTGACGATGCGCAGGAACTGCTCATGCCGCTCCGCATCGCTGGGCCTGAGCAGGAAGGGAAGATCCTCGGGGGGAAGATCCAGAAAAGCCGAGGCATCGGCCACTGCCACCAGGGCCTGCCAGGCCTTCTTGCCCCGCAGACGGTCCTTCCAGGCCATCAGCCTCATGGTGCTCATGCGCTCTGTCAGTTCGATGGTGGAAAGCTCATTGACAAGTTCAGCGTCCGACGTGCGGCTGCCCGCTCGCAGCTTCTGCTCCAACTGCGCAACGGTAAGATGCTGGGGCACAATGTGCGGCTGATCGTAGAAAACAGGTTCGTCGTAGTAGGCGGTGCGGGTGTGGGCCACCAGCCCCGGCTTGCGGATTTCCAGCTTCAAGCCGTGATACTCGTCGATGCGCTCCGTGCGCGCGGGATCGAAGGTCAAGCGATAGAAACTGCTGTTTTCGGCAAGGATGCGGGCAAGCGAATCGACCACCGTGCGGATGGCCCGATCCGCCCTGCTTTCTTTCACAGCATCGTCGGTCGGCTCCATTTCCAAGACGGCGCCGCCACTCTGTTCCGCAAGAACTTCCAAGGTAACCAGGGCAAAACTGGCATTCTTTTCGGTTACCACGCCGTCCAGAAAATCATTGTATGGGTGCCGTCTGGGATCGTTCCACGCATTTACTTTGTAGAGGGTGATGCGCGCCTCGCGGAGCCGCGTGGAAAACTCCGTGGTCGCATCGAAGGGGCGATCGAGATTCGAAGCCGATGCCAGCCCCTCGGCACCAATCCAAACCACCAGTTTTCTTGCCGGATTCCGCCTGGCTTCCACGATGATTGCGCCCAGCGAGCTTTGGGAAAGCAGGAAGGAGTAGCTTCTTTCGTTATTGTCTGGGAGCACGAAGGAGGAAAAATGCCTCGGCACAGGGCGCAGGCCACCTTTTTTAACCAGCGCGTCGGCCAGCGCATTTCCGTCGGTGGAGGGCTTCAGCGTGGCGCTCATCCCGAGCAGGGAGAGCCGGCAGATCGATGTTGGAAAAGCGAGATGGCCTCCGCCTTGCCGCAGGAATCTGTTCAGAGCCTTCTCCGCTTCGGCCGCCTCCGAAGACTTCTGGTTTCTTTGATCGAGAACCAGAATCAGCTCCGTGGGGTCGTCGGGCTTGGCTGTGGCTTCGTCGTAGGCGTGAAACGTCGCGATCTTCGCCGGTTTGCCGTTGTCCAGCAAGGTGAAGTCGTCGTGATCGAGACCGACGACCGGCTTTCCCGCGGCATCCGTCACCGTAACATCCAGGGCGATGAGCCCCTCTTCAGGGCTTGAGCCGAGGGACTGGCGCTGGTTGACCACGGCGGACGCGGTTCCCGACGATGGGGAGGAAGACGGTTGCGCCAGGAGGCTTGCCATCGTGCAGAAAAGAAGAACGGGAACGCAAACGATCTTTTTCATGCGATTCGTTTCTCCGGCGCTGCTCTGAAAGAGGCGTCGCTGGACAGGACGAAAATAACTGGCTTCTGAATGACACTGCCATGATACTCCGCACATATGCCGGTGCAACTGCTTTTTTGGCAGGCAGATGCGCGGATGCTGCTGGGATTGCCGCCCTCACGAAAGATCCGTCTTTGCAGCAAAGAAAAAGGGCCACCCCGCGCGTGCGGAGTGGCCCTTTGCTTGATGCGTTGAGGCTCTCGCTGCTTTAGTGCTTGCCGCAGCCACAGCCTTTTCCGGAAACCTCGGGCTTGGTGCTCAGGGTGCCGTCCTTGTAGCCTTTGGCCATGTCGGCAATCGAGATCGCCTTGTAGTCGCTGGCGTGTCCGGCCTGGCCGAACTGCGTCATGCGCAGGGCAACAACCTTCTGCATGGCCGCGCGCGCTGGCTTCAGGTAGTCGCGGGGGTCGAACTTCTCCGGAGTCTCCACAAATACCTTGCGGATTGCGCCGGTGATGGCCAAACGGCTGTCGGTATCGACGTTGACCTTGCGGACGCCGTTCTTGATGCCGAGCTGAATCTCTTCGACCGGAACGCCCCAAGTCTGCTTCAGCTTGCCGCCGTACTGGTTGACGATGTCCTGCAGATCCTGCGGAACCGAGCTGCTGCCGTGCATGACCAAGTGGGTCTTGGGCAGGCGCTTGTGAATGGCAACAACCAGATCCATCTTGAGAACCGAGCCATCCGGCTTCTTGGTGAACTTGTATGCGCCGTGGCTGGTGCCGATGGCGACGGCCAGCGAATCAACGCCGGTGCGCTCGGCAAACTCAACTGCCTGGTCGGGATCGGTCAGATGCTCCAGGCCCGTTCCGCCGGCTCCGTGACCGTCCTCAACGCCGCCCAGAACGCCAATTTCGCCCTCAACCGCGATGCCGCGGGGATGCGCGTAATCGACAACCTTCTTGGTGACTTCGACATTCTCTTCAAAGGTGGCCGGGGTCTTGCCGTCAGGCTTGAGCGAGCCGTCCATCATGACCGAGGTGAAGCCCAGTTCGATGGCGCTGACGCAGGTCTCGTAGCTGTTGCCGTGATCCAAATGCATGGCCAGCGGAATCTGCGGATAGAGTTCGCTGGCGGCCAGCATCAGGTGATAAAGGTAGAGGTCCTGCGCATAGGCGCGGGCGCCACGGCTGGCCTGAATGATGACCGGCGAATTGGTTTCCTTCGCGGCCTCCATGATGGCCTGAATCTGTTCCATATTGTTGACGTTGAATGCGCCAACTCCATAACCACCCTTGGCAGCCTCGTCGAGGAGCTGCCGCGTAGAAACTAGAGGCATAAGAATTTCTCCTTCTGGTTCAACTCCGGCCGCCTGTATGCTATTGACCCGAAAGGGCTGGGAAACAGCCACACGAACGGCAGGAGCTGCAATCGTCCTCATGGTAGCAGAGCCGCGCAGAGGGATGTGTGTTCTCCGGCACACGCGGGCCGCGGGACGACAGGGCGGAAAATGCCAAATCAATCGAGCGGAAAATCCACGAACTTCTCCGCGCAGGAAACTGGGTTCCTGTCCGTCTGCTTGCCCTGCACGGTGAAGTCCTCGCCGCCGGAAAGGGTCAGGTTGGTCGGGCCGGTCAGGCGCAGGTCAGCGTGGCTGAGCGCGTACTTGTAGGAGGCCGCGTCGGTGAGCAAGACACCGTCCAGAATCGCGCCGATGCGATGCTCCTTGGTGTAGCCGCTGAAGCTGATTTTGCCGCCGCCTGAGACGCGAACATTGTGCAGGGTAATCTCGCGCATCGACGGCGGTGAGTTGCCCTTGAGGGTGCCGGCGGCCGAGTAGGCCGTGTCCAGGGTGATCGGGTTGGGCGAGTTGCGCACGCAGACATCGTCGTACACCACGTCCTGCGTGAGCCCGCCGCGCGAGCCGTTGGACTTGATGCGGATGCCGTTGTCGGGTCCGTCCAGCGAAAGGTCAGTGACGCGAATTTTGCTGACTCCGCCGTCGGTCTCGCTGCCGATGGACATGCCGTGGCCCCAATAAAAATGGTTGTGGCTGATGGTGACGTTCGTGATGCCGCCTGGGCCACCCTTGAGCGCCACGTTGTCGTCGCCGGTGCGGATCCAACTGCGCGTGATGGTCACGTTCTTCGAGCCGTTGCCGGGATCAACGCCATCCGTGTTGCGCGCCAGCCGCTGCGGCGTGTCGATTTTCAGGCCCCACACCGTGAAGCCGTCGCCGTGGTTATAGGTCACATGGAAGTTGGGCGAGTTCTTCAGCGTGATGCGATACAGCGTAAAGTTGTCGGCGTAGTCGGCCACGATGATCCGCGGCACCTGCTGATGCGCGCCCGTGCGCGCCTGCTCGGCCAGATCCCACCAGGAGACATTCTTTCCCAGAATCTTTTCGCCGCCGCGGCCGTCGATCACGCCGTCGCCCATGATGCCCGCGCCGGTGACATGACGAACGGAAATCAGCGGATTGCAGCCGTGGCCCGTATCGGACAGCACGCCGCAACTGCCGCGTGAGGTTTCAAACAGGGACGCATTGCGCGAGGCGAAAAGCGTGGCGCCTTTGTCCACAATGAGCGTGACGCCGCTGCGCAGTTCCAGAGGGCCGCTGACAAACGCGTTGGCCGCGCCGTGCGCTCGCAAAAGCACGCCTTTTCCCTTGCCGCACTTGTCCAGAGCCTTCTGAATGCGGGCTGTGTCCAGCTTGGCTTCGTCCGCCTCGGCCAATGTGCGCCCGCTGGTTTTGAGCTGTGCGTCAAGCGTCGTGCAGACCGGCGGCAGAACCGGCTCGGTGACGGTGCGTGCATCCTGCGCGGCCAGCACGGAACACAGGCTAATCGGCAGTGCGGTGAAAAACAGAAGGTGGCGAAGCATCAGATGGATTTCCTTTGCGGATGCAATTTGGAGGCGTGCTGGGAAATTGCGCTGCTTTCCAGCGGCGTTTTCCCTCTCAGAACATTCTAGGTCTCCGCTAGCATGAAGTCGCAGCCAAGCGGCGGCCTTTCCCATCCCCAACCTCACACCCTACAATGAAGTCAGGAACTCTAAACCGCGAGGAAAAACATGCCGCTTTCCGGAGAAGCTATCCGCCTGATGAACTACATTGACGATGTTGCCGTGACCCTGCGCCGGGTGCTGGCCACAGTCCCCAGCCTCTCGGACGAGGAACGCGCGCGTGTTGCCGAACATCTGCTGCAGGCTCATCCCAACGCCCAGGATGTGGCCCTGGCCCTGGCCGCCCATTCAGGCATTTGAGGGCTTGCCTGATCCCTCATCCCTGCTTTCCCAGCACCTGTTCGTAATAGCGCACGTAGCGCGGCACCACCAGCGACGCGCAGAAGCGTTTCTGTGCCGTTTCGCGCCCGGCTTCGCGCATGGCCTTCAGCCGGTCGCGGTTCTTCAGCAAGCTGACCGCTCCGGCGGCCATCGCTTCCACATCTCCAACCGGATACAGCAGCCCTGTCACGCCGTCTTCGATCAGCTCCGGAATACCGCCTACCTGCGTCGCGATTGAGGGGACCCGGCACGCCATGGCTTCCAGCGCCACCAGCCCAAACGATTCCAGTTCGCTCGGCATGATCAGCAGATCAGCCAAGGGCAGCAGTTCGTTCACCCGGTCCTGCTTGCCGAGGAAGTGGACTCTCTCTTGGATGTGCAGATCGTGCGCCAACCATTCGGCTTCCGAGCGGTCCGGCCCGTCGCCCACCAAAACCAGTTGCGCCGGCAGTTCACTGGCCACCCGCGCAAAGACCTTCACCACATCCACCACACGCTTGACCGGCCTGAAATTGGAGAGGTGCATCAGAATCGCCTCGTCGGGCTTTGCCAGCCGCAGACGCGCTTCCGCCCTTGCGGTTTCATCCTTGAAGGGCACGTACGTATTGCAATTGACGAAGTTTGGAATCACCTCGATGGGGCGCGTGGTGCTGAAGTGCTTAACGGTCTCATTCCTCAGCCAGTTGGAAATGCACGTCACTCCATCGCTCTCCTGAATGGCGTACCGCGTGATGGGCAAGTAGCTGCGATCCAGTCCCACCAGCGTGATGTCGGTGCCGTGCAGCGTCGTCACGAAAGGCAGCCGGCGGCCGCGTGCAGCCAGCATTTGCCGCGCCAGCAGGGCGCTGACCGAGTGCGGAATTGCGTAATGCACGTGCAGAAGGTCGAGGTTGTAGTATTCGGCCACTTCCGCCATCCGCGAGGCCAGCGCCAGGTCGTACGGCGGAAACTCGAAGAGCGGGTAGTTCGAGACGGGCACTTCATGGTAGAAGATGCCATCATCCCGTCCGTTGAGCCGGAAGGGCTGCGAATACGAAATAAAGTGCACTTCATGGCCCAGCGCGGCCAGTTCAATTCCCAGTTCCGTGGCCACCACGCCCGAGCCGCCGTAGGTGGGATAACAGGTAATGCCGATACGCATAAGCCCTCTTGGTCAGTTGCGATTATCCAACTTTGACTTTGACGCTCCGGACAGCGCGGAAGATGCACTTGTGTTCGGTTTAATCAAGTTGCGGATCTGTTTGACTCAGGTGTCGCCAAGAGATGGCAGATGCGGTCGTGCTTGAGGAGTACCCGCACAATCTGATAAGTTGTCGGCCGACTTGTCTCTCGATGGATTCAAGGCAAATGCCGAAGTATGGTGGAACAAAAGCATGACCGCAATTTATAAGCAGACGCAAAAAACCATGCCGTAATGGCATGGTTTTTTGCTTAGATATTATTGCCGGCGATTACCTAATCTCCCACACAGTTACCCGTGCAGTACCATCGGCCCAGCGAGGCTTAACTTCCGTGTTCGAGATGGGAACGGGTGATCCCTCGCAGTATAGTCACCGGCAAACTTGAAGGCGCTTGGCGGGTGGTTGCCCGCAGCCTGTCGCAGCATCTACTTTGTTCCGGATGGTTTCTCCCGGAGGCCCATAGGAATGCGACTGCAATCTGGCGCCAAACAAAACCAACGAAATTGATTGAATAGAATTACAAGGCTTGTCAGAAGAGCATCCGCTAACTGCGCGGAGTTAATTCTATGGACAAGCCGAACGGGCGATTAGTACTGGTAAGCTACGTGCATCACTGCACTTCCACCTCCAGCCTATCAACCAGATGGTCTTTCTGGGCCCTTCAGGGAGATCTCATCTTGGGGCGTGCTTCCCGCTTATATGCATTCAGCGGTTATCACAACCGAACTTCGCTACCCAGCCGTGCCCTTGGCAG
>Ga0255348_1000030_pt1 | contig 75988 bp, 56 predicted proteins | sample CBST25v5metaG_FD_189945 | JGI IMG/M metagenome (GOLD analysis project Ga0255348, IMG submission 189945) | Peat soil microbial communities from Stordalen Mire, Sweden - C.B.S.T-25.v5 | ecosystem: Environmental > Terrestrial > Soil > Wetlands > Peat | place: Sweden: Norrbotten County, Stordalen... | reverse complement strand
TGGCGGAAGCCGAGATAGTAAAGAACGATCTGCTCCAGAGATTCGGAGGTTTCGCCGTCGGAGGAATACACCCAGTCTTCAATCGCCTCATTCAGACGATCGGACAGCTCATCGACGCGCTGCTGGGCGGTGGCGGCGTTCGACTTGGAGCAGAGCAAGGTGAGCTGGATGTCGCCGGCATGAGCCAGAATGGTGGTTTCCACGTCGGAATAAGTCTTGTAGATGGGAGCCAGCAGCGCGTCGGCTTGCGACTCGGGAATCATGGCGGCGCGGAGGGTGCGCTTGGCGATGTGGCGAACGGGCAGAACATCGCGCAGGCGGGGCAAGCATTCGGTGTCGAACAGCGGAAGGCACTCGTGCGGTGGGCCGGGAAGCAGCATCAGCAGCTTGCGATAGCCGGAGTACGTGGTGTCCAGCCACTGGCCGGGAGCGCTGCCGTTGGGGTTCGGCAGCAGCGTGGCGCCCTCGAGCACATCCGCCTGCTTGAGGTTGTTCTCAGGCATAGTGCGGCTCCACGTGGCCGCTCGGGCGGCCAGGGCAGCCAACTGTGCGTCATCACGGCGCAGGGTGAGCGAGAGCGATTCGGCCACGGCCTCGCGGGTCAGGTCGTCCTCAGTGGGTCCGAGGCCGCCCATGATGGCCACAATGTCGACGCGGCCGAGCGCGGTGTGAATGGCGCTGACCAAGTCCTTGCGGCGGTCGCCGACGATGGTCTTGAAGGCGACCGTGACCCCCAGATCGTTGAACTTCTCCGTGAGATGGAGGGAGTTCGTGTCCTGGCGATAGGGCGTGAGCATCTCGGAGCCGATGGCGATGATTTCGGATTTCATAAGGGCAGCTTACAGCTTACAGTGGACAGCTTACAGTAAACAGTCAACAGCAGACAGCTAACAGCTTACAGTTAAAAACCGCTTTCAGCGAACAGCTCTAATTTCGTGTTGCGCGGGTGAGAGGGTACAGCAAGCCGCTGTACAGCTTACAGTCGTTCGTCTTTTTGAACTGTTCGCTGTCTGCTGTCAAAGTCCCTCGACGCCCAAGTCCACTTCATAAACGGCTTCGTTGGTGGCGAGAATCGCGGTGCCAAGCGGAGAGAAAGCCAGCCCGACGATGTTGGCGCCGGCCAGAACAAGGCTGGCCTTGCCCTTCTGGGTAACGCGGACCACGCCGCGGCGGCCATGGAGACACGCGGCCAGGTAGATGTCGCCTTCTTTGGAGAGCGCCAGGCCCTGCGGACGGCCCAGGCCGGAGTACCAGACGCGGGCGTTGCCGTTGGTGTCAATGGCCCAGATGACGTCGTTCGAACTGAGCGTAGGCCCGGTGACGTAGAGTGTGCCGCTGGCGTCGATGGCCAGATGATAAGCAGCGGGGCTGGGTTCCAGCGTGGCGTAGACAAAGATCTGGCGATCGGGATTGATCTTGAAGATGGTTCCGCTGCGGTCGCCCACAAAGAGGTTGCCCTCGGCGTCGAAGACGGCGCCGGTGGCCACGCCCATGCCCTCGGCATAGAGAACCGGCTCGCCGGCGGGATCGATGCGGTAGACATTGCCTTCGGCGCGCGAGGTGACGTAGAGGTCGCCGTCGGGGCTGAAAGCCAGGCCTGTGGGGTTCAGAACCCCGGTGACGAAAGGCGTTCCGCGTCCGTCGGGGCTGATGCGAACGATGGAAACCGGCGTCTGCTTGCCGCGTGTGCCGGAGATGGTGGCGTAGATCATGCCGGAGCGGCTGACCGCGGGGCTGGTGACCGGGTGCAGGCTCTCGGAAAGCTGATGGGCCACGCGCATGGGAACCGTGTTGCTCACGCCGGCTGGATTGTTGACCTGGACCAAGCCGGTTGCCGCATCCGCGGGGATTTGGAAAGCCAGACGGCTGGGGCGGCTCATCAGGATATGGGCTGGTTCGCCGTCGAGCAGTACGGTGGGCAGCACGCCGGGAGGACCAACGATGGGCCCCAGATTGGCGCCGATCAGTTCGACCTCGCCTTCGGGCAGCGCGGCGGCGGGCACAATGTCGTCGATGCGCGGCGCGGAGATGGCTTCAGCGGCGGGTTGGATGCGGGTGCGGAACATATCAAATCCAAAGATGCAACAGCGATGCTACACCCAAAGCATACAGTCCGGCGCCCACATCATCGAGCACAATGCCCCAGCCCTCGGGAAGCTTTTCGAGCAGGTGGAGAGGAAAGGGCTTGGTGATGTCGAAAAGGCGAAAAAGAATGAGCGCGATCAGCGCATGACGTCCGTCGGCATGGCTGCCAATAAGAGCGATCCATTGGCCGATTGCCTCGTCGACGACTACAAAGCCAGGATCCTGGCGGCCGCTTTCCCGCTCAACAATCGTCGCGGCGGGAATGCCGACAACCAGTGCCACGGCGATGACAGCTAGCAGGGCGATAAGCAGCGCGCCGGGAGCCGAGGAAACGCCCCAGGCAAAAGCGGCCCACAGCAGCACGGCGGCGATTGAGCCCCAGGTTCCAGGGCCTGGCTTGCAGAGGCCAGCGCCGAAAAAGGTGGCGACGGTCCAGGCCCAGAGGGTTTTGTGAGCGGAGGGTGCGCTGTTGGGCGCGGAGCTATTCGTCATCGGAGTCTTCGTCCTGGCCGCCGCCCACTTCGCCGAGGTTTTCCAGCACCTCGGGATCGAGAACGGGTGAACTGATCTTGTAAACGCCCATCGCCCATTTGCCGAGATCGATCTTGCGGCAGCGGTCGCTGCAGAAAGGGAAGTCTTCGTCGCCGTATCGGACCAGCATTCCGCAGGTGGGGCAATGGAGAAGCTTAACGGATTTTTTCTTGGGTGCCATCGCTTATTCCACTTTACCGCGACTTGCCGAGGATGCGTGCCACAACGTCGTAGTCGTGGGCCTCGGCGATTTCTGCCTGATAAAAGCGGCCGGGCTCCAGCGCTTCCAGCGGGCCGAAGTCGTTGATGTAAACCTTGCCGTCGATTTCTGGCGCGTGAAACTGGGTGCGTCCTTCCCAGAGCAGAGGCGTCTCCTCGCTTTCGCCTTCGGCCAGGAGGATAAGCTCGCGGCCTACCCATTGCTGCTTGGCGCGCTTGCTGATGGACTGCTGAAGCTTCATCAGGCGGCGCCTGCGGGATTCGATGGTGCGCTGGGGAACCTTGCGGTCGAGCGCAAAGGAGCCGGAACCTTCCTCGTCGGAGTAGCCGAAGACGCCGAGCCAATCGAACTTCGCCTCGCGGACGAATTCCTCCAGCAGCTCAAAGTCGTGGAGAGTTTCGCCCGGAAAGCCAACGATAAAAGCTGTGCGGAGAACGACGCCGGGAATCGTGGCGCGGACTTTCTTGATGGTCTTGAGGAAAATGCTGCCGCTGCCGCCGCGCTTCATGCGCTTCAGAACGGCGGGCGAGGCGTGCTGGAGCGGTAGATCAAGATATTTGCAGATGTTGTCGTGCTTGGCGATGGTTTCCAGAAGCCTGGTGGTGATGCGGTTCGGGTAGGCGTAAAGAAAGCGGAGCCAGCGCAGGTTGGGAATCGCGGCCACGGCGTCGAGCAGTTGGGCCAAGCCGTCTTTCATGCCGAGATCTTCGCCGTAACAGGTTGTGTCCTGTCCGATGAGAGTGATTTCGCGCTTGCCTTGTGCGACGAGCTGTTGCGCTTCGGCGACGACCGATTCGAGACGGCGAGAACGGAATTTTCCGCGCAGATTGGGAATGACGCAGAAGGCGCAGGGGTGGTCGCAACCCTCAGCAATTTTGATGTAAGCCGAGGAGCCGGGCGTGGTGATGAATCGCGGCGTGCTTTCGTCGTAGAGGTAGGTGGGTAGTTGATGCTGCGCGCCTTGCCATGCGTCGCGGCGGAAGCGGCCCTGGCGTTCGCGTAGGTCGCCTTCCGGGCGGGAGCTTGGTGTTTCCACGGCCCCGTCTGAGGGAGAATCCTGCTTTGTGTCAGGGCACGACTTCAGTCGTGCCGAAAATGCGGCAATATTCTCGCGGGCTTTAGCCCCCGAGGGCTGTTTTTCGCTCGTATTACCTGAATTTTTGGGAGCGTGCTTATGCGTTCCGGCTTGCGCTTCCTGGCCGGGCCGAATCTCGGCTGCCTTGCCGCGAAGAATAATGAAAGGCGAAGGCGTGGTGGGCGCCAGACCCGCAGCTTCGAGGATGGATTCCAACTCGCCCGTGCCGACGACGGCGTCGACCTCCGGGATGCCTTTTTGAATCTCGTCGCGGTAGCGCTCGACCAGGCAGCCGGCGACGATCAGCTTTTTTGCCCGGCCGGAGGTCTTGTAGCGGGCCATTTCAAGGATCGCGTCCACAGACTCCTGCTTGGCAGTGTCGATGAAGCTGCACGTGTTGACGATGAGGATTTCGGCCTCTTCGGGATGGGCGGTCAGCCGCGCTCCCGCGCGGTCCAGCAGCCCCATCATCACCTCGGAATCGACGAGGTTTTTCGGGCAGCCTAACGAAATAAATCCCACGGTGGGGGGCCTGTGTGGGGAGGTCTTGGTCACAGGTCAATTGTACTGGGGATGGAAAAATGACGCCTGGTTGGGGGTTCTGGCTTCCCACCCATGTGCTAGAAAAAATGCGCATGGATGGGGCACGGAGCTGTTGTGGGAAACAGATAGAGGAAGAGTTCGCCGCAGGGTGCTAAAATCAGCAAGTGCCGGGTCCTACGCGACGTAATCCCGCCAACCCCGCCAGGTCCGGAAGGAAGCAACGGTAACGGGCTAGTGCGTGTGCAGTAGGTCACCCGGCGCTTTTTTTGTTGCCGTGGGCTCAGAATCTGATTCGGCTTGACGCGGAAAAACAACCGCGGGTCCTTCGACTCCCTTCGCGTTGCTCCGGTCGCTCAGGATGACAGACAGTTTGGGGGCGGTGGAATTCCAGGTCCGAGTATCCGGACCCAGGGCACCCGCTCAGCGATGACAGAAGATTTATATTGACCGGAGAGCAGGGAACTGCTTCCATAGTTCAAGCCGCAGAGTTCGAGATGCAAGGAGAATTGCTTTGACCCTTAGTGTTCGCCCTATCGTGGGCTGTCGCGCCAAGATTACGGCCTTCGGAACCTACGTCCCTCCGCAAGTGCTGACCAATAAAGACCTCGAAAATATGGTGGATACCAGCGACGAGTGGATTGTGTCGCGCACCGGCATCCACGAGCGGCATGTGCTGGCCAAGGGCTTGGGCGTAAGCACGATTTGCACGGAAGCGGCCAAGAAATGTCTGGCGATGCGGGGCATCGAGGGCAGCGAAATTGAGGTCATCATCGTCGGCACGGTGACGCCGGACATGATGTTCCCGTCGACGGCCTGCCTGGTGCAGCACAATATCGGTGCTGCGGTTGCGTGGGGCTTCGATCTTTCTGGCGGTTGCTCGGGCTTCATGTTTGCCTTGCAGGCGGGCGTGAAGATGGTCGAGAGCGGCGCGCAGAAGAAGGTGCTGGTCTGCGGCGCGGATGCCAATACCAGAATGACCGACTACACCGACCGAACCACTTGCGTGCTGTTTGGCGACGGCGGCGGTGCGGTGCTGATCGAGCCGGCCGAAGAGGGCGAAATCGGCTTCATCGACTACGCGAACGAGATTGACGGTTCGGGCGCGGCGGCGCTGAATATGCCCGCCGGCGGCAGCTTGAACCCCGCCAGCCACGAAACCATCGACAAGCATATGCACTACATTCACCAAGATGGCCCAGCGGTCTACAAATTTGCCGTGCGCAAGATGGCCGAGGCCACGACCAAGCTGTTGGAGCGCAATGGCGTGACCGGCGCGGAGCTGGGCTGCTTCATTCCGCACCAAGCCAATCTGAGAATTATCCAATCGACCGCCGAGCGGCTGGGCATGAACCCAAGCCGGGTGATCGTCAATATCGGTAAGTACGGCAACACCTCCGCCGGGACGATTCCTCTGGCGATCGAGACGGCCGTTCAAGAAGGCAAGCTCAATAAGGGCGATCTGGTGCTGATGGCAGCCGTGGGCGCTGGATTCTCAGTGGGCGCGACGCTGATGCGGTGGGAGATCTGAAGGCGGCGGAGTTCGCGAGTTAGCGTTGTTAGCGGAGTTAGCAAAAGGCCGATCCTCAGTGGATCGGCCTTTTTTGTGCGGGTTTGCGGGGCGGCGGAAGCAGCGTGAAGAGGCATCGCTTGACATGAGAGTTTTCTCAGGGTAATGTGAGCCCAATTACCAAAGTGTGCGGTTTCGGTTCCTGCGAGGGAAGAAAACTGTGCAAATTCAGGGCAGATGGGTAAGAAATGAGCACATTACCTCAAGACGCGACCTGCGCGACGGCGCCTCAACTGGATGAGGAAAGGTTGGCCTGGCTGGCGCTGGTGCTGGCGCCGGGGCTGGGTCCGAAGCGGATTCTGGATGCGACGAAACAGATGGAGTCTGCGAGTCAGGTTTTTACTCTTTCGCTGACGGAGTTGGAGGGGCTGAAGTTTCCGGCCCCGGCGGCGCAGTTTATCTTTGACGGCAAGGCGCGTCAGGCCGCCGAGGAGGAGTGGGCGCGGGTGGCGGAGCAGGGCGCGACGCTGGTGACCTATAGTTGCCCGGAATACCCTGAACGACTGAAAGAAATCTATGATCCACCGCCGGTGCTGTGGGTGCGCGGCGCGGCGGGGCTGCTCTCCCGGCCGGGAATTGCGGTGGTGGGCACGCGGCATCCGTCTCCGTATGGCTCGGGGATGGCGGAGATGCTGGCGCGAGATCTGGCTGTGCGGCGGTTGCTGATTATCAGCGGCATGGCGCGGGGCATCGACTCCTGCGCGCACAAGGGCGCACTGGAGGCGCGGATGCCGACCGTGGCCGTATGGGGCACGGGCATCGATGTGGTCTATCCCAAGGAAAACAAGAAGCTGGCCGAGGAGATTCTGGCCACAGGCGGAGCGATTGTCAGCGAGTTGCCGATGGGAACCTTTCCGGCGCCGCAGAATTTTCCTCGCCGCAACCGCATTTTGAGCGGGTTGAGCGTGGCTGTGCTGGTCGTGGAGGCGGCGGAGAATTCCGGCACGCGGGTCACCTCGCGCTGCGCCGCCGAGCAGAACCGCGACCTGTTCGCCGTGCCGGGAAACGTGACCAACAAGGGCTCGTGGACGCCCAATACGCTCATCAAGCAGGGCGCCAAGCTGACGGCGACCTGGGAGGATGTCTGGGAGGATCTGCCTTCGCAGATTCGGTTGGAACTGGAGTCCGAAGCGCCGGCTGAGTCCAAATCAGAGACCACCGCATCGATCCTGCCCGATCCGGCTCTGCGGCCGGAGGAGACGATTGTGCTGGAGATTCTGCGCGCCGACGACAGCCTGCAAATCGACGAGATTCTGGAGATGCTGGAAACGCAACTGACCTCGTCGGAGGTTTTTACAGCGCTGTTTGAATTGGAAATGACGGGTCGCGTGCGGTGCTTGCCGGGCAAGAATTACGTGCGAACGATGTGAGTTGGAGCGATGCGGATTGCTTGCCTGCCATCGCCACGTTTTGTGTGCTCCGTCGCGATCATGCGGCTGCTCCCTTCATGCGGCTTGACGCGCATCACCTTTTGCCTTTACTCTGTAAATGTTGTGAATGGCTGATGGATGGCGTTCACCGCAAAAGGACTCAATGACCAAGATCTTCACTCCCGCGATGTGTATGTGTTGCTGTTCCGGCAGCGCTCTGCGGGCGTGTTCTCTGGGCTAGACTTCGAAGCAGGAATTTCGAACCCTGATGACCCACCCGCCGAATGGCGTGGTGGGTTTTTTGATTTTCAGGGATAGTTTTCGGTGGTATGTCTTTATCGAATTATTGCCAGTTGTACTTTTAAAGCGCCGGTGGCGAAGTGGCTAACGCGCAGGTCTGCAAAACCTGTATACGCGGGTTCAATTCCCGCCCGGCGCTCCAAACTTCATATCCAAGCAAAGCAGGAATTTTTAATGACGATGATGCTTACTCCTCGAATGTCTATGGCCATGCACACCCCAGGCGGTGGCAGGCCGGCTTCGGTAGTTTGAGTTCGTCATCTCAATCTCCTTGTCTGGCAGCCGTCTGGGGTTTCCCCTGGCGGCTAAACTGTTTATGGATACTTTTTTGACCAGCTATAAGGAGATTGTGTTGAGCACTTGCGAGCTAAAGGATAGAACTGTTGCAATTCATGGTGGACGAACGCTGGATTCCCTGGCCAGTTCGATCCTGTTTCCGCTCTATCAGACCAGCACCTTTGTTCATGATGCCGTGGGTGTCGATAAAGGTTTCAGTTATTCGCGGGTTTCCAATCCCACAGTCGATGCGCTGGAAAAAGCCCTTGGGGCTCTGGAATCAACGCCTCCGACGGTTTGCTTTCGCACGGGCATGGCCGCGATTACCACGCTTTTTCTTTCCGTGCTGAAAGCCGGTGATCATGCGGTCGTTTCCGATGTGGTCTATGGCGGAACCATGCGCTTGTTTCGCGAGGTGCTCGACAATCTTGGCATTACCGCGTCGTTTGTCGACACCTCCGTCGCCGCCAATATTGAAGCCGCGATTACGCCCGCGACTCGCATCGTCTTTATTGAGACGCCCGGCAATCCCACGCTGAAACTGACGGACATTGAAGCGGTAGCCAGGATTACAAAGCAGCATGGGATTCTTCTTGCGGTCGATAACACCTTTCTAACTCCGATTCTGCAGAAGCCGCTGGAGCTTGGCGCTGATATTACGGTGCTCTCGACAACCAAATATATCGACGGCCATAACGCGACGGTAGGCGGATCACTTGCCACGCGCGACGAGAAACTGCTGGAGCGATTTCGTTTGATCCGCAAGACGATCGGCACGATGCAAGCGCCCTTTGAGGCGTGGCTCACGCTGCAGGGAATGAAAACGCTGCCGGTTCGCCTCCGGTTGCATTGCGAAGGTGCGGCGGTCGTGGCGCGATGGCTGGAGTGTCATCCGGCGGTTGCGCACGTGTACTATCCTGGGCTGGACTCATTTCCGCAGAAGGACTTGGCCAAAAAGCAGCAACGCACGGGCGGCGGAATGATTGCTTTCGAACTGAAGGCTGGATACGAGGCAACGGTCAAGGCACTGAACAGCGTAAAGCTTTGTTCGCGCGCCGAAAGCCTGGGTGGACTGGAGACTCTGATTACGCATCCATCTTCGACAACTCATGCCGACGTTGATCCGGAACTCCGCTGTAGGCTGGGCATTACCGACGGTCTTGTCCGTTTATCGGTGGGGCTTGAGGCTCCTGAAGATATCATTGCCGATCTTGAGCAGGCCTTCGTCGCAGCCGGTTGCGTCGCCACAGCAGAACAGGAGTGCCATGAAATTCGCTAGCCGCTTGGTTAGTTTTGATCCCGCACCGGGAGACCGCTTTCGTCCGATTTCCACGCCGATCTATCAGACCGCAACCTTCGAGCAGGAGCACACGGACGCGTTTGGAGAATACGACTATTCGCGCAGCGGCAACCCGACGCGCACGGTGCTCGAAAAGCAACTGGCCACACTGGAAAACGGTACGCGCGGCTTTTGTTTTTCCAGCGGTATGGCGGCCATCGCCACGGTGACAAAATTTTTACGCAGCGGTGACGAGATCCTGGCCGACAACGATTTGTACGGAGGCACTTGCCGCCTGTTCACCAAGGTGATCGATCGCAATGGCATCCGCGTGCGCTACGCCGATGCACAGGCCCCGGATTTGTTCGAGCAGCAGATCACGGCGCAGACCAAGTTGATTTATGTCGAGTCGCCCACCAATCCGCTGATGCGCGTGATCGATTTGCGACGCATGGCCGCACTGGCTCATGCGCACGGAGCGCTGCTGTGCGTGGATAACAGCGCGATGTCTCCGTACTTGCAAAACCCGCTCGATCTGGGGGCGGATATCGTTCTGCACTCGGCAACAAAATTTCTTTGCGGACATCACGATGTCACGGCCGGGGTCATCGTTGTGAAAGACGCGGCGCTGGCCAAGCAGATCTACTTTGTGCAAAATGCGGAAGGCAGCGCGCTGGGGCCATTTGATTGCTTCCTGCTCTTGCGCGGCACGAAGACGCTGAAGCTCCGGCAGGATTGCCAGCAACAGAGCGCACAGGCAATTGCGCGATTCCTTGCCAGCCATCCAGCCATTCAGCAGGTCTACTACCCAGGATTGACGGAAAACAGCGACTATGAATTGCAGCGCTCCCAGGCGCGCGGTCCCGGATCGGTGCTGAGTTTTACGACAGGTTCGGTTGAGGTTTCGAAGGCCATTGCCGAGGACGCGGCGTTTTTCCACATCATGGTCAGCTTCGGCAGCGTCAACTCATCGATTTGCCTGCCCGGAAAAATGTCACATGCGAGCGTTCCTGTGGAAGTGCAGGCAGAGCGCAAGATGCCCGCGGATCTGCTGCGCATTTCGGTCGGGATCGAAGACACAGAAGACCTGATTGCCGATCTGGACCAAGCAATCCATCGCGCAGTTTCCAGAAAATCGTAGCAGGCTATCGATCCGGCAAGAAAACAGCGATATCGTTTTCCACCCATTTCCGCAAAAAAAGCGGAAGGAAATGGATGGGGCACACACGCAGTATTCAGTTGTCGGATCAATCGTTCAAGCGCACGGCGTACAGCCTTTTTGTTGGGATATTTGGCCGAATCAAGGGGCGCGTCAGCTGATGGCGCTTTCTGTTTTTCCACTCCGAAAAGCGAATTTCCCAGGCACCCCCTGTGGCTTTGGTAACCTTACGAATGCTACCCTATTGATATCGTGTTCTCTTCGCTTTCACTTTCGTCTCCTCCCTTCTGCGCGTTGGCGTGGGGTTCAAGCCCTGCGTTTTTGTGCGTCCGGTAAGTGAATGTGAACTGGTTTTTTTACGAGTTCTGTAAGTCATTCATTCTAAATATGGCCCCGTAGCTCAGGTGGATAGAGCAGCAGTTTCCTAAACTGCGTGTCGGAAGTTCGAGTCTTCCCGGGGTCACCATTTCTTCTTCTGCATTCCTCGCTCCCTCCCGCACGGTCCTGTCCCGTTCCACTTCAAAACACCGTCCGCCCATGAGGCTTCTCCGCTTTTGACTCCACGTTCCGCGCCATTTATAAATGTTGATGGGATGGAAATGAATTCCATGCCGTCAGGCTGCTCTTTCCACGGGCAGCACACTTCACCAGGTAATCGCCAGGATGTTCGGGAATGCGGTGAAATTCCGCAACTGCCCCGCAACTGTGAGCGCTCCTGCTTGTTGGCCCGTTCTATCGGTCAGGGCAGGGAACCAGCCAATCTCTTTTCGCTTTGAGCGGAGAGCTTTTGTGAACCACTGCAGACGAGCCCACTCGAGGGCGTCTGTGGGAAGGTGGCTGGAGATAGGCGCAAGTCAGGAGACCGGTCCTCGCGCCCCAAAACCCACTTGCGTTCCGAGGGGAACGAAGGAGACTTCATGCTCGTTTCCGTAGATTTTCTTTCTCGTCCTTTTTCCGCCTTATTGCCTCGCATTCTTGCCGCATTTTTGCTTGTGTTTGGCGTTGCGCTCTGCCCGGCGGCCTCTGTTCGCGGCGTGGTGACGGACGCTTCCGGCGCCAAGGTGACCGGCGCCAGCGTGATTCTGATCAGCGGCGGCAAATCCGTCAGCTCTGCCGTAACGGCTGCTGACGGCGGCTTTCAGATGACGACGGGAATTGAGGGGCGCTTCTTCCTGATTGTCTCCGCCAAAAGCTTTCGCCAGTTGGAGACGCCCGTTTTCTATGCCGGTCAGCTTGATCTGATCGAACGCAACATTGTGCTTGAACCGGAATGGGTGCGGCAGTCGATCGTGGTGACGGCCACCGGGACACCCACGCCGCAGCCGCAAACCAGCGCTGCCATCAGCGTGCTGATGCCGCTTGATCTGGCTTTGCGCAGCGATCTGGTGAGCGCGTTGCGTCTGATGCCCGGCACAGCCGTGGTCCAGAGCGGCCAGCTTGGCGCTCAAAGCTCGCTCTACATCCGCGGTGGAAATTCTTCCTCCAACAAGGTTTTGCTGGATGGGGTGAGCGCGGGCGATCTGGGCGGAAACTACGATTTTGGCCCGCTGTCGACCACCGCCGTTGAGAGCGCGGAGGTCTATCGCGGCACGAACTCCAACCTGTACGGCGCGGATGCCTCCAGCGGCGTGGTGAGCATGATCACGCCGCACGGCACCACGCCGTACCCTTCGCTGCTCCTCCACGTCGACGCAGGCAACCTGAATACCTCGCGCGAAGAACTGGAAGTGGCCGGGGCGCACAAAAAACTGGATTATCTGGGCGCCTTCAGTTGGCTCCAGACAGACAACGATTTGCCCAACGACGAGTACCATGTGGCGACCACTGCGGCCAACTTCGGCTGGCAGATCAACGGAAATACGCAGCTCCGCGCCACGCTGCACTACGGCGTCGATGCCACTGGCCTTCCCAATGCATGGAACTTCTATCGCGTTGCGGATGATGTAACCGAGAAGGACCAGAATCTTTTTATCAGCGCTTCGATCGACAACCAGACTACGGCCAGTCTGCATAACATGATCCGCTACGGCGCCACGCGCAAGCGTGAGCAGTGGAATCAATGGTCGCACGTAGGTAGCCAAGATAGCTCCGGCGATTATCTGGGCAACGTGGTGACCATCACTGGCGCCAACGGCTATTCCGTCACCGGCCAGGCGATTCTGGACTACGCTGGGACCTATCCGACTGGCGATCATTACGTCAACAATCGCGACCAGCTCATTTATCAAGGTGATTACAAATTCACACCGCATCTGACTGCGCTGATCGGTTTCCATTTTGAAGACGAGCGCGGAACCTATGTCTATCCCGCTTATGGTACGAACAATGTTACAGATCGCACCAACTACGACTACGTGGCTGGCGTGCATGGCGACTTCAAAAACCGCTTCTTCTATACACTGGGTGGCAGCTTGGAGCACTATTCGCTGTTTGGAACGCAGACCTCGCCGCGCGCCGGAGTTTCCTTTTATGCCCTGCGTCCGCGCAAAGGGATTTTCAGCGGCACCCGCATTCTCTTCAACTATGGCGACGGAGTGCGTGAACCGACGCTGACCAATGAGGTCAATTCTCTTTACAAATTTCTGAAGGGCGGCCATGAGGCCGATCTCAAACAACTGCATATTGAGCCGCTGTCTGCTCCGGCCACAAGAACCTATGAAGGCGGCTTTGAGCAGGCTTTCTTCAGCGAACGGCTGTTCTTCCGCACGAGCTATTTTCATAACCAGTTCGGCAAGGAGATCGAGTCGGTTCCTGCTGTGGAATTGATCAAGCTGTTTCCAGACCTGACGAAGGATGAGCTTGGCTACTACTACACCTATGACATGGGGCTGACCGTCAATACCCAGGCCTTCCGTGCGCAGGGCGTCGAGACAACCGTCGAGAGCGGCATCGGCAGAAATCTTTTCTTGCGCGGCGGCTATACCTATCTCGACTCAGTCGTGCAACGCTCCTTTACTAGCGCCAACGAGGCCTTGGCTGGTGGGTATGCGCCGACATTCAATGGCATTCCTATGGGGGCCTTTTCTCCGCTGAAGGGAGCGCGGCCATTCCGGCGTGCGCCGCATACGGGCTTCTTTACGGCCAGCTATGCGGCCAAGCGCGTGACGGGTGTTTTCACCGCGGCCTTTTCCAGCCGCAGCGACGACTCGACATTCCTTTATGACGCCAACTACCTCTATACGTTGATTTTGCCCAACCGCAATCTGGACTCCGGCTACGCCAAACTGGACCTGGGCGGCAGCTTCAAGGTGCTCTCATGGCTGAATGTCTATGCCCAGGCGGAGAACCTCACAGATAACCAGCACATCGCGCCGATCGGCTATCCCAGCCTGCCTTTCAACGTTCGCACCGGCCTGCGGATCGAGTGGACCAAGACCAGCCGCTGAAAGATTCTCAGAGAATCTTGAGGCGCGAACCAAAAGAAACGGGCGGCGTGGATTTCCACGCCGCCCGCCTCTTTTGGTTCGTCCGAATCGGACTGGATCGATCGAGTTCTAGCTGGCGCTCTTGACGCGCACCACGGTGATTTTGGCAAAGCCCTCGGTGAAGACCGGCGGCTTGAGCTTTTCTGCCATCTTGCGCATGATATCCTCGCTGACCGAGCGGTCGCGCTTGCTGTTGCGCTCCAGGCACACCTCCAGCGGCACGTCGAAGAAGACCGCCTGGACCTCGTAGCCGAAGCTCTTCGCCATACGGATCCACTGGCTGCGCTCATGGATGGAGAGATTGGTCGCGTCCACGTAGTTCCACGGCATGTGCGCGATAAGCCGTGCCTTCAGCAGCGAACGCAGGGTGGAGAAGACCAACCCCTGGTAGCGCTGTTCCTCGACATCGTCGAAGAGAATGTTGCGCAGCAGGTCGCTGGAGAGCGGCGTGACCCCGCGGCGGCGGAACCAGGTGGTCTTTCCAGAGCCGGGCAGACCAATGGCGAGTACCACGTACCCTTTGGGGGCTTGCGGCGAGCGTTCGGCAGCCTCGGGTTCCGGAGGAGGCACGGAAGGCATCTCCGGTTGGGTTTCCATCTCCAGGCGTCCGGAGTCGGCCGGCTCATTCCATTCCTGCTTTGCGGGCCGCGGAGCTTTTGCGGAAATGGGCCGCGGCGCTCGCGGTTGCAACACCCGCGGGGGAACATCGTCCGGATAGACGGGAACGAGTGGAGCTGGTTGATTTGATGGGATTTCCCGGCCAGTCTTGCCCGTGGATTCCGAAAGATTGGGAGTATGTCTGGAACGTCTGCTCATGCCACCTTCACCCTGTACATAGTAGATACCGGAATACCATACTTGCCGAGTGCACTGCAAATAGTGCCTTTTCGGGAAGGCTGTTGGGTTTGAGGACGAGGACTTCAGTTGTTCTGCTGTGCACTCCGTCACATTCGACCCTGTAAAGCTGAGGGCATACTATGGATACACGAGGTTTTTTTCGCAAAAGGGGATGAAAACGTTTGATTTCGTCTCCGTTGGCAAGAAAGCTACGATCATGAGTTTGATGGATTTGCTTGCAGGCGTGGCTTCTGTCGTTGCATGCGGCAAACCTGAAGAATCTCAAACCACAGCATCGACTACGAAGGAGAACATAAGCATGGCAGTTAAGGTTGGTATCAACGGTTTCGGCCGTATTGGCCGCAACGTTTTTCGCGCCGCACTTGGCAATGCAGAGATCGATTTTGTTGCTGTCAATGACTTGACCAGCCCGGCCACGTTGGCCCATCTGCTCAAGTATGACTCGATTCTTGGCAACCTGAAGAACGACATTACCTCCGGCGAAGATTTCATCAGCGTCGATGGCAAGAAGATCAAGGTTTTTGCCGAGAAGGATCCGGCCAATCTTGATTGGGCTTCGGTTGGAGCGCAGATCGTGGTCGAGTCGACCGGCTTCTTTACCGATGCCACCAAGGCCAAGGCTCACCTGGGCAAGACCGTGAAGAAGGTCATCATCTCGGCTCCGGCCAAGAATGAGGACGCCACCATCGTGCTCGGCGTCAACGAAGAGAAGTACGATCCGGCCAAGCACAACATCATCTCGAACGCGAGCTGCACGACGAATTGCCTGGCTCCGTTGGTGAAGGTGATTCTGGAAACCTCCGGCATCGTTTCGGGCATCATGACCACCATCCATAGCTACACGGGTGACCAGAAGCTCCTCGATGCACCCCACAAGGATCTCCGTCGCGCCCGTGCCGCCGCTTTGTCGATGATTCCGACCTCGACCGGCGCCGCCAAGGCTCTGAAGATCGTCCTCCCCGAGACCGCCGGCAAGCTGGATGGCTTCGCCATTCGCGTTCCCACACCGAATGTTTCGGTTGTCGATCTGACCTTCATTCCTGAGAGGGCGATTACCATCGACGAGCTCAATGCCGCCATCAAGAAGGCTTCCGAAGGCAAGCTGAAGGGCATTCTTGGCTATGACGACAACCTGCTGGTCAGCTCCGACTTCAAGGGCGACTCCCGCAGCTCGATCTACGACGCGCCTCTGACCAAGCAGGTTGGCGGACAGATCAAGGTCATCAGCTGGTACGATAATGAGTGGGCTTATTCGAACCGTGTGGTCGATCTGATCGGCTTCATCACCAAGAAGGGCCTCTAGGCTGTTTTTCCATCTGCGGCGCGCGGAGACTTCGGTCTTCCGTGCGCCGCGCTGGAATCTCCGTCGTAAGTTTTCTCACGCTCTCCGCCCGCAAGCGGCTCACATCGCCTCATTCCGGGCGGGGAACCTCCCAAAGTTCTCTTCCGGAGTGATTTTCATGTCCAAGCTCACCATTCGCGATATCGATCTGGCCAACAAACGGGTTTTCATCCGCGTCGATTTCAATGTGCCGCTCACTGAAGACGGCTCGACCATTACTGACGACACCCGCATCAAGGCCACGCTTCCCACCCTCAAATATGCCCTCCAGCATAAAGCCAAGTTGATCCTGGCCTCGCATCTGGGCCGCCCCAAGGGCAAAGTCAATCCCAAATATTCGCTGCGTCCGGTTGTGGACCGGCTGCGCGAACTGCTCGACAGTGCGCTGGGCGAGAAGGTCAATGTTGCCTTTGCTCCCGACTGCATCGGCGAAGAGGCCGCTACGCTCTCCCGCCAGCTCGAGTCCGGCCAAGTGCTGCTGCTTGAGAACCTCCGCTACCACGCCGAAGAAGAAGCCAATGATCCTGCCTTCTCGCAGAAGCTGGCCTCGCTGGCCGAGGTTTACGTCAACGACGCTTTCGGCTCGGCGCATCGCGCCCATGCTTCCACCGAAGGCATCACCCATTTTCTGAAGCCAGCCGTGGCCGGCCTGCTGATGGAAAAGGAAATTACCTACCTCGGCAAGGCTCTGGAATCGCCCGAGAAGCCTTTCGTGGCCATCATCGGCGGCTCCAAGATCTCCGGCAAGATCGATGTCATCGACAACCTGCTCGACAAGGTCGATACGCTGGTGATCGTTGGCGGCATGGCGTATACCTTTGAGCGTGCCCTCGGCGTCAGCACCGGCAAGTCGCTGGTCGAAGAGGACAAGATCGACTTGGCGAAGGCCGCTCTGGCGAAGGCCAAGGCCAAGGGCGTCAATCTGCTGTTGCCCGCCGATAACATTTTGGCCGACAAGTTCGACGCCGAAGCCAAGACCCAGACCTGGGACACTTCCGTTAACTTCCCGGCGGATTGGCAGGGCTTGGACATCGGTCCCAAGTCGATCGCAGCCATCGAAAAGGTGCTCGCGACGGCTAAGACCATTGTCTGGAACGGCCCGGCTGGCGTCTTCGAGTTCCCGCGCTTTGCCGTGGGCACCAACGCCATCGCCAAAGCGGTTGCGGCCAACAAGGGCGCCATCTCCATCATCGGCGGCGGCGACTCGGTTTCGGCTATCAACAAGACCGGCTTGGCCGATCAGATCACCCACATCAGTACCGGCGGCGGAGCCAGCCTCGAATTCCTCGAAGGCAAGAAGCTGCCCGGCGTTGAAGCGCTGACCGACAAATAAGACTAGCTGACAGCAAACAGCTAACAGTAAAAAGCCGCATCCGGAGCGAATGTCGCCGGATGCGGCTCTTTTGTTTGCTTGATAGTTCAGCCTTGAATTGCGCCACGCTTAAAATCCGAGTATGGAATTTTCCTTTATAGTAAGGAAAAAATAGCGAGTCCAAGGCCCTCGGAGAACAGATCATTCCACGTGGGTTTTTCCAGCATTTTTCTGTAATGCACAGGCACAATAAGTCCAACCGGGATCGGTGTAGTTCCATCCTTCATTACCGGCTTGAAGCGAAAGTGCTCGACCATCGCGACAGTCTCCATATCCAAGCTCGAATCCAGACCCTTGATGACATGCACGTTCTGCGGCACACCGTTTGTGTCGATTACCAGCGAGACGAAACAGCGACCAGTGACGCGGCTCGGCGGCATATAGCGCGCGATCACTTCGTCGGCGTTAATCGGTTCTAAATCAGGTTGTTTTGTTTGATGGCGCGCAATGGCGGCCTGAATCTTTTCCGGCGTTTCCTGGATGAATGTAGCAAACGCAACCGGTTCTTTATCTACATTCTCGAACGTTGCTGCGACCGTTCCTTCGACGGCAACCGGATCGCTGCCGTCGCGGAGAGCGGGTTTGAAACGCCAGTTCTTCACCGATTCGATCACGTAGCTGTCGAGCTCCGGATCAAGGCTGCGGACTATATGGATATCTTGCGGAACGCCGTTTGCATTGATCGTGACGCCTAGAAGACAGAGGCCGCGTTTCGGGAGTTTACCGCTAATCGGAATTTTCGGATCGGTGAGAAATGTTGGGATGGGCGCACTGATGCGCCCTCCCACGAGTTCGTTTGTAGCCGTCTCATTGCGTTGAGACGCAATAACTTCTTGTGATGCCGAAGGCACGACAACCGTCAGCGCAATCAGCGGGTGCGCACGGAGTGTGAAAAGGTAGAAATCTCCATCGGCCGGATGCTTTTGGTGTTGTGCGCAGGTGTGCAACCCGACGGTTAATTCGACGGCGACCGCTGTGGTCGAGCCATCGACGGTGCCGGGTTTGAAACGCTGAGCTTCCACGAGCTTGGTTGCAAAACCTACTAGGCGCAGGTCGCTGGCATCGAGCGTTTTCAACTCGCGTGGAAGATCGGCTTCATCGATGATCGCGGCGAGTTTGACAATACCGTCGTGTTCATCGCAGTGTTTCTGTGCCGAAACCGTCAGGCTGGGCGTCAGTAGAACGGGTGCGGTATGTCCAGCGCCGGCTGGGCGAAAGGCCTGCGCATCTTGCTGGCAAATAGCAGGGAGCCAAGTGAACAGAAAGATGGTGATAAATATGAATTTGTAACGCAAGAAAAATCTCCAATGGATTCGACACAAATGTAGCACATAAAATGAATCGCACCGAGCCCGACCCTTGAGTCTTTCTTTGACATAAGGATCGGGGGAGGCGCCGAGCCGCATGGGATGGACGTGCTATCGGTTTCAATATTGGCGTCTATGCGCTTAGGTGTTTAGGTGTATTCTTGACAAGGAGTCTCTTATGTCCACAACATCCACCCGCTGGAATCTCGTTGTTTCTGATACCACCGATGCCTCTCTGCGCCAATTTCTTGCTTCCGAAGGCGGCGGCAAAAAAGGCGACCTTTCCCGCTTTGTCGAGGAAGCCGTAAAAGAACGGATCTATGATCTGACGGCTCAGGCAATCAAGCGGGAGAACGCATCGCGAACGCCAGAAGAGATTGACGAAATCGTTGAGGAAGCACTGGCTTGGGCGAGGCGGCCATAATGCTGGTTGTGCTTGATACGAACGTGCTCTTCAGCGCGATTCTTTCTCCAACTGGACCGCCGGCGCAAATCCATCAAGCCTGGCGTCAGAAGAGATTCGAGCTTGCCACTTGCACCGATCAGATCGAAGAGATACGGAAGGCCAGCCGCTACCCTCGCTTTCGTGCCGCGTTGCAGCCATATCGCTTTGGAATATTGATCAACAACCTGAATCATGCGCGGGTCTGGACTCAACCCCTCCCAAGTCTTCATTTAGCCGATGATCCAGGCGACAGCTTTTTGCTCAATTTGGTCGAAGCGGTCAAGGCGCACTATCTGATCACGGGGGACAAGCGCTCTCACATCCTTGAGCTTGGAAAGGTTGGAGAAACGAGAATCATGACAGTGCGCCAATTTTGCAATCAGGTCCTCCAACTCTAATCAATCGTTTTGTGCCCGCCGTCACCCTTTGCCCGGAATTCATCCAATAAAATCAAACCGAGGAGTTCAAACCATGTCTCGTAAAGCACTGATTGCCGCCAATTGGAAGATGTACAAGACGCCGGCCGAAGCCAAGGCGTTCTTCGAAGCCTTTTTGCCCCTCGTTGCCGGGCACTCCCGCGACGAGATTGCCATTTTCCCGTCACCCGTGCTGCTGCCGACGGTGATTGACGCCGCCAAGGGCTCGAATGTCCTGATTGGCGCGCAGAATATCCACTTTGCCGCCGAGGGCGCCTACACCGGCGAGACTTCCATCGGCCAGCTCAAGGCCGTGGGCGGAACCCACACCCTGATTGGCCACTCGGAGCGCCGCCAGTACTTTGCCGAGACCGACGAGATCGTCAACAAGAAGCTGCACGCCGCGCTCGAGAACGGCCTCGTTCCCGTTGTTTGCGTCGGCGAGCAGTTGGAGGATCGCGAAGCGGGCAAGACCGCCGACGTGCTCAAGACGCAGATTGACGGCGCTTTGGCTGGCATTACCTCCGAAGCCGCCAAGCCGATCGTGATTGCCTATGAGCCAGTTTGGGCCATCGGCACCGGCAAGACCGCAACGCCGGAGATCGCCGAAGATACGCACAAAATTATCCGCGCCGAAGTGGCCAAGCTGCTGGGGCCGACGGTCGCTGCCAATATCCGCATTCTCTACGGCGGAAGCGTGAAACCGGCCAGCGCCGCAGCTCTGCTGGGGCAGGAAGACATCGACGGTGCTCTGGTGGGCGGCGCCAGCCTCAAGCCCGATTCGTTTTCTCAGATCGTCAAGTACTAATTACGAATGAGTCTTTCATCCTTCGGCCGCGAACGTCCTGTTCGCGGCCGAAGCTGTTTCAAGCCGACTTTTGACGCGTTTGGGGCAGGGAACTGATTCTCTTTTTTGACGGAACCCCAACGGAACAAACGCCTTGGCAGATGCGTATCCTCTTCCATGCCTCAGCGTGATTTCTATATTGACCGTCTACGCACGGTGTTGACCGCCCTGGTTGTCCTGCACCATACGGCGATTACCTATGGCGGCAATGGCGGCTGGTTCTGGCATGAGATCGAATCTTCAGGTACACCTTCCAGCCTGTTACTCAGCCTTTTCTGCGGCACCAACCAAGCCTATTTCATGGGCTTCTTTTTCTTGCTGGCCGGCTACTTCACGCCGCCCTCGTTGGAACGGAAGGGCTACGGACGGTTTCTCGCCGACCGCGTTCTGCGTCTCGGCTTGCCGCTGCTGGCTTTCGGCTTGATTCTCGGCCCGCTGACTGCCGCCATGGTGAACTGCGCGCAAGGCCACGGCTTCTGGTCCACGTATGTCTGGCTCTGGCAGCACAAAATGTTTATCAACGGGCCGCTCTGGTTTGCTCAGGCTCTGCTGATTTTCGCGCTCGGTTATTGCGCTTGGCGGGCGATTTTCGGCCGGTCCCTCCAACAGGCGGAACGCGCGCCCAAGCCCGTTCCTGCTTCTCGCTGGTGGCTGCTGAGCGCTCTTGGCGTCGCGGCCGCCGCATTGGCCATTCGCCAGTTCGTCCCTCCCGGTCAGAATGTTTTCGGTCTGCAACTTGGCTACTTTGCCAGTTACATCTTCTTGTTCGCGCTGGGCATTGCCGCCTGGCGTCACGACTGGCTACAGCAATTGAGTTGGAAAAATGCGCGGCCCTGGCTGATTACTCTGGTCTTCGCATGGCCTTGCCTGCCGCTCGGCAGTGCGCTGGCTCAGTCCGCGGGAAGCCATGGAAACGCGCATATTCTAGGCGGACTTTCCTGGTCAGCAATTCTCTATGGCTGCTGGGAACCCTTTGTGGCCTGGGGGCTGATCGCCGCTCTGCTGTTGATCTTCCGCGAGCACATGAATCAGCCTTCGGCGTTGTGGTCGTGGCTCGGCCGACGAGCCTTCGCGGTTTACATTATCCATCCGGTGCTGCTGGTGGGCGTGAGTCTGCTCTTGCGCGGCTGGGTTGCGCCGGCGCTGGTCAAGTTCGGCGTGGTTGGTTCGCTGGCGTGCATTGGCTGCTGGCTGGTAGCTGATCCGCTGGTGCGGCTGCCGGGCGTGCGGAGAGTTGTTTGAGTTTGGGGAGGGATCCCTTATGGCATTTGGCACTCGCCGCAATAGCAAAAAGTAGCTGGGATATGGCTCCGCTATGAGTGAGCTGGGCATGGAATTGTGCTTGGAACGTTCCACAATCCAAACGCTGCAAAAGCAACACCCGTCATAAAGCAAACAAGACCTAGCGCCATAAAAAAATAGGCCCAATGGTGAAACTTTACGGCGTCTTTCCAGATGTTCAAGTTGCTTGCATTGCCTAATGAAGCGTTACCATATTGGAGTTGAGTTAGGTATGCCAATAACATTGCAGGTATCGTGCTTGCAGCACCAAAAGCAAATGCAACCAGTGCGCCGACCAGCAAGCCAGAGCGGCCAGCCCTGACATTTCCAATAAATGTCAGGACGGATACAGATGCTGCTCCATTTAGGACAAAGAGCAACTTGACACCTTCGAGTGCGAATTTAATGCCCTCTGCCCAATGCCAATTTGTCTGAGTATCCGAGTTGGTCACGATCGGACCTTTCTCAATTCCCGCTCTTGCCCAGACCGAAGATCTTCTGGATCACGTTGCGGTGGTCGCCGTTTCCGTTCCCATTCCCGCTCCCGTGGCCGCAGGTCTCCACCGGCGCGGTGCCGTCCAGAAACGCAGCATCGTAGCTGTCTGGGCAGGAGTCGTCGCTGAGCGTGTTGGTGGCTTGGTCGAGGCTGACAATTTCGATGCCGTCCGGAACGGCAAAGCCGTTTGTGTCGGAGTACTGCGGCAGCCGCACAGCCCGTTTCATGAATTCGGCCCAGATGGGCGCGGCGGCGTGTGCGCCCTCAATCTTTACGTCGGTGTAGTCGTCGTTGCCCACCCACACGATGCAGAGCAGGTTGCTGGTGTAGCCGGCAAACCAGGCATCATGGCTTGTGCCGGTTTTGCCCGCTGCTGGAGCGGAAAATCCCATGCCGCGCACCCCGGCGCCGGTTCCTCCGCGAAGCACGTCTTCCATCAAGCTGGTGGTCAGATAGGCCACGCGCGGATCGAGAACCTGCCGGGAGGCGGGCGTGTAATCGGTAATCATGTCGCCCGTGGCCGTGCGCACGCTGGCCAGCATCCAAGGATCGATGTGGAGGCCTCGATTGGCGAAAACGGTGTAAGCGCCTGCCATTTCCAGCGGCGTGGCGTCATAAGCGCCGATGGCCACCGAAGGAGTTCCGCGCGCGCTCTTGATGCCGGCATCGCGGGCCAGAGCCGCCACGCGATCAAAGCCCACCATTGAGGCCAGGCTGATGGTGGCGTTATTGAGTGAGCGCATCAGGGCATAGCGGGCCGTCACCTGGGAGTGATACTCGCCTTCAAAGTTGCGCGGCGTGTATGCCTGAGCTGTGCCTTCCCCATAGGTGGTTTGTTCGTCGTTCAGCATGGTCACGGGCGAGAACAGCTTGTTCTGACCGGCCAGCATGGTGCCCTCGGTGGCCGTGGCAAAGGCCGCGGCATAGACGAACGGCTTGAAGATGGAGCCGGTCGGCCGCTTGGCCACGGCGTGGTTCAGTTGCGAGTTGCCGTAATTGCGTCCGCCCACCAGCGCCAGAACCTGTCCGGTGTGCGGATTCAGCGCGACCAGCGCAACCTGCGGGTAACTGTATGCCTGGCCAAGCTTGTTGTGCGCGTGCAGCTTGTCCACCTGCTCATCGATCACATGAACCGTGGATTCGACAGCTTCGGTTGCTTCCCGCTGCAGATCTGGATCGAGCGAGGAGTAGATGCGCAGCCCTTCGCGGTTGAAGTCCCGTTCGCCCAGATTCTGCGTCAACTGCTCATGCACAAGATCGACGAAGTAGGGCGCTTCGCTGGCGTCCACGCTCTGCGTTGTCAGGTGAAGCGGCTCATCCTTGGCGCGTTCCGCATCGTCCTTGGTGATGGCGCCGGTTTCAACCATCGAATCCAGCACCAGGTTGCGCCGGTCAATGGCGCGATCCCCGTGGCGGAAGGGCGAAAAATAATTTGGCCGCTGAATCATGCCAGCCAACAGAGCGCAATCGGAGAGATCGAGCTGATGGACATCCTTGCCCAGATAGGCCTGGGCAGCTTCACCGAATCCGTCGATCGAGAAGCTGCCTCGTTGGCCCAGATTGATCTGATTGGCGTACATCTCGAAGATCTGCTTCTTGTTGAAGCGATGCTCGAGCTGGAAGGTGATGACGACCTCAATGATCTTGCGCTTGAAGTGTTTTTCCGGCGTAAGGAAGAAGCCGCGTGCCAGTTGCATGGTCAGCGTTGAGCCGCCCTGCTCCTTCTGGCCGTGCGTTAGGTCGAGGAATCCTGCCTCCAGAAGCCGTCCATAATTCACGCCGCTGTGCTCGAAGAAGCGGCGGTCCTCAATGGCCAGCACAGCCTGGACCAGATTCGGCGGAATTTCATCATAGGTAAGCAGCCGGCGCTTGCTGCGATTGGCGTTGTCGCTCAGGCCGGTAATCAGTAGCGGCTCCAGCTCATAGCTGGACAGCGCCTGCCCATGGTCGTCCGTGATGGACGAGACAACGCCCGACGAGCTGACGCGAATTGTCGCGCTGTCCTGCGCGTGATAGGACTGCGGACCGGGATGCACGGTGATGGACTGCGCTCCCTGGCTGAAGGTGCCCATCATGGAAGGCTGCGCGGCGCCATCGGCCGAGTAACCGGCCGAGCGCAACTCGTTGGCGATCAACTGAACGGTGAATTTCTGCCCTGGACGCACCTGGCGCGGCGCGGCATAGATCTTGGCCGTGTTGGCAAAAAGGGGCTGGTTCATCCGATCATCGACAATGTGCTGATACTTGATGTAGTAGAAGGCGAAGACAACAAAAAACAGCAGCGCCGCCGTACCAAACGCAAGCAGTCCCCAGCGCAATAGCAGCGATCCCCAGGGATGCTCTCCTGTAGGCCTTGGAATTCTGATTTTTAACGCCATCGCCGCTCCTTGAAAAACAGTTGACAGCTTATAGCTAACAGCTGACAGTTAAAAGCTGGAATCAGACAGCCAGAGGCTGCATTTACGCTTCTACCGCCGTCAACAGCGCATCTTCTTCGATGCGTTCCTTGACCAGCGCCAGAACTTCGGGCAAGGCGACATCCACGCTGCTTGTGGTCGAGCGCGTCACCAGTTCCACTTTGCCCTCCGCGGCCTTCTTGCCCACGTTGATGCGGTAGGGAATTCCGATCAGATCGGCGTCCTTGAATTTGACGCCCGCGCGTTCCTTCCGGTCATCCAGAAGCACGTCAATTCCCGCGGCATCGAGTTCTTCCGCCAGCTTTTCGCCGGTTTCCACCAGCAGCGGGTCGCGCATGTCGGTTATCGCCACCACGACCGTGAAGGGCGCAATTGAGGAGGGAAGCCAGAAGCCGTTCTGGTCGTTCGATTGCTCGATGGCCGCCGTCAGAATGCGCTCGATGCCAATGCCGTAGCTGCCCATGATCGGCGTGACTTCCTTGCCGTTTACGTCCAGCACCCGCGCGCCCATCACTTCCGTGTACTTGTAGCCAAGCTTGAAAATGTGGCCGATTTCGACCGCTTTGCCTACGACCAGCTTGCCGGGGCAGGCTTTCTTCACGCATGAATCATGGTCTTCGCAATCCGGCTTGGTGCAGGGATTTTTCGGACAGCCTTCGCCTTCGTTGACCGTACGGATGTCGGCGGCCAGAGTCCAGGTGAAATCGCGTCCCGGCTCGACGTTGCGCAGGTGGTAGTCGAGTTTGTTGGCCCCGGCCACCATGTTCTTGCGGCCTTCCAACGTCTTGTCCACAACCACCGTCAGCCCGTCTTCAAGCGGCTTGTCGTCGGGCTTCAGTCCCACAGGCCCGAGGAAACCGGCCGGAGCGTGAAGGTACTGCTCCAACTCTTCGGTTTGCATGGCGCGCAACTCGGTCGCGCCCACGGCTCCCATCAGCTTGGTCTCATTCACCTGATGGTCGCCGCGCAAAAACGCCGCCACGCCGTGCCATGTGCCGGGCTTGTCTGCCGCGCCAGGCTTCAGCGCCATATAGGCCACGCACTTGATGTCGTTGGCGGGCTGCATCTTCAGGAAGGCCGCAATGTCGGCAATCGCGCCCATGCCGGGCGTGTGAATCAGCTCCGGCTTGCCATCTCCGGTGGGCTCCAACTCGACAACCGGATCAAGCCGTGAAATAGCCTTTTCAGTGTTGGCCGCATAGCCGCAGACCGGACAGCTTGCAATCAGATCCTCGCCGGCGTTGGTGTAGACCATGAACTCCTGCGATTGCGAGCCGCCCATGGAGCCCGAATCGGCTTCGACGGCCACGAATTTCAACCCGCAGCGCGAAAAAATCGTGCGATAGGTCGCATCGTGCAGCGCAAAGCTCTTGTCCAGGCCATCCTTGTCGATGTCGAAGGAGTAGGCGTCCTTCATCGTGAACTGGCGGGTGCGCAGCAGTCCCGATTTCGGCCTCGCTTCATCGCGGAACTTGGTCTGAATCTGATACCAGATCTGCGGCAACTGCTTGTAGCTGCGCAGTTCGTTCTTGGCGATGGTGGTCATGATCTCTTCGTGGGTCATGCCCAGGCAGAGGTCTGTGCCTTTGCGATCCTTGAGGCGGAACATGTTGTCGCCCATGACCGTCCAGCGGCCGCTGGCATCCCACGGCTCGCGGGGCAGGATGCCGGGCAGAAAGAACTCCTGGCCGATCTTGTCCATCTCCTCGCGCACAATGCCGATGATCTTGTTGATCGACCGCTGGCCGAGGAAGAGGTAGTTGTAGATGCCTGCTCCGAGCTGGCGGATGTAGCCCGAGCGGATGAGGAACTTGTGGCTGGCCACTTCGGCGTCTGCCGGGGCCTCGCGAAGTGTAGGAATAAAAAGCTTGGACCAACGATGCATTCTGTCTTCCTTTAAACGTGCAAAATTCAATTTTACCTGCTGAGCCATCGAAATGGGGTGGCGGAGCTGGCGGGGCGCGTGATGAATGCGGCGAACATCCCTGATCGTGGCATGTATCGGATGGTGGAGAAGCGTGGCCCCGACGTGATTCTTGTCACATCTGACGGCGCGGAATGCCGCTACGCTTTGTCATAGGAAGACGATGTAAAAGTGGCCAGGCAGTTGCGGATGGCCTGAAGCAAAGGCGCTTCGCGCTGGGCTTGCTTTCCCGCAGATGAGTCTTGAATCAGACCAGTCCTTCCAGAATTCGCGCCCGGCTCCCCCAGGTTTTTTGACCCCATTGCACTCAGAAGGAGAATACAGAAAATGATCGCCAGAGAAATCACGCCAGAGATCCTGTCCATGGTCGCCATCGATTGGGATAGAAGACTGTTTGACCAGTTGGTTCCTCTGCCGGAGGGCACGACCTATAATTCCTACCTGATCAAGGGAAGCGAAAAGACCGCGCTGGTCGATACGGTCTATCCTCCCGATACGGCTGCTTATCTTGAAACACTGAAGAAGACCGGCCTTCGCAAGCTGGACTACATTATTGCCAACCACGGCGAGCAGGATCACTCCGGCTCCATTCCCGCGGTGCTGGCGCTCTTCCCGGAAGCCAAGGTCGTGACCAATGCCCGCTGCAAGGGGCTGATCGCCGATGCGATGCCGATTCCCGACGACAAGTTCATTGAGGTCGCCGACGGAGAAACGCTCTCGCTGGGCAACAAAACGCTGCAATTCTTTCTGACGCCCTGGGTCCACTGGCCCGATACGATGGTGACTTATCTGGCCGAGGACAAGATCCTCTTTACCTGCGACTTCCTGGGTTCTCATCTGGCCACCAGCGAGTTGTATGCCGTGGATGAGCCGCGCGTGCACAACGCCGCGAAACGGTACTATGCGGAAATCATGATGCCGTTCCGCGCATTTATCCTGAAGCACCTGATCAAGCTTGCTCCGCTGAAGATTGACGTGATTGCTCCCGGCCATGGCCCGGTCTACTCGCGGCCGGCCTTCATCCTGGATCTCTACAAGAAGTGGGCTTCGGATGAGGCGGAGAAGGAAGTGGTGATTCCGTACGTTTCCATGTATGGCAACACTTCGCGGATGGTCAGTTACCTGGTCGACCGGCTGATGGAAAAGGGCCTGTCCGTAACGCCTTTCAACTTGATCGGTGGCGATACCGGCAAGCTTGCCAACGCACTGGTGGATGCTTCGACCGTGGTCTTTGCTTCTTCGGCGGTGTTGGCTGGGCCGCATCCCGACATCGTGAATGCGGCTTATCTGGCGAACGCGCTGCGGCCGAAGACAAAGTTTGTCGCGGTGATCGGCTCTTACGGTTGGGGTGGTCCCATCATTACCAAGCGGATTGCGGAGCAACTGACGAGCCTGAGATCGCAGGTGCAGTTTCTGGATCCGGTTTTGGTCAAGGGGCTTCCCAAGGAAGACGACTTCAAAGCGCTGGATCGGCTGGCCGATCAAATCGATGCGGCCAATCAGACGATGGGAACCGCTGCCGAAACAAAGTAGTCCTCTACCGTCTTCGTTGATCCTCAATCGATGAATCTGTGCCCCATCCATCGGACGCCTTTGTTTTTGTCCGATGGGTGGGAGTCCGTAGAACTCCCGGAAGACGTTCTATTTTGTTGAACTTGCATTTTTGTTTCTTTTCAGGAAATCTCAATCTGCTTGCAAAATCCGAATCGATTTGCAGATGATTTCGCTTGAGCGGCGCACCATCAAAAAGGAGGCTGCACCCAGCCTCCTCGCACAGACAGAACTACCCCTCCCCCTCCATACCCATCGGGGGTATGGGGGCTTGATCCACTGAAACTTGATCCATTTGCAAAATCCGACGGAAATTGCAAGTCGTGATCTGGGACACCCAAAATTATGCAGTCAAAAATCTAGAAGCTGACCTTGCGCCCAGGGAACCAGGTGAGCTGAATCGTCGTGGCCGTCACCGTCTGCTGGCCCGTGAGATAAATCGGCGCCTTCCAATGTTCCAGAGTGAAGCGACCGTTGATCTCGAAGTCCTTGCCGATGCGCTTGACCGCCTGGAAGTTGATGTCATTCAGCGTGGTGCCGCCGGGAATCAAGCTGGTTGAGCCAGGGATGGTCGGAGTCGTGGAGCCGGGAATAAAGTCCTTGACGGCTTTTTGATTGCGCAGGCCTACCTGGAGCCATTCATTGCCGCTCAGATGATAGGTGATCCACGCCTGGCCTCCCTTGTCCTCGCGGCCAATCCAGTCGCCGAAGAGCTGTCCCTGATTGGTGTAGCCCTGCTTCATGATTCCCTCCCAGTACATGAACTGGCCGTAGCGGCGTGCGCCATTGGAACTGGACGGATCGGTGGATGCCGCCTCGATGCGCAAGTCCAGCTTGGGAATTCCGGGCACATGGGAGAGATAAATGCCGGGTCGGTAGGCGGCGCGGCGGGGAGCGTCAACCGGGGACATATCGTCGTGGACTTCCGAGTCCGTATAGAGCGTCAGCCAATTGCGCAAGAACGGTAGCCGGTAGGAGAAGTCAAAGGCGCCAAAGCGCGCGCCGGGATCGGTGTTGCCCCACTTCCTTTTGTCGCCGGCAGTGGTGCTGACAAAGCTCCGCAAAAAGCTTTTGATGGAGATGCCCTCGTGCCCCTCGCCGCCCCAAATCACGGTGCGTTCAAAGCCGAATTCGAGGTTTTCCGTAGGCCGGAAGCTGAGCTTTTCGACATGCACCCACGGATCGCCCGGATTGATCACGTTTGCCAGATTAGGGCTGGGCTTGGCGATATACGCCGGATTGGGCATATATTTGTGCCCCCGGAGCGAGCCGACCAGAAAATCGTAGCGGAAGGGGCCGGTCAGCCGTGAGATCAGCGGAAGGTAGAGCGGCTCGATGCGGTTGATGCGGAAAGAATAGATGTTTTCGGCGTTGTTGGAATAGGCCATGCCGCCGCCCAGCCCAGGTCCAAGCCAGTCGTCCTGTTTGCCGAGGGAAATTTCGTGATTGAGCAGATGGGCAGAGACGAAAGCTTCAAGGATCCGTCCGTCGGTGGCGGTGGCGATCGGTCCCATCGGAATCGTGGCTTGGGGAAGGTAGTAGTTTGTCAGATGCGTGTTGGGGTCGGTATAGGTTGTGCTGTCAACGATCGAGAGCGCTTGGGCCAGTGCCTGGGAATAGCCGGTGGCCGAGGGCGCGGCCTGAAACTCACCGCGTACATAGAAGACGAAACGGCCAGCCGCCGCATAGCCGCTGGCGCCAGTGTAGCTGTTGAGGCCGTTTTCGTAGGGACGGCCGTAGTCGTTGATGATGGTCGAGCCAAGATGAAAGCTGTCGCGCAAGGGCGTTCCGCTAATGCCACGCGCCACCGTGTAGACAGACTCGACGCGAGCGCTGCCTTGATGCGTCCCGCAAGGGCCCTGGGTGTCCTGGCGTAGTTCATGCAGCAGCGCATCGTAGATGCCCTGAGCTTCGCTGGTGGCCGCTCCCGCATTGGCTTCCTCGATCTGCGCGCCGGTCTCTTCGATCATGTGACTGAGGCTGGCGCGAGTCCACGGGCGCATGCCGAGAAAGACATTGTTCCCATAGCCGAGCGAGTAGAGCCGCAGTACGGCGGGATAGATCCAGCTATCGACCGGAATGTACGGCGAACCGAGCTTGGCGGGCTGGCAGACTGGCTTGCCGCTGTTGACGTCCTGGCTCGATTGCCCAGTGCTTTCAGTCACGGCAACGGTGGGCGTTTCAGGCTGCTCGGCGGCGGTGGGGCCGGTTGCAAAAAGAGAAAGCGCAGCCAGCAAGGTCGCGCAGGAAACAGCGGTCGCCATGGACCTATTTTTGCTCAAATCCATATCCTCCACTCTATCATTCGTTTGGCAGGATTGAATGGATGGAATCAGGCTGCCAGAGGATTCATCCTCGGCGCAGCTTGAACGGCTGATCGCGTCTCTGGCAAGGGGCGCAAAATGCATATCTCGCGGTGCCGTGTCTTCAAGGTTTGTGTCTGCAAGAGTCTTGGATCGCCACAATCGGCGGCGCAGAAACTGCGTCGGCTGTCTCATTTCAGGACAGTTTATCCATAAATATTTCAAAGACTTGTCGCTTGGTTAAAAAAATCTTGGTTTTAAGCCGATAGGTGGATTATCTGGCTGGTAAGGCAGGGAAATACCTGTGCCCAAATCCGAGCCAGCATTCAGGAGCAATCGTTATGGCTTCAGTTCCGCGCGCATTTGGCGGCTGTGTACCGGAAACTCCGGCGCGTATGTCTATACGGTTGCAGACGCAGTTGCGGGCGTGGTTGCCGGTGGTGGCTTTCGCGATGCTCTTTGCCGCCGAGTCTACATCCTTTTTCGGGCCGGAGCACACCGATGCTCCGCTGCGACGCGTCGCCGAGGCGATCTTTGGGTACAACGTGGGCGTGCACTGGACGTTGATCCACTATCTGATTCGCAAGACCGGCCACTTTCTGGCGTATGGAGTGTTTTCGCTGGTCTGTTTTCACGGCTTCTGGATCGCGCTCAAGCAGCCGGCGTCACGATGGATGCGTAAACTGCGGACGCATGGGCTGTCGATCTTGGTCACATTTCTGGTGGGTGGAGCGGACGAGTTTCACCAAACCTTTGTGCCCAACCGGTTTGGCAGCTTCAGAGATGTCCTAATTGACACGGGGGGCGCTGTGGCGATGGGGCTGGCGCTTTTTCTGGCGATGTGGGTGGCGGAGAATCGAAGGCAGGCGCGAGAGCGGGCGATTTGCAGCAAAACAGCTTGCGCCGAGGTTGCAGCCTAATGCATTTCTAGTGTTTCGGTCATGCCAGAGTCGTGGACTCCCACCCTAGGCGCAAGAACAAAGACGCGCCGAGGGTGGGGCGCCCAGAGACTTATGCGATCCCTGGAAATATTCTAGGTGGAGTAGTCCGCATTGATGTGGATGTACTCGTGGGTCAGGTCTGTGGTCCAGAAGACGCAGGTTCCTGTGCCCTGATGGAGCGCAATGCTGACGGAGAACTCCGGCTGCGTGACATAGGCGTGGGCGGCGGCTTCGTCGAATTCCGGCGCGCGGCCGCTGTTGGTGCAAATGGCAAGCTCGCCGTAGCGAATATCGACGTGCTCGGGGTCGATCTGAACGCCTGAGTAGCCGATGGCCGCCAGGATGCGGCCCCAGTTGGGATCGTTGCCGGCCCAGGCGGTTTTCACCAGCGGCGAGTGCGCGATGGCCTTGGCCAGCTTGAGCGCGTCGGCATCCGTGGCCGCTCCCTCGATGTGCAATTCCACAACATGACTGACACCTTCGCCGTCACCCACAATCTGGCGGGCCAGCGAAGTGCAGACCTGCGTCAAGGCCGTGGCGAAGGCGGTGTTTTCCGGTCCGATGGAGGCTCCGCTGGCGCCGGAGGCCAGCAGCAGCACGGTGTCGTTGGTCGAGGTGTCGCCGTCGACCGAGATGCGGTTGAAGCTGACTTCGATGGACTGTTGCAGGTAGCCAGCCAGCACGGGCGGCTCGATGGCCGCGTCGGTCAGAATGTAGACCAGCATGGTGGCGTGCGGCACCAATTGAGGATGAATCATTCCTGAGCCCTTGCAGAGGGCGGCAATGTGGACCTTGCGCGGTTTGCCATCGGGACCGGCAACTTCCAGCCGGGCGAAGGCGGTCTTCTCGACGGTATCGGTGGTCAGGATGGCCTGGGCGACCTGCTCAAAATCGTCAAATTCCGAGCCCAGCTTGGCGGTCAGATCGGGAAGAACGGCAAGGAGCTTCTCGGTTGGAAACGGAACGCCGATGATGCCGGTTGAGGAGGGAAAGACTTCTTCCGGTCGACAGCCGAGCAGTTGGGCGGCGGCTTCGCAGGTGGCGCGGGCCGCGTCCAGGCCAGCCTGACCGTTGGCGCAGTTGGCATTGCCGGCGTTGATGGCGGCAACGCGCAGCCGGCCTCCGGTCGCGCGCAGATGTTCCTTGTCGACAACCAGCGGAGCCGCGGTGATGCGATTGGCGGTGAAAACGGCCGCGGCGCTTGCGGGCGCGTCGGCCACAATAAGGGCAAAGTCGGTGTGGCCGCTCTGCTTGAGCCCTGCCTTAGCGGCGGTAAAGCGAAAACCGAGGGGAAGAACGAATTGGGAGGCGTCGGACATTTTGGTCATCGGATTCAATCTATTAATCTAACAGGTAAGAAGAGGTGGAATGAAAGAAAGCCGAAGTGAAGAGACTGATCCTGTTGAACAGAAAGTATTTCTTGATCTGCATCATGTGAACGTGGCGCGCGGCGACCGGCTGGTGTTGCACGATGTGAACCTGACGATTCGCGCCGGGGAGCACGTGGCGATTCTGGGGCCGAATGGCTGCGGCAAGTCCACGCTGATTCTGACCATGACCTGCCAGATTTATCCGATCGTGAAGCCGGGTATGAGCGTGCGCATCTTTGGCCGCGAGCGCTGGGATCTGACCGAGTTGCGCAAGCACTTCGGCGTGGTGACGGCCGGGCTGAGGGGAGAACTGCCGGAAGCGCGCACAGCCATGACCACTGGCCTGGATCTGGTGCTCGCGGGCTTCTTTTCTGCCTCGGTGCTGTGGCCCAATCTCCATATCACCGGAGAGATGCGCGAACGGGCCGTGGAGGCGCTGGAACGGATGGATGCACTGCGCTTGCGTAGCCGTCTGCTGGGCGAGATGTCGGCCGGAGAGAAGCGGCGCGTGCTGATTGCGCGGGCGCTGGTTCACCGGCCGCGGCAACTGCTGCTGGATGAGCCCTCAAACGCGCTCGACCTGGCCGCGCAGCGGGAGTTGCGCGAGACGATGCGCAATCTGGCTGGTGAGGGCACGGGGCTGGTGCTCGTGACCCACAATCTGGGCGATATTCTGCCGGAGATCAAGCGGGTGATTCTGATGCGGGCCGGGCGCATTGTGGCCGACGGGCCGCGCGAGGAGCTTTTGACCGAGCCGCGGCTGAGTGAGCTGTTCAGCACGCCAGTGCATATCGGCCGCGATGATGAGTGGCTGCATAGCTGGTAAGAGCAGCGAGCGGCGCTTATTGCCACGCTTCAGGAAAAGCGGGCAGCAGCGCCGCATCTTCCACGGAATGTTGCACAATGACGGTTGCGTGCAGGTTTTTGGCCAGCCGCTCGATGCGGTCCATGGATGCCAGCGTCTCCGCGCGGCTGCTGTTGTAGGCCGGAACGAGCCGCTTGCTTCTGTTCTGCTGGAGTTGGAAGGCGTCGCCGGAGAGAATCACAAAGCCCTTCTGCCGCAGCTTAACCAGCAAGACCTGATGACCCGGGGTGTGGCCCGGAGCTGCCAGAATGCGCACGGTTCCATCGCCAAAAACATCGTAGTCGCCATCGAGCAGATGCAGTTTCGCTTTTTGATAGCTGGAGAAGGTCGAAGGATCGACTCCAAATGGAGTCGGCTTCGCCGTGGCGAAATCGAGTTCCTTCCTTTGGAGCAGCCAAGTGGAGGAGAGAAAGAGATTGGCGTTCCCGGAGTGATCGAAGTGGAGATGGGAAAAGCCGACGTAGGCGATCTCGGCCGGGGTGAGATGCAGCATCTTCAGCTCGGAGGCCAGCGATTGGCTGCGATAGAGGACAGTTCCCGTCGATGCCCCGCTCGGGCGGCCGGGGAACGTGTCGGGAAATCCTGTGTCCCAGAGCAGCCATCCCTTCGGATGATGAATCAGGAAGCAGGGATCAGCCAAGCTGCCTGGTTGATGATCGTACTCGCCTGTGTCGGAGAAACTGGCAAGATCCGGGAAATCAAAATGCCCGCAATCCATTGCGTAAAGCTGGATGCTCGCGGTATCGGCTGGCTGCCCGAAGCCGAAGACACCGGAAAAAAGGAATACAAGAACAAATAGAATCCGTGGTCTCATGCCGTGGAAAGGGGTCATGATCAGCCTTTGGAAAGAGATTTTGCTCCTCGCGGTCGAACCATCGGAGCGCTTCAATTGTATCGCTGCTTCTTTCAGTATGAATCGTTGTGTCAGCAGGATGAAAATCGGAAATTGAGGTTGAGATTTCTCCGCGCGTGAAGTCCCATGCATAGTGCCTTTGGAGCCGCGGCATGCGCGGCTGAGTTAAACTCAGGCCCATGCGTGTTTTTGGCATTGATTGCGGAACGGAAGTGACCGGGTTTGGCGTGGTCGAGTCGGACGACTCGGGACGGCAAACCCGGCTGGTGATGAAGGCGATGGGGGCCATCCGGCTGTCCAAAAAGAAGACGCTGCCGGTGCGGCTGGAAGAGGTCTACCGGGAGCTGACCACCCAGTTGGAGCTTTGGAAGCCGGACGCGGTGGCGATCGAGGAGGTCTTCTACTCCGTGAACGCCAAATCGGCGCTGAAGCTGGGGCAGGTGCGGGGCGTGGCTCTGCTAGCGGCGGCCACGCAGAAGTTGCCGGTGGCTGAGTATGCGCCGCTGAAGATCAAGTCCAGCGTGGTGGGCTATGGGCTGGCGAAAAAGGCACAGGTCCAGTTCATGGTGGCGCGGCTGCTGGAGTTGGATGAAGTGCCGCCGTCGGAGGATGCCGCCGATGCACTGGCCGTCGCGATCTGCCACATTCACACCGCAGAGACTCTTGAGCGGCAAGAGAATATGCAATGAAATCCTAACTGTGGCGAAATCGGGAGAATATTCGTTCTTTCGCTCAATAAAACGCGACTTTTTGCCCTGGAACCGTGTCCTACACGTTAGTTGAATGTCGTCGTGCAGGGATAGAAACTGCAACAGCGTGGAAGGCGGGGCGCAATGAAACACGGAGTGGTTGGACGCAGATGTCGAGCCTGGATGCTGGCAGTGGTGGCGCTGGTCATGGAGATGGCTTTGCTGGCGCCATGTCTGCACGCGAGTGATGCGGTGCGCGCGGCGCGGCTGAGCAGCGTTGAGGGCGGAGTGCAAATCGAGCAAGGCGGCCAGTTGCTGGCCGATCCGGCGCTGGTCAATACGCCGCTGTTTGAGGGGACCAAGGTGCGGACGGCGGCAGACGGACGGGCAGAATTCGAGTTGGACGACGGCAGCATTCTCCGGCTTGCGCCCAACAGCTCGCTGACGCTCACGGCCTTGCGCGGGCAGAGTGGCAAAGGACGCGCCGAGATTCTGCTGCGAAGCGGCCTGGGCTACTTTGAGCTGCCGGGCGAGAGCGCGGACAGCCATATCAGAATTCGTTTCGGCAACAGCGTGGTTACAGCCAATGGTTTTACCGTGCTGCGGATCAATTTGGACAAGTCTTCAGGCGAAGTGGCGGTCTTTTCCGGCAATGCCCATCTGGAGCGTGGCAGCGCTCAGGCGCTTGATCTGGATGGCGGAGAGAGCGTGGCCCTGAATGGTGCAGATTCTGGCCAATACGTTCTGGCCGGATCGATTGAACCGGATTCCTGGGACACATGGAATTCCGACCGCGATCAGGCGATGACGGATGAGGCCGTAACGCGAACCGGCGTGGCGGACACGCAGGCGGACAGGAACAATCCGGCATGGAACGACCTGGACGCCAATGGAAACTGGTATGACGTGCCGGATCAGGGGGCTGTCTGGTCGCCCTACGAGGCCGCCGATCCTGGCTGGGATCCTTACGGTAACGGCTACTGGATGTGGACGCCGCGCTTCGGCTACATCTGGGTTTCAGGCGCTTCCTGGGGCTATTTGCCCTACCAGTGCGGAGATTGGAATTATTTTGACGACTTTGGGTGGGGCTGGGCTCCGGGAATGTGCACGCCATGGTGGGGCGGCGGCGTTTGGGTTTCGACCATCGGGCATGGACCGGGCGGCTATCGTCCTCCGATGCGGCCGCGTCCGGTTTCGCCTGGTTTGCCACACAGGCCAGTCGGCGGTCCTAAGCCGCCCATTGGACCTGCGCCCATGTCCAATGGGGTCATTGCCGTTAACCGGCGTCCGTTGAGCGGAAGCACGGGAACACCAGGACAGGAGAGAAAGTCCATTGTGACAATCGGGGGACGCCCGGTGCAGCCGCTGCGGCCGATCATGCAGCGCCCGCAATACGATCCTTCGGCGTCGAGGCAGACAACACCGGGTCAAATGAGGCAAGCTGATCATTCTCGGCCCGTTTACGGAGGCGCCGCGGGAACGCCGGTGGGGCGGCGTCCGGCAAACGGCTTTGTTCCCGGCGGCAGCCATTCCGCCACTACGCCCTCGGTCCGGCCCTTCGGCGTGAGTCAGCCATCGAGCGCGCCCTCGCAGCGTGCGCCGACATTCAGTCGCCCGTCCTCGGGAGGCGGCTCATCCTCGTTCAGTCATTCTTCGGGAGGCGGTGGAGGTGGCTCCCATAGTAGTGGTAGCGGTAGCAGTAGCGGAGGTGGTGGCTCGCACAGCAGCAGTGGCGGAGGCGGAAGCACGCATCGCTAAGTTTTGGCAGCATAGTTTTGTGTGCCAATGCTTTGCGCAGATTCGTTCCGTTAGGCAGAGAAGCGCGGGTTGGGAAACCCGCGCCACAGCCGACCGGGAGGTCGGCGCTGCCTATTTGCGGAACGGAGCGAAATCAGGCTATTCGGAGGGATGGGCTGCTTCGCCGGGCGAAGCGGCCCCTTTTGCTTCCAGGTAGCGCCAGAGGGCCGCAAGACTCTCAATGGAAATGGCTTCGGCGCGAGCTTGAGGTGCGATTGCCGCCTGGGAGAGCGCGGCGGCGACAGCGGCGGGCGAAACTCCAGCGGCGCGCAGATTGTTGGCCAGCGTCTTGCGCTTCTGTGCAAAGCACTGGCGCACGAAGCGCAAAAATGTGGCTTCCTCTACGCCTAGCTCCTCAAAGCGCGGCGCAAACCGCCAGCGAAAGACTGTCGAGTAGACGTCGGGTGGCGGCGAAAAAGCCTCGGGCGGCAGCGTGAACAGCCGCTGCGCGGGTCCGTACATTTGCACCGTGAACGAAAGCAGGCCGTAGTCGCGCGATCCCGGCGGGGCCGCGATGCGGTCGGCGACTTCGCGCTGCACCATCAGCACGGCGCGGTCGAGCGATGCGTGGCTTGCGGAGAGCTTGAGCAGAATCTGCGAGGTGATGCCGTAGGGCAGATTCCCGGCCACAAGCAGGCGTTCGCCCGCCGCTGCGGAAGCCGCCGCGAAATCAAAGTTCAGCACGTCCTGCTCGATGACGGTTACGCGATCCGGCGGAAACTGCACGCGCAGACCGAGCGCGAGCGTGTGGTCTAGTTCGACGGCCAGAACATGACCGGCGCGGGCCGCCAGCGCTTCGGTGATGGCGCCGCGTCCGGGGCCGACTTCGACCACGGTGCGGCCGGCAAGATCGCCGAACGAGGCCGCGATGCGCTGGATGGCCTCCGGATCTTCGAGAAAGTTTTGACCGAGTTTGGGCTTGGCGGGCATGAGCTATTTTGATGGTAGTTGATCGGGCGCCGCCAGCGGTCGGGCGACCGAAAGCAGCCGCGTAGTAGACTGACCCTTTGAGTCGCAAGTAGGCCGTTTTGCGCCGGTTTTGTGTCGGATCAGGGAGAAGCAGCCATGCATATTGTTTTTGCCGCCTCGGAGTGCGTTCCGTTTGCCAAGACAGGCGGCCTTGCCGACGTGGTCGGAGCACTCCCCCCGGAGTTGGCCAGGCTGGGCCACAAGGTTTCGGTCTATTTGCCTCTCTACGCGGGCGTGAAACGGCACCTCAAGGACAAATTGCGGTATGCGGTCCGCTCCATCACGATTCCTTTTCAGTCCTACAACCGCTTTGTGGGCATCGTGGACGGCGGACGGCGCGACGGTGTGCAGTACTATTTTGTCGATTGCCCGGAGATGTTTGACCGCGAAAAACTGTATGGCGTGGGCGGAAAAGACTATCCAGACAACGCCGAGCGCTTCGGGCTGTATTGCCGGGCGGTGCTGGAGGCGACGAAGTTGTTGGGCGTGCCGGAGGTCTTCCATGTGCATGACTGGCAGGCGGCGCTGATTCCGGTTTACCTGCGCACGGTCTATGCCGCGGACCCGGCGCTGAGCCGCTCCAGTGTGGTCCTGACCATTCACAATGCCGCCTACCAGGGCGCGTTTCCGCCGGCTACGACCGAGCGGCTGCTGTTTCCATGGGAGATCTTCACCATGGACAGGCTGGAGCAATACAACGCCTTCAATTTTTTCAAGGGCGGTCTGGTTTATTCCGACATTTTGACCACGGTCAGCCGCAAATATGCCGAGGAGATTCAGACACGCGAGTTCGGGGAACGGCTTGACGGCGTGTTGCGGCGGCGGTCGGCCGATCTGCGCGGCATTCTGAACGGCGTGGACTACGCGCATTGGAATCCGACGACGGACCCCAACCTGGCAGCGGGCTACGCGCCGGAAAATCTGGCTGGCAAACGGGCTTGCCGTGCCGATCTGCTTCAGGCCTTTGGGCTGGCGAATGTGAAGGACTCGACGCCGGTCATCGGCATCGTTTCGCGCTTTGTTGTGCAGAAGGGGATTGACCTGCTGGAGCAGATTGCCGGCAGGCTGTCGGAAATGAATGTCGCCGTGGTGGCTCTGGGCACGGGCGATCCGGCCTACGAAAAGTTCTTCCGCGATTGGGCCCATTGGAACAAGGCAAATGTGGCGGCGCGGATCGGCTACAACGAAGCGCTGGCGCACAAGGTCGAGGCCGGAGCCGACATCTTCTTGATGCCTTCGCGCTACGAACCCTGCGGGCTGAACCAGATTTATTCGCTGAAGTACGGCACAGTGCCGGTGGTGCGCGCCACCGGCGGCTTGGACGATACGATTGCCGAGTGGAATCCGCAGCAGGGAACGGGGACCGGCTTCAAGTTTCAGGGCTTCAGCGCCGAGGGCCTGCTGGCGGCGATTACAAGGGCGCTGACGGCCTTTGAGGACAAGGCGGCCTGGAAGAAGCTGATGCTGAACGGCATGGCGAGAAACTATAGCTGGGCACAGCCCGCGCGCGAGTATGCGGCCGTTTATCAGGAGGCGGCAAAGCGGCGGGCGTGAAGTTACATTGATTTGGCGCGATTTGATTGCAAAACGAAAAACAACCGCAGGTCCTTCGACTTCCTTCGCTGCGCTCCGGTCGCTCAGGATGACAGCTATTTCGTTATGCAGTCGTTTTGTACCAGATCAGCAGTGGTCTGGCGACAGTGAACCCTGAAGAAGACTAAAGTGAAGTTGATGTGAACAGAAAGCGTGAGGTAAAGACTTGCCTGATACCATCGATTGGCCGGATTTGACATCGCAGCCGCGCCGCGGCCGAGGCAGAGTGCTTCTGCTGATTGCCGTCGTTGCCGCCATCGTTCTATGCGGACGGACCATGCTTTCCTGCTGGGTTGACCTGCTGTGGTTTAGGTCGCTCGGCTATGGGAATGTCTTCTGGACATCCTTTGGCCTGAAGTGGGGCATCTTCGCGGGATTTTTTGCCTTCACTTTCCTCGCTTTGTTTGGGAGCTTTTCCGCCCTCAAACGGACGCATCTCGATGATCTGCCCAGCGATCACATCCTCTACATTGGCGGCCAGGAAGTCCGGCTATCGCTGAAGCCCGTGCTGCGCATTGTTTCCGTCGGCGGCTCATTGCTGATCGCGCTGCTGGCTGGCGGCGCCATGGCGAGGCAGTGGCAAACGCTGGCGCTCTGGTGGTACGCGCCCAGCGCCACGGGTAGCGTGGTGGACCCGATCTTCGGCAAGCCGCTGAACTTCTTTCTGTTTACGCTGCCGGCATGGCAATTGATTGTGGGCTGGCTGCTGACGCTCAGCGTTGTCATCTGCGTGATGGCGCTTTTCTTCCTGCTCGTGGCGGGCGGGGCGAGGGCATTCCGCGGCGGTCGTGGCAGTTTTGCGGTGCTGCCTTGGCGAGGGCTGTCGATCTCGGTTGCGTTTTTGCTGCTGACTGTTGCGATGCGTGTTTATATCAGCCGCTTCGAGTTGCTGTTTGAGCACCATACCATCTTCGATGGCGTGACGTACACCGATGCGCACGTCACGCTTGCCGGCCTGATCGTGGTCTGCGCGGCGCTGCTGCTGGGAGCGGTGATTGCCGCGGTCAGCGGAGCCTTTGCACCGCGTGGACGCTGGCTGGTCGCGGCCGTCCTTCCCGCCGCCGTCTGTTATGTCGGCTTCGCGCTTGTGGGCTGGTACGTTTCGAGCTTTGTGGTCAAGCCCAACGAACTGGTTCGTGAGCAGCCTTATATCGCTCATAACATCCAGATGACGCGCCAAGCCTTTGGCCTCGATCGCTTTGAACTGCGCGAGTTTCCCGCCGAGACAACCGTCGACGCCACGGACCCGGCGAACAATCAGCCCACGCTGCAGAATATCCGCCTGTGGGATTGGCACGCCTTGCAGGATACGCTGCGCCAGATTCAGGAGATTCGGACGTACTACGACTTTCCCGACATCGATATTGATCGCTATCAGATTGACGGCTCCACGCATCAGGTGATGCTGGCCGCGCGCGAACTGAACGTGGACAAGCTGCCGGAAAGCAGCCGCAACTGGATCAACGAAAAATTGATTTACACGCATGGCTACGGCATTACGATGAATCCGGTAAATGGCTTCACCTCCGAAGGCCTGCCCACGCTGCTGCTGAGTAACATGCCGGTACAAAGCACGGCGAAGGAACTCAATGTTGCGCGGCCAGAGATTTATTTTGGCGAGCTGACGAACAATGATGTTTATGTGAAGACCCGTCAGCAGGAATTCAATTACCCGCAGGGCGACAGCAACAATCTTACTTCGTATCAGGGCACGGGCGGCATCGAGTTGGGCGGATTCCTGCGCCGCGTGCTGATTGCCTTCGACCGGGGAGACCTGGCCAAGCTGCCCTTCAGCGACGACGTGAATGCGCAGAGCCGCTTGCTGATGCGGCGCAATGTGCGCGAGCGCGTCGCGGCCCTGGCGCCGTTCCTTACCTTCGATCAGGATCCGTATATTGTGCTGGGCGACAATGGGCGGCTTTCCTGGGTCCTGGATGCGTTTACGCAGTCGGGCAGCTATCCCTACGCGACGCATTACGGTGCCAATGGCCAGTCCATCAACTACATGCGCAACAGCGTCAAGGTGGTTGTCGACGCTTATGACGGCACCACAACCTTCTATGTCTTTGACAATCAGGATCCGATCCTGGCGGCGTATCGAGGCATCTTCCCGAACCTTTTCAAGGACGCGTCGGCGATGCCGGCCGGGCTTCGCCAGCATGTGCGCTATCCGGAAATTCTGCTCAAGCTGCAAGCTGAAGTTTATGGCCTCTATCACATGACCAATCCCGCAGTCTTCTATAACCGCGAAGACCTGTGGACGGTCGCCAGCGAAGCCGGCGCGAATGAGAACGGTGAGCAGGGCCCGCAGCCGATGCAGCCAAACTTTGTGCTGATGAAGCTGCCTGGCGAAAGCGGCGTCGAGTTCATGGAGATTTTGCCCTTTACGCCAGCCAACCGGCCGAACCTGATCGGATGGATCGCGGGACGCAGCGACGGAGCGAACTACGGCAAATCGATCGTCTATAACTTTCCCAAGACAAGGCTGGTAGATGGGCCGATCCAGATCGAGGCACGCATTGACCAGAACGCGCAGCTATCCGGCCAATTGAGCTTGTGGAATCAGCAGGGCTCGCATGTGCGGCGCGGGGCGCTGCTGGTGATTCCATCGGGCCGCGCGCTGCTCTACGCGGAGCCGATTTATTTGCAGGCCAACCAGAGCCCCATGCCGGAGTTGCGTTTGGTGGTGCTGGCGTTGCAGGACCAGCTCGCTTACGGGCCGACCTTTGAGTCGGCGCTCTCTTCGCTGTTTGGCGGAGCGACTTCATCGCTGACAGCAACGGAGGCGACACACGAGGCGGCGCAAGCGTCCGGAGGCACCTCGACTGCGCCACCGGTCAAGCAGGACTTGAATGCCCTGATTGCAGAGGCGGGCAAGGACTTTGACGATTACCAGCGATTGACGGCGGCAGGAAAGCTGGCCGAGGCCGGCCAGAAACTCGAAGCCCTGAAGCATGTGATCGAAAAGCTGAATGCACGGCCCAGATAGTCCGTTAATGGCGTGGACTGAGTTGGCTTCGACCGGTGGGGCGTATGTAGAATGATGGGGAAATCGAAGAGTCCCAAATCATGCGACCAAACCTCAGTCTGATGAAAGCAACCCTGACCGGCGCTTTGGGCGGCCTGCTCTTCGGCTTTGATACAGTCGTCATCTCGGGCATTATTGACGCGGTCGTGCGGCTTTACAATCTGAGCCCGCAGGGCAAGGGCTGGACGGTCGCCATCGCGCTGGTCGGCACGGTGGCGGGAGCTTTGGGAGCGGGCCAAGCGGGGCAAAAGCTGGGTGGGCGCGAGACGCTGCGCATCACCGCCGTGCTCTATGTCATCTCCGCCATCGGTAGCGCTCTGGCCTGGAACTGGCCCGTGCTGATGGCCTTCCGTTTTGTCGGTGGCCTGGGCATTGGAGCCTCGTCGGTGCTCGGGCCGGTCTACATTGCCGAACTTGCTCCGGCCAAGTGGCGCGGCCGGCTGGTGGGAGCCTTCCAGTTCAACGTGGTTTTCGGCATTCTGGTGGCCTATACCTCCAACTACCTCATCCGGATGCTGCACTTGGGCGCGGCGGAATGGCGCTGGCAGGTGGGCGTGGCGGCTCTGCCGGCTTTTGTTTTTCTGGCGCTTCTGTTTGGCATTCCCCGCAGTCCGCGCTGGTCCGTCTCGAAGGATCGCATCGACGAAGCGCTAGCCGTGCTCAAGCGGATGGGGGAGCCCGACCCCGAGGCCGAGCTGGCCGACATTCGGAAGGCGCTGATTGAGCAGCACGTAACGGCTCACGAGTCGGTCTTTCAGAAGAAGTACTGCTATCCGCTCTTTCTGGCTATTTCCATCGGCGCCTTCAATCAACTGGCCGGCATCAACGCCATTCTTTATTACCTGAACAGCATCTTTGCCGCGGCCGGTTTCAGCCAAGTCTCCGGCGACCAGCAGGCCATCGCCATCGGCTTCACGAACTTGATTTTCACCATCGTGGGCATGAGCGTGATCGACAAACTGGGCCGCAAAACGCTGCTGCTGATTGGCGCGGCGGGCACGGCCAGTTGCCTGGCGGCTGTTTCGTGGCTGTTTGCCACCAACTCCCACCCCGGAGCGCTGGTCTGGCTGCTGATTACCTATATCGCTTTCTTCGCGCTCTCGCAGGGAGCGGTCATCTGGGTCTACATCGGCGAAGTCTTTCCCAACGCTGTTCGCTCCAAGGGCCAGGGCGTGGGCAATGCCAGTCATTGGATCATGAACGCGATCATTGCTCTTGAGTTTCCGGTGCTGGTGGCGCATATTGGCCGCAGTGCTCCGTTCACCTTTTTTGCCATCATGACCGTGATCCAGTTCCTTGTGGTGCTGTTCGTCTACCCGGAGACCAAGGGGCAGACGCTCGAGCAGTTGCAGCGCAGGCTGGTGCGCGCAGAGTGAGGCTGGCCTATATAATCTGAAGCAAAAGCCAGTGCTGGCCGGAGCACGGCCAGGCAATCGGCGAGAGGTCGATCATGGAGCAGGCAGAGTTGTCAGTTGCGGAACAGGGGAGGGAAGAGGCGCGGACCGCGTTCAAAGTCCCCTGTGCGTCCATGCGCGAAGAAGACTCGCCCGTGGCGGTCGCCGATTCCATGGAGGCACGGGCCCTGCGCGCGGAGATCATCCGCGTGGGCCGCAAGCTCTGGGATCGGCAATATGTCGAGGGCAATGGCGGCAATATCAGCGTCCGGCTGGGTTCGCGGTACGTGTTGTGCACGCCTACCCTGCTGAGCAAGGGCGATCTGGAGCCGGACGACATCTGCCTTTCCGACATGGAAGGCAAGATCGTGGCCGGGCGCCGGGCGCGGACCAGCGAACTGCTTCTGCATCTGGAAATCTACAGGGCCAACCCGCGCGCGCGCGCCGTGTTGCATTGCCACCCGCCTTACTCCACGGCCTTTGCCATTACCGGCACGGTTCCCCCGAATGGACTGATTTCGGAGTACGAGATCTTCATCGGCCCGGCAGCGGTGACGCCCTACGAGACCCCGGGCACACAGGCTTTTGCCGAGACCGTCTTGCCCTACGTTCGGGACCATAACACCATTCTGCTTGCCAACCATGGCATCGTCTGCTGGTCTGACACCGTGACCCACGCCGAATGGCTGGTCGAGGTCCTGGAGAACTGCTGCAAGACCTACTTGATCGCCAAGCAGATCGGCCAGCCACTGCACTTCATTCCCGACAGCAAGATCCAGGAGATTCTGGCGCTGAAGCAGCGGATGGGCCTTCCCGACGCCCGCTTCAATCACGCTTCTGAAGCTTCCTGCCCGGCGGCGGAAGAGAATTCCGCAAAGTAGAGCCAGATTCGTGGTTTCCCACCCATTTCACAAAGATCGTGAAATGGATGGGGCACGGAGCATCCTTGCCTCATCCGTGAAAATGCTCTAATCCAAAGGGCGTTTTCACGGCTCTGCCGGAGGCGTTGAGCTGGCAAAGCCCAGTTCGTCATACTCCACCGAACAAAGAAACAACCCTCGCGCCGGGGCGGTGGGTCCGGCGGCGGAGCGGCAGCGTGCGGCAAAAATCCGCGGAATCTCTTCGCAACGGAGGTGGCCGCAGCCAATTTCCAGCATCGTTCCCACCAGATTGCGCACCATGTGATGCAGAAAGCCGTTGCCGCGGATGCGATAGACCAGCAATTCGCCAGCTTCGGTCTTCCGCTGCTCCCATTTTGAAGCGTAGACCGTTCGAACAGCCGGAAGCGCCTCGATCTCGTGGTCGAGTTCCGCGAAGGAAGAGGCCTTTCGGGTGGTCAAGTCCGGATCGGTGGCGGCAAAGCTCATAAAATCGTGTTCGCCTTCAAAAAGCCGGGCCGAACTTTGCAGCGCGTCCATGTCCAAGCGCCAGGGGCAGGCGTAGACGTAGCGGGCCAGGAAGGGCGGGCAGATCGCATCCTGGAAGATGCGGTACTCATAGGTTTTGCCTACGGCCGAGTGGCGCGCATGAAAGGTGCTCGGCGCGGTTCTTGCCTCCAGGATGCGGATGGAACGGGGAAGAGTCCGGTTGAGGGCGCGTTGAAAGTTTTCGGCCGGGATGGGGGCGGCCAGCGCGAAACTGGCCACCTGGGCCAGTGCATGGACGCCGGCGTCGGTGCGTCCGGAGCCCTGGGGCAGAGGCGATTCTCCGGTAACCCGTCCCAGCGCCGCCTGCAACTCGCCCTGAACGGTGATCTCGTCCGGCTGCACCTGCCAGCCGCGAAAGTCCGTGCCGTCGTAGGCAAGGGTTAGCTTCCAAGTTTGGAGAGTGGGGGCGGTTTGGGCGTTTTCAGGCACGGCGAAGGGTCTTGACAACAGTGTACCGGCCCGGCCGCCCGAGCCTGTGGAGGGGGTGCGATGCAACCGCATTTTTCCTTTTCCAGAGAGGCGCGGGAGCATCGTCTGGCCCCACCGCAGTGGGTGGGATATACTCAGCTTTTCGCATGAAAGAATGGTCAGGCTGCCGGCAATGGCGGAAGATGCTCCCAAGGAACCTGATTTCAACAGCAAGTTCTCTGGAACGAACCGGAAGCCGCGCGCGTATAGATCAACAGGCGGAAAAGCCGCTCGCCAGGCAATCAGCGAATCTTGTCCTGGAAAATCACAGGGGTTGCGTCTGAAGAGAATCTCCGGACGTCTTTGAGAAAGGCATCCAAGATGCCTCAGATATTCCCCGGTAAAATTCTGTTATGGAGAGGACCCATGCAATTGTTCGGTACAAGTGCCTTTGAGCAGAAGAAGACCGCGCGGATGGTTTGCGGAGAAGCTGGCAGCGGGTTGCGCGCGGTCGCGGCGGTCCTTTTGGCGTTGGCGGCGGGAACGACTTCAACGTTTGCCCAGCAAGCGCCAGGAGCGGGAGCCAAGACTCCGGAAAAAGCGGCTTCCGAGCTGCCAGCGGCTCCGGCTCCGGTGCTGACCGAACCGTTGAATCTGCGTTCGACCGCACGGGATTTTTCCAAGCCCGCGGGCAGGCTGCTGGGCAATCCGATCAACACGTACCGCCCGACTACCATTGACAAGGCGAGCTTTGCCAATTCGGTGCGGCTGACGGATCTGGTGAAGGATGGCAAGGTTTACCTGAGCCTTTCCGACGCCCTGGCGCTGGCGCTGGAGAACAACTTCGATATCGCCATTGCGCGCTACAATCTGGGCATCGCGGATACGGATATTCTGCGCACGCGCACCGGAGCGGAACCGCTGGGCGTCTCGTCCGGCCTGATTACCAACACGCTGGGCGGCTCTTCGTCGATTCTGACCACCGGCGGCGGCCCGGGTGGAACCACGGTTGGCTCGGGAGGCGCCGGATCTGGCGCCTCCGGCCTCACGCTGACGACGGCGGGCGCTGGCCCCACGCCGGAGAGCCTGGAGCCGTCCGTGACGGCGGCGATTCAGTTTGATCGCGACCGTGCGCCCTCGACCAGCTTTTACACCGGCGGCACCAGCTCGACCAATACCTACAATTTCACCTATGACCAGGGCTTTGTGACGGGTACACAGTTCGAGTTTGATTTTAACAACACCTACGCTAGCACCTCCAACGGCATTACAACGTACAGCCCGACGTTGAGCTCGAGTTTCAAGGCCACCGTGACCCAGCACCTTTTGCAGGGCGCAGGCATCTGGGTGAACAAGCGCTTCATCTATCAGGCGATGAACAACCGCCGCATTACCGACTCCTCCTTCCGCCAGCAGATTCTCTACACCGTCAATCAGGTGGAAACCATCTACTGGGGGCTGGTGCAGGCCTATGAGGATGTGCAGTCCAAGCAGCGCGCCTTGGAGCAGAGTAGCAAGGTGGCGACCGACGACCGCAAGCAGTTGGAAATCGGCACCGTCGCCCCGCTTCAAGTGGTGCAGGACGACTCGTCCGTGGCCAGCGACCGGCAGGCCCTTATCAGTGCGCAGAGCGCTCTCAATTATCAACAGCAGATCATCAAGCAGGCCATCGCGCGCAACCTGAATGATGCGGCGCTGTCGGCCGCTCCCGTCATTCCCACCGACCGCGTGACCCTGGAGGAAATTCCCGAGGAGAAGCAGCCGGTCGAGGAGCTGGTTCAAGAGGCCTTTCAGCGGAGGCCGGAGCTCGAGCAGGCCATGCTTACGCTGCGCAATGATGAAATCACGCTGAAGGGCGCGCGCAATGCGCTTCTGCCGGTCTTTGACATTTATGGCTATCTCTCCGGACAGGGCATTGCAGGTTCGGTCAACAAGAATCTAAATACCGCATACTGCGGCGGCGCCTGCCCGACCGGTTCGATCGGCGGCTACGGAACCGCGCTGGATCATGCCTTCAATAACTCGGCGCCTGACAAGGGCCTTGGCTTTAGCCTGAAAATCCCCATCGGCAACAAGTACGCGCAATCGGTGCAGGCGCGCTCGCTGATGGAGTATCGTCAGGCCGAGTTGCGGCTGGAGCAGTATTACACGCAGATTCGTATGCAGGTGGTGAATGCGCAGTTCGCTCTGTCCAACGACCGGGCGCAGGTGCAGTCCACCCTTGCCGCTCGCGACTACGCGCAACAGAGCGTCGATGCGGAAAACAAGAAGTTGCAACTGGGCGCTTCGACCGCGGCCAATGTTCTGCTGCAGGAAAAGAATCTGGCTACGGCCGAGGACAACCTGATCGCCGCCAACGCCGCCTATGCCAATGCTCGTGCCAGTCTCTATCAAATTCTGGCGACCACCTTGCAACACTACGGGATCAATCTGGATGAGGCAGCGTCGGGCGAAGTGAAGGCCGCGCCTGTCGTTCCCGGAGTTTCGCCTGCCAAGGACGCTGCGGTTTCCTCGGCCGCTACGCCGGCCGGCAAGTAGTTTTCTCTGGCAGCACTAAAATGAAAAGGCCCGGCGCAATGCCGGGCCTTCTCATTTAGTTGAAATCTCCGTTACCGCTCCGCCACCAGGTCCAGCAGTTTGAAGAACTCCGGAAAGCTGATGGCCACCGATTCAGCGCCCTGAATCAGCGTTTCTCCCTCGGCCTTGAGGGCTGCCACGCTGAAGGCCATGGCGATGCGGTGGTCGCCTCCGGAGTCGATTGTGGCGCCGTGCAACGTTTGTCCGCCGGGTACGTCCAGGCCGTCCTCGAACTCGGTGACCTCGGCTCCCATGGCGCGCAGATTTTTCACGGTCAAGGCAATCCGGTCAGACTCCTTCACGCGCAGCTCCCTGGCGTCGCGGATGCGGATGCCGCCCTTGGTATATGGCCCGATTGCGGCCAGCACCGGCAGCTCGTCAATCAGTTGCGCAGCCAATGTCCCGTCGATGGTGGCGCTTCCCAGCCCATTGTCAGGCGCAGAGACCTCCAGCGTGCCCACCATCTCCGCGTTCTTCTCTTCCAGATTGAGCACGCCGATGTGCGCGCCCAGCGTGGTCAGCACGTCCAGCAGTGAGGCGCGCGTGGGGTTCAGCCCCAACGAATCGAGCACCAGAGAAGAGCCGGGAAACAAGGCCGCGGCGCAGAGGAAAAATGCCGCCGAGGAGATGTCGCCGGGCACGGCGGCGTCAATCGCGTGTAGCGTCTGCGGCCCGGCAATCGACACCGAATCCGCCGTGCGTGTCAGCTTGGCGCCGAAGGCCCGCAAGGCAAGTTCGCTGTGATCGCGCGTGCGCACCGCCTCGTGGACCGTGGTGGTGCCGGCAGTTTGCAGTCCGGCCAGCAGAACGCAAGTTTTGACCTGCGCGCTGGGAACCGGCATGGTGTAGTCGATCGCCCGCAGCGCGCTGCCCACGATGGTCAGCGGCGCATGGCCTTCGGTGAGCGTCAGATGCGCACCCATTTCCTCCAGGGGCTTCTGAATCCGCTTCATGGGCCGGCGGGAAAGCGATTCGTCTCCCACCAGCGTAAAAGTGCCTTTTTGCGGCGCTAAAAGACCGGAGATCATGCGCATCGACGAGCCGGAGTTGCCGCAGTCGAGAGGCTCCGCAGTCGGCGTTACGCGCCCGTTTACGCCCGTTACTTCCACGGAGCCGTCTTCGAGCTTGCGCACGCGCGCTCCCAGTTCCTCCATACAAGCCAGCGTCGAGGCGCAATCGGCCCCGGTCGAGAAGTTGGTAAATCGCGACGTTCCTTCGGCCAGGGAGCCGAGCATTCCGTAGCGGTGGCTGATGGATTTGTCGCCGGGCAGTAGCAGACTTCCATGGGTGATGTTGCGTGCGGGGCGGATGATGCGTTCTTCTATTGTGGGATGCAAGGCAACTCCAGTGATTGATTCTTCATCCATGAGTTTAACGAATGGACGGAGCGAAAGAAAATCAGCGAAGCCTTTTTTTTGAGACATCAAGCTGAGTTTCATCCATTTTACCCTTCGTTGAAGCCGCGCCTTTCGTCGAGTTTTGTGAAGACTGAAGCGGTTCCCCTCTTCGAGGAGTTTTGCTGTGCCTGACCCCGTCAAACATCCGGATGAAAATTCAGCATCCAGGTCGCGTCTTGTGCCCGATGACACCGACCTTGATTATCGTCAACGGTTGCTGGAGGTCTACAAAGATCTCAGCGAAGAGAGAGCGCTGGTAGCTCCGCCTCCAAGCTGGATGCACGCGCCGTTGCTGACGATCGATGACCTGCAGGCGAATCCGCGCCTTCAGGCGATACTGGCTGCCTGCACCGCATACACTCCCAGCAAATGGCTGCTCGAAAAGGAATTGTCGCGGCGCGACTCCCGCGGCCATGAGCCCATGAAGCAAAAATCATGGCCACAGAGTCCGCGCGAGGACGTTTACGACGCAGCCGACCGGGAAGAACTGGCCGGCCTGTGCTTTTCCGGAGGCGGCATTCGCAGCGCCACCTTCTGCCTTGGCGTGATGCAGGCTCTGGCCGAAGCGCGCAAGCTCGACAAGTTTGACTATCTTTCTACGGTTTCTGGTGGAGGCTATATCCACCAATGGCTCGCTTCCTGGATTGCGAGAGCGCAAGGGCGCTTCACGGAAGTGCAGAAAAAGCTTGTTCCTCTTCCCGACACGGGATCGGGGGCGCGCACTCCCGAGCAGATTTCCTGGCTCCGACGCTATTCCAGCTACCTTACCCCCAGGCGGGGCATCCTGTCAGTGGACACCTGGACTATGATCGCAATCTGGTTCCGCAATACCTTCCTCAATCAGATTGTCCTGTTCTCGTTCCTTGCCTGTTGCCTGCTGTTGATGCGCGCGGTGACGTATCCCTTTGTTATTTCCGGGGCAGGAATGGGGAGCGCTCCAAGCGTGTTCGGGGGCAGGCTTCCGGTCGACGCAATTTACGCGTCAGGCCTCTGCCTGCTCGTCATTCTCTGCTTTGTCTCATGCGGAAAGTTGTGGAGAGCGCTGGCTTCAGTGACCAAAACTGCGAAGGGAAATCAAGAGCCTTGCGGCGCTCTGGGCAACGATGAGGTGCTGCGCTGGATTGTTGTTCCCAGTTGCCTTCTTGCTATCCTGGCGGCCTTGGAGGCTGCGGGCAGAATTGTTTTCCATCCCGGCCTGCCTTATCCACCATTTCTCGCCTGCCTGCTCGCTTATAGCTTTCTTGTGCTGCTGGCCATAACCTTCGGCGGCGAAGCTCCACATTATTTCTGGATCCTGTCGCTTATCGGCACCAGGGGCCTGTTCAAGAGGACATTCAAACGGTTGTTGGGGCGCTACTTCCGGAAGGTCTATAAACGATTGTTTGGGACGCTGATGATCTTCTCGGCCATCGTCTGTACCGCGGTCGCGTTTGCTCCGTTCATCTATCTGGCTCACCTTCCAGATGGTGGGGACTCCATACGGGGAGCGGCGGCGAGTGTTGTGACATTTTTCGATCACATTGTCTTGAAGGCGCCCGTTGCCATGCCACGGACTGTTGGCGTTCTGCCAACTGGCAGAAGCGACGACCTGGCTTCGGACCGTCTGATCGCCGTCTTTCTGCCGGTCCTTTTCCTTGCCATGCAGTTTCTCGCCATCCGCCTGCAACTGGGCATGATCGGGCGCTTTTACACCGAGTCGCGGCGCGAGTGGCTGGGACGGCTGGGTGGCTGGAGCGCTATCTTCGCTTGCGTCTGGATGGTGTTGAGCGCCATTGCGCTTTATGGACCGCAGGCGCTGCAATGGTTCTTTCAGGGGTCCACGTTGAAGGCGGTTTGGGGCGGGCTGTCGGTGCTTGCCGTTCATGCCGTCACGCTCTACGCGGGCGGATCGAGCAAGTCGGACGGCAAGCCGAAACCCGGCAGCATTCTCGGTTACAGCGTGCTCGACATGGTGGGCATGGTTGGCGCGCCGATCTGTATGCTCTCCCTTCTTGTCCTTGTTTCAGGCCTGGTTGGCGTGGCGCTGCAATGGACCACTGGTTTGTCACATCCGCTGGCGTACACCTCGTTGCTTTCCGCGTCCGTATTCCTGATCTTCGTGCTTTTCGGCTGGCGCATCGATGTCAACGAGTTTTCCATGCACGGCTTTTATCGCAACCGGCTGGCGCGCTGCTACCTGGGCGCTACCGACCCGGATCGCATTCCAGATCCGTTCACGCATTTCGACGACCGTGAGGCGGGCAGTCACAAGAATATGATTGTCAGCAATTTGCTACCCGCCAAGTTTGGAGGAGCAAAATGCAAGGGTGTTGCGCTCTACGATGGGCCGTTTCCCATCTTTTGCTCGACCGTCAATCTGACCTTCGGTGAAGACCTCGGCTGGCAGGATCGCAAGGGAGCCAGTTTTGCTGTCACTCCGCTCCTCACGGGCTACCATGTGGGATGGACAGCGGAGAAAAGCTCCAAGGCGGACACCTCTTTCAATGGGTTTGTTCCCACCAAGGATTACGCCTATTCTGGCGGGGGCATCTCCGTGGCTACGGCGGTCGCCATCTCCGGAGCCGCGCTGAACCCGAACATGGGCTACAACTCCTCGCCGCCGCTGGCCTTTCTGATGACGCTGTTTAACGTGCGGCTCGGCTGGTGGCTGGCCAACCCGCGCAAGCCCAAGGTGTGGCCGACTGCGAAGAACACGCCGACTCCCAGGCTGGGCTCGTGGTACCTGCTCCGCGAGTTGTTTGGACTCGTGGACGATACCAGCGACTATGTGTGCCTGAGCGACGGAGGCCACTTTGAGAACATGGGCCTGTACGAACTGGTCCGCCGGCGCTGCAAGCACATCGTGATCTGCGACGCCGAGCAGGATACCAAAACAGTATTTGAAGGCATCGGCAAGGCAATCGCCAAATGCCGGACGGACTTTGGAGCCGAGATCGACCTTGACCTCCGTCCGCTGATTCCCGATCCCACGACCAAGCTCTCTGCCGAGCATTTCCGGGCCGGAACCATCCGCTATCCAGCTCCGCCGCACGCTCCTTCGGAAAAAGAAGACGAAAGAAAATACGAGGGGACGATTGTTTATCTCAAGTCGACTTTAGTCGGCGACGAAACTGCGGATTTGCTTCACCACAAGCGTACCTGCCCTGATTTCCCACAGGATTCGACTCTGAATCAGTGGTTTACCGAATCGCAATTCGAAAGCTATCGGCGTCTGGGACAGCTCGTCGGGGAGAAGGCCAGCGACAGCATTCGCTTCCGTGCCTCGCTGTGAAGTTTCTGCAAGGGAAAATTCGTGGTTTTCCACCCATTTCACAAAGAGCGTGAAATAGATCGGGCACGGAGCATCCATCATTCGTGAAAATGCGATAGAAGCGGATGTGGCGCGCATCTGGCAGACAAGAAGCGCCGCGTCTTACCGCACCTTCAGCACGAGAATCGTTTCATCGTCGAAGCGCTCACGTCCTGCCTGGAAGAGGGTGACGTCGGCGAGAATGGCGTCGGCAATCTGTTGCGCCGGGTGGGCATGCTGGCTGGAAAGGACTTCAAAAAGCCGTTCCTGGCCGTACATCTCCTCCTGCGCGTTCTCCGCGTCCAAAATTCCGTCCGAGACAAAGACAATGGCGTCTCCCGGCTCTGCGATGACCTTGAGTTCGTCATAGGTCACATGGGGGAACATGCCCAGTGGAAAGCCCTCGGCGCGCACCTCCGTGGACTGGCAGGAATGGCAGACGAAGGGCGGCACCGCTCCGGAGTTGGCCACTTGCAGGGTGCGGCTCTTGTCGTTCCATAAAGCAAACAGCATGGTCACATATTGCGATTCCAGCTTGCGCTCCTGGATGGCGTCGTTCAGCGTGGCCAGCATTTGCGCCGGTTCCGGCTGCTGCACCGCCGCCGAGCGCATGATGCCGCTGACCAGCGCCGCAAACAGGGCCGCTGGCGCCGCCTTGCCGCTCACATCGCCCAGCATGATGGCGGTGCGGCCTGGGCCGTAGTCCAGAAAGTCATAGAGATCGCCACCGATCGAGCGCGCGGGCAAAAAGCGCACGGCCATGTCAGCGTTGACCAGCTCCGGCGTCGAAGCTGGCAGCAGCCGCAGTTGCACCTCGTGCGCCATGGCGATGTCGCGCTCCAGTTGCCGCTCCTGGCCGCGCGCGGCTTGGTAAAGCTGAGCATTCTCAATGGCGATGGCGACCTGCGCGGCCAGCGTGGTCAGCATATGCTCGTGCTCTTTGTTGAAGAAACTCACGCGCGTGTGTTCCAGATCCAGCACGCCGATGATGTGTCCCTTGTGGAATAGAGGCACAATCAGCTCGGATCGGGTCTCCGGGTTGAGGGCAATGTAGCGCTGGTCCTTGCGCACGTCGGGCACGTTCAGCAGCCGCCACTCGCGCACGGCCGCGCCCGCCAGCCCGCTGGTGATCGGCAGCCGCCGCATGGGCGCGTGCGCGCTGCCAAAACGCCAGGCGTAGCGCGTAACTAGCGTCTCGCCCTTCTCGTCCAGCAGCAGAATCGAGAACATCTGGTAGTCGATGAGCCGGCGCAGTAGTTGCCCGACGCGCTCCAGCAGCGGGTCCAGATCCAGAATCGAAGTCAGCTCCGTGGCGATCTCGTTCATGACCTCCATCGTCTGCGCCTGGCGGGAGATGCGCGCGTAAAGCCTTGCATTCTCAATGGCCTGCGCGATGCGCGAAGCCGTCAGAGTCAACAGTCGCAGGTGCTCGGGGCGGAAGTAGTCCACCTGCTCGCTTTCGATGTCCATCACCCCGATCAGCCGATTCTTGGCAATCAGCGGCACGGCCAGTTCAGAGCGCACGTCGGGATTCCCTTCGACGTAGAACTCCGATTGGGTTACGTCGTTCAGCAGCACTGGCTTGCGGGAGCGCGCCACCTGTCCGATCACGCCTCGGCCCATGGGAATGCGAAGCCGTTCGACGTGCGTGGCGTGTCCGAGCTGAAAGCGGACACGCAGCTTCCGGGTGCGCTCGTTGACCAGCAGGATGGCGAAGATGCTGTAAGGAATAACGGCCCGCACCAACTCCGCCGTGCGGTTCAGCAGCGTTTGCAGGTCGAGCGTGGTGTTCAATGCGTCGGCCATCTGCGCCAGATAGGCCATATCCATCGGTTCGACGCGGATATTTGTCGGGTCAAAATGCACTCCAGCCTTGGCCGGATCGGCCGGCCGGTAGTCGCCTTCAAGCTCGGGTTCTTCATGCGGAGGTTGTGGAGAGTCAGGCATCGCTGTTGAAGAAAATCATAGCAGTGCGGGGGAACGGAGGGCAGGGAATAGGGAAATGGTGCGGATTTCTCCGAATATGAGGGATTGTCAAGGATCAACACTCCGTGAAGCCGGAGCCAAAAACTTTCCCGCACGCTAAACGCGGTTTTCTAACCCCTATTCCCTCGTTCTATTTCGCTCCCAACTCCCGCACAATGGCCACCGAGGCGGAAGCGCCGATGCGATTGGCTCCAGCTTTCAGCATCGCGGTCACGTCGGCCAGGGAGTGGATGCCTCCTGCGGCCTTTACGCCGCAACGGCCGCCCGCCACGCCGCGCATCAGCGCCACGTCTGCCGCTGTGGCGCCGCCCGAAGAAAAGCCTGTCGAGGTCTTGATGAAATCCGCTCCGGCCAGGATGGCGATCTCCGAAGCGAGCAGCTTTTCCGCCACAGTCAAAAGCGCCGTCTCCAGAATCACCTTGAGCAGCACGCCGTGTTCATGGGCAACGAGGGCCACCGAGTGAATGGTGTTCTGGACGGCCACATGGTCGCCGCTCTTGAGCAGGCCGATGGGAATCACCATGTCCAGCTCGCGCACGCCCATCCGGATCAGCGCGGCGGCCTCGTGGCGCAGCGTGGACCCGAGCGACGCGCCCAGCGGAAAGCCGATGACCACGCCCACCGGCAGGCCGGTGCCGGACAGCATGCTGACGGCCGTCGAAGCCCATACCGGGTTCACCATGGCGCAGGCGAAGCGGTAGCGAATCACTTCGTCGCACAGGTTCTCCACTTGGTCGCGTGTGGCCTCTGGCTTCAGCAGCGTGTGGTCGATCACAGAGGCCAGTTTCTGCCAACTTGCCAGAGTCTCCGCGGCGAAGGCCTCGGAATCGAAGCTGCCGTTGTCGAAGTCCATTTCCGCGTTCTGAATTGGGGTGGTCGCAGCCATGAGGTCATGCTCCTTGTGCGTGCCGGTCATGTCGCTTTCATCAAGCGGTTGACCGGGCACAGTCCGGAGATGAGTATAGTGCCTGCGGAGGGCAAACCCAAAATGATGCGCGCATACCGCTTGAAGTCTTTTGCAGCGAGAGAAAACGCACTTTGGATTTTTCTCTTGCCTCGAATCCCGGTATGTTCTGGAACCTCTGCGTAAGTCGATGTTTTGAAAGGGGAGGGGCTTTATAGACTGCGGAAAAACGCTGTTTTGTGTCAGGGCACGACTTCAGTCGTGCCGTAAGTTGCTTGAATTCAACGTGGGCTTTAGCCCCTGAGGGAATGCTGGTATTTCCAAGCAACTTGTTCAGAGATTCCCTGATCTTTTTAATGCCCTATTCATCGAGATGAAGCGTAAACCCGGGCCGTGAATGAAACATGATGGTACTGACGCGTCAGCGCGCCTGCTGCCGCAGCTTCCGAGCCGTGGTTGCTTTGGAGTAAATCTCCATCAAAAGCGCATAATTCACTTCCGCGGCATACTTGGCTGCAAACAGATTGCGGCAATTGAAACGCATCCGCTCATATTCTTCGCCGGCAGTGAAGCGAAGCGCTCCGGCTATCAGCGCGTCCACGCTCCCCGGCTGAAAGCGATAGCCGGTTACCCCCTCCTCGACTAACTCCCGCACTGCGCCGATATCGGCCGCGAGAACGGGTGTGCCCCGTGAAAAGGCTTCAGCCACGGTGCGCCCAAAGGTTTCATACCACTCTGACGGAAAGACCAGAAACTTTGCCTTTTGCATCTCGCGATAAACCGCGTCCGGCTGCTGCTGCCCAAGATACTCCACGCCGACATTCGCGGCCGCGCCTGCGACCACTTCGTCCGCCATGGGGCCTTCGCCAATGATTTTCAGACGGAATGGAATTTTTCCGGTGTTCCACGCAGAAAGCAGCGTTCGAATGCCTTTTTCCGGCGACAAGCGCCCGACAAAAAGCGCAAAGTCTTCAGCGTGTCTTTCTGTTTCGTTTGCATCTGAGTCGACAAAATTGGGCTTTACAAGTACTTTTTCGGCGGGCAGGCCGCCGTCGATCAAAATTGTGCGCTCGAAGTTGGAAACCGCAATGAAAAGATCGACGGCATCCCATGTGTGGCGAAGGCGATGGAAAGCATACGCTGCCGTGACAATGGCGCTGCCCGCGCGGCTGCCGCGATAGCAGCCGTGCAGGATGCCATCGGCCGGAAATGATTTGCCGATGCAATTCGTGCAGACCACTCCATTGCGATACAGCAGCGCGTTCGCGCATATCATTCTGAAATTATGCAAGGTTTGCACAACGGGAAGCGCCGACGCGTCGGCCTCCAGCATGATCGACGGCGACAGCATGGGAAACCAGTTGTGAACATGAAAGACGTCGGGCCGGAAGTCATGTATCGCACGCTTGATTCGCTTTCGCGAGCGTGCCGAATAGAAGATCGACGCTGAAGCTGTCAGCTTGCCGCGAAGGCCATGAATTCCGTCGTTATTCTGCTCCAGCAGCTCCACGCTGTGCCCATGCCGCCGAAGCAGCTCGATCTCATCCCGCACAACAGCATCTTCACCGCCGCTGAATTGATACTTGTTATGAGCTACCAGGATTCTCATCGAGTGATCTATGAGGCACTTTCTTTGCTGAATTGTATCTCATCCGTCAAACGAATCGATTCCGAAACCCTGCTGTCCATGACTCTTTCCGCCAATATGAAGATGTGCCGATTTGAAAGCTAGCGCCAGGCTCCAGTCGGCCGCGTCTTGTAAAGTTGAATGAGGCGCTTCGCACATTTGCGCGGAACTTCTGCGCCTCGGGCCTTTTCTTTGACGACTCCAGCCAATTCGAATCCTTCGGCCAATCCGGACAAGCTGATCGAGCTGTTGCGCTCGGTCTTCGGCTTTTCCGGCTTCCGGGCCAACCAGGAGGCGGTTTGCCGCGCGGCGATTGCTGGCCGCGACCTGCTGCTGGTGATGCCGACCGGCTTTGGCAAGTCGCTTTGCTACCAGTTGCCAGCCGTTGCGCTGGGCGGAACGGCGCTGGTCATTTCGCCCTTGATTGCGCTGATGGAAGACCAAGCGGCCAAGCTGATGGCGCTGGGCCTCAGCGTGGGGCGGATTCATTCCGGCTTGGATCGTGCGCAGGCGCGGCAGACCTGCATCGACTACCTGCAAGGAACGCTGCAATTCCTCTTCATTGCGCCGGAGAGACTGCGCGTGCCGGGCTTCGGCGAGATGCTGGCCAAGCGCAAGCCGTCGCTGATTGCCATTGACGAGGCGCATTGCATTTCGCAGTGGGGCCACGATTTTCGTCCCGACTATCGCATGATCGGGCAGTATCTTCCAGCGCTGAGGCCGGCCCCGGTGGTGGCGCTGACGGCCACGGCTACGCCCGCCGTGCAGGCCGACATTCTGGAGCAGTTGGGGATGATCAAGCCGGCCAAATTCATTCACGGCTTCCGGCGCAACAATCTGGCCATTGAGGTGGTGGAGCTTTCCATGCCGGAGCGGACGGCAGCGATCTGCGGCCTGCTGGCCGACCCCCAGCGGAGGCCGGCGATTGTCTACGCCACCTCGCGAAAGCAGGCGGAGAAGCTGGCCGAGGATCTGGCGCACAAAATTCCGGCGGCGGCCTACCACGCTGGCCTCGACGCGGAAACTCGTGACCGCGTGCAGACCGCTTTTCAGGCTGGCGAACTGGAAGTTGTAGTGGCCACGATCGCCTTCGGCATGGGCATTGACAAGGCCAACATTCGCACGGTGATTCACGCCGGGTTGCCCGCAACGCTCGAAGGCTACTACCAGGAGATTGGCCGTGCCGGGCGCGATGGAGCGCCGAGCCGAACCTTCCTGATGCACAGCTACGCCGACCAGCGGACCCACGACTTCTTTATGACGCGCGACTATCCGCCGGTTGATCACTTGCAGCAGGTCTTTCGCGCGCTGGGCGAGGAGCCGCAGCCGGTGGAGGAATTGCGCGAGGCCTCAAAGCTGAGCGAAGAGGATTTCGACCGGGCTCTGGAAAAGCTGGAGATTCACGGCGGCGCGCTGGTGGACTTTGGCGGCAACGTGACGGTGGGCGGCGCAGGTTGGAAGAAGGGCTACACCGTGCAGGCGCAGTTTCGCGCCGAGCAGTTCGAGAAGGTGCTGCGCTTCACCACGTCGACCGAGTGCCGAATGTCTGCGCTGGTGCGGCACTTTGGCGATGAGGAAGACGCCAGCCGATCGTGCGGAATCTGCGATGTCTGCGATCCGGCCGGAGCGGTGCTGCGGCTCTTCCGGCGGCCAACGGCCTACGAACTGGGAGTGGCGCAGGCGATTGCCGATGAGTTGCGTGCCGTCGATACCAAGGCGATCGGAACCCTGCAACGGAATCTTGATTCGGTGGGCAGAATGAGTCGCGATGAATTCGAGGCGCTGCTGGACGCGATGGTGCGGGCAGGGCTGATCGAAATTGAAGAAGCCGAGTTTGAGAAGGACGGAAAGTCCATTCGCTATCGCAAGGCACGGCTGACCGAAGCCGGACTGGAGATGCGTGCCACCCGGCCGGTCGAGTTGCTGCTTAGCGATGGGGTTGTGGGGGAGTTCGGCGGCCGGGTTCCGGCGCGGTCGAAGAAAACGCCGGCAAGAGCTGGCGCGCCGAAGGTTGCAAGCACAAAAGCGGCGGAGACAGCGCCGGTGAAATTGTCGGTTGAAGGAGAAGCGTTGGTGGCGCGGCTGAAAGAGTGGCGCACGGCAGAGGCAAAACGTCTCAAGGTTCCGGCCTATCTGGTGCTGAATGACCGTACGTTGATGGCCGTGGCGCAGGAACGTCCGGCCAACCCGAAGCAGTTACTGGAGGTCAGCGGAATGGGACCGGCCAAGGTAGAGCGCTTCGGCGAGGCGATTCTCGAATTGTGCGGAGCTGCGGAGTGACGTGCTCTATTGCGCCGCTCCGCAGACGCACGAGGTGAAGCCTTGCGCGGTGTAATTGGAGAGCGTGCAGACATACGGCTGCCAAGCCAGGCTGAGCAGGGAAGAAGGATTGCCCGCAAAGAAATCGTGGATGTATTCCTGGCTGGCTTCGGCTTGCGCGCCAGGGTCTGCCGCAAAGCCCGCGACCAGCTTGCTCACCGAAGACGAAGAGAATTCGGCTTTGTGGTAGTTGCTCGAAAAATCATATTCTTCTTTCCACTTGGCATCGACGCCTGTCTGATTGGACGCGGCAAAAACTCTGTAATCTGTCAGCGTCGCGGAGGCTGGATCGATCTGGGCGACGGTAAAGGACGGATTGTTCTTGTTGATCGGTGAGATGGACGGAACCACCTTGACCGCGATGCCTTTTTGCGACGAGTGACTCTGGTTGCCATCCTTCAGAAGGTGTATCTCGTCCATGTGCGTGTGACCGAAGATGGCAAGCTCGATCACATCGCTGTACTCGGCCAGTGTGTCGGCCAGCTTCTCCGAAGATAGAAACATCACAGGCTTCTGACCGCCGCAAATGTCGGTCAGCCTTCTCATGGTTGAGTAGAGATCGACTCCCGGCGGAATGTGCCCCATGACCCATATCTTCTGTTTGTGTTCGCGCGCCTCGGCAAGCTGCTGGCGGAGCCATGAAATCTGCGCGTCGGCGGCGACCGGATCGGCCGAACCCGCGCAGGTGGCGTAATGGCTTGACATGAAAATATCGTTCAGAACCAGCAGCCGCGCATTCTCGATGGGCGCAGGCAGGGTGACGCTGTAGTAGCCGCCGGCTGCAAAGCTCTCTTGTGCGCCTTCCCGCTCGGAGGAAGGAAGGGTGCGGGTAACTTCCTTGCCGGTCACTCGAAGAAACTCGCTGTGGGCGTCGAGCCGGTAGTCGCCGCAGTCGGAGTCATTGTTTCCCAAGGCAACATAGACGGGCACGTCGGGAAAGATGCCGTCTAACTCGCCCGTAACATAGGCCACCGTTTTTTCAACGAAGCTTCTATAGCCACCCGGAGGAGAGTGGGGAAACAGTTCGTGATATTCGCACTGGAAGGCGTGGGAGAGAAGATCGCCGCTTAGTGTGACAAACTTGGCTCCGGCGGCGTGCGCGCGCATGGCCTTCAAACTCGACGCAAAGAGCACGGGAGAAGTGTCGGCGCCGCGTACGGGGCAACTCTGTTGCAAGGCCGCGAAGCGCTGCTGCTGATTGGGCGACGGCGCGGCGTTGAGAATGGCCCTCCACTCGCTGGCTGGCGCGGCGGCCAGCCGCTGTGCTTTTGCCGGATCCCAGAAAGGTTCCAGATGGATGTCGCTGAGCAGAAGAGCGGGGATGGTTGGCTTGGCCTGCGGCGCGCTCTGCGCTTTATGTGCGGCCTGATTCGCTGCGGCGGGCTTGGGGCTTTGCGCAAGTGCCGAGCCGGTCAGCAGAAAGAAGCTGGCCAGAGCCATGTTGACCGCGAAAACGCGGCGCAGAATGCGGATAGCAGGATTCCGTTTCATCGCGACTCCGTTGTTACCGCTCAGATTGAATGAAAACGATGGAGTGCAGATCGTATGGCCGGAAAATTTTATGGATTTCCATCCTTCTCCAAAAACGCAAAGGATGGAAATCCAATTTTCAGTAAGAGCGAAACGTGCTAGCTGACGCGTTCGATGACGACGGATTCAAGCACCACGGGCGTCTTGGGCTTGTCCTGGCTGCCGCGTGGAACGAGGGAAATCTTGGTGACGACATCCTGGCCCTCGACGACTTCGCCGAAGATGGTGTGATGGCCGGTCAGCCAGGGCGTTGGAGCCACGGTGATGAAAATCTGGCTGCCGTTGGTGTTGGGGCCGCTGTTCGCCATGGCCAGCTTGCCGGGCTTGTCGAATTTGTGCGGCGAGCCTTTGGTTTCGTCTTCGAAGCGATAGCCGGGTCCGCCCATGCCGGTGCCGGCCGGGTCGCCGCCCTGAATCATGAAGTCGGGAATGACGCGGTGAAAGATGGTGCCGTCGTAGAGCTTGTCGGTGGACTTGGCGTGAGTGGTGGGATGGCTCCACTCGCGCTTGCCCTCGGCTAGATCGATGAAGTTTTTGACGGTGATGGGCGCGTCCTGCTCAAAGAGCCGGACAGTGATCTTGCCTTCGGTGGTGGAGAAGACGGCGTAGGTTCCTGTTGCGAGTGCCATGAAAAACTCCTGTGTTTTGGGTGGGGTTCGTGGATTCTCAAGTCTTGAAATCGAAACTTGGGGAACCCCGAAAATTACGGTTTTGGCGCGGTCTGCGGCGCAGCATTCGGCGCGGGCGGCATCGGCTGGCCTTCGGGCACGATGGTCACTTTTTTTAGCACCACCGGCGTCACCGGCTTGTCATTCCCGTCAACCTGGACGCGGGCGATGGTCTTCACTACCAGGACGCTGGACTCGTCGCATTGGCCAAAGATGGTATGAACATGGTTGAGGTGCTCGGTCGGCACCTCGGTGATGAAAAACTGGCTGCTGTTGGTATTGGGGCCGCTGTTGGCCATGGCCAGACGGCCGGGAACGTCGAAGTTCAGATTCGGGTCGAACTCGTCTTCAAACCGGTAGCCGGCATCACCCATGCCCGTTCCTGTCGGGTCGCCGCCCTGCACCATAAACTCCGGCATGACGCGATGGAAGATGGTGCCGTTGTAGAGCGGCTTGTTGTGGTGCTTCTTGTTGGTAACCGGATCGGTCCAGTCTTTCGTGCCTTCGGCCAGGGCGATGAAGTTGGCCACAGCCTGCGGCGCTTGCCGCTGAAAGAACTGGCAGGTGATGCGGCCCATGGAGGTGTCCATCACCACGGTGGGGCCGTTGGGGCGCGTCAGCGCGGCGGCAGTAGCCTGAGGCGCGTCGGGAATTTCCTCGGCCGGTTTGGTGGAGGTTTGGGCGGAAGTCGAGGCGGCAAAGGCCGTCGCCAGCGCGGAAACGAGAAGTGCGTGTGTTAGTTTCATGCCGAGTTTGAGGGTAAATCATGCGGCGGGGGGAGGGCCAGTTTTAGCAGCCCTTCATGCAGCGAGCCATGATGGCGGCATGAAGGCGTTCGCGAAGGCTGTCGGGAAGGTCATAAACCTCATTCGAGCGGTAGATCTCGATCGTCTTGCGGGTCGTGTCAAGGGTTACCTTGCAGTGCGGGCAATGGCCCAGATGGGCGCGAAGTTCATTGCGCGTTTCAGCCGTTACCGTGTCGTCGATCATGTCGTCGAGAAGGGCGAGAAACTCTCTGCAGGTCACTTTCCACCCCCCGTATCTCTAAGCATATTTTTGTCGTGGAAGTAGCGGCTCAACCGTTCGCGCAGTTGCAGCCTTCCGCGCAACAGGCGGGACTTCACGGCGGGTACGCTCAACCCAAGCGTCTCAGCCGTCTCTTCCGTCGAAAGCCCTTCCACATCCCTCAGAACAAACACAATACGAAACCCCTCGGGCAGCCCCTGGATGGTCTTGCGCAGAATCCCGGCCAACTCGGCCTGATTGTAATTCTGCTCCGGATTGGGCGCCCAGTCTGCCAAGTCACGGGGAACGCTGCCCTCATCGGTGGCAATGTCCTCGTCGATCGAAACCATTTTGCCGTTGCGCCGCTTGCGCAGGCGCATCAGGCTTTCGTTGACCGCTATACGCACCAGCCAGGTCGAAAACTTCGAGTTTCCCTGGAACTGATCGATTTTCTGATACGCCTTCAGGAACGCATCCTGCATGACGTCTTCGGCATCTTCGCGGTTCTCGGTGATATGCTGCGCGATACGAAAAACCTGGCGCTCATATTTCCGCACCAGAGCATCGTAAGCCGATACATCTCCTCCGCGCACCCTTTCAACCAGGGCCACGTCGGGATGTTGCTCGATTTGTCCTACAACCTGTTCGATGATTGCCATAAGACTTGGATGCGAAAAATTATTTGGGCCCCAATGCGGGCTGCGCAGTGGGCTCTCAGTCATGAGTGTAATTGACGGCAGGGCTGGAAACCAAATAGTGAAGTGGCAGGGAATCCCTGCTGGTGCGTCTGAGCGTTTTGCCTGCTCTCGCCATAGGCTTATCAGACGTGGATGGGAGATGAAGATTTGAGAGAAGAAACGCGCCGCTGTATTGCGACTATTCATTGTTTTGTCATATTTGTGGCCGATAAGAGAAAAAGACCGTTTTGGGAATTGTATGTTTGGTTCAATTAGATCCGATCAGCATCAGCCGCCCTCGTCGCTTGCCAGCGGGCGGTTTCTCACCGTGCTTGCGATCCAGTTGATTGCGGTTGGTCTGAGCCTTGGCCTTTCACACCACGTTTATACCGAGTGCCGCGAGGCGGCTAACCGGCATGAGCAACTGGCGCGCAGCCGCCAGCAGATTGACCAGATCTCTGAAAGCTTCCCTCCTCTTTTGCTGGCAGTCCAAAGATATCCGGCAGAGGCCAAGCAGGACAAAGAAATCTCCGCAGAGCTGAACTCCACGGCAGGGCTTGCCCAGATTCTTCCTGAAACTTCCGGTGAGCTTCCGCGCGAGACGGAAGCCGTGCGGCAGTCCCTTGCCGGAGTCGACAGCGCCTGGCAGGCTTGCCGGCAAAGCGGACGAGTACAGGCGCGAGAGCGCAGCACGGCAGAGTTGTCCACGGCCATCGCGCAACTCAGCCGGACTGTGGATGACTTGCGGCGAGGAGTGGGCCGACTGGAAGGCGAAAACCTTGACCGCATTTACGACATTCTACAGATCAGTTCTTGGAACAACCTTTGCGACGTGATTGCTTGCCTGCTGATCTTGCTTGCCTTCGGGTACGCGTTTCAGCTTTACCGCCATTTGCGTCGGGAGGAACTGGCCCGCTTCCGCATGGAGTCGGAATTGACGGCCGAGCGCTCTGCGTTGGAGAAGCGGGTGCAAGCTCGCACCGCCGCCCTGGAAGCCGAGGTGAAGGAGCGGCAGCGGGCGGAGAGGCTAAACAGGGGCCGCAACCGTATGTTGGAGATGGTGGCTCGCAATGAACCCACCTCCGAAATCTTCAAAGTGCTGGCCGAGACCGTGGCGGAATTCCGCACAACATGGACTTGTGCGGTTCACTCGTTTGACTTCGAATCGCACCATGATTCCGGAGCACACAAAGATTCCAGATCGCTCAAGCTGATGGCCAGTAGCGGGCTGAACGAGAAGATGAAGCAGCATCTTCGTTCCATCTCCGTCGGCTTTTCCGGCGCTCCGGAGAGTGCGGCGCTGGCCTCCGGAGCGCCGTACGTGATCGAGGATCTGGGCGCGGAGCACAAAACATGGAGTGAACTGCTGCGCGCCAATGGCCTTCTGTCGGTCTGGTCCGCGCCCTTTTTTGCCTCTGGTAGAGACGCGTTGGGTACGGTCAGTGTGTATTCCCTGTTGCAGTGGAAGCCCACTGACGCCGATCTGGAAATGCTGGAGATGGCCCGCCACATGGCAGCGCTGGCGCTTGAGCGAAACCGCTTGCAGGAGCAACTGATCGATCATGCGTATCACGATAGCCTGACTCGCTTGCCGAACCGCAGGCTGGCGCGAGATCGCATTTCGAACGCGATCAAACGGGCGGCTCGGGGCGGTCAAGGAATGGCCGTTCTGTGGATCGATCTGAACCGCTTCAAACAGGTCAACGATCAGTATGGCCATCCTGTCGGAGACGCAGTGCTGCAGCAGGCCGCGGAGCGGCTCTCCGGCAGGCTTCGTTCAAGCGACACCCTGGCGCGCATGGGCGGAGATGAGTTTATGGCCCTCATCGAAGGAATGTCCAGCCGGAAGGCAGCGGAGACCATCGCCAGAGATCTGCTTGAAGCCCTGGCGCTTCCCATGCACATTGATGAACTGGAACTGAATCTTACAGCCAGCATCGGCGTCGCTCTCTATCCGGAAGATGGCCAAACGGGAGACAGACTGAGCCAACATGCCGATCAGGCCATGTATGCCGCCAAATTCGGCTGCTGCGGGGTTCGCTCCTTCTCTCTGGAGATGGACCGCGAACCAGCCGAACGGCGTGAACTGGAAGCGGAATTAAACCAGGCGCTGGAAAACGGAGGCTTTACCGTTGCCTACCAGCCTCTGTGCCTGCCGGATGGCTCCCTGCAGGGTTTTGAGGCCTTGCTGCGCTTCGACTCTCCACGTCTGGGCAACGTTCCTCCCAGCGACTTCATCCCGCTTGCCGAGGAGACGCAGTTGATTGTGCCGTTGGGAGAATGGGTGTTGCGCGAGGTCTGCCGCCAGAGCCGGGAATGGCAGCAGGCCGGGCATCCTGCCATCTCGATTGCCGTCAATATCTCTGCCTTGCAGCTTGCTCGCGACGACTTCGCTGATACTGTGGCGCAAATTCTGGAAGAGAGCGGCCAGCCCGCTGAGATGCTTGTCCTGGAGTTGACCGAGAGCCTCGTGATGCGCGACTTTGCCGAATCCGCTCGTCAAATGGAGAGCCTGAAGCGGTTGGGGGTTCGGATTTCCATCGATGACTTTGGCACGGGCTACTCTTCGCTGAGCTACTTGCACCGCTTGCCGATCGACGTGTTGAAGATTGACCGCTCCTTCATTGAAAATCTGAACGAGGCGGATGGCACGGGGCCCATTGTCGAGGCTGTGCTCTCAATGGCTCACGCGCTCGGACTTCAGGTCGTAGCGGAGGGCGTGGAGAATGCCGGACAGTTGGACACGCTGCGCCAGGGGGGCTGCGATCTGATTCAGGGCTATTACTTTTCGCGTCCGGTGCAACCAGGTGCGGCGGCGGCCTTCCTTCACGGAGGAAAACTTGAAGGAGGAGATCAGCCTATTTCTTCCAGCGCATTGTCCGCTTCTCAAAATCAGGAGCCTCTTCTTCTGGAGACGGAATGATTGCATGGCTTTCAGATCCTGTCTTTGCCACTTTCCGGCGTATTTCGTTCCATATACGCGTACATGGTGGTAACGCCAGTGGTTCGCGGTGGTCGCACTTCAGGCGAAAGCAGCTTAAAGTGAAAGAATGAAGGTCGCGTTTTCCCCTACTTCCGTTCGGCGAGTGGTTTTTTGCTGCATCGCCAGTTTGCTTCTTGTGTCCATGATGCTTCTGCCGGTTTCGGGGCGTTCCAGCGGTGTCTCAGCAATCGCGTCGGCCGATCCGGCTGCCTTGACCACAAAAGAGGATAGGGCCGCGAAAAAGGCGGCAAAGAAGCAGGCCAAGGTGGACAAAAAAGCAGCAGAACCCGCGAGTGAGGCGGAGAAAAAAGCGGTGAAGCCCGCGTCGGCCTCCGACAAGAAGCCCGCAAAGCCAGCGGCCAAGAGCAGCAAGAAGCCCGCAAGCCAGGAACCCGAGGCGTTAGCAAAACCAGCAGGGAAGACCGGCAAGAAGGCAGCAAAGCCGGCAAATCAGGAAACCGTTGAGGCTGCGAAACCCGCAGCGAAGGCGGGGAAAAAGGCCAGCAAGCCTGCGGCTCCGGCGGAAGAAGACGCGGCTGTGAAGCCCGCAAGCAAAGCCGGCAAGAAGAGCAAAAAGAGCACAAGCCAGGCAGGCAGAAATGCCGCAAAAGACTCCAGCGAAACGGAAGAAGAGGCAGCAAAGCCCACCGGCAAAGTGGACAAGAAGGCTTTGAAACTTGCGGCCAAGCCTGACAAAAAGTCAAAAAAGCATGTAAGCCGCGCGAGCAAGGCTGCGCAGAAGGCGCAAGCCGCGCGCATCCGGCAGGCCTTCGTGGCTTCGGCCGAGTTGCGTCCGATGGCCCAGCAACTGGCCGCCCTGCGCACGCCAGCGGCTTATGCGGGCGTAACCCAGTACGCGCATACGCATCCGGGTGAGGCCGCTTCGGCGGCTTATCTCGCGCTGGGCCATGCCTCCTTGCTGGACAAGCATTATGCGGAGGCGGCGGCCGACTTTCGCCAGGCCCGGCAGGCGGGCGAAGAACTGGCCGACTACGCGGATTTCCTGGGGGCGCGCGCCAACCATGAATTGAACAACGATGCGGCTGCCGAAGAGCTGCTGCACGGCTTTGCCCAGCGATACCCGGAGAGTATTTTTGCTTCTCAAGCGCCGGAACTGGAAGCCGTCGTGCTGTTGGGCATGAAGGACACGGCCGGCGCGCGGCAAGCTCTGGCGGCCGCATCGGAAACAGATGCCGCAAGCCGCCCCGGCTACCAACTCGCAGAGGGCCAGGTGCTGTCCGCTCTGGGCGAGACGGCGATGGCTGAGAGCATCTACAAGCGGCTGCTCATGGCGCATCCTCTCACTGCCGAGGCGGGGAGCGCCCGAGCGAAACTGGCCGCCATGGGCGCGACTTTGACTGCGGCGGAATTGCGCAGCCTGGGCGACGCATATTACAAGGCCGGCCATTATGGAGACGCCAGCGAGCAGTACCGCGCCTTGCTTCGGCAGACGAGCCCGGAGGACGCAACCCGCAATGGCTTTGCCGTGGCTGCCGCGGCCTGCGACCTGAAGCTGAAGCGGCTGACCACGGCCGAGGCTACGGCGCTGGCCGACACGCCGGACGAGAATGGCGCGCGCAGGCTTTACCTGCTGATGGAACTGGCGCGGAACCGCAATGATCTGGACGAGCAGAAGCGCATTGTGACCGAGATGGAGTCGCGCTTCCCGCAAAGTTCCTGGCTGGCCGAGGCGCTTCTCTCCAGCGGAAATATGTATCTGCTGCGGCACGAGTACGCGCAGGCGACCGTCTACTACAGCGCTCTGGCCACGAGCTTTCCTGCGGGCAAGGATGCTTCCGCGGCTCACTGGAAGGCGGGCTGGCTCAGCTACCGGCAGGGGCTCTATGCAGACGCGGCGCACCTCTTCGACGAGCAGATCCGGCTTTATCCAGGCACCACCGAAGCGGCCTCGGCACTCTATTGGCGTGGACGGCTGTATGAGACGCAGGAGCACAATCCGACGCGGGCTGCGGCCAACTACCGGACCGTGATTCGCGCCTATCAGCACTACTTTTATGCGCAGATGGCCAGAAAGCGTCTGGCCGCGCTGGAGGCTTCGCCGGTGGCAGAGCAGACGGCAGCGCAAACGGTTTCCGCTTCGCAATTGGACCGCTTTCAGGCTCCGCAAGTGCCGGTGCTGATGGAAAATTTCCCCACCGACAGCCCGCATCTGGCCAAAGCGCATCTGCTGGCCAACGCGGGCTTGAACGACTACATTGCCCAGGAGATTGCCGCCGATCCGGACTCTTCCTCCTGGAGCGCGCTGGCCGAGGCGCAGATTTACACCTCTTATGGCGAGACTTTCCGCGCCCTGCGTTCCCTGAAGAGGGCTCTGCCGTACTCCGCTTCGGCTCCCATTTCGGCCATTCCGCTGACCTACTGGCGGATTCTCTATCCGCAGCCGTGGTGGGAGACGATCAAGGCTGAAGCGGCTAAAAATAACGTCGATCCCTACTTGGTGGCATCGCTGATTCGCCAGGAGTCGGAGTTCAACCCCTCGGCTGTCTCTCGCGCCAACGCCTACGGCCTGATGCAGATACTGCCTCCAGAAGGAAGGGAACTGGCGCGCCAGGAGGGCATGAGCCAGTTCGAGACCTTTCAGTTGCTCGATCCGGCTACCAACATCCGCCTCGGAACCCGCTACTTGCGCCAGACCTTGAATAAGTTCGGCGGCGTCACCGAGTATGCGCTGGCCGCTTACAACGCGGGCGGCAGCCGCGTGGTGGATTGGCAGGCCGCAGGCCCCTACCAGGGCATCGACGAGTTTGTCGAATCCATCCCCTTCACGGAGACGCGCGGGTATGTCGAGAGCATCCTGCGCAATATGGAAATGTACCGGGCCATCGACGACTATGCCAGTTCGCAGGGCAAGTCGGCGGGAGCGAGCCGCTAGCGCGTTTTTTATGGCTTGAATCTCACAATTTCGAGTGGCGTTTTTCTTTCGATTCTGGTTGACTTTGACGCCGCCTGCCCGCACACTGATTCTGACCGGAGGCACTAGACTCCATGCCTCCGGGAAGACCATTCGCAGCCTGCTGTTGTTGCAAGACAGATCGAGCCGGATTTTTCCCGGCGAAGTTCTGCAGCCTCAACCAACCGGAGGGCGCTATGTCAGCCGATTTGCAGCTTCTGGAAGAATGGATTCCCGAAAAAATGGAACCCGGAACGATTTTCGTGCTGGAAAACCAGACGAAGCCGGGGCCTGCTCAAAAACCATTTGTTGCCGCCATGTCCTGCCCGCGCTGCGGCGCCATTGGCCTGATTACGCGTGGTCAATTGTGCGGAGATGAGGCGATGATCTGCGGCAGCGATACCTGCTCAGCCGAGTACCGGCTGGACGGCGAAACGATCAACTTTCGCAAGGCCCAGTAGGCGCAGCTCTGAGCCTGCACGTTGCAGGCCTGGAAGGCTGCGCGTGTCTCCACCTCTGAAGTTCATCGATTTTTAATCGGATCGGTGTTAACCAGGAAATTACCTGCAAGGATTTGAAAATATAAAAGGGGGGGAGGGGTAAGCCTCATTTCGGACCGGTTCCTTTGAGGAGCCGATCTGACTTCAAGGTAGCAGAACGATGGAATTTATCTGCAAGGGTTCCTCTCCATTCTTCGCGGTGTCCTTTCGAATGGATTGCGACGATCGGAAGGGGGGAGCCTGTTCGCGGTCTATCGGTGCAAAACCGCCGGCTGGCTCACCAGACTCCAGGATGGCGCCCATTCAAGGTTCTTTTGTACGGCATTCCGAGTGTATCGCTGGTTGTTCGGAAACCGGCCTGCCAGCCCGGCTTCGGGGCCTTGCCATTTCATGCATCCTCAATAGTATGATGAGGAATTGGCTGGCACGGCCCTTCTTCTGCTGTCGCTGAAGGACCGCTCGATATGCCTGCGTAGACCCATCGACTCGGTCTCTTGCGAAGTGACTCTTGTTGCGGGGCTATCTTTTTAGGGGAGTCACCGATGTCCCGCACCGTAGAGATTACTGAACTTGTGCTTCGAGATGCGCACCAGAGCTTGCTCGCCACCCGCATGGGCTTGGACGACATGATTCCGGCCTGCGAAGACCTGGACAAGGCTGGCTACTGGTCGGTCGAGTGTTGGGGCGGCGCGACCTTCGACACCTGCATTCGCTTCCTGAATGAGGATCCCTGGGAGCGGCTGCGCACCTTTCGCAAGCTGATGCCGCATAGCCGCCTGCAAATGCTGCTGCGCGGCCAGAACCTGCTCGGATACCGGCACTATGAAGACAGCGTTGTCCAGCGCTTCGTGGAGAAGTCCGCCGAGAACGGGATCGACGTCTTCCGCATCTTCGACGCGCTGAACGACCCGCGCAACCTGAAGACCAGCATCGATGCCGTGAAAAAGACCGGCAAGCACGCCCAGGGCACTATTTCCTACACCGTCAGCCCACTGCATACCGTGGAAGCTTTTGCCGAACTGGCCCAGCAACTGCGCGAAATGGGCTGCGACTCGATTTGCATCAAGGATATGGCGGCCCTCTTGAAGCCTCAGCCCGCATACGACCTGGTGAAAGCCATCAAGCGTAGGTGCGGCAGCGACATGCTGGTTGATCTTCACACCCACTCGACGACCGGCGTGACCATGGTTTCGCTGATGAAAGCCATCGAGGCGGGCTGCGACATTGTGGATACCTCGGTTGGTTCGCTCTCCCTGGGGCCGGGACACAATCCGACCGAAAGCCTGGTTGAAATGCTGGATGGAACCGGCTTCGAGACTCGCGTCGATCTGGAGCGCGTCAAGCGTGTGTCGAAGCACTTTGCGACCATTCGCCCTCGCTATCGGGAGTTTTTCAGCCAGAATAACGGCGTGAATACAGGCATCTTTAAGAGTCAGATTCCCGGCGGGATGATCTCCAACATGGAAAGCCAGCTCAAGGCGCAGGGCGCGGGCGACCGTCTGCAGGAAGTGCTGAAGGAAGTGCCCAATGTCCGCAAGGATGCCGGCTACCCGCCGCTGGTCACCCCGTCCAGCCAGATTATCGGCTCGCAGGCCGTCTTCAATATTCTCCGGGGAAAGTACAAGATGATGACCGGGGAATTCACCGATCTGATTCTGGGCTACTACGGCAGCACTCTCGGCGAAAAGAATGCCGAGGTGCTGAAGCTGGCCGAAGCGCAGGCGAAAAAGCCGGCCATCACGGCTCGTCCCGCCGATCTGCTTAAGCCGGAGTGGGAGGCGCTGAGCACGGCGGCGGGCGCTTTGAAGGGCTCGAATGGCAGCGACGAGGATGTGCTGACTTATGCCATGTTCCCGCAGATCGCGCCCAAGTTCTTTGAGACGCGCGAGCAGGGTCGCAAGAATCTGGGCAAGGACCCGGCTAGTCCGGCACCGCAGCCGAAAGCCGTGACCGATCGCCGAGAGCCACTGAGCGCCAAAGTGAATTACGTGATTACGCTGAACGGCAAAGAGCACCGGGTCACCGTGGCTCCGGAGAAATAGAACATTGAAGTGCAATTTGTCACTGTAAGCGGGAAGAACATCAGACCCACGTACGGCGTTCTTCAATCACGAACGATGGGGTAAGGGGGGCTTGTATGCAAGCAGATTTCTATGAATCAAGTAGGCTGTCGCTCGTCCTCTCTTGGGTTTTCTGTATCCCCGTGCTCATCGGATTTATTCAACTTATCCTGCTTGCTTTTAAAAAGCAGGATGAACTTCCATGGATTTATACCGCATGGGTCAGCATTTGCTTTTTGATACTCAGTCCAATTCGCTACTCAGCATTTGTATTTGTTCTGGCACAGAGCTACCCATTTCAAAGCATTTCAGCATTCTTCTCGGTGATTTGGGTTTGGCCTTGGATGCTTGCTTTGGTTGCATTCGGCATAATTAACTTCATCGGTATTATCGGCCCATTGCTTTTTACCTTATGGATTGCAGGGTTAAAGAATGCACATAGCAAATTTTGTTTGGTCGCCTCAGCAGTCACTGCACCAGTTACAGCAATCATCGGAACATTTATTTTCTCAATTGTCCTCCCTTTTGCTGCAATTAGTACGCGAACATTGGACGCCGATGCAATTATCAGGGCGACAAATGGACCAGCTCGCTTAGTCTTTCTTGCCAATGGGCCCGGCATGATTGCATTACCTCCTTACTACAGCAAGACTCCTCAAACGACTACAGACATGATTCGTTCCCATGTAGCATTGATCTATTTGAGCAATAGTGAACACGACAACTTTTTGAAAGAGGCGTATCCGTACCTCTACAAGGAGTTCCATGAGATTGTGATGAAGCTTTGACTATCATCGCGAAGTAATTCAGAGTTTGAATGCCAACTGGTCCAGGAGCGGGGATGTCCAAGCAAGAAGAAAGCAAGACCATGGCCGAGAGGGTTTCCGGCCTAAGCGCGAAGCGCGCGGAGCTTGAGCTCGGCGGCGGAGCCAAGCGCATTGAAAAACAGCACGCGGGCGGTAAGCTGACGGCGCGGGAACGGGTTGCAAAACTCGTGGACCCCGGCAGCTTTCAGGAGATTGGGCTGTTTGCCCTGCATCGCGCCACCTATTTTGGCATGGCCGGGAAGTCGATGCCCGCCGATGGCGTGGTGACCGGATGCGCCAAGGTTGACGGGCGTCTGGTGCATCTTGCCAGCCAGGATTTCACCGTGGGCGGCGGCTCGGCCGGCGAAACGCACAGCGACAAAGTCGTCGACATGATGCGCCTGTCGCTCAAGACGGGCAGCCCTTTTGTCTTTATCAACGACTCCGGCGGCGCGCGCGTGCAGGAAGGCATTGACAGCTTGGCGGGATACGCCCGCGTTTTTTACAACAACGTTCTGCTCTCCGGCGTGGTGCCGCAGATTGCGATGATTTGCGGACCCTGCGCGGGTGGCGCTGTCTATAGCCCGGCGCTGACGGACTTCGTGATTCAGACCCGGCAGGCCAGGATGTTTATCACCGGGCCGCTGGTTATCAAACAGGTCACCGGCGAAGAGGTCAGCTCGGAGGAGCTTGGCGGCGCTCAGGCGCAGATGAGCTCCGGCGTGGTTCACCTGATTGCCGAAAACGATGAGGATGCCGCGCAACTCTGCCGGCGGTTGCTGAGCTTTCTGCCCTCCAATAATCTTGAGGATGCGCCCCGCTTGCCGTACAACCTGCCGACTGAGCCCGATCCGGAGTTGGGCGGGATTGTCCCGGTCGACAACAAGGCCGCGTACGACGTTCGCAGCGTCATTATGCGAGTCCTGGACTATCAGGACTTTTTCGAGATTCAGGCAGACTTTGCGGCCAACATTGTCATTGGTTTTGGCCGCTTGCAGGGCCGCACCGTGGGCATTGTGGCCAGCCAGCCAAATCATATGGCCGGCGTGCTGGACATCAACGCTTCCGACAAGTCGGCGCGCTTTGTTCGCTTCTGCAATGCCTTCAATATTCCGCTGATTACCTTTGTGGATGTGCCGGGGTTCCTGCCCGGAGTCGAGCAGGAACGCGGCGGCATCATCCGCCACGGAGCCAAACTGCTGTTTGCCTACTCGGCCGCTACGGTGCCAAAGATCACGGTGGTGCTGCGCAAAGCCTATGGCGGCGCGTATATCGCCATGTGCAGCAAGGAGTTGGGCGCGGACCGGGTGGTCGCCTGGCCTACGGCTGAGATTGCGGTGATGGGTGCCGAGGGCGCGGCCGAGATTGTCTTCCGGCATGAGATTGATGCCGCCGAGGACAAGGACGCCCGACGGCAGGAACTGGTTGACGACTATCGCGAGACGTTTTCCAATCCTTACGTCGCCGCGGGCCGGCGGCTTGTGGATGACATCATTGACCCTGCCGAGACCAGAAAAGTCCTGGTGGAGGCGCTCGAATCGCTGGTGACCAAGCGGGAGCGGCGTCCCGAGAAGAAACATGGATTGATTCCTCTATAAGGAGCCGCGCGTGGCATTAAGCTTGGCAGATTTTGTTGTGATGACCGTGTTGGTCGGAGTCGGCTGCGCGCTGAGTTATCTCGGCTTGTGGCTGACGTTTCGGGATCGGCAGCAGGCAGCGGAGAGCCAGCTGAGCGCGCTGGACGCTGCGTTGAAGGCTATGGAAGCTCGTGTGGCCGAACTCAGCCAGCCGTCGACGGCTCCGGCGATCGAAGCGGGTGCGGCGCCTGCGGTTGTTGACCGGAAAGATGAGGAAGTCACGCCGGAAACGCTGGTGCTGATTGCCGCTGCGGTGACTGCATACTTGGGCAAGAAGGTCCGCATCCGCTCGGCCAAGCTGCTACTGCCGCCCGTTCCAGCAGTGAATCCGTGGGTCCAGCGTGGGCGGACTATGGTTCAGAGTTCTCACAATTTACGCTTGAGGCACTGAGGCTCAGAAAAAGTCGATCGAGGGAAGGATTTTGTAACTTGAAACTTCAGATTTCAATTGACGGAAAGACATACGAGACGGAAGTCGAAGTCTTGGAAGAGGACGCGATGCCGCGCCAGCCGCAGTATCACCCGCTTCCCGCGGCGGCAAGGCCAGCGCCAGCGGCCAGTGCGCCACCTGAGGCCCCGGCGGCCGAGCAACCCGCTGACGAAGCGAAAGTCTGCCGCAGCCCCGTGACGGGCATCGTCATCAAGGTGAACATTGAACCCGGACAAACCGTTCAGGCGAATGAGCCGATCCTGGTGCTTGAAGCGATGAAGATGGAAACCAATGTGACGGCGCACTGCACCGGCAAGGTGAAGAATGTGCGTGTGGCGCAGGGCGACTCGGTGAAGGTGAATCAGGTCGTCGTCGAATTTGAATGATAGCCTCCATGCGGGCGCTCTGGCTTTGAGCTCTGTCAGGCGCCGGGACAAGGATCGCGTGCCAGCCGCATTTTAGGGATTTTCAGGAATGGAAATCGCTTGTCCGATATGGTAGATTCAATAAAGCGGTAACGAGCGGAGAGATGGCCGAGTGGCTGAAGGCGGCGGTTTGCTAAACCGTTGTAGGGCCTAAAAGCTCTACCGGGGGTTCGAATCCCCCTCTCTCCGCCAGACACTTATCTAAACGACTCATTCCAGTGACAAATAAGACATTCCAAACGATCTAACCATATTTCAGCTTGTCCGTATTTCCCGGATTTTCTGTCCAATCTAGTTCTTTGCCGGTATTTCGCACGACAATAGGCTGAGCGTACGTCAATGGGATTCAGTTTCGGACGTCCCGGCGTTCATAACAAAAAGCTCCAGTAGCGCTATAGCATTTTCGAAAGATGAATATCAATTTTGTTCAGGCGAACGAATAGCGATACTATTTTGTCATGGCGAAAAGATCAACGACGAAGCGAAGTCGGATGATGACGGTGCAGCAGTTCCGGGCATCGTTCGGGGACGAGC